>Ga0209300_1000849_pt1 | contig 13565 bp, 16 predicted proteins | sample Shrwel_input2_RT_FD_187535 | JGI IMG/M metagenome (GOLD analysis project Ga0209300, IMG submission 187535) | Subsurface microbial communities from deep shales in Ohio, USA - Utica-3 well 1 S input2 RT (SPAdes) (version 2) ... | reverse complement strand
CTATGTCGGTCTCGCGTTCGTCGCCCGTTGTCAGACCCGCCGCATCGCCGTCACCCCAGGTGCCAGAGCTTAATGCGTTCACGGATCCGAACAGTTTGCCGGTCCCGAGCGCTGTACTGCCGGAAAAACCATACTTGGCATAGCCTTCGGTCCAGGATGGACTGGAAGACGGGTTCCCATAGGTCTCTTCGCTACTGAAATGACCAAGCATCAGCTCAACATCCAGATTCAGTTCATAGCCTTCTTTGTCAACGAGTTTATAGGCTGAAGCAATACCCGGAAGAGCCGTGGCCGTTGCGCCCAGCATCATGCTCACAAGTGTCGACGTTGCTATTCTGTTCATCAGATCGTTCCTCAATGGGGACTGTGGTGTAGTAATGAATGGCTCGTTAGCCGGCATCGGGTTCAAACAAACCGCGCTTCATATAAAGCTTCACCCAGAGTGCCGAGATCACACCGAGAATCAGCAGGATGATTCCGGTAATGCTGTAGACGGTTGTCGTCATTTCGGGGGTGGGCGAGTTGTTCAGGGCGACATAAACCATGGCGGCAATACCCAATATTTGGGGAAGTGGGTAGAAGGGTGTTCGGTAAGGCCGTTCATGTTCTGGCATGCGCTTGCGCAAAACGATCACGTTAATGTGAGCAACCATGTAGGCGATCAGGTAACTGGTTGTTGCCGCAATGACCAGGGTGATCAGAGAGTCAATGCCCACGAGCATGTAGGGAATCGTGGTCAGGAGCGCGATCATCACGGTTGCCACCCACGGCACGTTAAAGCGGTTGGTGGCTTTTAGCTGAGGGAATGCCTGTCCCTGCATGGCCATGCCATGGAGCATTCTGGGAATGGCCGCGAGCAGAGTGTTGACGGTGCTGCAGGTGGCCGCCAGTGCCATGACCGTGGCAATCAGAAGACCGCCTTTACCAAAAACGGCGTTGGCATAGTCCAGGTAAGGAATGGGAGATCCGATCAGAGTCTCGGTGTCCAGATAAAAACCGGCGCCAATGACAAAGGCCAGGAAGATCGAAAAAATGGCGAACAGGGACAGGTGCATTGCCCGGGGAATATTTTTCTTGGGATCTTTGACTTCGTTGATCATGGGACAAATGAATTCGACACCGACCACCAGCCACATGGCCAGGGCCACCAGGCTGATAAAGCTGCCGTCCATGACGCCCCCGAAACTCCAGTCTACCGTTGTTCCTGTCAGTACCGGATGCGGTTCACTCAACCCGGTGATGGCAATCAGCCCCAGCAAAGTCAGGGCGCTCACGAGAATAAAGGCAAGTATGTTCTGAACGCGGGCGAAAACGTCCGTGCCCACCAGGTTGGTGATCATCAGCGCGGCCAGAATCGACAGTGGCGCGACCTTTTCGGGGAAGAGTCCGGGCAACAGTTCGCCCAGCATCACATCAACCAGAAACAGCTCTACGGGAATGGCGAGTATTGCCACCATCACGTAGCCCGAAAAGACCACAAGAATCGCGGGGAAGTGCCCGATGGCTTTTTGCGTGTAAGTTGCCAGTGTTCCCTCTTCGGGAAACATCAGGGATAGCTCTGCGAAACTCATGGCATTGAACTGGGCTATGATCAGAGCCATTACCATGGCGGCGATAAATGCCATGCCCCCAAGACCTATTCCCTGAGTGGCCGAAATCATCGCGCCCTGAACAATAACCAGCCCAATTGCGATGGCCATCATGGTTGGCAAACCGATTTTTCTCGGTTTTGAGAGTGTGTCCGGTGAAGCGCTTGATGTGACTATATTGTCCAGAGTGCTCATGTTATTTCCTCTTGATAGACATATTTCAGGCGATGTCAGAATCGATCCAGCCGATAGGGCGCCGGGTCGATAATGGGTGTGCTCTGAGCGATAAGATCTGCCGCTAACTGGCCAGCAGCGGGACCGGTACCAAAGCCGTGACCGGAGAAACCGGTCGCAACCGTGAGCCCGGGAATGGAATCAATCTGGTCGATGACCGGTATGGAGTCCGGTGTTACATCAATCAGCCCGGCCCATGCCTCCTCGACCTGTGCCTGGGCAAAGGCCGGCCAGGCGGCTGACAGGTTGTTGAGCGCTTCCTGGTTCAGTGCCAGGTTGGCTCCGGGGTTTGTGGTGCGGATTCGTTCAAACGGCGATTGCTGGGTTGCGCCCCAGCGACGAGGCAAAGCAAGATCTTTAAAGAAGGCCTGGCCAAAGCGGATCTTCAGAGCGTTGCGCTGGGTGCGCAGTTGGTCGAGATAGCGCCAGCCAATGAGTAAATGGTCCAGTGTGATCGGGGCATCCAACTTGCCCCGCTGGGTAATGATATAACCGCCGTTCTGGTGTTTTCGGAAAGAGAAATCCGGTCCTCCGACTGCAATGTCTGTCGGTCCGTCCATGGGTTGGGTCCGAAGTACGGAACAGATCAGGGGCAGGGTCGGTAATGAGACGCCCGCGTTTTTCAGAAACCGGCCTGACCAGGCGCCGCCGGCCAGTAACACCTGATCGCACCGGATCTCGCCCGCTTCGGTGACGACCCCGGTCACTTTGCCTCCAGATCGCGACAATGTGCGCACAGCGCAATTCTGGATCAGTTTGGCCCCATTCCTGATAGCTGCTTTTGCCATGGCGCTTGTGGCGATAGCGGGCTCGGCCCGGCCATCGGACGGTGTATAGACACCACCTTGCCAGTCGGATTTGCCACCGGGAACGTGCCGGTCGATATCGCTCGGCGTGAGCAGACGAGAGTCCAGCTCCAGAGACCTGACCGATTGATGCCAGGTCTCGTACATGGCCATTTGTTCTTGTGTGCGGGCCAGAAACATGATGCCTGCTTGCCGGTATCCGACATCGATCCCGATACGCTCGGACATTTGCGCCCAGAGATTGTCCGCCGCCTGGGCCAGTGGAATATCCTCGGCGTGCCGGCTGGTTTTACGTATCCATCCGAGATTACGGGACGACTGCTCGCCGGCGATGCTGCCCTTTTCCAGTAGTACCACCGGGATATTGCGCTCCGCCAAAGCCAGGGCGGCGCTCGCACCAACGATGCCTCCGCCGATAATGACCACACTCGTTGAGGACGGCAGCTCGTCAGAAGTGTTTACAGGTTGTAGTGTTTTCGTCATAACGGAATCCTGAAACTGATAAGACTGAGCGGGACAGCGCGGCGGTAGAGGACCGCGTGGTTTTATCCGTTCATTGGGTAATCGTGATTTCTTCTACTTGCGCCTGGGCCGCGCCTCGATAGGCCGTGACTTCCAGTTCAACTTTGTAAGAAGGCGAGCCCAGAGGGGGGCAAGTCACGGTGGTCGCCGGCTCAATGCCACGAAAATGCTTGCCTATAAGTGCCATGACGTCGGAAGTATCCTGAGGGTTCTGGATGAAAACCCTGGACATCACAACGTCTGCCAATGTTGCATCGACCGCTGCCAGTGCCCGTTCGATGTTTTTGATGACCTGCTCGGTCTGATCAATGATGTTTTCCGGAATTTCCTGGGTGTCTGGATTACGGCCCGCCGTGTTGGATACATGTATCCAGTTATCGATTGCCACGAGGCGTGAATAGCTGGCGATCTCTTCGAACCTGGATCCGGTTTTGACTTTTATGATTTTGGTCATGGGGCGATACCTGTCGATTAAAGGGGGTGCATGCAGGCGTTGATCAGCGGCCTTTGAGCATTGCTGATTGCTGCCTGCGGTGAACGTCGGGGCCTGATCTGGCAGTGCTCAGCGCATTTCCGGGGTGTCCCAGAGATTGAGCTTGACGCCTATGCCCTTCTCGATAGCGTTCTGGTAGACCCTGGTGGCCCAGGCCACGTCTTCGACAGGCATGCCGCCTACCGACATGATGATGATTTCGTCATCGTTCTGGCGCCCCGGGCTATCGCCGGAAACGATGGCTCCTAGGTCTTCCAGCTCCGCTTTGTCCATCTGGCCCTCAGCGATCATGTCCATGAAGCGCATGCCCACGAGTGGGATGTGGCAATGGCTTGGTTTAGGCACTTCCTCGTACCAGGTTTCATAAAGACCAATGCTGTCCATCACTTTGCGAACGTCCGGGCCGCTCATGTCTTCGCAAAGATTGCAGCTTGCGGGCATGGCGAGATAAGCGCCCGGCTTGAGCCATTCGCGTTTGATGATCGGGTAGGTCGTGGGGTCACCGATTTCCCCGGAATTGCAGTAAGAAATGATGTCGGAGCCCTTCGCCACAGCTTCGATAGAGTCAACGACGTCAATGTTTGTGATTTGTGGATAGGTTGCTTTCAGCCATCCGGTAAAGTCGTCCAGACTTTTCTGACTGCGCCCTTTGATTTTGATGGTGTCGATTTCCGGGCAAGCTGCGATAAAGGCCGCCACGGAGGTTTTACCCATAACGCCGGGCCCCAGAAGGCCGATGACTTTGGAGTCCTTGCGAGCCAGGTAGCGGGCTCCGACGCCTGGAATGGCGCCCGTGCGGTACGCCGAAAGCAGATTAGCCGACATATAGGCCAGCGGGGCGCCAGTATCAATGTCACTCAAAGTCATCATCAGGATGGAGCGTGGCAGCCCTTTTTTCCGGTTCTCAATGTTGGAGCCGTACCATTTGACGCCACAGGTCTTGAATTTGCCGCCCAGGTACGCAGGCATTGCCATCAGCCGGCGATCCGCTGTATTCGTCGGCATATTTGGAAAGGTGGGTTCTTCCGGGAAAGTGATCATGGCCCCGTGTGAGTCATTATTTGGACCCGCCATCCGGTAGTCACCTTCGTGCAAAAGTGCGAAAACCTCCTCCATGGCATCCACACAGGAGGGCATGTCGGTAACACCCGCCTTGATCATGTCCGGCTCGGACAGGTAAATGAAATCGATACGTGTTTGCTCAGACATAACATCTCCTGGAGACATAAATTGCTGGATAGCACCCATGGAGATAGCCGTAAGCGTTTTACGGTATTCCGGTTTGGGCGCGGTTGATGCGATTCCAGAACGATATTAGGGAGCGGAATTCAGAGCGTATTGAATTTTCGCGACATGAAGTGTCAGGCCGGGCGCCGTTTCATGAATGGCGTAGACATTGCAGGGGTGATGACTCCAGTTCAGAGGGCAAAGCCCATGTCTATGGTCTCGTTACACAGCAGAATCGCCAATATTCATTCCAAACAGCCATGGTTTGTCTTGAGTGCAGCCAACCATTACGACCTTGTGCTGTCAGATGAGCCCGCCATTTCTCATTTCTATAGCTTCAAGACCAAACCGCTGAGTGATACGACCTTTGCGGTTCCCGATGGCTGTGTTGATATTCTGTTTGATCTGGACTCGACAAATCCCGGTGCCAGGGTGTGCGGCACAACGCTTGAAGCCCGTCGCGCCGGACTTAAATCTGATCATCACTATTTTGGTGTGAGGTTTACGCCCGGTGTCACGCCGGACTTCTTGTGCGTATCGGCGGATGATCTTGTCGATCAGGAACTGGACTTCATGGACGTAATAAACGGGGCGGGGGCCCTGTTTGAACAAGTCGTTCAGGAGCGGGATTTTGCGGGGAAAGTCAGGGTATTGGAGGCGTTTCTCAGAGGTAAGGCAGCTCGCGAAGTGTCCCGGCTGACCCTGAGTGCGGTGCATGAAATCTGTGAGGAAAAAGGGCATATCTGCCTGAGCGAATTGGAAGAGCGGACGGGGTACTGTAAGCGTACCCTGCAACGATACTTCGACAGTGATCTGGGTATGTCACCGAAAGCATTCAGTCGAATCATCCGCTGCCAGGCTGCAATCTATGATATTAATCATCAGGATAACGTCACCTTTTCAGATCTGGCATGTGATTTGGGATTCAGTGACCAGCCCCATTTCCTGCGGGAATTCAAAAAGCTTGTATCGGTGACGCCCGTTGAATACCGGCAGCAAGTAAAGCATGTAACCTACTTGCAGCGTATCCGTTATCGTCGACCCATAATGGCGCAATAAAGGATTGTTGCGCACTCTTTCGGGGAGATTTTATTGACTGAAACGTGTGACCAGCCCCTGACTTCCTGATCCATCGTTATCTTGGAGATGTCGTTCAGTTATAGTGGGGCCTTTCGTCCCGCTTATCCTTTCTGCTGGAGCCCGAAGTATGGATTCAGTCGGGCTACTGATAGTCCTTGCTGTTGGCATTATTGTGCTTTTCGATTTTACCAATGGCTTTCACGACGCCTCCAACATGATTGCCCCCGTGATTGCATCCCGCGCCATGACGCCGATCCAGTCGGTGATGATCGTGGGCGGCTTTACCTTTCTGGGCCCGGTGCTGGGTGGCACGGCTGTGGCTAATACCATCGGCAAGTTTGTCACCCTGGAGAGTTTGCCTAAAACACTGTCTCTGATCGTTGTTCTTTACGGTATTCTGGCGGCAACAGCCTGGAACTTACTGACTTGGTGGCGGGGCCTGCCCTCGTCGTCGTCCCACGCGCTGGTTGGTGGTATGTGTGGCGCGGTTGTCGTCTCAGCCGGCCCGGAACAAGTAGTGTGGGGCCTTGAGGCGCTCGCTCATGGTGAAGTGACCGGTGTCACCAAGGTGTTACTGGCTCTGATTCTGTCCCCGATTGCTGGTTTCTGGGTGGGTTTTGTACTGCAGCGTATTGCGGTTTTTCTGCTGCGCGCCGCCAGTCCGCTGGTCAACCGGGAATTGCGCGGCGCGCAGTGGCTGACAACAGCCGGCCTTGCTTTCTCCCATGGTGCCAACGATGCCCAGAAAAGCATGGGCATACTCACCCTGTGCCTGCTGCTCAGCGGCGAGATTGACAGCTTCCGTGTGCCGATGTGGGTTATTGTCATGTGTGCCTCGGCGATCACCCTGGGCACCGTTCTGGGTGGCTGGAAAATTGTTCGTACCCTGGCCTTTTCCATTTACAAGATTCGCCCCCTTCATGCACTGAATTCCCAACTGACGTCGGCCGGTGTGGTGTTTGCCGCTTCTGTCATGGGGGCGCCGGTTTCTACAACGCACGTGGTTTCTTCCTCCATCATGGGAGTTGGTGCGTCGGAACGACCCAAGGCAGTACGCTGGGCAAAAGCGCGTGAGATTGGTACAACCTGGCTGATCACCATCCCGGGCGCGGGCATTCTGGCAATTCTGGCTTTTCAGGCGGCGCAGTTGTTGCGCTGGGTTTTTTAAGACAATAACGCCGAAAAGGCCCAAAGGAATCGTATTAATGACTGAAAGAGCAGGGTTTTTGAGCCGGCTTGTGGCAAAGGTTATTCCCGAATCACCGGATTTTTTTTGGCCTGCTGGCTGAGCAGAGTGCTCAGGTCCGGGTCACCATGGCAAAGCTGCATGCGTATATGCGCGAGCCGACGGAACTTTTGTCGAATCAGCTTTGTGAGGACGAGCACGCTGCCGACACCCTGAAAATTCGAAACCTGCACGAGCTCAATCGGGCTTTTTCGACGCCGATTGACCGCGAGGATATTTATCGTGCCATCGAATCACTGGACTGGATCGTCACCCACAGTAAAAGCACGATTAACGAGATCCTGGATTTTGGCGTAGTGCCGGACAAGCACATGCAGGCCGTACTCGACGAATTGTTGCAGGGGTGTGAAGCACTGGAGCGCGGTTTTGCCGAGTTGGCGTCTTACCCCGCAGGGGCCGAGAAAGAGGCACATACCGCGCGCCATGCCCATCGTCGTATCGAGCGCCTGTACCGACACAGCCTGGCGGAATTGTTTCAGGGTGAGGTAACCGTGGATATGCTGAAAAAGCGGGAAATTTACCACCACCTGATGGACAGCTCCCGCCGACTGCATTCAGCCGCCAATGTCTTGCACGATATTCTGGTCAAGCTGGTCTGACTGGTTTGGCGCCGCTTTCGTGCAGTCGCCAGAAAAAGTAGAGCTCGCTCTGATGGGGGGGCATTACATCGTGGCTCAGAGGCGGAGTCTTCAAAGGCAATGCTCCTTTCGGCATGAACTCCCAGCTTTTCTGGCGTGCAGGCATATACGGCAGGGTCAGGTTTATTTTCAGCCGCTTCAATGGACTTGTGATCCCATGGGAACAGCTCATGCCAAAACTCGGTGAATTCTCTGGTCGTATGGATGTTTCTCCTAAAGCGTTTGGCCTGGCCATCAACCGGCCGAGGATCTCGGTTCCAAGGTTTAGCCGGCAGTTTCAGCTCTATGATGTTCTCAGCGCGGGTATTGCAGCTGTTTTTTGTAGTAAGGGTCCAACATAGTTGCACGAGGTCATTTCCCCAATATTGGTTCTGAGGCTGACATATCCGTGAGGATTCCATACAGTTCGTTGAATGCCGGTGTCTCATAACCCTCTCTCCACACCATCCATGTATCGATCTCTGTCAGGAGGACCTGCTCAATCTCCACGGGCTCGCGAAGAAGTTCCAGCACACTCCGGGGAATCAAACTGATGCTGGTACCGGCGGCGGCACAGGCAATCATCGCGTGATAGGAGCCGACCTCCTGGATGTTCGGCGCAGTCGAACTCTCATCCAAACCTTTACGAAACCAGTCTTCTGCAATGGCTCGGTAGGTGCACCCGCGTCTGAAAGCCGCCAGCGAACTGACGGCAATATCGGATGCGGAGTCCACCGGAGGGTGGCCTGCTGGCAGCACGAGCATCAGCTCTTCTTTGAAGATGGGTTGGCCAACCAAACCCATGGATGAGAAATTGGAAGAGTCATAGCCCTCTCGACCGGGTGACATGGCCACCAAGGCACAATCAATCGTTCGGTCTTGCAATGACTCCAGCATCTGACGGGAGGGGCCCGTAGTTAGCTGGATCGTTACTTCAGGCCAGCGTCGATGGTACTTCGCTAAGGGCGAAGGCAATCGACTTGCTGCGGTGCTTTCCATGGAGCCGATACGAAGAAGCCCCCCGGGCTTACCTGGATGGAGCACTTGCTGAGCCTCTTCGGCAACCGCGAGTATACGCTTCGCGTAAACCAGGAATTGTTCACCTTGCTGCGACAAGTGCAGGCGTTTGCTATGCCGCAGGAAAAGGGTGACTTTCAGCTCCTTTTCCAACTGCTGAATGCGAGTTGTGACGTTGGAAGGCGCACGACCCAGCCGTTGGGCAGCAAGCGTGATGCTGAGCTCTTCGGCAACCGTGCAGAACAATTCAAGGGTTTTCAGGTCTACGTTCATTCTCAATCCAGAAATAATGTTTACCATATATTCTCTATATGAGAATATTTTGGTAGTCGTTATTAAGCAAGGGGAAACATCATGGCCTTCTCAAATCCACTGGTAAGTCTCGTCAACATCCAGTATCCAATCGTTCAGGCTCCGATGGTTGGTGTTTCTACACCGGAGTTAGCGGCAGCAGTGTCCAACGCCGGAGCGTTGGGCTCAATCGGGATTGGGGCAAGCTCGACGGAAAAGGCTCGAGAAATGATTGTTGCCACCCGTGCTTTGACTGACAAACCGTTTAACGTAAACGTGTTCTGTCATCGGGCGGCAGTTCCTGATCCAGAGCGGGAGGCTGACTGGCTCAACCACTTAAAACCGATCTTCGAGGAGTTCAAAGCTGCTCCGCCGTCGGATTTGGCCGCACCTTACCGGAGCTTTAACGAAGATCGTTCAACCCTGGACATGCTTCTGGAGGAACGGCCAGCCGTCGTCAGTTTTCACTTTGGTTTACCACCCGTGGAATGGGTTCAGGCTCTACGGGATGCGGGTATTGTTACCTTTGGCTGTGCAACAACCGCTGAAGAAGCGTTGATGGTGGAAGCCTCAGGCGTCGATGCCATAGTTGCCCAGGGAGCCGAGGCCGGGGGACACCGCGGTGTCTTCGAGCCAGAGGAGGGCGACCAGCAACTGGGAATCCTGCCGCTCACCCGCCTGATCAGTGCTAGCAGTCGCGTTCCGGTTATCGCCGCCGGAGGGATCATGGACGGTCGGGGCATTAACGCCGTACTGGAGCTAGGAGCCGCCGGTGCTCAGCTTGGCACGGCCTTCATCCTTAGCACGGAATCTGGCGCGAATGAGGCCTATCGTGAAGTTATCAAAAGTAAACGCAGTCGGGATACCCAGATCACCAGTGTTATTTCGGGTCGCCCAGCAAGGGGAATCTCGAATCGCATTCACGCCGAGATTGATCCGATGAATGCGCCAGTCGTCCCTGACTACCCGATTGCCTATGCCGCAGGCAAAGCCTTGGCTACGGCCGCAACCGCGAAAGGCAGTCAGGAGTTTTCCGCGCACTGGGCGGGACAGGGCGCTCCGCTTGCACGAGAGATATCTGCAAGCGAACTGATTGAGACGCTGGTGCGAGAACTCGGCGATGCTCGCGGAAGCGGATTTTTTGATTCCTGATGAGCCGGGTAACTCTCTCGACCAACCATTACACTGGCCGCATGATGCGGCCTGTTACCTCTTACTGAGAATACGATCTGTCAGCAGATGAATGGTTGGCCCGAGTACGAATGCGATCGTGGCTGCTGCAGGCCAGGCGGTGAAAAAGGCCGTTCCCCACTTCCACACAAATCCTCCCACGAACCCCAGGTTGATCCAGGTGACCCACGCAGTCATCAGGGAAGAAAGGGTCAGGGACATCAATAACGAGAATACAAGACGGTATTTCGTGGACATTGTTCCTAGGCCTCCAGCGCGTTGAGTTCAGTGAGTTCGATGACGTCGGTCAGTCCCTGTTCCATGTAGTTGCGAGTGTGTTCCGCTGCGTAATGGGCTTCGAGACCAGCTTTGCCATCCCAGCTCTCCCACAGAAGAAAGTCACCTTTGCGCTCTTTATCCTCCAGTATCCGGAATTCATGACAGGCTGGCTCCTTTTGAGTGAGAATCTGGAGCGCGTTGAGTTTTCGTCTGGTTTCGTCAAGCCTTTGCAGGTCGGTCGCCCGGATGCGGGCACAAAGATAATACGGTGTCATGGGTCTCTCCTCTTCGTAACGAGTGCCCAGACTAGCAAGTGACGGTAATTGCAAGTAGAGTCATTCTTTAAACTTGATATTACGTATTTGCAAAATGCTGGATGAGCTGCAGTTATTTGTCGTAGCGGTGGAAGAGGGCAGCCTGACGGCTGCCGCCGGGCGTATGGGCCTGACCGTTGCAACCGCATCCCGCAGGATCAGTGCCCTTGAGGATCATCTTGGGTGCCGGTTGCTGCACCGATCCCCCCGTGGTTTGTCGATGACGAGGGAAGGGCAGGCGTATTTTGATGAATGTGCGGAGTATGTACGTTCCCTGCACCATCGCCTGGAAAATCTGGACAGTACTCTCCACAGTCTTTCTGGTCCTTTCCGGGTGCTTGCGCCTACTAACTTTGCGGTGGGGCCGATGGACGAATTCTGGGCCAGGTTTGTAACCCGGTATCCGGATATTGAGCTTTCGGTGGAAGTGAGTAATGAGTTCGTGGATCTCCGGCATGCACAGGCTGACCTGGCAATCCGGATCGGGCCGATGCCGGACTCATCACTGATTCAGAAGCGTCTCGGGCACGTACCGACTTTGTTGGTTGCCGGTTCCGGGGCATTTGGAGTTGGAAGGGCTCCGCAGACGCTTGATGAACTCCGGGCATGCCCGACAGTGGCGAGCCGGATGATTTCCGACTGGGAACTGGTGAGCACGGGTGGTGAACGAGCCTCCCTGCGGGAAAAGCACAAGTATGTGGCGAATGACCTTAGCGTGGTGACCAGGCTGGTGAAGTCGGGTGTTGGCATTGCATTGCTGCCCCTGAGCCATGTGGCAGGTGATCTGGCGTCCGGAGAACTTGTCAGGGTGCTGCCCCAGTGGTCCGGGCAGAAACGGGAAGTACACTTGATCTGGCCCTATCGGAGGGCGTTATCCGTAAGGGCAAAGGTGTTCATCGCCATGCTTGAAGAGTTCCTGGCGACCCGGCCCTGGTTTGAGTCTCAGCTGTAAGTTCGACAGCCCTCATCAATTCTATCTCTCGAACGCTACCAGGGCTCAGTAACGACAGATCGGACGGTTCTATACGAACGGTATTCCGAGTGATTACCTTGGCAAAGCGATCCGGATTTAGTCAGTCAAGATTCACGCCCCTTCTGGGCGTGGATATCCTTTCATCTGTTTCCTGAAGGTCTGCGCAGTGCCAATCAGCCAGTCCAAGAATTTCCGCACGGTTGGAGGCGCAGTGCCCGCTGAGGGCAGAATCAGGTCATAGGTAAAAGGGGAAGCCAACATATAGCGTTCGCCGAAGGGGCGCACCAGTACACCGCTCTCCAGACGGTCGGCGACGACCGGATAGGTGGCAAGCATCACGCCGTGACCTGCAATTGCCTGATCCAGGGCCAGGCTGTATAGCGAGTATCGACGATGTGCCAATCTGCTCGTGCCAGTCACTCCTGCGGCTTCGAACCATTCTTTCCAGCCGGGAAAGTCTCCGCTCTGGTGCGAGCTCCAGTCAACTGATAACAGTTGGTGGTCGAGTAGCTCCGCTGCCGTTTGCATCGGAGCCCGCTTGAGTAGGCCAGGAGCGCAAACCGGAACCAACTGGTCGTCAAACAGACGGACCGTTCGAACGCCATGCCAGGGCCCACGACCATAGCGCAGGGATAACCTGGCGCTGTTCTCTTGCCAGATAGGGGGCGTGAGCTTCTGGTCTGCGTCCAGCACGATCTCGATTCCGTTTTCCTGCATCTCAAATTCATTGAGGCGAGGCAGTAGCCAATGTTGCAAGAATGAGGGCGGCGTACTTATTACCAACGGATCTCACGACTAACGGCTCCCGGTGTCACACCCAGGCGGTGGGCGGCGGATTTGAAACTTTCCGTTCGGGCCGCCTCAGCAAAGGCGCGCAAAGCATTGAGCGGCAATCTCTCGATCTTCATGGCTTGAGTTTTCCTGATCCTAGACCCTCACTTAAATCGGTTGTTGGCAGACCCACCGAATGCTGGAATGCTTCCTCAACTATTGAGGAGACTGCCATGAACACTTCCGGGTCTACAGCACTTCGATCACCTCGCACAGTGACTCCAGATCATCCTAGAAGGGCGGTAGATATAACAGCCGGATTTTCGATGGTTGTTTTCTGCCTGGCGCTGGGCTTCCAGCAAGTTGCCATTAAGTCTGTGATTGTGGATATCTCATCACTGGCACAGATTGCCTTGCGTTCGATGTTCGCGTTCGTGTTGGTCGCCTGGGGACTGAATTTCACGCTTGCCTCACACATGTCCGTTTTCCTTTACACAGCTCCGGTGTTTGCAGCGTTGGGGCTGCATTTCCTTATACCGGGCTTCGCAGCTTGGTGTGTTCTCGTTTCTCTCTCCGGTTTTTGGTGTGCTCTTCGGTGTCCTGCTACTGGACAACCGCTGACCATTAACCTGGCGATCGGCGGAGGTGTACTTTTAGTTGGAATTGTACTGGTAGCGCGCCAGAAATAGGACGCCCAGATATGACTGGCGGGGGCTCCACCTCGTCGACCCATCGTCCGTCGCATGTCAATGGTTCTGCGGAAGTCTGGTCGATGACCATCGACACCCTGCGCAACATGCCGGATTGGGAGGGCGTAAGGATGCGGCTGGATGGGATGTCGGAGCTATATTTGAACGCTTAGAGGCTCGGCCCAGATGAGTGCTCTCAGCCGACCAGGTCCAGCCTCAGATTGGCTTCAATCTCATCCACCAGAGA
>Ga0209300_1000848_pt1 | contig 13587 bp, 10 predicted proteins | sample Shrwel_input2_RT_FD_187535 | JGI IMG/M metagenome (GOLD analysis project Ga0209300, IMG submission 187535) | Subsurface microbial communities from deep shales in Ohio, USA - Utica-3 well 1 S input2 RT (SPAdes) (version 2) ... | reverse complement strand
ATTTAATAGTATGTTTTTTATGTAAATAAGGTGTAGCCATTAGGATTATAGATAAGATATTGGGGTCTGTTGACCTTTGCGGATTAAAATTTGTTCAAACTAGGGGCGATTAAATCACGGCGCGAGGTTTGTAACCTAGTGGGCTCGATAACTGCTCCTGCGTTATTCTACTGGCTTACATCCATGTAAGAATAAGTAAAAACCGAGCAAAGCTTCCGCGTCCTTCTAACGCCCCTTACCTACATCCATGTAGGCAACAAAGAGTAAATCGCCCCTAGGCAGAACCCATCGGGCAGCGCCTGTTTGGCATTGATGCTGCGTTATCGCCGATTTATGGGGAATAACCACACCACATAGGCGCTGCCTTGCCTAAATACCAAACAGACTGCTGCAAATTTAACCTTGAAAGGTCAACAGACCCTAGTTATTTGAATCCAGATACAACTAATGTCTAATATTTAATAGTGCATTGCTGAGTAATCCTTGATGAAAAGCCTAAGGCAAGTAATATAAATTGGAGACTAATATGTCACAAAGTATCTATCCAGTTCCTGCGCATATAAAAAACGCAGCGCTCGTCGATAATGAAAAATATAATACGATGTATAAACAGTCTGTAGAAGACCCTGAAGGGTTTTGGGCTGAGCACGGTAAGCGTCTTGACTGGTTTACTCCTTATTCAAAAGTAAAAAACACTTCATTTGATAAAGGCCATATTAATATCAAATGGTATGAAGATGGCTACCTTAATGCATCTTACAACTGTATCGACCGCCACTTAAAAACAAAAGCAGATAAAGTAGCGCTTATTTGGGAAGGCGATGATCCTTCGCAAAGTGAAAATATTACCTATCAACAACTACATGATGAAGTGGCAAAGTTTGCCAATGGCTTAAAAAAATTGGGTGTAAAAAAAGGTGACCGTGTTGCCATTTATATGCCAATGAGCCCACAAGCTATATACGCAATGCAAGCTTGTGCCCGTATAGGTGCGATTCATTCAGTTATATTCGGTGGCTTTTCACCGTCAGCTATTGCGGATCGTATTAATGATTCAGGTGCTAAGGTGGTGATCACATCAGATGAAGGCCGACGTGCAGGTAATTGTGTACCGCTAAAAGCCAATGTAGATGAAGCTGTATTACAAGATTCGGTAACTACCGTTGAGCATGTAGTTGTTCATAAACTAACTTCAGGCGATGTTGATTGGCACGACCATGATATTTGGTGGCATGACTTAGTTGCAGACCAAGCGCCAGATTGCGAACCTGAACACATGAATGCTGAAGATCCGCTGTTTATTTTATACACCTCAGGTTCTACCGGTCAGCCTAAAGGTGTGGTACACACCACTGGTGGCTATTTAGTGTATTCATCTATGACCCACGAATACATTTTTGATTTAAAAGACGATGATATTTTTTGGTGTAGTGCTGATGTTGGCTGGATCACAGGTCATAGTTATATTGCTTATGGGCCGCTCGTTAATGGGTGTACGCAAGTCGTATTTGAAGGTGTGCCAACTTACCCAACAGCAGGGCGTATGGGTGAAGTTGTTGATAAACATAACGTGACTATTTTATACACCGCACCTACTGCTATTCGAGCGCTTATGGCCAAAGGTGATGAGCCAATTGCCAGTTCAAACCGAGATAGCCTGCGTATTTTAGGTTCAGTAGGTGAGCCAATTAACCCAGAAGCATGGACTTGGTACTTTGAGAAAATTGGTAAATCTAACTGCCCAATTGTAGATACGTGGTGGCAAACCGAAACCGGTGGCATCATGATTGCGCCATTACCAGGTGCAACCGATATGAAACCTGGCTCTGCAACTCGCCCATTCTTTGGTATTGCACCGGCATTATTTGATGCTGGAGGTAATACATTAGAGGGCGCTGTTGAAGGAAACCTAGTTATTTTAGATAGCTGGCCTTCACAAGCACGAACTGTGTATGGCGATCACGAGCGCTTTGAACAAACCTACTTTAGCGCTTATCCTGGTGTGTACTTTACTGGTGACGGTTGTCGTCGTGATGAAGACGGTGATTATTGGATCACAGGACGCGTTGATGACGTACTTAATGTATCTGGGCACCGTTTAGGTACTGCGGAAATTGAAAGCGCGTTAGTTGCTCATGAAGCTGTAGCTGAAGCGGCAGTAGTAGGCTACCCGCATGATATTAAAGGCCAGGGTATTTACGTTTACATAACTCCTAACGAGGGTGTAACGGTGAGTGATGAGCTAACAAAAGAGATCCGTAATTGGGTACGTAAAGAACTAAGCCCAATAGCATCACCAGATATGATTCAGTGGTCGCCAGGTTTACCAAAAACACGTTCTGGCAAAATTATGCGTCGTATTTTACGTAAAATCGCGGCAAATGAGCACCAACAGCTTGGTGATACCTCAACACTTGCGGATCCGTCAGTGGTTGATGAGCTAGTAGAAAATCGATTAAATCGTTAATTTCGCGTTAAAAGCTTGATTAGAAGTTGATTCTAAACGTAGTATATCGGCTGTTGTCTGTTGGATAGCAGCCGAATTTTTGGGAGTGAACAATGAGTCAGTTTTTAATAGCGGACGATCATCCGTTATTTCGTGAAGCACTAAAGGGCGCTTTGAGTGTAAAGTTTGCAGGTTTAGAAGTATTTGAATCAGCGGATTTTGATAGTACATTGAAGGTGTTAAGCGAACAAGAAGATCTTGATATATTACTACTAGATTTACACATGCCAGGTAACGGTGACTTATACGGCTTGATCCGTATACGTGAAGATTACCCAAGCTTACCTATTGCGGTGGTTTCGGGTAGTGAAGATGTAAATATTGTTTCGAAAGTTATGGGTTATGGGGCAATGGGGTTTATTCCTAAGTCATCATCATCTGACGATATTGCCAACGCAATTAACCAAATACTCGAAGGCGATACTTGGCTGCCAACCGAACTAAAAACTAAAGTGGCTGAAATAGAAGGCGCAGATAGAGAAATTGCTGCACAAGTGGCATCACTCACTCCACAGCAATACCGCGTATTACAATATTTGCACGAAGGTTTACTGAATAAACAAATTGCGTACGAACTTCACATTTCAGAAGCCACAGTCAAAGCTCACATCACTGCCATATTTAGAAAACTCGGTGTTTATAATCGAACTCAAGCTGTTTTAATTGCTGCAAAACTACAACTAGAACCCATAGAGCAAGCTTAAGCAGACTAAATAAGAGGCGAGAGCCTCTTTTTTGTAACCCCATCACAACAAACCCATCTATTAATTAACCTGAACTCTGGATAATAAATCTATCTCAAGCAGCTATTTTCAGCGCTAACTGCGTTGAATTTACTTGCAATAGGCTAGCTATTGACGCGTAATTTCGCCTTGTTTTCACTGAAAATCTCTGGCTAGAGAAAAATAAACATAAATATCATTTTTGATTCAATACGTTAGTAAATCTCTTAACCAGAGTTCAGGTTAATTACCATGACATAACAAGTCATTCATCTTTATTACATGACCTGCTCAGAAAATAATGCTAGGTTACGGGCATTTTGTAATTAAGAGAGCATGGTATGTCAGACTCAATGGACTCACCACACACATCCCAAGATGAAAATCAGGCCGCAAAGGGCGGTTGGTTTAATCGATTTTTAGCCACGGTAGAGTTTTTAGGGAATATGCTTCCCCATCCAATTACCTTATTCGCGCTGTTTTGTATTGCCATTATTTTATTTAGTGGCGTTGCTGATTGGTTTGGACTTAGTGCTATAGATCCTCGCCCTGAGGGCTCTGCTGGGCGCGATCCAGATGGTGTTATTGAAGTAGTTAGCTTACTCAGTGCCGAGGGCTTACAGCGTATTGTAACGGGATTGGTAACTAACTTTACCAGCTTTGCCCCATTAGGTACGGTGTTAGTGGCGCTATTAGGTGTAAGTGTAGCTGAGCATTCAGGGCTATTATCTGCGGCAATGCGTGGCATGGTTATGGGTGCATCTAAACGCTTAGTGACCTTTATGGTGGTATTCGCTGCTATTTTATCAAACACAGCATCTGAGCTTGGCTATGTGGTATTGATTCCGCTAGCGGCAATGATATTTCATAGCTTAGGTCGTCATCCGCTTGCAGGCCTTGCTGCGGCATTTGCTGGGGTATCTGGTGGTTACAGTGCTAATTTATTATTGGGTACTATCGATCCGTTATTAGCAGGTATTACGACGCCTGCAGCACAAATGATTGACCCAACTTACCAAGTAGGCGCTGAAGCAAACTGGTATTTTATGATGATTTCAGTATTGCTAATTGCTGTTTTAGGTACGCTTGTTACTGAGAAAATTGTTGAGCCACGTTTAGGTAAATATAACCCAGATGAAGCCAGTGAAGATTTAGCCAAAAATAATATTGCCGGTTTAACTGCTAAAGAAAAGTCAGGTTTAAAATGGGCTGGAGTTTCATTACTTGTTGTTTCGTTGTTGCTCGCTTGGACGATTGTTCCAGCAGACGGTATTTTACGTAACCCTGAAACAGGTCTAGTTGCACACTCTCCGTTTTTAAAAGGGATTGTTGTTTTTATTTTTGTTACCTTTGGTATTCCGGGTTTTGTGTATGGTCGCGTGGTTGGCACCATGAAAAATGATAAAGACGTAATCAATGCCATGAGCAAAAGTATGAGCTCTATGGGCATGTACATTGTATTGGTGTTTTTTGCTGCGCAGTTTGTGGCATTTTTTAAATGGACTAACTTAGGCACCATTTTAGCGATTAACGGTGCCGCGTTACTACAAGCTCTTAGCTTAACTGGGCCGGAAGTATTTGTACTGTTTATTTTGATGTGTGCTTTAGTGAACTTAACGCTAGGCTCATCGTCAGCGCAGTGGGCAGTAACAGCCCCTATTTTTGTTCCTATGCTTATGCTTATAGGTTATGCACCCGAGACAATTCAAGCGGCTTATCGTATTGGTGATTCAGTAACTAACTTAATTACCCCGATGATGAGTTACTTTGGTTTAATCCTCGCGGTTGCTACTAAATACAAAAAAGACATGGGAATAGGTACTTTGGTAGCCACTATGTTGCCATACAGCTTAATCTTCTTTGTTGGCTGGGTGGTACTGTTTTATTTATGGGTATTTGTTTTAGGTATGCCAGTAGGCCCTGGGGCACCAACGTATTACACACCCTAGTTAAGTAAGGTTTATTATTTACTTATAAAAATGCCAGCTTATTAGCTGGCATTTTTAATAGCTATATAAAGCTAATTATGAAAATACGACGGTTTTATTGCCATTAATAAGCAGCTAGAGTATTACCAAGTTAGTTTAATAACATGCCGCCTAAACAAAGGCTTCTTTTGGAGCTAATAATACAACTTTGGTTTTTTCTTCGCCGTGCAGTGCCTCTTTGACGTTAGCAGGAAACCCTTCGCAAAGTTATAATAAAAATCGCTGCGGGATTAGCCTGTGAGTTCTGCTCTCATAAAAAGCGTTGTGCATCTTTATCAACAAGGCCTAATAATATCTAAATTATGCTGATTACAGAGTTTGGAAATTTTGGCTAAGCCTATATCGTCTGCGTATTAGTTGGTTAGTGTATTACTTATTTTCCTCATTTCCCTCCCTGTCTTTACTGCGCTTGCAGGGGGGGAATTACATTTACATCAATGTGTAGAGAGGGGGATTTTAGTGTGGAAAGATGCCACCTAATAATAAGGTGGCATATATAGATAAGCTAGGTTTTTGGCTCAGACGTTAAATTGTCTTCCTGACGTAAAAAACCAGCGGCTTCCTCATCATCTTTGGTTAAAGCTGGCTGCATAGGCATAGCCCGTGTTTGCTGGTTTAACTGGTGCAGTTGAGATGCATTGCCTAAATCGCGTTCGCTAGTGATAGAGGCAATTGATTCTCGGTCTTTCAAAAATGCAATTACATCTTTTTTGATTGCTTGTAATTGACCTTCATCTTTATGCATTTCCATAATATGTCGAGGATGCTCGAGGTTTTTCATGCCTGTAGCTGCAAAGCTTGTAGAAACAATGCGCGAAACAATCACCCAAGGCGTTATGCTGCTACGTACCAAGGTATTTTCCGAGCGTGTGCTATCATGAATACCGGTGCCCGTTGATATTTTTGACTCAGTAAATGTGCCCTCGCACTTGAAGTACACGAGTAAAGATTCAAATTGCATTTCAGCAAAAAATAAATGGGCACTATTGCTCAGCAGCTGAGCAAATGCTTTAACTAATATGCCGATAAGCAATAAATGAACACTTGCCATTAACAGCTCGCTAAACTCAATAATATTTTTATTATTAAAGGCTTGTTCAATACTATTTATATTAGCAGCGTCAATATAGTGGTAAATATTAACAAAAGAGTAAGCAAGCAACACAGTAAAGGTAAGCGCTACAATGTAGAGTAAGTTACCACTAATTAACGCAACTAAACGAGAAAGGTTAAAGTGCTTACCTAAATCCATTGTGTGTAGTTTAGGCTGAATCTCTTGAATCATTTCGCCTTTAAACCCGCCTTTTCCTTCAATTTGCTCTTGTAGTTTAGGATCTAGCTCACGATAAACCCTATTAGGTACTTCTTTATAACGGCGATTAGCCATTACTAAGTTATCAAGATTTATAAAAATTTCATCTGGATGAACAGACTCTTGCCAGTTTTCACGTAGTTCTGATACTTCAGCGCTTGGTGTCACTTCGTTTAAACGCGCTTTAATCATCACAAAAACAAGTGCACAACTAAGTGCAGCTAAAATAATAATGGCAGTTAAATAGAGGCCCGCGTTAAGGTTGGGTAATTGCTCAAGCCAATTGTCTATTTGTTGTTTGCTTATGCGCTGTTCCTGCATTATCCACGACATAGACAGGCCTATAGCAATGGGCAATATAAAGGATAAAGAAATGATTTTAGCAAGAGCACCAGTACCTAAGGCTTCAATATTCTTCTCTGCATTACGTGAAATAGGTTTGCCAGAAGAGCGCCAAGAAAACAGCACATAAAACATTAATATGGCACTATATATTGGAAAAGCTAGTTCGCCAGCTTCACCGGTAAAACCAGACAGTGACACAAAGGCGACCAATGCGTAAGCGATAAGAGCAACCAGTGTGCTTATCCATGAGCCAAATAAACGTTGGGCAACATTACGTATTGGGTAGGGTAAAAATAATAGTTTTGGTACTAAACTATGTAGCAAACGCGATAAAAAGCCATTCGGTTCTTTAAAAGTACTGTTTTTGCGACCAACAAGCATTTCTTCTAATGTTTGCGCAGTGTAGGCTACTTCGTTTTTTTCTTCTTGTGCAGTTGAGGTTTGTGACTTACTAAAATTAAACGCCAACGATGTCGGGTGGTTTCTACCTACGAAGTACTTAAGCGTTGCATAAATACCACCCGATAAAGTCCGAATTCCTAGGGCGAGTATTAACATGCCAAATATCATTAAGATCCAACCTGCTGTTGCATCTTCTTTTACAGAGCTAGACGCGATAACAAGCAAGCTGATGCCAACAACAGATTCAATAAGCCCTCTTATTGCTTTTACTTTACCTTCCAGTTTGAAAGGGTTTTTTAGTCCAAGATCTATTGATCCGTAATCAAAAGCCATCAAATGCTCCTTATAAATAGTAAACCTTAAAAAGGGAATATCAGCATAGCTAAAATAATGCATGCATTAAGACATTATTGCTTAATTTCTGACTATATATCAATAATATTGTTCAGCTTAAGGTTACTTGAATATGATAAGTTAAATCTCTTAAAAGTTGTTATTGCTTAAAAGGGAGTGTAGTAAATAACCTGATATTTCAGCTAACCCATAAAGTGAATGGTTTTGCCAAGAGGAAAATTGCATATTTTGGCCGTGGAAGTTGATAGTAAGGCTGTGGTAAATAATGATGTAAATCTAAAAGAAGTCGCTATTCTCGGTTCTACTATGTTGAATTTACTTGCAATAGAAAACAGCTGATACGTAAATTTACTTTGTTTTAATAAAGTCTCTTAACCAGTGTTTAGGTTTAGTTATATTGAATAAACAAATGCCAGCTTGTTAGCTAACACCACTCGTTTAAGAACGAGTGGTGTTTTTTCGTTTATATCTAACCGGATATTTTTGTGTCTTTGCCAGCACCGCTCGCGGATAAGCTTTTCGCTTTCTTTTCTCCGGTAATATTAGCCGTTTACCGTTTTCACGTAGTTCTTTTAGCTTTTTAGGGATTGTCCCTGGGCTTCGACCTGAACACCATAAAAACTCGTCTTGTATGAGGTATAATGCGTTAATAAAACTGATGCGTAATGGCTCAACTTTATGGGCTTTAGCCATCTCTGCCATTTCAAGTCTCACGATATTATATGATGTCAGAATACCCCAGAGCTCTTGATAAATACCTTCCTGTTTCAAGCTCCGTAATGCTGGTTTATTTGATAGTTGATATTGCTTGAGCTCACCATAGCCTCGCTCTATTTCCCATCGTTGCCAATACACATCGAGTAGCGCTTTCAGCGGGTACTTTTCTGGACAGGCGCATGAGGTGATGAACCCTTTTATTTCCCCTTTAGGTGTCGGAATTTGAATAAGCCTTGCTTGCCATGTATCACCTAGGTAAGGGGCTGATTTCTTAGCTTGTGGTGAAATAGGCATTGTTATTAAGTGGTCGTAATCGCTAAATGACTCCGTTATTTCGTAGCGCATTTTGCTTTTGATGGGTGTAAGCCAATGATGATTTTCGCTAACGCCTTGCCAGCTCGTAAATAGTTCAGCCGAAAAGAAACCTCTATCAAATAGCGTCAATGAATATTCAGGTGCTGAGCCAACAAGCTGTTGAGCATAATGAATTTCACTTTGAGTAATGGGGCCAAACGCTGCATCGGATATTAAATGCGTTCTTGTCGACATCAAGGTCACAGCAAGTACTGAGGGGAAGTTTGTTGTCGATTGAGCATAGCCAAAGTGACGGTTACTCGGTGTATCTTGAGTTTTAAATTGTGTACCGTCAATGCTGAGCAGCTTTAAACCACACACATCATCAAAAGTTTGCGACTGCTCCCACTGCGTTGCTGTATGTTTAAAAAGGTGTTTCATAGGCGCTGCGCCTAGCTTTTCTTTCCCTTTTATAATACTGCTCGTCGCCAATGGTGGAAGCTCTCCTTTAGCGTCAGGAAAAGCGAGCTCTAGTTTGTCACAGACTTCAGATATTGAGCGGTTTCTTAATAAACCAATCCCTAATACAAGCCAAGCAGCTTGCTCGGCGGGGAAACGTCGTTTACGCACAGAGGCTCTCCCTGTTTGAGTAACGGCTGCTTCAATCCACTCAAGGGGAATATGCTTAGTAAACGAATCAATATCACGATCTTGGCTAAACTCAGTAGTAAGGTGTAATTCTTTAATAAATTCAGACATAAAAATAGGCCACAACTTTTGTTGTAGCCTATTATGAAGCCTCTGAAAGATCGTTCAATTAACTTAAACGATCCGCATTAAGCTTGTTAGCTGGCATTTTTAATAGCTATATAAAGCTAATTATGAAAATACGACGGTTTTATTGCCATTAATAAACAGCTTATGCTCTGATGCTAGTTGCAGTGCTTTACAAAACACCGTTTTCTCTACATCTTTACCCATTTTAGCCATCATCTCAGCTGTATTCGCATGGGTCACACTCGATACGTCTTGTAAAATAATCGGGCCTTCGTCTAGCTCATTATTAACAAAGTGAGCCGTGGCACCAATAATTTTCACACCACGTTCAAATGCTTGGTGATACGGTTTTGCACCAATAAAAGCAGGTAAAAATGAGTGATGAATATTAATGATTTTACCCTCAAAACGACCCACAAATTCAGGGCTTAAAATACGCATGTATTTAGCTAGGCCAATAATGTCAGGGTTATAGCTGGCAATTAAGTCACCGACTTTTTCGTCGTGCTCACTGCGCGTAAGTCCTTCATGAGAAACCACATGAAAAGGAATATTAAACCCTTTCACTAGAGGCTCTAGAGTAGGGTAGTTAGCGATAACGGCGAGTATCTCTATGTTTAGAGCTTGTTCAAATTGCTTTAATAACATGCCGCCCAAGCAATGAGCTTCTTTTGTGGCTAATAGTACCACTTTGGTTTTTTCTTCACCGTGCAGTGCCACTTTTGCGCCAGCTGGTAATACGTCGCGAAGTTGTGACAAAAACTCAGCATGTGGTTCGCCTGTAAGCTCTGTGCGCATAAAAAAGCGTTGTGCATCTTTATCAACAAATTCGTTGTTACGAATAATATTTAAATTATGCTGATTACACAGTCCGGTAATTTTGGCGATTAAGCCTATATCGTCTGCGCATTGGGTGGTTAGTATATAACTCATTTTCCTCATTCTTACCCAGTGGTTAGTTGCTTCATTATTTGTGTTTTAACTCAGAAAGCAAGACCTTTATGTGATGGCCAATGTTTAATTTTAATTTACGCTAAGATAGCGTTAGTAAGGTTAATTTAGCTTTGAGTAAGTTTAACAAATTGTGTTCTACTAGGGATTTAAAACAAGGAACTAAATCAGTTGTTTATTACTATATTTATACTATTGCCTAGTTAAAAAGTTGTTTCTAGTGTGCTTTACTCACGGCTAGCGCATTTTAATCCCAGATTCTAACAGGGTTGAGCGATAATCATCGTCTAGCCCTGCCATTTTCTTTTTTCTCGCCATACTGGCTGTTTTAGTTGTATCTTGTTTAAATAACGCCATGGCTATTTTTCTCATTACGTTAAAAACAAGGGGTCCTTGCTTCTTACGGATTCTTGATTCATCTTCCCTAAAGTTCATATCCAACATCCAATGCATACTTTCAACCTGCCAGTGGCTTCGTACCGCATTAAGTGCTTGCTCCGCACCTAACGCTAACGAACTAATATACCAACGCGTTTCTATCGTGTCTGTACCTGATGATTTATCGTGAACCTCAGCGGTTACTTGAATAACACTCTTTAAGCCAGACCATTGGTAGATTTTATCTAACCAGCTTTTATCAATAAGCAATTGCTGACAAACCCTTGTTTCAATGCGCCCATGCCCTGAGCTTATTTCGGTATGTTTATCATAGTTGCTATTGGTCAATCCTTCGCGCTCACTCTTGTGCCACCAAGCTTCTAATTCACTCTGCATACCTGAATGGTTACCTTTGAGCGCTAGGATATAATCAGCTTTTTGTTTAATTATTTGTTTCGCTATTTCTTGCTGGCAGCCCATAGCATCAAGTGTAATGATGCTATTTTCAATATCTAGCATGGTGAGTAACTCAGGTATGGCTGTGATTTCATTTGTTTTGCTATCAACGGCTGTTTGCCCTAAAACTAACTGGTGTTGGCAGCTCCATGCACTGACGGTATGTAAAGCACTTTTTCTATCTTTGGTTGTAAATGAACGACGTGCAGTTTTTCCATCCATAGCAATAATATCAGCACCCGTGGTTTCAATAAGTGAAGATATCCAAGATTGAAATGCATGCTCTATTTCATCTGATTTTAACCGACAAATGACACGGGCTATGGTGTCGTGTCTTGGAATACCCGCGTTGAAAGCGCCATATCTTTTTAACCAATCAAGTTTTAGATGCCCAAAGTCTTCAATATCCTCCCATCCTTGTGCACCGGAGATTACTGCACTAATGGCTAAAAGGAGAATATCGATAAGCTCATGCTTTTTACAGCGTTCAATGCGAGGATCGGTAATTGAATTAAAGTGTTTCAGAAAAGTAGCGCTCATATTTTACGTGACCAAGGTGATTATTATGCCTTGATCTGATCACTACATATTCTATAAGTTCAATTTATAATGATCTTGCCGTGACACTTCCCCTTGATAAAGATCAATTTATTAAAAATTTGGCACCGTTAATTGCTAGTGGTTCAGGCATTGCCGGTGGTGGAATATGGCCAGAGCCAAATATGTTAGATGCATAAGCACAAAGGGCATCTTTGTTTTGGGCTAAGGGCGATAATGGTCAATACACTTTATTAGATGACTACAACCAAGCTGATAGCAGTCCATATCAACAAGATAGCTGGTATACACTGCTAACGCTCAACCAGGCGTATGTGTTTGGTCTGAGGCTTATATTGATGCAGTCTCGAATGTGCCTATGGTAACTTGTTCTGTTAAAATTGAGCGTAATAATCAGTTTTGGGGAGTCGCTACTTTAGATATAGAGCTTTCTCATATTGAAAAGTCACTTCTTGCTGAAAATCAAGCAACCGGTACCTACAGTTTTATTATTGATAGTGCGCAGCAGTTTGTTTCTATTCCTGCATTTAGAGATACGAATTTAGCCATGCTAAATTTTTCACAAGTTGTGAGTAAAGATAGCTCTTTACAGCCTTAGTTAACGCCTTGAAAAATGAAGATAGACTCGTAGCAGGGCTTAGTTCTGGTGTCATATAGGGGGATAGCTCAATTCTAGTGACATTCTCACTGCCGGAGCAAAAGTGGCGCTCCGGCGTGATAATTCCAACAGCGACTGCAAAAAAGCAGCTAATACGCTGACATACTATTTGTATGGTTCATTCATTGTACTCATTGTTATATTTATATCGGCATTATTAGTCTTTGATAAGCGATTAGTTGAGCAAATAGAGCAGACTTCGGCGCAAGTTAGGTCATTAATGCAAGGGCAAACAGATTCTAAATTACCAATATCGGGGGATGATGAAATGAGTCATCTTTGCGAAGCTATTAATGATTACGGTGATCATCTTATTAAAATTCTTGGGCTGATTAAAGAAGAGGCGGCCTCAGTAAAAAACAATGCTGAATCTATTGATAACTTGAGTAGTAATAGTCAGCAACGCGCACATGAACTAATGCAAGAAAATGAATTGTTAGCCACTGCTATCAATGAAATGTCGATAGCGGCTTCATCGGCATCAGAAGATATTGGTGGCGTTGCAGATATTACCGCTAAGTCATCAGATCTTGTAAACTCTGGATTTAATGTTATTGAACAAAACGCAAAATCTATCCAGCTGTTGTTCAATAAACTAACTGAGTCGTCCAATGCAATATCACAAATATCTGAAGATTCACAGCAGGTTGGTTCGGTATTAGATATGATTATGAATATCTCTGAGCAAACTAATTTGCTTGCGCTTAATGCTGCTATTGAGGCTGCTCGTGCTGGTGATTCTGGAAGGGGGTTTGCGGTCGTTGCAGATGAAGTTAGAACACTGGCACAAAGAACACAACAATCAGCTGGTGAGATTGAAACCATGATAAGTCAGTTACTTAAAGGGCGCTCAGCAAGTATTGCCGTAGCCACTGAAGAACAGGCTCAAGTAACCGTCAATGTTAAAAAACTAGCGGAACGGATCCGAGAAATATCAGGGAAAAATGCCGCCGATGCCGAAGACTTTAGAGAAGTAAGTAAAGCCTCTAATAGTCAAGCACAAAGGCTATACGACATTAGTCAGCAGTAACTCAATAAAAAAATCCAAGCAAGGCTTGGATCAGATTGACGATAAACCCTGCTTTTTTGCAGGGTTTATTATTTTTGAGCAGCCGAAGGCTGCGATCGCGATATTTTTCTGTTGCTATTATTATTCTTTGAATTTTAGT
>Ga0209300_1000847_pt1 | contig 13612 bp, 16 predicted proteins | sample Shrwel_input2_RT_FD_187535 | JGI IMG/M metagenome (GOLD analysis project Ga0209300, IMG submission 187535) | Subsurface microbial communities from deep shales in Ohio, USA - Utica-3 well 1 S input2 RT (SPAdes) (version 2) ... | reverse complement strand
GCCAGGGCCTTGGGTGCAAAAGGCCGGAGGCCGCTTCCCGTTCTGCGCCTCACTCGGCCAGGCCGACCTTGCGCGCCAGCTCCACCGTGCGGTTGGCGTAGCCCCATTCGTTGTCGTACCAGGCGTAGATTTTCACCTGCGTGCCGTTGACCACCAGGGTCGACAGCGCGTCGACGATCGACGAGCGCGGGTCGGTGCGGTAGTCGATCGACACCAGCGGGCGCTCCTCGTAGCCGAGGATGCCCTTGAGCGGACCTTCGGCCGCCGCCCGGAGCAAGCGGTTGACCTCCTCCACCGAGGTGGCGCGCTCGACCTCGAACACGCAGTCGGTCAGCGAGGCGTTGGCCAGCGGCACTCGCACGGCGTGGCCGTTCAGCTTGCCGCGAAGCTCGGGAAAGATCTCGGCGATGGCGGTGGCCGAGCCGGTGGTGGTGGGGATCAGGCTCATGCCCGAGGCGCGGGCGCGGCGCAGGTCCTTGTGCGGCTGGTCGAGGATGCTCTGGGTATTCGTCAGGTCGTGGATGGTGGTGATCGAGCCGTGGCGGATGCCGAGGTTCTCGTGAATCACCTTGACCACCGGGGCCAGGCAGTTCGTGGTGCAGGAGGCGGCGGTGACAATGCGGTGCACGGCCGGGTCGAACAGCGCATCGTTGACGCCCATGACCACGTTCAGCGCGCCGGCTTCCTTGACCGGGGCGCTGACCACCACGCGCTTGACGCCCTGATCCAGGTAACCCTCGAGCACGGCGACGCTCTTCATCTTGCCGCTGGCCTCGATCACCAGGTCGCAGCCGGACCAGTCGGTATCGGCAATCGCCTTGTTCGCGGTGACCCGGATGCGCTGACCGTCGATCAGCAGGCAGTCGCCGTCGCTACCCGCCTCGTGCTGCCAGCGGCCGTGCACCGAGTCGAAGTTGAGCAGATGGGCGTGGGTCGCCGCGTCGCCGGCCGGGTCGTTGATCTGCACGAACTCCAGCTCCGGCCAGCCCCAGGCCGCGCGCAGCGCCAGCCGCCCGATGCGGCCGAAGCCATTGATGCCTACCTTGATGGTCATTGAAGCGCTCCTCGAATCAGGCGCCACGCGGCGCGAAGATGATGATGGCCATGCCGGCGAAGGCCACGGCCGAACCCAGCAGATCCCAGCCCGTGGGCCTTATGCCGTCGACCAGCCACAGCCAGAGAATCGCCGCGCCGATGTAGACGCCGCCGTAGGCCGCATACACCCGCCCGGCCGCGGTCGGGTGCAGCGACAGCAGCCAGGCGAACAGCGCCAGCGAGACTGCCGCCGGCAGCAGCAGCCAGGCGCTCTTGCCCTGGCGCAGCCAGAGGTACGGCAGGTAGCAGCCGACGATTTCCGCCAGCGCGGTGAAGGCAAACAGGGCAAAGGTCTTCAGCATCAGGCCGCTCCGTTCAGATCGAACGCTGGTTGACCCGCGCCGACAGCGCCTCGGCCGACTCCTTGCGTTCGGAATAGCGCTCGACCAGGTAGTCGGCACGCCCGCGCAGCAGCAGGGTGAACTTGACCAGCTCCTCCATCACGTCGACCACCCGGTCGTAGTAGGCCGAGGGCTGCATGCGCCCGGCCTCGTCGAACTCCAGGTAAGCCTTGGCCACCGAGGACTGGTTGGGAATGGTGAACATGCGCATCCAGCGGCCGAGTACGCGCATCTGGTTGACCGCGTTGAACGACTGCGAGCCGCCGCAGACCTGCATCAGCGCCAGGGTCTTGCCCTGGGTCGGGCGCAGCGCACCGAGCGTCAGCGGGATCCAGTCGATCTGCGCCTTGAACACCGCGCTCATCGCACCGTGGCGCTCCGGCGAGCACCACACCTGGCCCTCGGACCAGAGCACCCACTCGCGCAGCTCCTGCACCTTCGGGTGCGTATCGGGCGCATCGTCCGGCAGCGGCAGGCCGGAGGGGTCGAAGATATGCGTCTCGCAGCCGTAGGCCTGCAGCAGGCGCGCGGCTTCTTCGGTCAGCAGGCGGCTGTAGGAACGCTCGCGGCAGGAGCCGTAGAGCAGCAGGATACGTGGTGGATGCGCCGGCTCATCGGCGGCGCCGAGCCGTTGCAGGTCTGGCTGCTGCAGCAGCTCGGCATCGAGGTTGGGTAGATCGTGCATGGCGGCTCCGGTGGTTTCAGCCGCACAGCGAGGCGCGGCCGGGGCGTTCGCTCATCCCCGCCAGCCGGCGTGCCTGCGGGTCGAGCCAGTGGCGGTTGGAATCGAGCATCAGCGTGAGCAGTTCGTGCACCCAGTCCGGCAGGTCCGGGTGCAGCCGGTAGTAGACCCACTGGCCCTGGCGACGGTCGGCGAGCAGGCCACTGTTGCGCAGCTGGGCCAGGTGGCGCGAGACCTTTGGCTGGCTCTCGCCGAGCGCGCCGACCAGCTCGCAGACGCACAGCTCGCCCTCGCGGGCGACCAACAAGGCGATGCGCGCACGGGTCTCGTCGGCCAGGGCCTTGCAGAGCAGCGGCGGGGTCAGGTGTTCGGTCATCGTCATGGCCATTCGCGGCCAGGGCCGCGGTCGGAAATCGGTCGGTACCGCCCGCGCCGTCGATTCAACACGCGGGCACGGCAGAACATACGGAAAACCATATATGGTGTAAACCCTGTCAACTCAAAGCTCGGGGTAAACCTGGCGGCGGTTCCATACGCGTTGGGGAATACGGTCGTTCGGCGCCGCACCGCTGCCCGCCGGGCGCCTTGACGCTTTCTTCACCCGCCTTTGACGAATCCTTGATCCGTTGACGGCTAACCTGGCCGCCCGCTCCCGCCTCGGCCTCCACCATGCGCCCCCACGTTTCCCTGCCCCGCTTCGCCCGTCCCTGGTCCGGCCTGCTGCTGGCCGCGAGCCTGCTTGGCGCCAGCAATCTCTGCCTGGCCGGCGACCTGGGCTCCTGGCAGCACTGGACCGACTCGGCCAGCCGCGCCGCGCTCGACGGCGGCACCTGGGTCCCCCTCGCCGGCGCCGCGATCATCGCCGCCGGCGGCTGGGACCATGCCTGGCAACGCTCGGCGGCAGAGCACGGTTATCTGTTCGGCGAGGATGGCGAAGACGCCAGCAACGACCTGCTCACGGCCAGCACCCTCATCTACGCCGCCAGCGCCCTGACCGCCGCCCCCGAGGGCGAGACGTTCACCGATGCGCTGGCCTGGAAAGCGGAAAACCTTGCCGTGTTCGTCGCCAGCAAGGGCGCGGTGGATGCCTTGAGCGGCGAGATCAAGGAAGCCTCCGGGCGTGATCGTCCCGACGGCGTCCCCGATGACGCCTTTCCCTCCCGCCACGGCGCGACGAGCGCGGCGCAGACCGCCATGACCCGGCGCAACCTGGACTACATCGACATGGACCCGGCCCTGCGCGACGCCGCCAAGGTCGGCCTGCATGCGCTGGATGGGCTGACCGGGCTGGCGCGCATCGAAGCCGACCAGCACTACCCGACCGACGTCCTGGCCGGCATCGCCCTCGGCAATTTCGTCTCCAACTTCGCCTTCAACCTGCTGCTCGAGCCCGGCGCGGCGCCGCGTTACTCGCTGGCCGTGCTGCCGGAACAGGGCGGCTACACCGTGCAGACGCAGTTCGCCTTCTAGCCACGCGCTCGAACCCTGCCTGGATCAATGGACGGCCCGCCGCCGCGCGTTAGGCTGACACCCATCATCAGCAAGCATGCGCCGCCAGACAGAGCGGCGCCGGGGGTGCCCATGTCCGAACCGTCAGCAGATCGCCCCGCAGAACCGGCCTTGCCGGCTGCCCAGGGCCAGCCCGGCAAGCCTTCGCTGTTCGCACATCTGCTCGGTTTCTGGCATCAGCAACGCGGGCAGGCGCGCCTGCTGCTCGGCATGTGCGCGCTGTTCGCACTGATCTATTTCCTGCCGCTGGGCCAGCCACGCTTCGAGAATGCCGTGCTCGAGGGGCTGCGGCTGACCCAGTGGTATGCGCGCGAGCACGTGATCCTCTGCCTGCTGCCGGCGTTCGTCATTGCCGGCGCGCTGGCGGTATACATCAGCCAGGGCGCGGTGATGCGCCACCTCGGGCCGAGCGCGCCGAAGCCGGTGGCCTTTGGCGTCGCCTCGCTGTCCGGCACCCTGCTGGCGGTATGCTCCTGCACCGTGCTACCGCTGTTCGGCGGCATCTATCGCCGCGGCGCCGGGCTCGGGCCGGCGATCACCTTTCTCTACGCCGGGCCGGCGATCAACGTGATGGCCATCGTGGTGACGGCCAAGGTGCTTGGCGCCGAACTGGGCATCGCCCGCGCGGTGGGGGCGATCCTCTTCTCGGTGCTGATCGGCGCGATCATGCAGCTGCTCTACCGGCGCGAGGAAAGCGCCCGCGCCGCCAGCAGCACGCGCGGCTTCGCCAGCGACGAGGCGGGCCATCCGCTCGGCGACGTGGTGGCGCTGTTCGGCCTGATGATCGGCATCCTGGTGTTCGCCAACTGGGCGCAGGCCGACAGCGCCACGTGGATGGCCGTGCATGCCTGGAAGTGGCCGATCACCGCGCTGCTGGCCGCCCTGCTCGGCCTGCTGCTGGTGCGCCGCTGGCAGTGGGCACCCGGGCCGCTGCTGGTGCTCGCCGCGCTGGTCGGGCTGGTCGCGCTGCTGCGCCCGCAGTGGCCGGAGCTGGCGATGCTGATCGGCATCGGCGGGCTGATGCTGCAGGCCAGCCGCGAGAACGCCGCCGGCCAGGAATGGGTCGCGCAAAGCTGGGACTTCACCCGGCAGATCGTGCCGCTGCTGCTCGGCGGCGTGCTGATCGCCGGCCTGCTGCTCGGGCGCCCGGGGCACGAGGGGCTGATCCCCTCGCACTGGGTGGCCTGGGCGGTGGGCGACAACAGCCTCGGCTCGACGCTGATCGCCGCGGTGCTCGGCGCCTTCATGTACTTCTCGACGCTGACCGAGGTGCCGATCGTCGAGGGCCTGCTCGGCGCCGGCATGGGCAAGGGCCCGGCGCTGGCGCTGCTGCTGGCCGGCCCGGCGCTGTCGATCCCCAACATGCTGGTGATCCGTACCGTGCTGGGCACGCAGAAAACGCTGGTGTACTGCCTGCTGGTGGTGGCGATGGCCACGCTCACGGGCTATTTCTACGGCCAACTGTTCTGAGGAGAACGCGATGAAACTGACCGTCTACGGCTCCGGCTGCGCCAAGTGCCAGCAGCTGACCCTCAACGCCGAGGCCGCGGCGCGGCGCCTGGGCCTGGAGTTCGCGGTGGAGAAGGTCACCGACGTCAACGCCATCATCGATGCCGGCGTACTGCGCACCCCGGCCCTGGCGGTGGACGAGGAGATCCTCGTGGAGGGCAAGGTGCCGAGCAGCAGCGAACTCGAGGCGCTGCTCGGCGGCTGAGACGCCCGCTTACTGGTCGCGGTCGATGTTGAACGGCGACCAGGCCTGGCGGGTGGGCATCACTTCCAGGCGGTTGATGTTGATGTGGTCCGGCAAGGTGGCGACGTAGAAGATCTGCTCGGCAATGTCCTCGGCGGTCAGCGGCGTGGTGCCGCGGTAGAGCCGGTCGGATGCCGCCTGGTCGCCCTTGGTGCGGACCAGGGTGAACTCGGTCTCGGCCATGCCCGGCGCGATGTCGGTGACACGCACGCCCGTGCCGAGCAGGTCGCAGCGCAGGTTGTAGCCGAACTGCTCGACAAAGGCCTTGGTCGCGCCGTAGACGTGCCCGCCCGGATAGGGCCAGTGGCCGGCCACCGAGCCGATGTTGACGATGCTGGCGCCCGCGCCGGTGTCGATCAGCGTCGGCAGCAGGGCATGGGTGACGTTGACCAGGCCGGTGACGTTGGTGTCGATCATGGTGTGCCAGTCCTGCAGGTCGACCTGCTGCGCGGGCTGCGGCGCCAGCGCCAGCCCGGCGTTGTTGACCAGGCAACGCACCTGGCGGAACGCCTCGGGCAACTGCTCGACCACGTCGCGCACGGCGCCGGCGTGGCGCACGTCGAGGGTGGCGATGTGCACCGGCACCTTGGCCGAGAGTTCCTCGCGCAGTTCTTCCAGACGCTCGCTGCGCCGCCCGGTCAGCACCAGCGCCCAGCCGGCTTCGGCGAAGCGGCGGGCGGTGGCACGGCCGAAGCCGGAGGTGGCGCCGGTGATGAATACGATCTTCTGGGTCATGGGTCTTCCTCTGTGGCGGGCGGGCCGCTGCTGTAGGGCAGGGCCACGAGATAAACGGGCTCCAGCTTAGGGGCGTTCGCCGAACAGGCAAAGCCTTGCGTGCGCTGTTCGCCCAGGACGTCATCGCGCCGTCACCCCGCGGTCGCCGGCCTGCAACACGCCTGCGCTAGCGTCAGGCATGGCGGCCCTGCCAGCGCCCTTCGACGCCGGCGCACCCGCCTCCCCGCTGAGATGACGACCGATGAACCGCCCGCTACCTTCCGGCTTGCTGCAGCCGGCCTTCGACGATCCCGTGCTGGAGGCACAACGCTGCTTTCGCGCCGCATTCACCGCCCTCGCCCGCCCCGGCACGCGCCATGCGCTGGCCCCGGTGCCGGCACCCGCCCCGTTGCAGCCGGCAACCTACGCCCTGTGCCTGAGCCTGCTGGACCGGCACACGCCACTCTGGCTGGCGCCGGCCTTCGATACGGCGGCGATCCGCGCCAACCTGGCCTTCCATTGCGACTGCCCGCTGGTCGAGACGCGCGACGAGGCGCTGTTCGCCCTGCTCGATGGCGCCGCACTCGAGGACCTGAGCGGCTTCTACCACGGCAGTGAGCGCTGCCCGGAACAATCCTGCACGCTGCTGGTTCAGCTCGAGCGCCTCGAGCGCGGGCCGGCGCTGGCCTGGCGCGGGCCGGGCATCGAGGGGCAGCGGCTGGTCGGCCTGCCGGTGCCGGCCGCGTTCTGGCCACAACGTGCGAGGCACGACATTGCACCGCGCGGGCTGGATGCGCTGTTCTGCGCCGACGGCGAGGTGCTCGGCCTGCCCCGCACGACACGCATCGGGCCCTCGCTCGAGGCGGTGGCCTGAACACCACCGGGCCCGTTCCACGGCGACCGGGCCGGCCTCTATACTGCCCGCCCGCCCCCATTCCGGAGCCCCTCGATGCAAGGCCGCCTGATTTATCTGATCGGCCCGTCCGGCGCCGGCAAGGACAGCCTGCTCGAAGCCGCCCGCGAAGCGCTGGCCGCACGCCAGGTGCGGATTGCCCGCCGCGTCATCACCCGCTCGGCCGAGGCGGTTGGCGAAGCGGCGCATGCGGTGACCCTTGCCGAGTTCGAGCGCCTGGAGGCCGAGCAGGCGTTTGCCCTGGCCTGGCGGGCCAACGGGCTGGCCTATGGGATTCCCGCCCGGATCGATGCCTGGCTGGCGAACGGCGAGCATGTGCTGGTCAACGGCTCACGCGGCCACCTGTCCGAAGCCCGACGCCGCTACCCGGACCTGCTGGCGATCCTGCTCGGGGTGAAAGATGAGGACCTGCGCCAGCGTCTGCTGGTCCGCGGCCGGGAGACTCTCGCCGAGATCGAGGCGCGCCTGGCGCGCAATGCGCTGTTCGCTCAGGCGGCCGACGACTGCATCATGCTGGACAACTCGACGGCGCTGGCCGACAGCGTCGTGCGCCTGCTGGCGCTGATCGACAACAGGCTCGGCGGCCGCTGAGGGTTCGGCGGGCCGGGTCAGCGCCCCGGCTGCGGGCGGAAACCCGGTACGCCCTCGGGCCGCTCGATGCGACCGGCCGGCAGGGTGCAGTTGAGGTCACGGTATGGCCGGCCATCGAGGCGCTCCCAGCCTTCACCGGGCGAGCTCTGCCGGCAGATGACGCTGCCGTCGACCTTGCTCTGCCACTTGTAATAGGGCGCAGGGGCGGCCCACGCCAGGCCGGCGCAGAGCAGCAGCAAGACCAGTGGCAGCACGCGCATGGCAGACCTCCAGCAAATACAGTGGCGCCACTTTAGCGGGCCGTGCAGCAGGCGCAAGCACCCTGACGGCCGGGCCGATGCGCGGGATTCTGCCGACGCCCACCCGGCAATCGGCGGATTCTTGCCGATCGCTTGCGCGCGCGTGCCGCCAAAGCGCCATCCCAGAGCATCCGGGCAGGCTGGCATGGCTTCTGCTATGCCTAGAACAGCTCGATGCGATCCTCCAACGACAAGAAGCGCTGCCAGCGAACCGGCCCGTCCTCCCGCCGCCCCTTCCTGTCGTTGCGCAACGGCTCACTGCGCCGGCTCTGCGCTGGCGCCATCAATAAAAACGAAACGGAGATGCATCCATGAGACTGACCAAGCGCCTGGGGCTGCTCGCAGCCGCCGCGGCCTTCACCGCCAGCACCGCCGCCGTTGCCGCGCCAACCTTCATCAACATCCTCACCGGGGGCACCAGCGGGGTGTACTACCCGATCGGTGTGGCGTTGTCGCAGCAGTTCGACAAGATCGAGGGTGCCAAGACCTCGGTGCAGGCCACCAAGGCTTCGGTGGAAAACCTCAACCTGCTGCAGGCTGGTCGCGGCGAGCTGGCGTTCGCCCTGGGTGATTCGGTGGCCGATGCCTGGAACGGCGTCGAGGACGCCGGCTTCAAGGCACCGCTCAAGCGTCTGCGCGCGCTCGGCGGCACCTACAACAACTACATCCAGATCGTCGCCAGTGCCGATTCGGGCATCAAGACGCTGGACGACCTCAAGGGCAAGCGCATCTCGGTCGGCGCGCCGAAGTCCGGTACCGAGCTCAACGCCCGCGCGATCTTCAAGGCCGCCGGCCTGACCTACGAGGACATGGGCCGCGTCGAATTCCTGCCCTATGCCGAATCGGTCGAGCTGATCAAGAACCGCCAGCTGGACGCCACCCTGCAGTCCTCCGGCCTGGGCATGGCCGCCATTCGCGACCTGGCCAGCACCATGCCGGTGACCTTTGTCGCCATCCCCGAAGCGGTGGTGACGAAGATCGGTAACGCCGCCTACCAGCCGGGCACCATTCCGGCCGGCACCTATGACGGTCAGGACGCCGACGTGCCGACCGTGGCCGTGACCAACATCCTGGTCACCCACGAGAAGGTCGCCGACGACGTGGTCTACCAGATGACCAAACTGATGTTCGAGAACCTGCCGGCGCTGAGCAACGCCCACGCCGCGGCCAAGGACATCAAGCTGGAAAACGCCACGAAGAACCTGCCGATCCCGCTGCACCCGGGCGCCGAGCGCTACTACAAGGAAGTCGGCGCGCTCCAGTAAGCCGACCCGCGCCGAGCAAAGGGGCCGCTGCACGGGCGGCGCGCCCCTCCCGGCTGTACAAGCAGGCTTGCCCGCGTGGTCTCGTCGGCAAACCTGCTTCTACAGGCACCTTCCAGCAAGAGATCCGATTCCATGAGCGAAAGCAAAGGGCTGCACGCCAGCCCCAGCGAATGGCCCAGGGCGCTGTTCTACGTCGCGCTGCTGTTCTCCATCTACCAGATCGTCACCGCGGCGTTCCATCCGGTGACCAGCCAGGTGCTGCGTGCCGGGCACGTCGGCTTCCTGCTGCTGCTGGTGTTCCTCTGCTACCCCGCCCGCGGCGACGGCCGGCCATTCCAGCCCCTGGCCTGGCTGCTCGGCCTGGCCGGCTTCGGCACCTTTATCTACCAATGGTATTTCGAAGCCGATCTGATCCAGCGCTCCGGCGACCTTACCCCACTCGACATGGCCGTCGGCCTGACCCTGATCGTGCTGGTATTCGAGGCTGCGCGACGGGTGATGGGCATCGCCCTGCCGATCATCTGCGCCCTGTTCCTGGGCTACGGCCTGTTCGGTGAGTACCTGCCGGGCGACCTGGCGCACCGCGGCTACTACCTGGACCAGATCGTCAACCAGCTGTCGTTCGGGACCGAAGGCCTGTACGGCACGCCAACCTACGTGTCGGCGACCTACATCTTCCTGTTCATCCTGTTCGGCTCGTTCCTCGAGCAGGCCGGCATGATCAAGCTGTTCACCGACTTCGCCATGGGCCTGTTCGGCCACAAGCTCGGCGGCCCGGCGAAGGTGTCGGTGGTGTCTTCGGCGCTGATGGGCACCATCACCGGCTCGGGCGTGGCCAACGTGGTCACCACCGGGCAATTCACCATTCCGCTGATGAAGCGCTTCGGCTATCGCCCGGCCTTCGCCGGCGGCGTCGAAGCGACCTCCTCGATGGGCAGCCAGATCATGCCGCCAGTGATGGGCGCCGTGGCCTTCATCATGGCCGAGACGATCAACGTGCCCTTCGTCGAAGTCGCCAAGGCCGCCCTGCTGCCCGCGCTGCTCTACTTCGGCTCGGTGTTCTGGATGGTTCACCTGGAAGCCAAGCGCGCCAAGCTGCACGGCCTGCCGAAGGATGAATGCCCCAACGCCATGGCCGCGGTGAAGGAACGCTGGTACCTGCTGATCCCGCTGGGTGTGCTGGTCTGGCTGCTGTTCTCCGGCCGCACGCCGATGTTCGCCGGCACCATCGGCCTGGCGCTGACCGCCATCGTCATCCTCGGCTCGGCGATCATCCTGCGGGTGTCGTCCAAGGCCATGCGCTTCGCCTTCTGGATCGCCCTCGGCCTGCTCTGCGCCGGCTTCTTCCAGCTCGGCATCGGCGTCATCTTCGCGGTGATCGCAGTGCTGGTGGCGGTGTGCTGGTTCATCAAGGGCGGCCGCGAGACCCTGACCATCTGCCTGCATGCGCTGGTCGAAGGCGCCCGCCATGCGGTGCCGGTGGGCATCGCCTGTGCGCTGGTCGGGGTGATCATCGGCATCGTCTCGCTGACCGGCGTGGCCTCGACCTTTGCCGGCTACATCCTGGCGATCGGCCGCGACAACCTGTTCATCTCGCTGATCCTGACCATGCTCACCTGCCTGGTCCTCGGCATGGGCATCCCGACGATCCCGAACTACATCATCACCAGCTCCATCGCCGCGCCCGCGCTGCTGGATCTGGGCGTGCCGCTGATCGTCTCGCACATGTTTGTCTTCTACTTCGGGATCATGGCCGACCTCACGCCGCCGGTGGCCCTGGCCTGCTTCGCCGCCGCGCCGATCGCCAAGGAGCGCGGGTTGAAGATCAGCCTGTGGGCGATCCGCATCGCCATCGCCGGCTTCATCGTGCCATTCATGGCGGTCTACGAGCCGGCGCTGATGATGCAGGGCGACAGCTGGGCCGCGACGTTCTACATCCTGTTCAAGGCGGCCTTCGCCATCGGTCTGTGGGGCGCCGTGTTCACCGGCCACCTGGAACGCTCGCTGAGCTGGTGGGAGCGCGCCCTGGCGTTTGCCGCCGGTGTCGCGATGATCATGTCGATGCCGATCAGCGACGAGATCGGCTTTGCCCTCGGTGCGCTGTTCCTCGTTCAGCACGTCTGGCGCGCCCGCCGTGCCGAGCCGGTTGCCGCATGATCGGCCTCTGTCTCGGCCTGGCGGGGGCGGTCTGGGCGCAGCTGCCGACCGCCGACTTCACCCTGGCGTGGAACCACACCATCGAGAAGATCCGCTGGGAAGAGGATTACCGCGTGACGCCGAGCGGGCTGCTGCTCGGCGAAGCGCGGGTCAAGGGTTCTGGCGCTGGGATGGAAATCCCGGATGACGCCGAACTGCGCGACGGGGCCTGGCACTACCAGCGCCGGATGCCGCCGTTGCAACCCCTGCGTGTGGGGCGAACCCCCGAAGCGGGGGACTACCAACTGTGCTTCGACCAGCGTTGCCACGCGATGAGCGAATGGCTGGGCCCGCCACAAGCGGACCAGCCTGCGCTGGAGCTCTGGAGCTGCGAGCTCGCCGCCCCCGGAGCGTCCTGATCTGCCGCGGGTCACCACGCCCGCCGGATCGGGCGGTGCTTCCACCCCTGGGCTGCCCACGGGTGGATGGCCACCGCCTCGCCTGCCCTTCCACGCCTGCCCGGCACACAGCCGCATGCCTGCCGGCCAGCCGTACGCGCCCCGGCTCACGGCTCGCTGGTCGCTGGTCGCCCTCGGCGCAATCGTGGCGCCAATCTCGGCTAGGCTCAGTGCAGCCCAATCACGGAGACCGCCTTCATGCATCGTTCACTCTGCCTGGCCAGCCTGTTGTTCCTAACCGCGACCGCCGAGGCCGCGCCCATCCTGCCGGGCTTGTGGGAATTCACCAGCAGTGACGTCCAGGTCGACGGTCAGCAGATGCCGGGCATGCAGGAAATGCTCGAGCAACTGAAGGGCATGTCGCCCGAGCAGAATAAGATGATGGAAGGCATGCTTGCCGAACATGGCATGCAGCTGGGCGGCCAGGGCATGCGCATCTGCCTCAGCGAAGCGCAGGTGCAGGCCGAGGAACTGCCCTTCAGCGACGACCCGGCCTGCCGTCAGGAGATCACCGAGCGCAGCGACAGCGTCTGGAAGTTCCGCTTCGAATGCCCGGACGCCCGCGGCCAGGGCGAGACCCGCTTCATCAGCGAGCGCGAGTTCGTCAGCCAGGTGGAAACAGAGCACAGCGGCGAAGGCATGCCGCAACGCACGCGCATGCAATCGCGCGGCCGCTGGCTGGGTGCCGATTGCGGCGGGTTGAAGCCGGCTCGCTGAGGTTTCACGTGGAACCTGCTGGCCGATCAGCGCTGGGGTGACTCCCAGCGCGCGCCCGGCTGCTGCTCGCAGGCCGGCCGCAGAAAGCGCGCATCACTGGCCACGCCGTAATAGTGCACGTCCTGCCGATAGGCCAGGTTGGCGGCCTGGGCGTTACGACAGATTCCAAAGGCGCCGTTCGGACAACTCGCAACGAAGCGCACCGCCACCTGCTGATCGACGAGCTGCGGCTGGCAATAACCGGAACGAAACAATTCGCGGGGAATGCTGCGGTTCTCCTGGCACAACTCCACTACCACGCCCTTGGCGCGGCTGCTGATGATGCAGGCATCGGCGAGAACCGAACCGCTCGGCAACGTCACGGACAACAGCAACAGCAGTGGCAGGCTACGCATCATCGACTCCAGGGCGAACGGCGCGACTCTAGGGCCTGCCGCGCCCGCTGTCGAGCCAGGCACGGGCGGCGCGCCACACACTGCACGAATCCCTTCCCCGACGGGGCTCTACCGGGCACCATAGCCGCATGTTCGAACAGATCCCGACGCACGTCATCTGCGGCCCGCTGGGCGCTGGCAAGACCAGCCTCCTGCGCGATCTGCTGGCCCAGCGGCCGGCGGCGGAGCGCTGGGCCGTGCTGATCAATGAATTCGGCCAGATCGGCCTCGATGCCGCCCTGCTCGAAGACAGCGTTGGCGATGGTGTGACCCTGCACGAAGTCGCCGGCGGCTGCCTGTGCTGCGTCAACGGCGTGCCCTTCCAGGTTGGCCTGACGCGCCTGCTGCGCCGCGCCCGGCCGCAGCGTCTGTTCATCGAACCTTCCGGGCTTGGGCATCCGGGCGCACTGCTGCGCCAGTTGCGTGAACCGCCCTGGCAAAGCCTGCTGAGCGTGCAAGCACCGGTGGTGGTGCTCGATGCAGCAGCGCTGGCCGCCGGTCAGCCGCTGGCCGACACGCAGCAGGCGGCGCTGGACGAGGCCGGGCTGGTCTTGCTGAACAAGAGCGAAGCGCTGGATGCACAGGCGCGCGAAGCGCTTTCGCGAACGCTGGGGCCGCGCCCGCTGTACTGGACCGAGCACGGGCGGCTGCCGCTCCGATACCTGCCCGGCAGCACTGCACAGGCGGTCAGCGCGCAGGCACCCT
>Ga0209300_1000846_pt1 | contig 13633 bp, 12 predicted proteins | sample Shrwel_input2_RT_FD_187535 | JGI IMG/M metagenome (GOLD analysis project Ga0209300, IMG submission 187535) | Subsurface microbial communities from deep shales in Ohio, USA - Utica-3 well 1 S input2 RT (SPAdes) (version 2) ... | reverse complement strand
CGCTGCGCGTGACGGCGGTGGGCGGGCAAACGATGTTGTCGGCCATCATCCGTCGCGTGGTGGAGGCCCAGGCCGGCAAGGCGCCCATTCAGCGCGTGGTCGACCGCGTCTCAGCCGTCTTCGTGCCCGCGGTGCTGGCCATCGCCGTGCTCACGGGCGTGGGCTGGTGGCTGAGCGGCCTGGACGCCGAGCTGGCCTTGATCCGGGCCGTGGCCGTGCTGGTCATCGCCTGCCCATGTGCCTTGGGGCTGGCCACGCCAGCGGCCATCATGGCGGGCACCGGGGCCGCGGCGCGCCAGGGCATCCTCATCCAGGATCCGCAGGCCCTGGAGGTCGCGCACCGCGTGCAGGTGGTGGCGTTCGACAAAACCGGCACGCTCACCCTGGGCCACCCGCGCCTGGTGGACTGGCGGGCGACGGGTTCGTGGTCTCGCGAGGGCGTTCTGTCGGTGGCAGCGGCCTTGCAGGCGGGCAGCGAGCACCCCCTGGCTCGCGCGGTGCTGGATGCCGCCGAAGCGCAGGGCCTGTCGCTGGCTCGCGTCACCGAGGTCACGGCCCACGCCGGGCGCGGCATCGAGGGGCGCGTTCATGCCCCCAACGAAGGTGCTGGGGGGGCGGACGTCGCCGTCGTGTGGCGCCTGGGCAGCGGGCGCTGGATGCAGGCCATGCTGGATCCACAGTCGGTTCGAGATGAACCACTTGCCGCGCAAGCCGAGGCCTGGGCGGCGCAGGGCCACACGGTGTCCTGGCTCATGCGAGCCGAAGGAGTCGCTGGCCATGATGCCCCGGCGGGCGAGGCCGTGACGTGGTCGGTGGTCGCGGCCCTGGCCTTTGGCGACGAACTCAAGCCCCATGCGGCCGAAGCCGTCCAACGCCTGCACGCCCTGGGCGTGCACACGGTCATGCTGTCGGGTGACAACCGCGGAGCGGCGCAGGCCATGGCTCAGGCGGTGGGCATCCGCGAGGTCATCGCCGAGGTCCTGCCGGGCGACAAGGCCGATCACATCCAGCGACTGCAGCGCGACGAGCTCGGGCAGCTCCGCGTCGTCGCCATGGTGGGCGATGGCCTCAACGACGCGCCCGCGCTCGCGGCCGCCGACATCGGCATGGCGATGGCCAACCCGGAGGGCGGCACCGACGTCGCCATGCAGGCCGCGGGCATCACCCTCATGCGCGGCGACCCCTTGCTGGTGCCCGCGGCCCTGGACATCTCCCGGCGCACCTCGGCGCGCATCTGGCAGAACCTGGCCTGGGCGTTTGGCTACAACCTCATCGGCATCCCCCTGGCGGCCTCAGGCGGCCTCAGCCCCATGCTTGCGGGTGCGGCCATGGCGTTCAGCAGCGTCAGCGTGGTGCTCAACGCACTGTGGCTTTCACGCTGGCGGCCCTGAAACGGTGCCATGGCGTAAACTGGCCGGCGCTGTCTGCCCGTAGCTCAACTGGATAGAGCAATTGCCTTCTAAGCAATAGGTCGGGGGTTCGAGTCCCTCCGGGCAGGCCAGGTCGATCCATCCCGGATCACCCGCGGCCACGAAGGATGGAAACGCTCCATGTTTGATGCTCTGAAGCGACTGATCGGTGCCGCACCAGGCGCGGCCACCAGCGACCAGGGGCCCGTGCTGGCCGCCTGGGCGAAAGCCGAGGGGCACGCCTTCAAGCGCGTCAAGGACAAGGCCGGTGGCGGCTACGTCGTCGAGACCGCTGAGGGCTGGCGAGTGGAGTGGGGCGCCTCACAGCGCTCCTACATCACCGGCAAGGAGTTGCGCTTTCGCAGCGAAACCGGCATGCCGCCCGACGTGCAGATGATCCTGGTGAGCAAGGTGCTGGCGCAGGTCCTCGAGACCGATGTGTTCAGTCGCTTCACCAACGCGATGCAGACCCAGATCGACAACACCTTGCCCGACGAGATGCGCTGGCTGGCGATGCACCCGCGGGTGCCTTTGACCGATGCGCCTTCGCTGATTCGCCGCTTCGTGCTGCTGAGCAACGCCGAGCAGGTGGGCCGTGACTGGCTCGATGAAGGCGTGATTCAGGCCCTGGACCAGGCCGCCAGCCATTGGTGGACCGACACCCTGGTGCTGGTGGTGACGGTCAACCGCGGCATGCTGACGCTTCGCATGGCCGGCCAGCCCCTGCAGCCCGCTCAGCTCAAGCTGGTCGGACAGCTGTTCGCTCGCCTGGCCGCCCGCCTGCGCGAGGTGGGGCAGGCATCCCGTTCACGCTGATCCCCTCAGGTTGAACCACCCAGGCGACGCTTGAGGAAGGTGTCGATGGCTTGGCCGGCTTCGGGCCTGAGCAGGTTCTGGATGAAGTGCTTCTTCTCCGAGTCCAGTTGCGCGCGCAGCGGCTGCTCCGACTCCTGAACCAGCTCCTTCATGCTGGCCAGCACGCCCGGCGCGCGCTCGGCCAGCCGCGCGGCCAGTTGCAGGGCTTGAGGCAATGCCTGCCCATTGGCCACGAGGCTGTGGATCAGGCCTTGAGCGTGCCAGTCCTGAGCGGACTGGTTGTCGCCCAGCCACAACAGAGACAAGGCGCGCTGTCGACCCAGCGCGCGGCTGAGGTGCCAGCTCGCACCGCCATCACAGGACAGGCCAACCTGGCTGTACGCCATCACGAAGCGGGCGCTGTCGGCCGCCACGATCAGGTCGCAAGCCAGCACCAATGACACGCCACCGCCAGCGGCCACGCCCTCCACCGCCGCGATCACGGGTTTGGGGAAGCTGCGCAGCGCCTCGATCCACTGATGAAAGGCATCGAGGTTGGCGGCTTGCGCGGTGAGGTCGTGCACGCGCTGGTGGGCCAGGCGTTGCAGGTCCCCCCCGCCGCAGAAATGGCCACCCTCGCCGGTGAGCACGACGGCGCGCACGTCGGCGTTGGCCTCGGCCATGTTCAGCGTTTCGATGCCTGCGGCGTAAACCTGTGGCGACAGCGCATTGCGCGTGGCAGGCCCGTTGAGGCGCATTACCAGCGTGCTGTCGTGGCGTTCGGTCTGGAGTTCGGTGGTCATGCTCGTGGTGATCCTGCGCGTCGGTGGCTTGCAAATGAGCGACAGGGCGCCTGCTGGGCGCGCCTCGTCACCGGGTGCATGCTAGAGTCAATTCGTCAGTCTTCATCATGCACGGATATGCACCCACTTCCACGGTCAGCCACTGCGGCTCTCGCGCTGGCCGGCCTGGTCGTTGCTGCTGACCCCGCGTTGGCGCTGGGCTTCGGCACACCCGTCAGCCAGGCGGTGCTGGGCGAGACGTTGCTCATGACGGTGCCTTTGCGGCTGGAGTCCGCCGAGGAGGTGTCAGCTGAGTGCCTGAGCGCCGAGGTGTTCTTCGGTGATGACCGGGTTCAGCCCGCCGCCGTTTCGGTGACGCCGTCCGAGTCCTCGCTTGCCGGCCCGGCCACGATGGCCTTGCGCGTGCGCACGACCGCCTTGATCAACGAGCCGGTCGTGACCGTGCTGTTGTCGGCAGGCTGCCAGGCCCGCATCACCCGCAAGATCGTGGCCTTGGCCGACCCGCCAGTTCAAGCCGCTCAAGTTGTTCCAGCCACGCGCGTTGCCCGCGGCGAGTCGGTCACGCCCGCCGCGGCCCTCGCCGTTGCCACGCCGCTCCCGGACGTGCCTGGCTCAGATGTGGCCGCAGTGGGGCGTTCGCAGCGCCCCCAGCTTTCCCAGCGCTCGCCGGTTGCCGCGCGTGGGGCCGCTGTCGACAAGGTCACCCAGGTCACCAAAGTCCCCACCCGATCTGGTCGACTCCAGCTCTCCTCCGTTGACCCCGTTGACCCCGTTGAAGCCGATGCGTCGCTCCAGCCCGGTTTGCGCTGGAGCGGGCAGCTGTCTGTTTCGGGCTCGGGTCAGGCGCCCGACGCCCCCGAGGCGCTCGCCCGTCGCGAGGCGGCTGCGGCTTTGTGGCGGGCCCTCAACGCGACACCGGAGCAGCTGCTGCGCGACCAGCAGCGCATCGGCGAGCTGGAGCAGCACCTCGCGCGCTTGCAGGCCAGCGGCGATCAGGCCAGTCGCCAGGTGTCTGCCTTGCAAGCCCGCGTGCTTGACATCGAGCGACAGCGCAGCTCGCCCGCAGCGGGCTGGGCCGGGCGCGACATGGCCTGGGCGCTGGCGGCCCTGGGTGTCGGCTTGCTGGCGCATGCCTGGGGCGCTCGTCGCGCGAAGCACCGCGCCTTCAACTGGTGGGGTGAGTCGTCCAGCTCGATGCCCCTGCAGGTGGACGCCATCCGCCCGCAGGACACGGGCGCCGGCGGCCTCCCAGGGGCCCGTGGCGACCTGGACGTCGAGACAGCGCCCTCGTCTCGCGAGCTCACCGAGCCCGCCGGGCGGCCCGCTGTGGCGCCCCTGCGGGTGCCGGGCGCTGCCGTCCCCTTGGTTGCCTCGACTGAGTCGCCAGCCTTCACCACGGAGCCGGTGAGGGCCGTGTCGGTCGAGGAACTCATCGACCTGGAGCAGCAGGCTGAATTCTTCGAGGTGCTGGGGCAGGACGAGGCCGCCATCCAACTGCTGGAAGGCCACATCGAAGGCGGCAGTGGTGTCATCCCCTGGCCTTTCCTCAAGCTGCTGGAGATCCAGCAACGCCTGGGGCGGCGCGCAGATTACGAACGCGTTCAAGCCGCCTTCAACGAACGCTTCAATGCGCATGCACCCACCTGGGAGTCCGATCTGGAGCAGGGGCGCGAGCTGGCCGACTACCCCGGTGTCATCGAGCGTTTGCAGGCACTTTGGCCGGCGCCTGTGCGCGCCATGGCGGTGCTGGAGCGCTCCCTGACCCGGGTCGATGCGCAAGCGGACACCTTCGACCTGCCGGCTTACCGCGAGTTGCTGTTGCTCTACGCCGTTGCGCGTGAGCTGGCGGATCGCGAGGAAGCGGGTCAGCCTGACGCGCTCGATGCACCCGGCGCAGTCGCTCACACCCAGGTCACGCCGTTGACGGCGGGGGACGGCAGCGACGTGCTGCGGGTTGACCTGGACCTCGATGCGCTCCAGGACTCAGAGTCCGTAGTCCCCGCTGCCTTGCGCAACCTGTCCTGATGGGGTCTGCATCGCCTGAAGGATGAGCGCGCGCGTGAGCCGGTCCGAGATCAGCTCGGCGAACGCCAGCACGAACTGGCGCAGGTAGGCGCCGCGTTTGAAGGCCAGCCGCGCCATGTTGGGCCCGAAGAGGTGGCCCACCGGGCGCCACACCAGGTCGCTGCCCGGCGAGCTCATGGTCGGGTCGTCCTTGACAGCCATCTCGGCCACCAGGCCGATGCCCAGGCCCAGTCGCGTGTAGGTTTTGATGACGTCGGCGTCGATGGCCTCCAGCACCACGTTGGGCGTGAGCCCGCGTTGCGCGAAAGCCTGATCGATGCGTTTGCGACCCGTGAAAGACGGGTGGTAGGAGATGAGCGGCTCGGCCGCCAGGTGCTCCAGCGTGAGGCGAGGCACCTGCACCAGCGGGTGCGAGGCGGGCATCACGGCCACGTGCTGCCATTCGTAGCAGGGCAGGGTGACGAGGTCGGGGAAGTCGCTCAGCGACTCGGTGGCCAGCCCGATGTCGGCGACCTCGTCGAGCACCATGCGCGCCACCTGCTCGGGCGTGCCCTGGTGCAGGCTGACGGCGACCTTCGGAAACTTCTTGCGCAGCTGGGCCACGGGTTCGGGCAGCACGTAGCGCGCCTGCGTGTGCGTGGTCGCGATCGACAGCGTGCCGGCGTCCTGCATCGCGTACTCGTCGCCGATGCGGCGCAGGTTGCCGAGTTCGCGCAGGATCACGTCGATCGACTTCAGCACCTCCAGGCCCGGCTCGGTGATGCGCTTGAGGCGTTTGCCGTGGCGCACGAAGATGTCCACGCCCAGCTCTTCTTCCAGCTCCATGATGGCTTTGGAGATGCCGGGCTGCGAGGTGTGCAGCGCCTTGGCGGTCTCCGTCAGGTTGAGGTTGCGGCGCGCCGCCTCATGCACAAAACGGAACTGGTGCAGGTTCATGGCTGCGCGAGAGACCAGGCGGCATCGGCCATGCCCTGGATGAGGATGTCGGTTTCACCCACTGCCGCACTCAGGCGCCACTGCACGTTGGGGTGGGCCGCGCCGAGCTCTTCCAGCAGTCGGGGCAGGTCCTTGCGCACGTGTCCGCCGGCGCCCAGGAAGAGCGGCACCACCGAGACCTCGGTGCAGCCTCGTGAGACCAGGTCGGCGCCCGCGGCCAGGATGTCCGGGCTCATGAACTCCAGGAAGGCCAGGGTCACCTCATGGCCTTCTGCTTGTGCTCGCGCGCTCAGGCGGGCGGCCACGGCTTGAAAGGGTTGGGCCCACGCGGGGTCGCGCGCGCCGTGAGCGAACAGGAGGATGCCGGTGCGGGTCATGCGTGGGTCTCTTCAGCAAAAAGGCCGGGCCGCGTCACTGGTACCGAACCAGCCACGCAAACAGGCTCATGGACATCAGGAGGTAGAGCAGGCTGGGGGCCGCAGCCGCCAGCCAGGGCTGCCAGTTCTGCAACTGCCCCAGGTGGCTGGAGATGTGGTTGATCAGCACGAAGCTGATGCCCAGCATGATGCCACCGAAGATCTTCAGGCTCATGCCGCCGCTGCGCGCATGCAGGTAGGCAAAGGGCAGGGCCAGCGCGATCATGACGAAGCACACCAGCGGGTAGAAGCCCTTTTTCCAGAACTGGATCTCGTAGCGCTGCGCTGCCTGGGCGTTGGAGTCGAGGTGGCGGGTGTAGCGCCACAGCGCCAGCACCGACATGCTCTCGGGCGGCAGCACCGAGGCCGACACCACCAGGGGCGTCAGGCTGCTGTTCCAGTCCATCGTGGTGGCCTGTCGCTCGTCGATGACCTTCACGCCGGCCAGGGCCGCGTCCGGGGTGAGGCGGTCATGCGAGAGCCAGCGCGTGTCCACCACGTCGCTCAAGCGCCAGACCGAGCCTTCTTCGGCGCCCACAGCACCTGCGGCGCCCGGCGTGCCCGTGGCCTCCACCCGCGCGCTGCGAGCCGTCAGCCGGCGTTTGAGTTGTCCCGTGGCGTCGAACTCGAAAATGCGGATCTGGCCGAACTCCCCATCGCGGATGGCACTGCCCACGTTGACGGTGATGGTGGTCGTGCCCAACCCGGGGACCTCGCGACGCTCGCGCAGCCAGGTGCCAGCTCGCCCCAACGTCATTTGCTGCTGGGTGCTGAACTCGGCGCGTTGCTGGGTCAGGCGTTGTTCGGCCAGGGGCACCAGCCAGTTGCCGATGGCGGCCACCAGCACGGCGGCCATCAGGCCGAGCGCGGCCAGCAGGCGCAGGGCCCGCACCGGGCTCAGGCCGCCGGTGCGCAAGATGGTGAACTCGGAGGTTTGCGCCATGCGCGCCAGCGCCAGGATGCCGCCGATCAGCAGCGCGATCGGCATCAGGTCATAGACGTGCCGCACCTGCATCAGCAAGCAGGTCAGCAAGGCGTCCACCAGGGTGTAGCCGTTCTTGCCAATGTCCTGCGACTCCTCGACGAAGTCGATGAAGAAGGCCAGCGAGCCAAAGGCCAGCGCCACCAGCAGCGCATGCCAGGCCACGGCGCGAAAGATCAGCCGCCGCACGGTTTTCATGTCAACCCTTCGAGTTGCGGACGTGCGCGCCCGCGCCGCCTGCCGCGCAGCCCGCCATCGCGCCACCACACCACCGCCAGGGCGGCGACGGTGAGGCTGCCGTGGATCAGCAGCAGGGCTTCGAGCCAGCCCAGCTTGCCGCGGGCCACCCAGGTCTGGCTCAGGCTCAGCAAATTGAAGTACACGACGAAGGCCAGCAAGGCGTAGACGAGGTTCCAGCTGGTGTTGCGGCGCGCACTGCCCGCAGCCAGGCTCAGCCCCGCCAGCACCATGTTGAACGCCGCCCAGATCAGGCCCAGGCGCCAGACCAGCTCGCCTCGGGCCTCCGGCCGGTTGATCAGCATGAGCGTGGTGGTGGACAGGGAGCGCAGGTCCGGCGCCACGTCGGGCCCGGCCATGCGCTCACCCACCCGGATGCGGGCGGTCTCGAAACGCGACAGCGTTTTTTCTCCGGTCTGCAAGTCGGTCTGGGTGCGCTCGCCTTCGGTCAGCACCAGGAAGCGCTGCCCGTCTTCCACCGCCACCTTGCCCTGGCGGGCCGTCACCACCGACTCCTGGCCCTCGGCGGTGTTGACCATGAAGACGTTGCGGCCGGTCTCCAGCCCGTCGCTGTGGCTGTCGATGAAAAACACGCGCTTGCCATCGGCCGACACCTGGAACTGGCCCGGCGCGACGCGCGCCATGTCAGAGCGCTGCTCGTAACGCACCTTGAGGATCTGGGTCTGGCTTTGCGACCAGGGGCGCGCCACCAGCGAGGCCACGGCCACCAGCGCCAGCACCGGCCACGCCATGCGCAGCAAGGGCTTGATGAAACTGGCCTGACGCGCGCCACTGGACTGCCACACCACCATCTCGCTGTCGCGCCAGATGCGGCTGAGCACCGACACGACCGACACGAACAAGGCGAGCGCCAGCAACACCGGCAACTGGCTGATGACGGTGTAGCTGAGCACGAGGCCCACGTCGGTGGGGGCCAGCGAGCCCTTGGTGGCCTGGCCCAGGATGCGGATGAGCACCATGGTCAACAGCACGGTCAGCAAGACCACGAGGGTGCCGCTGAAGCTGCGCCAGAGTTCTTTGCGTACGGAGGAATCGAATAACATTGTCTTGATCGATCAACCCGCGCATTATGGACTTGCACCGCATGGACTACCGCTCTTCCGCCGCCCAGGGCTCGACCCTGTCTCAGGTCAACGCCGATGCCCTGCTGCTGGTGCTCACGCCCGAGCAGAGCCAGACCACCGACCCGGTGCTCGACGCCCTGATCCAGGATGCCGTCGAAGCCCGCGACCTGGCCCTCAAGTCCGGCCGCGCGCTCTACCTCCATCGCCCGCGCGGCGTGCAGGCCGCTCGCCTGGTGCTGGCCGTTGCCGCCGACGCCCAGCCCAAGTCCTTCAAGGGCGCCTTGACCAAGGGCCTGGCCCTGCTCAAGGACAGCGGCGCCGCGCACGTGGCCATCGCAGCCGCCGACGGCATCGAGCTGGGGGCCGAGCAGGCCCGCGCAGCCGTGTTGACGGTGGCCGATGCCACCTACGTTTTCCGCCTGACCAAGCCCAGTGCGCCCAAGCCCGGCGCGCTCAAGAAGGTCACTGTGCTGAGCGCGCCCGAGCACGCCGCAGCCGTCAAGCTGGGTTTGCAACAGGGCGAGGGCCTGGCCGAAGGCGTGACCCTGGCGCGCGAGCTGGGCAACCGCCCCGCCAACCACTGCACCCCCACGCACCTGGCCGCTGAGGCCCGTCGCCTGGCCAAGTCCAGCAAGGCCATCAAGGCCGAAGTCCTGGAGCGCCCAGCGCTTGAAAAGCTCGGCATGGGTTCTTTCCTGTCGGTCACCAACGGCTCGGCCCAGCCGCCCAAGTTCATCGTGCTGCGCTACGAAGGCGCTGCGTCCAGCCAGGCCCCCATCGTGCTGGTGGGCAAGGGCATCACGTTCGACACCGGCGGCATCTCGCTCAAGCCCGGTGCCGGCATGGATGAAATGAAGTTCGACATGGGTGGCGCCGCCAGCGTGCTGGGCACCTTCGAGAGCCTCGCCAAGCTGACCCCGAAGGTCAACGTCATCGGCCTGATCCCCACTTGCGAGAACATGCCCAGCGGCACGGCCACCAAGCCGGGCGACGTGGTCACCAGCATGTCGGGCCAGACCATCGAGGTGCTCAACACCGACGCCGAAGGCCGCCTGATCCTGTGCGACGCGCTGACCTATGCGCTTCAAGCCCGCGGTGGTGGTCGACATCGCCACGCTGACTGGCGCCTGTGTGATCGCCCTCGGCCACGTCCACAGCGGCTTGTTCTCTGCGGACGACGAGCTGGCCAACGCCTTGCTGAAGGCCGGCCAGGCGGCACAGGACAGCGCCTGGCGCATGCCCCTCGACGACGAATATGGCGACGCCCTCAAGAGCAACTTCGCTGACATGGGCAACGTGGGCGGGCGCGAGGGCGGCTCCATCACGGCGGCGATCTTCCTCAGCAAGTTCACCAAGGCCTACCGCTGGGCCCACCTGGACATCGCCGGCACGGCCTGGAAGTCGGGTGGCGCCAAGGGCGGCACCGGCCGCCCCGTCGCCTTGCTGACCCAGTTCCTGCTGGATCAGGCTGCGGCAGGCAAAGAAGCCCTGGCGCCACGCAAGGCTGAGAAGGCCTCGGCGGCCAAACCGGTCACCAAGCCAACGGCCAAGCCCACAGCAAAGAAGTCTGCTGTGGCAGCCAAGTCGCCCTCGATCGGCAAGTCTGCCGCTCGCAAGGCGGTGGCCAGGCCCTCGCCGGACCAGGCCTGATCGGTGTCGTCCAGCATGCGCAAGGTCGAGTTCCACCACGGCATCGGCAACAAGGTGAGCTACGCCTGTCGCTTGTTGCGCAAGGCGCACCGGGCCGGGGCCCGCGTGGTGGTGACGGCAGACGCCGCCGCCCTGCAGGAGCTCAACCGGGAGCTGTGGACCTTCGACGAGCAGGAGTTCCTGCCGCACGTGCTGGCCGACGGCGAGGCGCTGCCCGAGCGCCTTCACGCCACGCCCATCTGGCTGTCAGCCGACCCGGCTTCGGCCCCGGGCGAGCGCACCATCCTGGTCAACCTCGGGCGCAGCATGCCCGCGGGTTTGGAGCGCTTCGAGCGGCTGTTCGACCTGGTCTCCAGCGAGCCCGACGACCGGCAGGAGGGGCGCCAGCGCTGGAAGGCCTATGCCGCCCTGGGTTGGGACGTGCAGCCTCACGAAGTCAAAGACGAGGCCCGCGGATGACCGGCACGATTCGCCCCCATCCAGCGCAGGTGCCGACCCTCACCGAGGTGATCGACCTGGACGCGCCGCTGGCGGTGCCTCAGGTGCCCGCCGCGCCTGCATCCGCGGCAGCGCCTTCACCAGCACATGCACCCGCAGCAGCGCCTTCACCCGCACCCGCCGTCCGCACCCCCCCGATCAGCCTCGACAGCCTGCCCGTGCTCGCCGAGGCCGTCTCCCCCGCTGCCCTCCAGCCCGAGGTCTCTGAGGCGCAACTGGCGCATCGCGTCCTGGCCGACGTGCAAAAGCAGGTCGATGGCATGCTGGAGTTCCGCCTGCGCGAAGCCCTCGCCCCGGTGCTCGCACGGCACACCGAAGCCATCGTGCGCGACCTGCGAGATGAGCTCAGCCGAACCTTGAAAGACGTTGTGGCCCGGTCGGTGACGCAGGAGCTGGCCAAGCTCCGCCAGCGTTGAGCCGCGTCTCCCCCGAGCCCTTGCCGATGTGTTCCTTCTTCCCATTCACAACGAGGTGATGATGACCCAGCGCACTGCTTCTGTGTTTCAGTTTGGCGCCACCGCCGCGAGCGTGGCCCTGGCGTGTTGCCTGACCCCAGCCGAGGCACTAGCCCAGACGGTGGTCCGCATCGGCCACGTTGGTCCGATCTCGGGCCCGCAGGCCCACTACGGGCGCGACAACGAAAACGGCGCCCGCATGGCCGTGGCCGAGCTCAATGCTCAGGGGGTGACCATCGCCGGCAAGAAGGTCAAGTTCGAACTGGTGGCCGAAGACGACGCAGCCGACCCCAAGCAGGGCACCGCCGCCGCACAGAAGCTGTGCGATGCCAAAGTCAACGGCGTGGTCGGCCACCTGAACTCGGGCACCACCATCCCGGCGGCCAAGGTCTACAGCCAGTGCGGCTTGCCCATGATTTCGCCATCGGCCACGAACCCCGAGCTGACCACGCTGGGCTACAAGAACGTCTACCGGCTGCTGGCCAACGACAACGAACTCGGCGCCGGCCTGGCCAAGTACGCGGCCGAGACGCTCAAGCTCAAGAAGGTCGCGATCATCGACGACCGCACGGCCTACGGCAAAGGCGTGGCCGATGTGTTCGCCCGCACCGCCAAGAGCCTGGGCCTGGAGGTCGTGAGCCAGCAGTACACCAACGACAAGGCCGTGGACTTCATGGCCATCCTCACGGCCATCAAGAACAAGAAGCCCGATGGCATCTTCTTCGGCGGCATGGACCCGCAAGCCGGCCCCATGCTGCGCCAGATGCAGCAACTTGGTCTGACCAAGGCCTACCTGTTCGGCGGTGATGGCATTTGCACGGACAAGCTCATGGAGCTCGCCAGTGGCGCGCGCACCCTCGGCAACGTGGTGTGCGCCGTGGGTGGGGCCTCCCTGGATGCGCTGCCGCAGGGCAAGGCCTGGCGCGCGAAGTACGAAGCCCAGTTCCCCAAGCAGTTCCAGGTCTACTCGCCCTACACCTACGACGCGACCATGGTGCTGGTTGATGCGATGAAGCGCGCCAACTCGGTTGACCCGAAGGCCTACGCGGCAAAACTGGCCGATGCGGCCTACCCAGGCGTGACCGCCAAGGTGTCGTTTGAGCCCAACGGCGAACTCAAGAACCCGGCCATGACGCTCTACACCTACAAGGACGGCAAGAAGGTTTCGGTCAACTGAAGAATCCTTGCTACAATTGAAGGCTGCACGGAGAGGTGGATGAGCGGTTTAAGTCGCACGCCTGGAAAGCGTGTGTGGGTTTATCCCCACCGCGGGTTCGAATCCCGCCCTCTCCGCCAGAATTCAGATCGCAATGGCCTGCATAGCGCCATTCAGTCACTTACCCCACGCTTTGTCCCATAGCGGCTGCGCGTTCCCTGTCTTCTTGAGTCCACTTGAGGCTGCTTGAAGCCAGGGTCTTCTGTGGGTAGCGGTGCGGGTAACGGAACCAACTTCCTGACCTGAGCCTGCCGTTACCCTCATCTAGCGGGGTGATGTGATGCTCTCTGACAGCTCCATCCGCAAGGCCAAGCCTGCGGAACGACAATACAAACTGCCCGACGAACGTGGTCTGCACCTGTTGGTGCGCCCTACCGGTTCCAAGCTGTGGCAGGTTCGCTACAGACACGATGGGCGGGAAAAAACAGCCTCTTTGGGCGCCTACCCTGATGTGACGCTCTCCGAGGCTCGCGAGAAGCGGGAGGCTTTGCGAAAGCAGGTTGCTGCGGGTATCGATCCCGTTCAGGCAAAGCGCGAAGGCAAGACCGCTGCCCTGGTGGCCGCTGAGCACTCCTTTGAGGCAGTGGGTCGGATGTGGTGGTTGCATTGGAAGGCGTCGCGCAGTGACAGCCACGTGCAGTACGTGATTCGTCGCCTGGAGCAAAACGTCTTTCCGGAGTTCGGCACCGTTCCCGTGGCTGAAATCGAGGCCCCGGCACTGGTGGCGATGGTCAAGAAGGTGGCCCAGCGCGGCGCTCTGGATATTGCCAAGCGCTGCTTGCAGATGTGTAGCCAGGTTTTCCGGTACGCCATCGCCCATGGCATGGCTAAGCGCAATCCAGCGGCAGACATCATGCCGTCTGACATCCTCCCGGCACGCAGGAAGGCGAACTATGCCCGCGTGGATGCGGGTGAGTTGCCGACCCTGCTGCGCAAGATCGAGGCGTATCCGGGTACACCAGTTACCCGCCTCGCCATGAAGCTCATGGCGTTGACGTTCGTCCGTACGGGTGAGTTGATCGGCGCTCGTTGGACTGAGTTCGACCTCGATGCGGCACGGTGGGACATCCCGGCCGAGCGCATGAAAATGAAAAAGCCCCACGTGGTGCCGCTGGCACCTCAGGCC
>Ga0209300_1000843_pt1 | contig 13671 bp, 11 predicted proteins | sample Shrwel_input2_RT_FD_187535 | JGI IMG/M metagenome (GOLD analysis project Ga0209300, IMG submission 187535) | Subsurface microbial communities from deep shales in Ohio, USA - Utica-3 well 1 S input2 RT (SPAdes) (version 2) ... | reverse complement strand
GTACCGCCGAGCGATTGATGGCGAATTCCTCGCACAGGGCGAGTTCCTTGGGCACGAAATCGCCCGGCTGGTAGTGGCCGGAGAAGATGGCCTCGGCCAGCGCCTCGGCGACGCTGGGCCGCGACGATGACTTGCGTTGCTGTTCCTTCACGTCGGTTGTTTCCACAAATGTTTCATTCAACGCTGCCATATGTTCAACATTTGGGCAACGTGACCAACGGTGTAGTCGGGGTGGTGATGGCTGCTGGCCGGCGTGGCGGGCTCACGCGCCGGCCAGATGATCGCCGAGTCGGTGCATGAAAGCCATCCCGGCGTCGAGTTGCGCCGTTTCCAGGTACTCGTCCGGCTGGTGGGCCTGGGCGATGCTGCCCGGGCCGCAGATCACCGTGGGCAGCCCGGCCTGCTGGAACTGGCCGGCCTCGGTGGCGTAGGCGACGGCCTCCGTGTCGCTTTCGCCGAGCAGTGCCCGGCACAGCGAAAGCGCCGCCGCGTTGTCGCGGTCGGCCAGCCCCGGCACGGTGGCGGTGAGCGGCTCGGTGCGGATGCTGACCTGCGGGGCGCGTTGGCGCAGTTCGCGCTCGAGCGATTCGGCATAGTCCTCAAATCGCGAATAGACCGACTCGAAGCCATCCTGGGGCAGGTGGCGGATCTCCCAGTCGAACCGGCACTCGCGCGCCATGATGTTGATCGCCGTGCCGCCGGCGATCCTGCCCACGTGCAGGCTGGAATGGGCGACATTGAAGGCCTCGTCGACCCGGCCGGCCTCGCGCAGCTCGGCCATGATGTCCTCGATCCGCGTCACCAGGCGGGCGGCCACATGGATCGCCGAGACGCCCTGGTTGACCTGACTGGAGTGCGCCTCGAGGCCGGTCACCGTGGTGCGCAGGTTGGTAATGCCCTTCTGGGCGACCACCGGGGCCATCAGGGTGGGCTCGCCGACGATCACCGCGGCGGGGCGGGGCGCGTCGGCCATGAGCCGCTCGATCAGGCGCGGGGCGCCCACGCAGCCGACCTCCTCGTCATAGGAGAAGGCCAGGTAGATCGGTCGGGCGAGGTCCTGCTCCACCCAGCGCGGTACCTGGGCCAGCGCGCAGGCGATGAAGCCCTTCATGTCGCAGCTGCCGCGGCCGTAGAGCCGGCCATCGCCCCGGTCGGTCAGCGAGAACGGGTCGGTGGTCCACGGCTGGCCGTCCACCGGCACCACGTCGGTGTGGCCCGACAGCACCACGCCGCCCTCGCGTTCGGGGCCGATGCGCGCCAGCAGGTTGGCCTTCCGGCCGTCGTCGCTCTCGATGCGCTGGCAGGGCACCCCGAAATCCTCGAGATAGCCCTCGATGAAGCGAATCAGGTCGAGATTGGAGTCGCGGGACACCGTGGGGTGGCCCACCAGGGTTTCGAGTAGCTGTTGCGCGGACTGCATGAGGGAACGGCTCCGGGCGTTGTTTGCCGCACAGCCTAGCATGACGGCCGTCCCGACCGGCAGGGCGGCATGCGGCATCGCGACGGTCGTCGCATCGCGTGGCGATAGGGGGAGAAGCGAGAGGCGCGCTATAGTCATCGGCTCATGCATTTACCGCGAGGCCGACGATGAGTGGATTCCAGTGGGACGACCCGCTGCTGTTCGAACAGCAACTCGGCGACGACGAGCGTCAGGTTCAGGCCACGGCACGCGCCTACTGCCAGGAAAAGCTGCAGCCGCGGGTGCGCGAGGCCTTCGAGAAGGAGCACTTCGACCGCGAGATCCTGCGCGAGATGGGCGAGCTGGGCCTGCTTGGCGCCACCGTCGCCGAGACCTACGGCGGCGCCGGTGTCGGCCATGTCGCCTACGGCCTGATCGCCCGCGAGGTGGAGCGGGTCGACTCCGGCTACCGCTCGGCGATGAGCGTGCAATCCTCGCTGGTGATGCACCCCATCGAGGCCTACGGCAGCGAGGCGCAGAAGCGCCGCTACCTGCCCGGGCTGGCCAGCGGCGAACTCGTGGGCTGCTTCGGGCTGACCGAACCCGACGCCGGCTCCGACCCCGGCGGCATGCAGTCCCGGGCGCGCCGGGTCGACGGCGGCTACCGGCTGAGCGGCCGCAAGATGTGGATCACCAACAGCCCGATCGCCGACATCGCCATCGTCTGGGCGCGCTCCGACGCCCACGACGACCGGATCAAGGGCTTCATCGTCGAGCGCGGCACCGAGGGCTTCTCGACCCCGACCATCCACGGCAAGCTGTCGCTGCGGGCCTCGGTGACCGGCGAGATCGTCCTCGACGACGTCTTCGTGCCCGACGCGGCGCTGCTGCCCGGCGCCAGCGGCCTGGCCGGCCCCTTCGGCTGTCTCAACAAGGCGCGCTTCGGCATCGCCTGGGGCGCCATGGGCGCCGCCGAGTTCTGCTGGCACGCCGCACGCGGCTACACGCTCGATCGCCGGCAGTTCGGGCGGCCGCTGGCGGCGACCCAGCTGGTGCAGGTCAAGCTGGCCGACATGCAGACCGAGATCGCCCTGGGGCTCGAGGCCTGCCTGCGCGTCGGCCGTCTGCTCGACGCCGGCCAGGCCACGCCGGAGATGATCTCGCTGATCAAGCGCAACAACAGCGGCAAGGCGCTGGCCATCGCCCGCCAGGCCCGCGACATGCACGGCGCCAACGGCATCTCGCTGGAATACGGCGTGATGCGGCACATGGTCAACCTGGAGACGGTCAACACCTACGAGGGTACCCACGACGTGCATGCGCTGATCCTGGGGCGCGCCCAGACCGGCATTCAGGCCTTCGCCTGAATGGGTGGCGGTTTCAGCAATGAAATGATGAAAGTACGATGGCGTGCTGCCCCGCGGTTCTTGTGCAGCCGACTTCGAGGGGAGGCGATCATGAAGGTAATGGCGGTGACCTGATGCAACAGGATGAACTGGAGCTCCTTTCCGATCGGCAGCTGGCCATGCTCGCCGGTGATGCCGCCTTCGGGCGCGGCGTCGAGTATTTCCGCGAGGGCATGGTGATCGGCTGGAACAAGAAGGGCGCCACCATCACTGCCGATGTGGAAGGCAGCGAGCGCTATCGCGTGGTATTGAAGCTGGGCAAGCGTGGTATTGAGGGCGGATGCGATTGTCCGGCCTCCGAGGGCATCGATTTTTGCAAGCATTGCGTGGCGACCGCCCTTGCGTACCGTGCAGGTCAGGCCGAGCAGGCGCGACTGACGGAGGGCGATGCCTCGGAGCGCATTCGTGCCTATCTGCAGCAGATGGACAAGCCTTCGTTGGTCGAGGCGCTGCAGTCGCTGATCGAAAATGATCCGGTACTGCATCAACAGTGGTCGTTGCGGGCCGACGCGGTGCTCGGCGTGCTGGACCACAAGGCGCTGAAGAAACGCATCACGGCGGCGTTCCCCGTCAACCGCGACCTGTATCGCTACGGTCAGGTCAGTGCCTATTTCGCCAGGGCCGAGGCCATCGTCGAACAGCTCGCCGAACAGGCGCCGCAACTGCCCGCGGACAAGTGCCTGACGCTGGTGGACTACGCGCTCTCGCGCATGGCTCGGGCGCTGGAAACCATCGATGACTCCGGTGGCTTTCGTTTCCATTGCGAGGCCACCCTGCAGACGCTGCATATCCAGACCGTGAAACGGCTTGACTGGGCACCCGACAGACTGGCGGCGTACCTTTACGACAAGGCGTTCAGTGACCAGTCGGATATGTACCCCGAGGTGCCCGATGCCTATGACGCGGCGCTGGGCGAGGCCGGCCTGGCGGCCTATCAGGCCTGCCTGCGGCAGGCCTGGGAGGCCTTGCCGGCGCTGCCGACGGGGGCGGGATGGTCGGAGCGTTTCCGCTATATACGGTTGCGCGATCCGTTGCTCAAGCGTGCCGAGGCCGCCGGCGATCTGGCCGCCATCCTGGCGTTGTACGAGAAAACGGCCAGCGATGAGAAAGATTGCCTGGACGCCGCGAAGACCTGCATTGCCCATGCTGCCTGGGATCGGGTCGAGCCCTGGTTGCAACGAGCGGCCAGGGCCGAGTCGAAAGACCGGCCTCGCTGGGACAACGAGCGGCAGCAATTGCAGGTCCGCCTGTTGTTGCATCGCGGTGAATCCGAAGACGCGGCTCGATTGCAATGGGACATTTACCGGCAAACCCTGCGGCTGGAAGACTATCGTTATCTGGTTCAACTGGCGGACGAGCACCGGCTGAGCGTGGATTATCGGCAGCATGTCCGTGATTGGCTGACCGAGTGGCTCCACAATGGCGCTCAACCTCGCTTTGCCTGGGAGCCGGCCGCGGCGAATTGCCTGCTGCAGATTCACCTGGAGGAAGGGCGACTGAACGAGGCGCTGGTGCTGTGCAAGGAACGAGGGGTAGCCGCCAACTTGCTGCACGCCCTGGCCAGGGCACTGCCTGACACCAGCGAGCGTTTGCCGCTTTACCGGCGCCTGGTGCGCAGCCACGTGCAGAGAACCAACAACGATGCCTACCGGCAGGCGATTGCCCTGCTGCAAGAGCTACATGACGCCTTGGATGATCCTGACTCCCACCAGGCCTTCGCAGCGCTGCTTGGGGAAGTCCGTTCCGAATTCAAGCAAAAGCGTAATTTCATCAAGTGGTTGAACGAAGCCTTTCCGTGTGTCTGATATTTCTAGTAGTGATAACGCAGCTGAGCGATCAGCAAGGCATCTTCCGTCACCTTGTAGACGAGGCGATGTTCGTCGTTGATGCGTCGTGACCAGTAACCCGCGAGGCCATGCTTCAGGGGCTCCGGCTTGCCGATGCCCTCGAAGGGCGTGCGCTGGATCTCCTTGATCAATTGGTTGATCCTTCGCAGCACCTTCTTCTCGGTCTTCTGCCAGTAGAGATATTCCTCCCAGGCTTGCTCGGAGAAAGTGAGCTTCATTCCTCGATGAGCTCCCGCTCCTGGCCGTCGCCTTCCTCCAGCTGGGCAATGGACTCGAGCAGCCGGCGGGCATTCTTTGGCGAGCGCAGCAGATAGGCCGTTTCCTGCAGGGCCTCGTAGTCTTCCAATGACATCATGACTACCGATGGCGCCTTGCTGCGGGTAATGGTGACGGGCATGTGATCGTCGCAGACTTGCTGCATGGTCTTCGCCAGATGGCTGCGTGCCGCGGTATAGCTGATGGCATCCATGAGCTTTTCCTGTACAGGATGTTGTCCTGTACAGGATAGCGTTCCTGTCAGGTTGCGGCAATAGCGATCGGCGTCACCCGCTCACCAGCCGCGCCCGGCTGGTGCCATTGCCTTCCGGCTCCACGCGGATCTGCACCGGGATGCGTTCGTGCATCTCCTGGACGTGGGAGATCACGCCGACGCGGCGGCCCTGAGCCTGCAGGCCGTCGAGGGCTTCCATGGCCAGCGCCAGCGACTGCGGGTCGAGGCTGCCGAAGCCCTCGTCGATGAACAGCGACTCGATGACGAGCTCGCCGGAGGCCATGGAGGCCAGTCCCAGCGCCAGGGCCAGCGAGACGAGGAAGGTCTCGCCGCCGGACAGCGAGTGCACCGAGCGGCGCTCGTCGGCCATGTCGTGGTCGGCCACCAGCAGGCCGAGCTCGCTGCCGCCGCGCAGGAGCCGGTAGCGGCGCGTCAGCCCGCCGAGGTGGGCGTTGGCGTGCTCTAGGAGCTGTTCGAGGTTGTAGGCCTGGGCGATGCGCCGGAAGGCCTTGCCGTCGGCGGAACCGATCAGCTCGCTGATGCCGCCCCAGCGGCGATACTCGGCGCGCGCCGTCTCCAGCTCGGCCCGGCCGGCCTGCTGGCGCGCGCGCTTGCGGTCGTCGTCGCGCAGGGCGTGAACGGCCGCATCGCGGGTCTGCTGCGCGGCCTCGAGTCGGGGTAAGAGGGCGTCTCGTTCCTCGGCGAGCGAGCGCCGGCGACGCTCGATGTCGGCCTCGACGGCGTCGCCGAGCAGGATGTCCGCCGTTTCCTCGCCTCTGCTTTCCTCGTCTTCGCCCAGCCCCTGACCACGGCGGTGGTCGAGCAAGGCCCGGCGGCGCTCCGCCAGGCGGGTGGCGGCCTGCTGGCGGGCCGTCTCGGCCTCCGCCACCCGCCGCGCCTGCTGTTCGGCGTCCGCGTCCGTCTGGGCCAGCAGCCGGGCGAGCCGGTCATCGGTCAGGTCGGGGTGGGCGGCCCGCCAGTCGGCCAGTTGGTGCGCGAGCGTGTCGCGCTCGCCGCGCAGCGCCTCGAGTCGTCCGGCCTCGTGGTCGGCCTGCTGGGCGAGACGCTGATGCTCGTGCTGCGCCTGGTAATGGCGTGCCTGGGCGGCGTCCCGGGCCTGGCGGGCGCTTTCCTGGCGGGCATCGAGGTGCTGCTGCCAGGCGTCCGGCGAGGCGTGTTCGCCGAGGCGTGTCCGGAGGTCGGTGGCCAGGGCATCGCGTGCCTGGCGCAGCGACGGCAGCCGTTCGGCCAGCCCGGCGAGTTCCTGCTCGAGTTCCGCCTGCTGGGAGCCGAGCCGGGCGAGCTCGATCTCGTCCTGATGCAGCGCCTGGTTCAGCGGTGCGAGCTCGGCCTCGGCCCGGGCCAGCTCGTCGAGGACGCGCCGATGCTCGCTGCGCCGGGCTTCGCTGGTCTGCTGCTGATGGTTCAGCCAGCCCTCGCGTTCCTCGACGGCGATGGCGGCCAGCTCGGGCTGCAGCGGATGCGCCTCGAGGGTTCGGTGCGCCTCGGCGCGCTGCCGGTCGATGTTGCCGAGGTCCTCGCGCTGCTGGGTCACCGAGGCCTTCAGGGCGCGGTATTCGCCCTGTAGTTCGTCGCGTTGACGCTGAGCCGTGTCACGCGCCGTGCGGGCGTCGGCCAGCTGGCGATCCTCTTCCGACTGCTGGGCGGCGAGCTGGGCGGCCTCCGGCGAGGCAGGTGGCCGGTGGCGCCAGGGATGCTCGAGCCCGCCGCATACCGGGCAGGGTTCGCCGTCCGCGAGGGCCTCGCGCAGGCGGATGACGCTCTCGCTGCGCACGGCGCGGCTGCGCTCGACGAAGGCCTGAATGCTGGTGAGATGGCGTTCGGCATCGTCGAGCCGCTGGCGGGCGGCCTGGCCCCGGGCGAGCAATGCCGTGAGTCGCTGCTCGTTGTCCGCCAGACGCGTCTTCAGCGTCTGGTGGGCCTGGTCGGCGCGACAGGCCTCCTGCCAGCGGCCGTGCAGCTCACTCAGCGCGAGCTGTCGCTGGGCGGCCGCCTCATGGGCGCGCTGGGCGGCCTGTCGGGCAGTGTCCAGACCCTCATGGTCGCCGATCAGGCGCTGAAGGGCGGCGTGCCAGCGGTGGCGCTGCTCGCGCCGTCGGGCATGGGCGTCGTCGGCCTGGCGCTGCTGCTCGGCGAGGGAGGCGGCACGTCGACGGCGTTCCTCGTGGGTACGCTCGAGCTCTGCCAGCTGCTGCTCCTGGGTCGCGAGCCGCTGGGCCAGTTCACGGGTCTCGCGCAGCCGGGGCTCGGCCTGCCGGCGTGTCGTGTCGGTCGCTTCCATGACCTGACGGGCCTGTTCCAGGGTGCGCCGGGTGTCGTGCTCGGCTGCTCGGGCCCGGTCGCGCGCCGTGAGCGTCTCGGCATGGGTCGTTTCCAGGGCCTGGATCTCGCCGGGCAGCTCGGCCTGGCGGGTCAGCCGATGGCGCTGCGGAAGGATCACCCGTCGCCAGGCCTGATCGTCCCGGGCGGATGCCAGTGCCTGCCAGCGGGTCTCGGCGTCCTCCTGGTGGCGCCGGCCCTCGGCACAGGCCTCGCGCAGCCGTGCGTCGGCGGTGTGCCACTGCTCGCGGCTCTCCAGGCGGGCGGCCTCGTTCTGACAAGTGTCCAGCTCGCGCTGGGCGGCCTCGGTGCGCTGCTCGAGTTCGGCGCGGGCCTCGGCGTCGGCGGGCAGGTCGTCGGCGAGCCGGGTCTCGATCTTTTCGACAGCCTTTCTGGCCTCGCTGGCGCGGCGATAGGCGGCCATCGAGATGGCGGAGTATTCGCGGGTGCCGGTCAGGCGCTCCAGCAGGTCGCTGCGGGCGTTGTCGTCGGCCTTGAGGAAGGCGGCGAACTCGCTCTGGGCCAGCAGCACGGCGCGGGTGAACTGCTCGAAGGTCAGGCCCAGGCGCTCGGGCAGCAGGCGATCGAACTCGCGTTTCTGGGCGGTCAGCAGGCGGTCGTCGTCGAGATCGCGCAGCGACTGCTCGACGGCCTGCAGGCGGCCGTCGACCCTGTCGCGGGCGCGGCGCACCGCCCAGCGGGCGCGGTAGCGGCGGCCGTCGCGGCCCACGAAATCGACCTCGGCATGGCCGGCGGCGGTGCCACGGCGCAGCAGGGTGCGGGGGTCGGCGGTGGTCAGCGCGACGCCGGCGGTGTCGGTGACCTGGCTGTCGCGCTGGGGCGCCTGGCGCAGGCGCGGCGTGTTGCCGTACAGCGCCAGGCACAGGGCGTCGAGCAGGGTGCTCTTGCCGGCGCCGGTGGGGCCGGTGATGGCGAACAGGCTGGATTCGGCGAGCGGGCCGCGGGTGAAGTCGAGCTCGAGCGGGCCGGGCAGCGAGGCCAGGTTGGCCAGGCGCAGGGCGAGGATCTTCATGCGCCGTCCTCCCCGGCGGTGTCCAGCACATCCTGGCGCAGCCGGTCGAAGTCGGCGAGCACGTCCTCGCCCGGCGTCTCGCCCCAGCGGTCCTGCCAGGTGCGCTCGAAGAGCCGACGCGGGCCGAGTGCCTGCAGGTCGATACGGGCAGGGGCGTCGCCACGGGTGGTTTCGGGCAGGCGGCGAGCCAGACGAACCAGGCGCAGAGCTCGGCCTGTCAGGGCCGCCTCGACCCGCGCGCGCAGGTCGGGCAGGGGAGCGTCGAGGTCGACGCGGATCTCCAGCCAGGGCCAGGTCTCGCGGGGGCTGTCGGGGTCGTCGTCGAGGGTGTCGAGCTCGGCCAGCACCGCGTCCAGGGGCGCCGGGCCGAGGCGATGCATGGCCACCGGACGCGGCACGGGCAGGGTGTCCACGCCGCTCAGGCGCTCGCCGTCGAGGCTGACCTCGACGATCTGGTGGGCGTAGTCGACCTCGCTGAAGGCCATCGGCAGCGGGCTGCCGCTGTAGCGGATGCGCGGCTCGCCGACCTGCTGGGCGCGATGCAGGTGGCCGAGTGCCACGTAGGCGATGTCGTCGGGAAACAGCGCGGCGGAGACGGCTTCCTCGCCGCCGATGACGATCGGCCGCTCGCTGGCCTCGGACACCGCCGCGCCCTGCAGGTGGGCATGGCTCATGGCGACGAGCGCCTGGCCGGGGGCGCGTCGCCGGCGGGCTGCGGCGATCAGCTCGCGGTGCACCCGGGCGATGCCGGTCACGTAGTCGTCGGCCTGCGCCTCGCCCTCGCGGCGGCCGGTCACCTCGGCCGGGCGCAGGAAGGGCAGGGCCAGGCACCAGGCGCGGGTTGCGCCCTCGGCATCGGTGAGCGGTACCAGCAGGCGCTCGGCGTCGAGGTGGCCGTCATCGTGCCAGTGCACCCGGCCCCGTGCGTGGGTGCGCAGCCGGGCGAGCAGCGGCGCGGGCAGTTCGATGCGGTTGCCGCTGTCATGGTTGCCGGCGATCAACACGATGTCGAGCGTCGGCAGGCGCTCGTGGGCGGCGACGATGAAGTCGTAGAGCAGCCCCTGGGCACGCAGCGAGGGGTTGACCACATCGAAGAGATCGCCGGCGACGAGCAGCGCGTCGGGGCGGCGTGCGGCGAGCGTGTCGAGCAGCCAGGCGAGGAAGGCCTGATGCTCGGCATGGCGTTCCTGGCCGTGAAAGCTCTGGCCGAGATGCCAGTCGGCGGTGTGAAGAAGTGTCAGCATGGACGCCCGGGGTTCCCTTGCGCGGCAAAAGCCCTAGTCTAACCGAGTGCCTATCATGAATCAGGGAGCCGACATGCCGAGACCCGCCTTGCACGACTGGGACCTGTCGCCGGAGGCGGCCGTCGCGCTGCAGACGCGTCTGGCCACACGACTCGAACGCCGCGACCGCTGTGACCCGGTGACACGGATCGCCGGGGTGGATATCGGCTTCGAGGACGACGGCGCGACCACCCGGGCGGCGGTCGTGGTGCTGCGCTGGCCGGATCTCGAGCCGGTCGAGGAGGTGGTGCACCGCGAGCCCACGCGCATGCCCTACATTCCCGGCCTGCTGTCGTTTCGCGAGATTCCCGCCGCCCTGGGGGCCTTCGACAAGCTGTCGCGACGCCCCGAGCTGGTGATGGTCGACGGGCAGGGCATCGCCCATCCGCGCCGGCTGGGCATCGCCGCGCACCTGGGGCTGTGGCTCGACCTGCCGACCCTGGGGGTGGCCAAGAAGCGCCTGTGCGGGCGTCACGGCGAGGTGCCGGCCGCGAAGGGCGAGTGGACGCCGCTGACCGATCGCCGGCGTGCCGAGGACCCGGACGATGTCCCGCTGGACGACGACGGCCGGGTGGTGATCGGCGCCGTGCTGCGCTCCCGGGAGCGGGTCAAGCCGGTGATCGTCTCCCCCGGGCATCGCCTCTGCCTGGCCACGGCGCTGGAATGGACGCTGGCCTGCCTGGGGCGCACCAAGCTGCCGGAGCCGACGCGGCGGGCGGATCGGCTGGCCTCACGACGGGGAATGCGGTGATTTACTACTGCGCTCGATATCCAGGCCGTCGGCGGTACTGGGTCGCCAGCCCGGTCAAAATCCTCATTTACCAGTATGTAAACTCCGGTTTCTCCGTTCCGGCGACGGCCTGCCTATCTTCGCTCGTGACGTAACTCCCTCGCTTCCCTACTCCGCCTTACACGATATCCAGCGGGGTCTTGCGCTCGGGCGCCGGGAAGGCGGCGTCCAGCCGGGCCAGGGCCGCGTCGTCGAGATGCAGTGTCAGCGCCTCGGCGTTGGCCCGTACGTGCGCGGGCTGGACCGCCTTGGGGATGGCGATCACGTCGCGTCGTCCGTCGGGGGCGGGGCGGATCGCCCAGGCCAGCAGTACCTGCTCCGGCGTGGCGCCGTGGGCCTCGGCCACGGCGCGCACCTCGGCGTGGCCGAGCAGGTCGCGGCGCAGGCGGCCGCCCTGGGCCAGCGGACAGTAGGCCATGGTCGGCAGGCCGCGTTCGCGCTGGCGGGGCAGCAGGCTATGCTCGATGCCGCGCGACCCCAGGTGATAGAGCACCTGGTTGACCGCACAGTGCTCGCCGCCGGGCAGCGACCACAGGGCTTGCAGGTCGTCGATATCGAAGTTGGAGACGCCGAAGCGGCGGATCTTGCCCTGGTCGCGCAGGCGCTCGAAGGCTTCCAGGGTTTCGTCGAGGGGGATGTTGCCCGGCCAGTGCAGCAGATAGAGATCGAGATGGTCGGTGCCCAGCCGCGCGAGGCTGCGCTCGCAGGCGGCGATGGCACTATCGCGGCCGGCATTCCAGGGGTAGACCTTGGATACCAGGAAGGCCTCGTCGCGCCGTTCGCGCAGGGCCTCGCCGACGACTTCCTCGGCGCCGCCGTCGCCGTACATTTCGGCGGTGTCGATCAGGGTCAGCCCCAGGTCCAGCCCCTGCTGCAGGGCGCGAACTTCGTCGTGACGCGGGGCGCGTCCCTCGCCCATGTACCAGGTGCCCTGGCCGAGTGCGGGCAGGGTGACGGCCGGTGCCTTGGCGGTGGCCGGCAGGGTGACGGTGGCGCGGGAATCGGGCACGGCAGCCTCCACTATGTGGTAATGGTTTCCACTCATGGTGCGCCAGGCGCCACGGTGCTGCAAGGGCTATACTGCACGGTCTTCTGCCATGAGAGCCTGCCATGTCTTCCTCGACCGTCGAGGCGGCCGCGATCGCCGCCACCCGCGCCTGGGTGACGCGTTTCGTGATCGCCCACAACCTGTGCCCCTTCGCCGCGCCCGAAGTGCGTCGCGAGCGGGTGCGCTATGTCACCGTGGCGTCGCACAATGCCGAGGTCGTGCTGCAGGCTCTGGTCAAGGAGTGCCGCCGCCTCGATGCCGACGAGACGGTGGAGACGACGCTGCTGATCCTCACCGGGGCGGCCGCGGCGTTCGACGACTACCTCGACCTGCTGGACCTGGCGGAACGCCTGCTCGACCTCGAGGGCTACACCGGGCGTTACCAGCTGGCGAGCTTTCATCCGGACTACTGCTTCGCGGATGCCGAGCCCGACGACCCGGCCAACGCCACCAATCGCTCGCCCTGGCCGATGCTGCACCTGCTGCGCGAGGCGAGCCTGAGTCGGGCGCTCGAGGACTACCCGGACCCCGAGAGCATCCCCGAACGCAACATGGCGCGATTGCGCGGCCTGGGGCAGGCCGAGGTGGCCGCTGCACTGGCCGCCTGCCGGGAGGATGCGGAGGCGTCGGACAGCTGAGTCCTTGAAGTGCGCCGGACTCGTCGGCATGCACTACAGTGAGCGAAGCGGCGCCGACGCGCCGCCACGTCATCACGAAAAGGAGGCGACATGACGATCAAGAAGCAGGGGTCGGCCCAGTGGCAGGGCAGCCTGAAAAGGGGCAAGGGTCAGGTGTCCACCGAGAGCGGGGCGCTCGAGGCCAACCCCTACGGTTTCAACACGCGCTTTGAGGGGCAGGCCGGGACCAACCCGGAGGAGCTCATCGGCGCCGCCCACGCCAGCTGCTTCTCGATGGCGCTGTCGATGATCCTCGGCGAGGAAGGCCTGGAGCCGGAGGCCATCGATACCCGGGCGACCGTGTCGCTGGTGCAGGACGACGACGGCTTCAGCATCCCGGCCATCCATCTGGAAACGCAGGCCACGGTACCCGGTGCCGATGCGGATGTCTTCCAGCGTTGCGCCGACAAGGCCAAGGCGGGCTGCCCGGTGTCCAAGCTGTTCAACGCCGAGATCACCCTGGAGGCACGGCTCGCCGACTAGCCGCAACGCTCGTGCCTGCACGGCCCGCCTTGCGCGGGCCGTTTTTCGTTCTGTGTCGCCTGCGCTCCGGGCTCGCCCTGCCTATCAGGTGGCCCCGGCTTCGGCGATCGATGGCGCCGGGTGGCCGATGGCCTGCCACTGACGCTCCTCGAGCATCATCGCCGCGGCCTTCTCGGCGATCATCAGGGTCGGCGAGCAGGTATTGCCCGAGACGATGGTGGGCATGATCGAGGCGTCGACCACCCGCAGGCCGTCCAGGCCGTGCACGCGCAGTCGGTCGTCCACCACCGCCTGCGGGTCCTGACCCATCTTGCAGGTGCCCACCGGGTGGAAGATGGTGGTGCCGATGTCGCCGGCCGCCTCGGCCAGCGCCGCGTCGCTCTGGTAGTCCGGGCCGGGCTTGATCTCCTCGGGCCGGTAGGGTGTGAGTGCCGGTGACCCGGCGATGCGCCGCGTGAGGCGAATCGCATCCACCGCGACGCGACGGTCCTCGGCCTCGCTCAGGTAGTTGGGGGCGATGCGCGGCGGCTGGCGCATGTCCCGGGAGCGAATCGTCACGTGGCCGCGACTGGCCGGCCGCAGGTTGCAGACCGAGGCGGTGAAGGCGGGAAAGTCATGCAGCGGCTCGCCGAAGGCGGGCAGCGACAGCGGCTGGACGTGGTACTCCAGGTTGGCGCTGGGCTGCCCGGGATCGGAGCGGGCGAAGGCGCCGAGCTGGCTGGGGGCCATGGTCAGGGGCCCGCTGCGGCTCAGCAGGTACTGCCAGGCCATGCCCAGCTTGCCCCGCCAGGAGCCGGCGATCTCGTTGAGGGTGCGGGCGCCCTGGATGCGATAGATCATGCGCAGCTGCAGGTGATCCTGCAGGTTGGCGCCGA
>Ga0209300_1000842_pt1 | contig 13672 bp, 13 predicted proteins | sample Shrwel_input2_RT_FD_187535 | JGI IMG/M metagenome (GOLD analysis project Ga0209300, IMG submission 187535) | Subsurface microbial communities from deep shales in Ohio, USA - Utica-3 well 1 S input2 RT (SPAdes) (version 2) ... | reverse complement strand
CCGCCGCCGGCGGCGGGGTGGCGACGCTGATGCTGCGCCAGCCGGCGTTGTTCTCGATCTTCAAGTGGTTGGGTGGGCTCTACCTGGCATGGTTGGGCTGGCAGATGTGGCGCTCGCGCGGGCGCATGGCGATTCCCGATGAGCCCCGTGCCGCCCGCGACGTCTCGCGGGGGCAACTGTTCGTCCAGGGGTTCGTCACCGCCGTGGCCAATCCCAAGGGCTGGGCCTTCTTCATCGCGCTGTTGCCGCCGTTTCTCGATGCCCGCCTGCCGCTGGCGCCGCAGCTGACCTGGCTGGTGGGCATGATCCTGTCGATCGAGCTGTGCTGTCTGCTGCTCTATGCCGTCGGCGGGCGCACGGCCAGCCATCTGCTTAGCCGCGGCGGCAACGTCCGCCTGCTCAACCGTATCGCCGGAACCCTGATGGTGGGGGTTGGTGCCTGGCTGGCGCTGGGCTGAGCAGCCGCGGGTCAGGCATGCGGCAGCCAGGCGAGGCGCGCCGCCAGCAGGGCCGTGGAAGCCAGCAGCAGGAGTAGCCACGGCGGGCGTGGCGGCCGGCACTCGGCAAAGCGGTGGTAGCTCAGGCGCACGAGGGCGCAGACCACCAGCCCCAGCAGCGCACCGCCGACCAGGTCGCTGACCCAGTGTACGCCGATGACCAGACGTGACAGGGCCATGGGTACGCAGATCAGCACCGCCAGCCAGTAGGCCGAGGCCCGGTAGCGCGGTGGCAGGGCGTCGGCGACGAAGGCCGCGGCGAGGCCGTAGAGCACTACGGCGGTCGAGGTATGCGCGCTGGGATAGGAGAACGAGCCGGCCAGATAGTCGGGGATGTCCGGCCGCACGCGCCCTGCCAGATGCTTGAACAGCGTGTTGGCCAGGGCGATGCCGCCCAGGGCGGCGAACCAGTGCAGCCCGAGGGCGACGAGCCGCCGCCCGGCCATCCAGATCAGCCAGGGGGCGACCAGGGCGATGACGCCGTAGGTATCGCCGATTCTGGCCATGATATCGGCCAGCCGGACGAGCAGCGGGTGCTGAAGATCGGCGAGCAGGGCCTGCAGCTGCTGATCCATGGGCAGCGGGCCGTCCTGGTTGAGCACCCACAGTGTCCACCCCGAAAGGGTGGCCAGGCTGGTCAGCAACAGCAGCAGCGAGGCCAGTGGCACACCGTGATCGGCGCTCGAGGGCGTCAGGGCGTCCCACAGCCGGCGCCCGCCCGGGTGGCGACCGGCGAAGGCGGCCAGGCGGCGGTAGGTCCAGCCGTCGTGATCGAGCTGTCGGCGCAGCAGCGAGAAGGCCACCAGTAACCCGACTACCAGCACTGCCAGCAGGATCAGCCAGCGCCGGCTGTCGTGAGGCAGGGCCAGCAGTTGCTGCCAGGTGCGGCCCAGCAGATAGCCCGGCAGCACATAGACCGGCGCCCAGAGCAACGCCGAGCCGATGTTGGACCACAGGAAGGTCGCCGGGCGCATGTGCATCATGCCCGCGATCAGCGGCACTATCGGGCGTACCGGTCCCACGAAGCGTCCGATCAGCACCGAGAGCACGCCGTGGCGCTGGAAGAAGCGGGCGCCGCGGGACAGCCACTCCGGGTAGCGCCGGAACGGCCATAGCGTGGGAATGCGATCCCGGTAGCGGTAGCCCAGCAAGAAGCTCAGGCCGTCGCCGATGACGGCGCCGACAGCGGCGGCCAGCAGGGCCATGGTGATGGACAGCTCATGATGCCCCGCCAGGGAGGCGGCCGCGGTGATCAGGACCACCCCGGGCACCAGCAGACCGACCACGGCCAGCGACTCGATCAGGGCGATGAGCAGGAATATCAGATAGAGCCAGCCGGGGGAGGGGGTGAGCGACGAGATCCAGTCGGTTGCAGTCACGGGCTTGGTTCCAGAAGTTTCAGGCCGGCGGCCGTCAGGCGCTGTTCGAAGCGTTCGAGGGTATCGCCGGGCAGCAGGTGCTCGCCACGAATGCGGACCTGGATGGTCCCGGTTTCGGCGAAGACGTCGCGGTTCAGTGCCTGCAGGAGGCGCTCGCGAACGATCAGCGCGCCGGCCTCGCCGGTATCCGGCAGCAATAGCCAGAACAGCGAGACACGCTCCCGGCCGAGCAGGTCGTGCTGGCGACAGTTGGCCCTGATGGTGGTGCAGGCGCGATCGAGCAGCGCCTGAAGCAGGTGGCTGCCGAACTGCTCCTCGGCCATTTCCAGCTGGGGCAGATGGATTACCAGCACGGCCAGCGGGCACTTGAGGGCTCGGCCACGCTCCACTTCGGCCGCCAAGCGCAGGGTCAGGGCATGGTGCGACAGGGCCTGGCACTGGGCATCCGGCTGCTCGCTGGCCGGCGGCAGGAAACGGCGCTGCAGCGCCAGTCGGGCAGGCAGGGACAGCAGGCCGATCAGAGCCAGGTAGGCCAGTCCGGCTTGCCAGAGGGTGGCGGTCGGGAGGGCCAGCAGCAGCCAGACCGGCGTCAGCGACAGGTTGAGCAGGGCCGCCGGTGCCAATGGCAGCAGCAGGAAGGTCAGGGCCGGCGGCACGCCGAGCCAGAACCAGGCCTGGGTACCATGCTCCGCGAGTTCGGCGGCGGTCAGCAGATAACCGCTGATCAGCACCGCATAGGTCGCCATTCGCTGCAGCCCGGGGTTGACCAGGCGCACGAACAGCGCACCGGCCAGCAGCAGGGTCAACAGGGCCGGCAACAGGATCGCGTCATAATGCCCCATCAGGTAGTGCCAGAGAGCATGGGTGGCGATCAACAGCATGCCGCCGGTATACACGGCGAGAAACAGGCGCTCGTAGTCGCGCTGGCCGAATCCACGCATGGTCAGTGGGCTCCCGCGTCGGCAATCGGCTGCGTCTGGTGCGCGAGGGCCTGTATCTGGGCGGGCAGCGACAGCCCCGGCGTCAGCCCGGCCAGTCGCAGGTGGGCCCCGGCCGGCATGGCGGAGTACAGCTGCTCCCGGCGCTGGCGGGACTCCGCCGGAGTCCGGCTGATGAAGATGACGGCCAGGGTGCGGCGGTCGCACTGGTAAAGGGCTTCGTAGCGACGCGTGTGCCGGTCCAGCAGGCGTGCCAGCTCGGCAAGCTGTCCGGGACGCGCCTGAAGCAGGAGCAGGTCGGCGGAGGAGCCTTCGCGGGTGGTGCGCGCGATTTCGCGGGTCAGGTCGCGCTCCAGTTGTCGGCGTGAATGCACGGCAAGATCGGGCAGGGCCAGGGGGCGCCAGTCGTCGTTGCGCCGCGACGTCTGGAAAGCCACCGCCTGGCCGCAGGCCAACAGGCCTAGCGCGATCAGGACCAGGGCGGCGAGCAGGCGTGCCTCGGGCGTCAGCAACGGGTGTATCTGCCAGTAGCCGAGTGCCGCCAACAGCACGACAACCAGGCGCATCGGCAGCGGCTGGGGCAGAGCGAGCACGCCGACCCAACCCCAGAGCCAGATCGAATAGTGCTGCGGCGCCTCCAGCAGGGCCAGGCTCAGCAGTGCCGCGATCAGGGCCGGCAGCCACAGTTCGGCGACGCGCCAGTGGCCGTCGGCACGGTGCCAGAGCCACACCAGCCCCGGCGCCGCCAGCAGCAGCCCCAGGCGCAGCGGCGTTTCCCGTGTACCCGCCGCCAGCAGCAGCAGGGTCGCGGCGGTGATCACGATCAGCCGGCGGTGGTCCCTTGCTTTGAACTTGCTCTCCATGGTGGCTTAGTATTGATCTCCTTTTCGAATAGCCGACACTGTACGATACCCGCCCCTCCGGCGACGACTCGTATGACACTTTTTCCTGAATCACGACGGCCGCCCGGCCTTCCGGGCCCGGCCCGGCGTGTCGATTATGGAGAGATTTCCGGGCATGTCACGACACTCAGCGATCACCGACGTGGAAACCTACATGCAGCAGCTGGGGCTCGCGGCGCGCCAGGCGAGCGTGGCACTGCGGCGGCTGCCGACCGGGCGCAAGAATGCCGCGCTGCAGGCAATGGCGCGCCATGTCGAGGCGTCGCGGGATACGCTGCTGGCTGCCAACGCCCGTGACCTGGAGCGGGGGCGTGCCGGCGGGCTCGATGCGGCGCTGCTCGATCGTCTGGCCCTCGACGACAAGCGCTTGGACGCCATGATCGAGGGGCTCCATCAGGTGGCCGCGCTACCCGACCCGGTCGGCGAGATCGACGGCCTGCGTGCCCGGCCCAGCGGCATTCAGGTCGGGCAGATGCGCGTGCCGCTGGGGGTGATCGGGATCATCTACGAGTCGCGGCCCAACGTGACGATGGAAGCCGCCAGCCTGTGCCTCAAGTCCGGCAACGCCTGCATCCTGCGCGGCGGCTCCGAAGCCAGCGAGAGCAATGCGGCGATCGCCGACTGCATCGCCGCCGGCCTGGCCGAGGCCGGGCTGCCGGAAGCGGCCGTGCAGGTGGTGGCGACCACCGATCGCGCCGCGGTGGGCCGGCTGATCGCGATGCCCGAGTTCGTCGACGTGATCATCCCGCGCGGCGGCAAGTCGCTGATCGAGCGGGTGTCGCGGGAAGCCCGGGTGCCGGTGATCAAGCACCTCGACGGAGTCTGCCATGTCTATGTCGATGCCACGGCCGACCTGGACAAGGCGCTGGCCATCGCCGTGAACGCCAAGACGCAGCGCTATGGCACCTGCAACACCATGGAGACGCTGCTGATCGACGCGCCGGTGGCCGCCGAGCTGCTGCCGAAGCTGGCCGAAGCCTACGCGGAGCACGGTGTCGAACTGCGGGGCTGCGAGCGCACACGGGCCGTGCTGACCGAGGTGACAGCGGCCGAGGAGGCCGACTGGCACGCCGAATACCTGGCACCGGTGCTGGCGATCCGCGTGGTCGAGGGCATCGACGAGGCGATCGCCCATATCGAGACCTACGGCTCCCACCATACCGATGCCATCGTCAGCGAATCCTATTCGCTGGCCCGGCGTTTCCTGGCCGAGGTGGACTCCAGCTCGGTGATGGTCAACGCCTCGACGCGCTTCGCCGACGGCTTCGAGTACGGCCTCGGCGCGGAGATCGGCATCTCCACGGACAAGCTGCATGCCCGCGGCCCGGTGGGACTCGAGGGGCTGACCACGCGCAAGTACGTGGTGCTCGGCGACGGCCAGATCCGTGGGTGATCCCGCGGGCCGTCCCGCCCGCATCGCCATGCTGGGCGGCACCTTCGATCCCGTGCACCTGGGGCACCTGCGCAGCGCGGTGGAACTGCACGAGGCCCTGGGGCTGGATCGGGTGCACATGATTCCGGCGCACATGCCGCCGCATCGCCGCGCTCCCGGGGTCGACGCCGCCCGGCGCCTGGCGATGCTCGAGGCGGGGATCGGCGACACCCCGGGGCTGGTCGCCGACGATCGCGAGCTGCGTCGTCAGGGCCCCTCCTACAGCGGCGACACCCTGGCCACCCTGCGCCGCGACTACGGCGCCCGGGCGCGGCTGGTGATGGCGGTGGGGGCCGATGCCTTCTTCAAGCTGCACCAGTGGCGCGACCCGCAGCGGCTGTTCGAGCTGGCCCACGTGGTGGTGATCGAGCGCCCCGACCATCGCCAGGCACTGCCCGCCGAAGTGAACCGTCTGATCGGGGGGCGCGAGGTCGACACCGCCGGCGCGCTGTTCGCCCGTCCCGCCGGCGGGGTGCTGCACCTGCGCCTGCCCAGCCGCATGGCGATCTCGGCGACGGGGCTGCGCGAGCGGCTGGCCGAGGGGCGCAGCGTGCGGTATCTGCTGCCCCGGGCGGTGGAGGATTACATTCGTTCGCACGATCTTTACCGCTGGCAGGAACTGTCGGGGTAGAATGGCGTCTGACGAGACCGTTGCCTACGAGGAGCTATGCAGACCGACGCACTCAAGACCCTGGCGATCGACGCCCTGGAGGAACTCAAGGGGCAGGATATCGCCGAACTCGACGTCTCGACGCTGACCAGCGTCACCGATGTCATGCTGGTGGCCAGCGGGACCTCGTCCCGCCACGTGGCGGCGCTTGCCAACAACGTGGTCGAGAAGGCCAAGGAGGCCGGCGTGCGCCCTCTGGGGGTCGAGGGCAAGGCCGGCGACGAATGGATGCTGATCGATCTCGGCGATGTCGTGGTGCATGTGATGATGCCGGAAACCCGTCGACTCTATGATCTGGAACGCCTGTGGGCCGACATGCCCGCCGACGTCGAGGAGCGGGTCGGCGGAGGGCGGGCGTGAAGGTACGCCTGATCGCCGTGGGCAACCGCATGCCCGACTGGGTCGAGCGCGGTGTCGACGAGTACCGCAAGCGACTGCCGCGGGATTTTGCGCTCGAGATCGTCGAGATTGCGCCCGGGGCACGCGGCAAGAATGCCGACGTGGCCCGGGCCGTGACGCTCGAGGGCCAGCGCATGCGCGAGCGCCTGCGCGGCGACGAGCTGACGGTCGCGCTGGAAGTCGGCGGCAAGGCCTGGTCCACCGAGCGCCTGGCCCGGGAAGCCGACGACTGGCGCCATTCGGGCCGTGACGTGGCGCTGCTGGTGGGCGGTCCGGACGGTCTCGAGCCGGGGCTGTCGGCGGCGGCCGCCCAGCGCTGGTCGCTGTCGCCCCTGACCCTGCCGCACCCCATGGTGCGGCTGATCCTTGCCGAACAACTCTACCGGGCCTGGACGCTCCTGGTGGGCCATCCCTATCACCGCTGACGACGTATCGATGTCACCATGTAGCAGCCGCCATCGCCGACCCCGAGCGCACGCCGCCACGTCATGCCTGATGCCATCCCCGGTCCGCGATGCGTAAACGTCGCGATGCGCTGAAGAATCCCGAGCAGGAGCTGCGCGTCTTTCGCAACCGCTCGCTGCTGGCGGCGGCGCTGGTGGTGCTGATGTCCGGCGCGCTGGTGACGCGGCTGGTCTATCTGCAGGTCGTCCAGCACGAGGTCTACACCACGCGCTCCGAGGACAACCGGGTGCGGGTCGAACCGCTGCCGCCGACCCGCGGGCTGATCTATGACCGCAACGGTCGGCTGGTGGCCGAGAACCGGCCCACCTACAACCTGACCATCGTGCCCGAGCGGGTCGACGACCTGGATGCCACCCTCGAGCTGCTGGTCGATATCCTCGACCTTCCCCCCGAGAAGGCGAAGGTCTTTCACGAGCGGGCCTACCAGCGCCAGCGCCCCTACCAGCCGGCGCTGCTGATGAGCGAGCTGGACGAGCGTCAGATCGCGCGGCTGGCCGTCAACCGCTATCGGTTGCCGGGGATCGAGGTCGAGGCGCAGCTGCTGCGCTACTACCCCGACCCGCTGATCATGTCCCATGTGCTCGGCTACGTCGGCCGCATCAACGCCGAGGAGCTTCGCGAGCTGGACAGCGGCGAGTACGCCGGTACCCACTTCATCGGCAAGACCGGGGTCGAGAAGCAGTACGAGTCGGTCCTGCACGGCAAGGCGGGGCTGCGCCAGGTCGAGGCCAATGCCCGGGGGCGGGTGGTCAAGGAGATCGGGCGCACCGACCCGGTGCCGGGCCAGGATATCGTGCTGACCATCGACGAGCGTCTCCAGCAGCTGGCCTACGACCTGCTCGATGGCCAGCGGGGCGCGATCGTCGCCATTCAGCCCCAGACCGGGGATATTCTCGCCATGGCCTCGTCGCCGGGCTTCGATTCCAACCTCTTCGTTACCGGTATCAGTCGCAAGGATTATCGTGCCCTGCGCAACGATCTCGACCTGCCGCTCTACAACCGGGCGGTGCGCGGGCAGTATCCGCCGGCCTCGACGGTCAAGCCCTACATGGCGCTGGCCGGGCTGGCCAACGATGTCATCTCGCCCGACAAGACGATCTTCGACCCGGGGTACTACAAGCTGCCGGGGTTCGACCGGCGCTATCACAACTGGCTGCGCTGGGGACACGGGCGCGTGGACATGCGGCGCGCCATCGAGGTATCCAATGATACCTACTTCTTCCGCCTGGCCCACGAACTGGGCATCGACCGGCTGTCGGCCTTCATGCACCGCTTCGGCTTCGGCGAGGACACCAGCTACGATGTCTACGGCGCCTCGAAGGGGCTGATGCCTTCGCGGGAGTGGAAGCGCGAGCGCAAGGGGCAGGTGTGGTTCCCCGGCGAGACGCTCTCGGTCGGCATCGGCCAGGGATACTGGCTGGCCACGCCGCTGCAGATGGCCACGGCGCTGTCGGTGCTGGCCAACCGTGGCAAGTGGGTGACCCCGCACCTGGCCAAGCGGATCGGCGACCAGCCGGTGGACCCGCCGCCCGCCAAGCCCGACATCCAGCTCGACGACGACTGGTGGGATCTGGTGCGCAATGCCATGGGCCAGGTGATGAGCGGCAGCGAGGGCACCGCGCGGCGCGTCGGTGCCGGCCTCGAGTACCGCATGGCCGGCAAGTCCGGCACGGCACAGGTGTTCACGCTGGGCAACGACGAGCGCTACAACGCCGACGAGCTCGAGAAGCGCCTGCACGATCACGCCCTGTTCACCGCCTTCGCGCCGATCGACGATCCGCAGATCGCCGTGGCCGTGGTGGTGGAAAACGCCGGCGGCGGCAGCTCCCACGCCGCACCACTGGCACGCGCGATCACCGATGCCTGGCTGTTGCCCGACGACAAGGCGCTGGACAAGGCCGCGGCGGAAATTGGCGAACGAGGTACCCATGGGACTCCGTGATTCGGCCCTTCTGCATTATCCGCGCAACGCCCGCGTCAAGCGACGGGTGACGCTGTGGACGCGCATCCATCTCGATCCCTGGCTGTGTGCCTTCCTGCTGCTGCTGCTGGGCGGCGGCCTGGTGGTGCTCTACAGTGCCAGCGGCCAGCGCCTGTCGGTGGTGGAGGCCCAGGCGATGCGCCTCGGGGTGGCGCTCGGGGCGATGGTGATCGTCGCCCAGTTCTCGCCGAAGACGCTGTGTCGCTGGACACCGGTGGCCTACGGGGCGGGCCTGCTGATGCTGATCGCCGTCGAGCTGATGGGGGACATCGGCATGGGCGCGCAGCGCTGGCTGGTGATTCCCGGGGTGATCCGCTTTCAGCCTTCCGAGCTGATGAAGGTGGCGATGCCGATGATGATCGCCGCCTACCTGCATCGCCGGGCCCTGCCGCCGAGCCTGCCGGACCTGCTGGTGTGCGCCGCGATCATCGCCGTGCCGGTGCTGCTGATCGCCCGGCAGCCCGATCTGGGCACCTCGCTGCTGGTGGCGGCCTCGGGCGTGTTCGTGGTGCTGCTGGCCGGCATCTCGTGGCGCATCGTCGCCGTGCTGGGGCTGCTGGCCGGCTCGGCGCTGCCGCTGCTGTGGATGAACATGCATGACTACCAGCGTCAGCGCGTGCTGACCTTCCTCAACCCGGAAAGCGATCCGCTGGGCTCGGGCTGGAACATCATCCAGTCGACCACGGCGATCGGCAGCGGCGGCATCTTCGGCAAGGGCTGGACGCTGGGCACCCAGTCGCAGCTGGAGTTTCTGCCGGAACGCCACACCGACTTCATCGTCGCGGTGCTCGGCGAGGAACTGGGGCTGATCGGCATGCTGAGCTTCCTGGCGGTCTACCTGCTGATCGTCGGCCGCGGGCTGGTGATGGCGAATCAGGCCCACGATACCTTCGGCCGGCTGGTCGGCGGCAGCCTGATCCTGACCTTCTTCATCTACGTGTTCGTCAACATCGGCATGGTCAGCGGCATTCTGCCGATCGTTGGGGTGCCGCTGCCCCTGGTCAGCTACGGCGGGACCTCCAGCGTGACGTTGCTGACCGGCTTCGGTATTCTCATGGCGATTCACGGGCACCGGCGGCTGCTGCCGCGCTGAACCGCCATTCCCGGTGGCGGCGACCATCGGCCAACAGGGAGATTCGACGACAATGAGCAAGTGGCTGGACCGTCGACAACGCGTGCTGCGGGCAGGGCTGCTGGGTGGCGTTTGCCTGCTGGCGGCCCTGCCGGCGGTGGGCGCCGACGAGACGTTCGACCCGGGCACGCATCCGGCGATCGCCCGCTGGGTCGACGCCCAGGTGGCTTCCGGCGCGGACCGCGGCTGGCTGGAAAAGGCCCTGAAGCAGGCGGCGTATCGCCAGGGCGTGCTCGAGGCGATGTCGAAGGCGCCCGAGCGCCACCTGCGCTGGGACGAGTATCGTGACATCTTCATCCAGCCGGAGCGCATCCAGGCGGGCGCCGACTTCGTGCGCGCGCATCGCGACGCCTTCGCGCGGGCCCGGGACACCTACGGCGTGGCGCCCGAAGTGATCGCCGCGATCATCGGCGTGGAAACCTACTACGGCCGCCATGCCGGCAGTCATCGCGTGCTCGACTCGCTGGCCACGCTGGCCTTCCACCATCCGTCGCGAGGCGAGTTCTTCCGCGGCGAGCTGGCGGCCTTCCTGACCATCACCCGCGAGCAGGGGGTCGACCCCGGTTCGCTGGAAGGCTCCTATGCCGGGGCGATGGGTTATCCCCAGTTCATTCCCACCAGCTATCAGGCCTACGCGGTAGACTTCGACGACGACGGCAAGCGGGACCTGTGGCATGACCCCGTCGACGCCATCGGCAGTGTCGGCAACTACTTCGCCCGGCATGGCTGGCAGGCGGGGGCGCCGATTGTCGCCGAGGCGACGGGCCCGGCCACACCGCCCGATGCCATCGCCTTCAATCGCACCCAGCCGCCCTATGAGCGCGTCGACGCCCTGGCCGCCGCCGGTGTCCAGGCAGAGGATTCGAGCCTGGCGGCGGATCGCCAGGTGATTCCGCTGGCCCTCGACGTGGCCGACGGCAAGACCCGTTATCGCCTCGGCTTCCGCAACTTCTACGTCATTACCCGCTACAACCACAGCCACCTCTATGCCATGGCGGTGGCCACCCTGGCCGAGCGCATTCGCGAGGCCCTGGAGGCGCCGGCATGACACGCGCGTGGTGGCTGCCGGCGATGCTGGTCGCGCTGCTGGTCCTGGCCGGCTGTGCCGGTGACGGGGCCCGGCAGGGCGGCGGGCGTTATGCCATGGGCGAGGATGCCTATCCCGACAGCCCGCCCGATGTCTCGCAGGTTCCCGATGCCGTGCCCCGGGTCGAACCACGTGCCGAGAGCGGCAACCGCTCGACCTACCGGGTGTGGGGCAGGACCTATCATGTGCTCTCCGACCCGCGAGGCTACGAGGCGGAGGGCACCGCCTCCTGGTACGGCAAGAAGTTCCAGGGGTATGACACTGCCAGCGGCGAGCCCTACGACATGTACAAGATGTCGGCGGCGCACCGGACCCTGCCGTTGCCGACCTATGCCCGGGTCACCAACACCGCCAACGGCCGTTCGGTCATCGTTCGCGTCAATGACCGGGGGCCGTTCCACGGCGACCGCCTGATCGATCTTTCCTATGCGGCGGCGGCACGACTGGGTATCCTGCGCCACGGCACGGGGCATGTGCGTGTCGAGGCGATCGACCCGGTGGCCTGGCAGGCCCGGCATGGCAAGTCGACGGCGGGCGAGGGCGAGTCGGTCGCCGCCGCGAAGACCGCGACCAGAAGGCAGGCGGCGGTGGCGACACGGGCCGCCCCGGCGGCCTCGTCACCCGCGGCGTCACCGCTGGCGTCGCGCAAGTCGGCTGGCGCCGGTGCCGCGGCGGATGGTGCCGATGCGGGCGCCTTCTATCTGCAGGTGGCGGCGCTGGGGTCGGCCGGCAACGCCGAACGGCTTCGCCAGCGCCTGCAATCGCGTCTCGATCGGCCGGTGCGCGTCGACAACCAGGGTCGACTGCACCGGGTCCAGGTCGGCCCGGTGGCCGACCGGCCGGCGCTGGAGGCGCTGCGGCGAGAACTTCAGCAGGCCGGCTTCGCGCAGGCCTTCACCGTCACCGCCGGTCAGCAATGATGACCGATGGATTTCCCTGACAACCAGCAACGAGAAACACGCGTCATGAGACTGTCCCTTTTTCCCTCTCGTCCCTGGCACGGTCTGGCTGTTGCCGTCACCGCGTTCTGCATCGCGATAGTCCAGCCCGTGATGGCCGAGCAACAGCCGCAGCCGGATTCCCAGCTGCCGCAGAAGACCCTGCCGCAGCCGATGATCCCCTCGCCGCCGAGTCTCGAGGCGTCGTCGTGGATCCTGCTCGATGCCAACAGCGGCGAGGTACTGGTCGAGCACAACGCCGACGAGCGGCTGCCGCCGGCCAGCCTGACCAAGATGATGACCGCCTACATCGTCGAGAAGGAGATCGACGACGGCAACATCTCCGACGACGACATGGTCACCATCAGCGAGCATGCCTGGCGCACCGGCGGGTCGCGCATGTTCGTGCGCGAGGGCACCCGGGTCAAGGTCGACGACCTGCTGCACGGCGTGGTCATCCAGTCGGGCAACGATGCCAGCGTGGCCCTGGCCGAATATGTCGCCGGCTCTGAGTCGGCCTTCGCCGACCTGATGAACCAGCAGGCGCAGCGCATGGGGCTCGAGAATACCCATTTCGCCAACGCCACCGGGCTGCCCCACGAGGACCACTATTCGTCCGCCCGCGACCTGGCGACGATCGCCCGTCACATCATCCGCGACTATCCGGATCACTATCAGATCTATTCCAAGAAGTACTTCACCTACAACGACATTCGTCAGCCCAACCGCAACCGCCTGCTGTGGCGGGATCCGGCCGTGGACGGCCTGAAGACGGGGCATACCGAGGAGGCCGGCTATTGCCTGGTGTCGTCCGCCAAGCAGGACGACATGCGGCTGATTTCCGTGGTGATGGGTACCCAGTCCGACGAGGCCCGCGCCCAGGAGTCGCAGAAGCTGCTCAGCTACGGCTTCCGCTTCTTCGACACCTTCAGGCTCTATCAGCGGGGCGCCGTGCTCAACCAGCCGCGTATCTGGGGCGGGGCACGCGATAATCTCAAGCTGGGGGTGACTCAGGACATCTACCTGACCGTGCCGCAGGGGCGTCGCGACGAGATGACCGCCAAGCTGAACATTCCGGAAACCATCAAGGCGCCGGTGCAGGCCGGCCAGCAGCTGGGGACGCTGCAGGTCAAGCTGGGCGACAAGGTGATTCGCGAGCAGCCGCTGGTGGCGCTGCAGAGCGTGGAGCAGGGCGGCTTCTTCAAGCGTATCTGGGATTCGATCGTGCTGTTCGTGACCGGCCTGTTCTAGGCTTTGTCTGAAAACTGGCTGCGCTCGGTCATGCGGCGTTGAAAATCAGCTCAAAATGCTCATTTACACTCTGTAAACTCCGCTTTTTCGCTGATTTTCGCCTTGCCTGATCTTCGCTCGCCGACTTTTCGGACAAACCCTGAGGCCATCCCGTCGCCCGGTGGCATCGATCGCCGGGCGCCACGCCCGGCCTGTGTACCGGTCGACCTTGGTCGACCGGTACAGGTTGCGTAGAATACTCGGAAATGGCTTTCACCGAGTGACCCTCATGAACGACAAATCCCTGCGTGACCTGCGGGTCGAGACGCCACCCTCCGGCGTCGAGCGGCCGCGGGTCGAGTTTCCCTGCGACTATCCCATCAAGATCGTCGGCGATGCCGCGCCGGACTTCGAGCGGGTGGTGATCGAGATCGTCGAGCAGCACGCCCCGGGCGTCGATCGCACCACCATCAATGCCGTGGACAGCCGCAACGGTCGCTTCCGTTCCGTCCGCGTGACCATCACCGCCACCGGCCACGACCAGCTCGAGGCGCTGTTCGCCTCGCTCAAGGCCACCGGCCGCGTGCACATGGTGGTGTGATGACGAGCGACAGCGGCCGGT
>Ga0209300_1000841_pt1 | contig 13693 bp, 15 predicted proteins | sample Shrwel_input2_RT_FD_187535 | JGI IMG/M metagenome (GOLD analysis project Ga0209300, IMG submission 187535) | Subsurface microbial communities from deep shales in Ohio, USA - Utica-3 well 1 S input2 RT (SPAdes) (version 2) ... | reverse complement strand
GCGTGTACTCTTGCACCGTGCAAGGCAAAAAATCTTCCTGATGGTCGAACACTTCCAGGAGACCGGCGAATGCTGATGTGTAAGGATCTGGCGGGCATCGCCAGTGATTATATCGACGGGGAACTGAACACCGGGCAGAATCTCTCGGTGAAGTTTCACCTGATGATGTGCAGCGATTGTCGTACGTTTATCGGCAATCTTCGAATGAGCACCGAGCTCATGCAGGCCCACAGTGATAACGTTCCGAATGAACAGTTTATCCGGGAAATCGATCGCCGGGTTAACGAGGCACTGGAACAGAAAACAGGCCGCCCCAAAAATTCCGATTGAACGGTCTTGGATGCAAGGCCCGCAGAGCTCACTTTTGCAATAACCAAGACTGTTTGCGGTGATGCAAATCCTTACTAACGCTGGTGTAGGTAGACACCATGTAGGGCACGCAGTAGGTCAGCACAACTTTGACCCAGTCAAACTTCGCCGCCCCATTGAAAGCCTCCCACTGATTGATTACCACCAGAAGACTTCCCACCATCAGGGCCAGCTTGGCAGCCCGTTTGGGGGTGCCATGGCTCACGGCCAGCTCACAGGCATCCGCGCATGTGCGAACGGATGTTTTCAACAAGACAAACAGTGACATTGCAGGCTTCTCCAGTTAATTATTTCACCAGTTAACGAAACAGATGGTCTGTGCGGCGGTTTGTTACAGAGCACGCCTCAGACATAAAAAAGCCCGCTCGGGGTCAAAAGCGGGCAGGGCAGCACAACAACGTAACAACGCCATTACTGGCCGGTGATTTTCTCCTGCTCCTGACGCATGAATTCTGTCAGTGACGCCAACTGTTCACCGTCCCAATCCAGCGGTTCAGCAGCCATGGGGGCAACCATGCAGATCTGTACCATTTCATCCAGATACACTTCGTCCTTATCGAAATCCCTCTGGGCCATGGCCACCGGGTGGGGGTAATCGTTTTTGAAGGAGGCGGAATAACCGGCCCCATCCGCGTGGCAGGTGGCGCAGGACAGACCGTTGGACGACAGCGTAGTGTCGTTGAACAGCTTCTCACCCTGCGCCGCAAGGCTGGCCACGTTACCCTGGTACGGGGTATACCCCTGCGGACGGCTTACCGCTTCTTTCAGACTGGCGGAAGTACCTTCAGCCTCACCTTCAGCTTCGCCCTGCGCCGCCTCGGCGGAGGGGATCAAGCTAAATGAGGAAGCGTTGCTGTCACTGAAACCGGCCACCGCCACCACCGTCATCATGGGTACCGTGACCATCAAGTTTCGCGACAGTTTCCGCAATAAGTCCTTTCGTCTGTCATCGGCCATATCGTCCTCCGATCATCCTGTTATTGTTGAAGCGAGAGTAAAATTACTCCCTCACATAACACAGACACCCGAGTGCCATTGTTGTTACAAGAGACTGTTTTTTAAAGCACGGACACCCCGCCCCATCCAGAATTACTTTAAATCAGGCGCTTACGTCCATACCCCGAGCCTGCATTTGTAAGTGCCGCAAGGTAGAAGGATGAACTCCGAACTCAGCACTGACTTCCGCGCCGGCCTGCTCGGCCAGCATGCCGATAATTGCCATGTGATGAATAGTGTGGCTGGCCAGAAACACCAGTTCGCGATCCACGCTGGTTGTGACGACCCGCTCCTGGTCATCGCTGGTGTGCAACATGGAAAGTTCGTCGGAGTGTTTTACGCCGAATCGGCTGCGCAGTGTCCGTAAAATTTCTGACAACCGACTGGCTCCAGCCTGACAATCGGTTTCCAGTAACAAATCACGGTCACGGTTTTCGTAGTCGAGAAGTGCTTTAGGTGCAGGTGTTGCCGACAACAGAACACTATAATGGTCAATAATATGCCGGACATGCTTACCAATCACATGCTGTTTACACCGCCCAAAACTTTGCCGGTACAGACTCCCTGGCAAGTTTTCCAACAGTTCAATGAGCTGTCCGATTGCGTGGGCATTCTCTTCAACAATGTCATTAACGATTTCATTTCGCTCAGAGCCTGATTGAGTCATGGTATTCGTCCGCTTTTTGTTGGTCCCGGATTCTCCTACCTTTAAAACTGAGGCAGTGAGAACGACCGTGCGGACACAAGCTGCTCTCGTGCCCACCCGATCAGCGGTTCAGGCTTCGGCTTCACCCTCCGCTTCGCCTTCTCCTTCTCCTTCTCCTTCTCCTTCTCCCTCAGCTTCTCCTTCTCCCTCAGCTTTGCCTTTCGCTTCACCTTCAGCTTCCGCCTCTCCGGCGGCCAGCATCAGGTAATCTGGCTCGGCAGTAACCACCGAGGCCGAGACATTGAATGCCGAAGCGCCCATGACAACCGCAAATACCGGTCCGGTATAAGCCATGCCCCGGGCAAGCTTGCCGAGCAATCTCTGTTTCTGTGTTTCTCTGGACATGATGCGTCCCCCTTGATTTAACATGACTGCCAGGCCTTACACCCAGCTTTTTGATACCCGACTCCCAAGAACGGTTTCGCTCAACGGTCCCCGGATGCTTTTTCAGGGCGCTTATTTATCGCCTTTCACGAATACCGACACACGATCCTTACAACTGTTACAACATGGCTCAGAGTCTTTCGGTCAATCTGTCCCTCTTTGGGCAATGCGGTTACTGCTTCTGTAACAACGCTGCCGCATCATCCGACCAGTTTGCCCGAATCCCAGCGGATTCTATGCAAGTTCCCGCGCCTGCCGTCGAGCGGCACCGGGAAAGCTGGTGAATCTGGATACCGCTATTGTTGGGGCAGGGCATCACTACATTCAGTAGGACCAGCCGCAGTCAATAGGCCAGGCTCATCCGGATGCGTGAGCGAATATCATCCCGAACTTTTCTGAACGCCTCCATGATCTGTGCCTCCGTGCCTGTTGCCTCGGCAGGGTCCGGCAGGCTCCAATGCAGTCGTTTACTGCCCGGGAAGTCCGGGCAGAGGGCGCTGGCGGCATCACAGACACTGATCACCAGATCCACATCCTTGCCGTCAAACTCACTGAGGGCCTGCGATCGGTGCTCCGAAATATCCAGCCCGGCTTCCGCCATCACCTGGATTGCCCTGGGGTTAACCGCTACCGGCCGGGTACCGGCACTGAACGCCTCGAACTTGTCACCGTATTCTGCCCTCAGCAGCCCCTCTGCCATCTGGGAGCGACACGAGTTACCGGTGCAAAGGAACAGGACTTTTGTCTTCCGTTCGCCGTTGGGCGCAGATTCCACAGCCATCAGCAGCACCCCCCAGAGGCGGCGCTTGTATCGCCTTCCGCAGAATCGGACGCAAAAGGCAGGGCCTTGCCACAGCCATCGAAAATGCCATAGTGGGTTTCGCCGCTACCGACATAGTCAAAGTGCTCCCGAAAGCGCGTATCACGGAGCATTTGCAGGGTATTGCCGCACACCGGGAAAACCTTGCCACGGGGAATATCGTGATGCTTGTCCAGCCGGAAACTGTTCGGATGGTGGGGAATCGTTCCTCGATACATCACCGCCTGGCCGTAATCCTCGCAGTCGGGCTCCAGATCGCTCAGTTTGAACAGGCGGTAAGTCGCCGAGAAAAACCGGATAGGGCCAACTTTTTCTGACTGGGCCCGATTGTTAATGGTAATCGGGCTGTCGGTGACCAGCCGCGGGTCCGCGAACCCCGCCGACCTGGCCAGATTCTCGAAGTCATTCCAGTAAAGAGCCCCTCCCAGGCACTCCCCATAAAGGACAGGATCCTGAACCAGTTCCCGGGGAACCCGCCTGTCCGCGTATACATCAGAAAAGTACATTTCACCGCCAGGCTTCAGCAAACGATGCGCTTCCCGTAATACGGCCGCTTTGTCGGGGCTGAGGTTGATCACACAGTTGGAAATGATCAGGTCAAAACTGCCGGGCTCCAGATCAAGTTCATCCAGGCGCTCGATATACCCTTTCAGAAACCGGACATTGGGGCGTTTGTAGCCGAAGACATCAGCATGGAAGTCCACATGCCGGCGCGCAACCTCCAGTTGCTCTTCCGTCATATCAACGCCGACGACTTCTCCGGTTTCCCCGACCAGGGCGGACAGCGCATAAACATCACGCCCGGAGCCACTTCCAAGGTCCAGTATGCGGGCACCTTTCAGTTGTTCTGGCAGCACCAGGCCGCAACCGTAATAACGGGTGACCACTTCATCGTGCAGTTTGCTCATGACCGGCTTCAGAAAATCCGGCATATCGGCGCCGGTGCAACAGGCATTGGTCTGTAAATCCTCGGATTTCTGCAGCACCTTGCCGTAATATTCTTTAACGTCGTCATACGTCATTTCATACCTCCAATCGATTATTTTCCCATACTGCCCTCACCGCATTCGGATCAGCCGGCAAGGCCCTCGCAATAAGCCCGGGTTGTAGGGTGTTCAGGGTCGGTAAAAAGGCGTTCGGTGGGCCCTGCTTCGATAATACGGCCAATGTCATTTTCGACCCAGAATACCACCATCTCATCCGAAATCCTGCGCGCCTGGGCCAGGTTATGAGTGACGATCACAATGGTGTACCGGCCTCTCAGGCTTTCAATACAGGCTTCAACCCTGGCCGAGGCAATCGGATCCAGTGCACTGCAGGGCTCGTCGAGCAACAGCACATCCGGTTTGAGAACCAGAGCTCTGGCCAGACACAGTCGCTGTTGCTGCCCTCCTGAAAGATTCAGGGCCGGATCTTTGAGCCGGTCTTTTACCTCACCCCACAATCCAACCTGCTCCAGGGCTTCCCGAGCCTGTTCACGGCGTTGACCGCGCCCTTTCACTCCATGTTCACGCAGAGGAAATTCAAGATTTTCAATGATGGACATGGGAAACGGATTCGGTTTCTGAAACAGCATGCCGACCCGTCGGCGCAGAAGGCCCGGGACGATAGTGTCTACTGACTGATCGCCCAACATTCGCTGGCCCCTGATAGACACGCCGGGAACCAGATCGGTTATGCCATTGATGGATGCCAGCAACGTACTTTTACCGCATCCGGATGGGCCTACCATGGCGAGAATCTGCCCCGGCTTAACGACCAGGTCCGCACCGGCAACGGCGGTTTTCGGACCGAAATGAACAGTCAGCCCCTCTACCCGAAGCCCGGGCGGAGCTCGTCGACGCTTCTCTGGCTCGAACTGGCCGTCGGTCACACTCTTTTTCATACTCACCTCCTAAAAGGTCCGGTCCGGAAGCACTTTACGGGTAATCAGGTTCAGAACGATCAGAATGACAACCAGCACAAGGGCGGTTGCCCCCGCAGCCGGATCACCGCCAGAAACGTTCATGGATAAATCATAGATATGAACGGCCAGGGTGCGGCCAGAGTCCATAATGGAATCCGGCATTCTCATGACATAGCCGGCGGTAAAAATCAGAACCGCTGTCTCCGCCAGCGACCGACCGATACTCAGTATGGTGGCCGCCGCAATGCCGGAGTTGGACTGAGGCAGCAGGATATGCGCGCACCAGGAAACTCGGCTGATCGCCAGCGCATCCGCCGCCTGACGGTAGCTGTGGGGCACCATGGCCAGTGAGCTGGCAGTGATCCGGACGAACAGCGGTAAAGCCATGCACGCCAGCGCCAGCCCGCCCGACAGGATTGAAAACCCCAGCCCCAGCTGGATGGCAAAAAAGGCGTAGCCGAACAGACCAAAAACAATGGACGGAACCGCACTCAGCAAATCCAGACTGCGTAGCAAAATAGCCTGCCAGCGACTTCTCGGCGCAAGAAACTCTGTGATGGCAAGCGCTGTGGCCAGCCCCACCGGTATAACGACGGCCATGCACACGGCCAGCACCATCAGTGTGGACACAATCAGAGGTGCAATACCGCCGTTGCGGCCTGCATCAGCAGGTTCGGCCACCACAAAGTCCAGACTCAGGTGGCCCAGGCCCAGCAGCAGAATGTCTCCGAGCATCCACAGTGAAACCACAGTCACCAGAGCGAAAGCGCCCCAAAGGACCACACTGACCAGGCCATCACTGCTAAAAATACCGGCCTTAAGCATAACGCCTCAGCCTCCGCTGAATAAGCGCCGCAAGCGCCACCATCCCGGCCGTCATGACCAGCAGTATCAGACCACTGACAAACAGTGCCGTGCGGTGGTCACCCGTCGCATAGGCCATTTCCAACGCAATGTTGGAGGTCAGTGCCCGCACCGGCTCAAAAACGCTTGAGGGCCACTGAACCACGTTGCCCGTTACCATCAGCAACGCCATGGTCTCCCCCAGGGCCCGACCGGTTTGCAGAACCATACCCGCCAGGATTCCGGGCGCCGCAGCCGGAATCATCACCTTCCGGACAATGGCCCATCGCCCAAGGCCAAGTGCCGTGCCGGCGAGCCAATAATTCCGGGGCACCTGCGCCAGGCTGCTATCAGTCGAGAGAGACACCAGCGGCAGTATCATCAGGCCCAGAACCAGCGCGCCGGCCAGCACACTCGCGCCGGGCCCCTCAAGCTTTGCAATCAACGGCACCAGAACAACCAACCCCCAGAAGCCGAAGACAACCGACGGTATTCCGGACAGCAACTCCAGAAGCCGGCGATAAAATATCGCAACGGCCGGCGGTGCGTAATAGCGAATGAACACCGCCGCGGCAATACCCACCGGAGCCGCCAGAAGCATCGCCAGCGCGGTCACGGACAAAGTCCCCGCCAGCATGGCTGCCATCCCGAATTCGCCCTCAAGGGGGTACCATCGCTGATCGCGAAAAAAATCCAGCATGCCAGTGCCTGTCAGCAGCGGCGCACTTTCCAGGAAGAGGTAAACACCAATAACAACAACAATGGCTGCGGCCACTCCGGCCAAAAACAGTACCAGGGACTGCACAAGCAGATCCCCGGCCCGCATCGCCCTGACGCGTTGTAAGGTTGCAGCCATTCAGTGTTCAGCAGACGAATAATCGATGGGTACAAAGAACTGCCCCTTCACAAGGTCCGCCACTTGCGCAGAACGGGCATAGTCCAGAAAGCGTTGGGAAGCCTGGCTCAGGTCCGGTCTCACCAGAAGATTCAGCGGCCTTGAGAGCGGAAAACGTCCTGAACTGACACTGGCAGTGCTGGCTTCAACGCCACCCATCGGCAACAACCGGATGGCCGCACCCTCGGAAGCCTCGAATTCCGCCGTGCCTATGGAGACATAGCCAATGGCATAAGGGTTTCCGGCGACGGTCTTGATTCCCTGCTGGTTGTCACCGATCACCACATCCGCTGCAATTTCAGAATTTTTCAGGTCAAAATAATGGAGGAAAAGTTTAAGGGTTGAGCGCCCCTCCGCCTTGTTCACAACCACTATCTCAGCGTCCGGACCACCCAGCACGCTCCAGTTGCTGATTTCGCCGGTATAGATGCCGCGGATCTGGCTGTCCGACAACTCTGTAACCGGGTTGTCCCGATGGACGATAGGCGCAATTCCATCCCAGGCAATGGTATGCGGTGAGAGGTTTTCCTGCTCTTCGGGTGTCAGCGCCCGGGATGCCATCCCGATATCCACGAGGCCTCTGGTGGCATCGCTGATCCCTCTGGAGGACCCACCAGTCTGGACATCTATTTCCATTCCGGGGTTCTCCGACTCGTATTGCTGGCCGATAACCTGAGCCAGAGGGGCAACAGTGCTGGAACCCGACAGGGTCACCTTGCCTGTGGTTTCATTATTGCCACAACCGGCGAGTATGAGGCTTCCTGTAACAACCATGCCCATCCATCGGGCAGTGGTTGCCACCCGTTTCCAAGTGAATGAACTCATCAACATGATTCCTTTTTCGTTTTAAAAATTTCAGTCATGAGTCGTCGACACAGAAACCGACACCATGATATTCCGGGACAGCTTTCGTAAAAGTTCCTTTCGGTTTTTGTCTGTGGACCTACCTGCAACCTCAGGTCGTATTTTAATTTTTCAGGGTGTTGGCTTACCATGCCGGCCTTTGAAGCATGGACACCCCGGCCCCGCAATTGTTACTGCCCCTGGTCGTCGCTGGCGTGCAACATGGCAAGCTCGTCGGGGCTGTGAGAACGACCATGCGGACAGTGCCGCAGCAGCGACCTCCAGGTTATTCATATCCACCAGGTAACGCTCCCGGCTCTCCAACCAGACAGCCAGCCTGGTGAATCCGCCAGTATCCAGTGGCCGCCCGAGTTCGGCACAACAGTTAGAGATCAGATGCCTGAGGCTTTCGTTCACGGTCAGAGCCTGCACGCCGCTGGCGTCTTCGAGTGGCTTCTCGCTCGGCACGAGCACGGTGGCCAAAGAACCAGCAAAGCCGGCGAACTCTTTTTGCGCTGGCGTAAAAACTCTGCCCTGATCGGCATCCTGCAAAGGCAGGCCCAGCCCTTCAACGCAATCTCCGTCAGAGGCCCCGAGCAGCGCACCACGACCACAACACTCCATTCGCCATCGCGAGGCAAGTGCCAACGTCAGCGCGTCACCCAGAGCCGGCTCCGAATGGCTGACCAGAAACATCTCGCCACCGGCAGCGGCAACCAGGCCGGCGTCTATGGCAATGTCATCGTGTCTGGCCGCATGGGTGGCCAGACAACGGAAAAGCGCATGGACGACTGCCGAAAGTGACAGGCGCGAACGGATCACCCGGCCATCAAGAATCAGCGTGAAGCCCGGCGTATCCCGGACAATTTCAAGCCTTGGCAATGAGTCCTTACCTGCGTCATCGGAAATCGCCATTGGCTCAAGCAGGCTTTCAATACGGTCAACCAGCGGCGCGCTGTCGGTAAAGAACCGGGCCCGGAAACGACCGCAGGACAGCGCCATCGACATCATGGTGGACGTTTCCGGGGACGGAGGCTGGTCAGACTCTGGCGCATCCCGATCGGCAGACTGCCCCTCGGACTGAACCAGAAAACGGTTGTTGACCCAGTCCGCCAGGGTATTCCAGACATCATTCCGTATAGCCCAGGCATCAGGGGCAGTGGGCATGCTTTTGACAGCGGACTCCACCAACGCCGAGGCAATGTCATCCGGCCCGGCACCGTCAGTCGCCATCAACCAGATCAGCGACGCGGTCTCGTTCAGGCTGCTCAGGTGGCCCTGACGGGTGTCGTAGAGGTAAATCTGCTCCTCGCTGAATGTTTCCTCCGCCATCCACCGTTCCAGGCAGGGCTGTGTCAGGAGGCGGTCAGAAAGAGCCTGAGCAACCACCCAATCGGATAGTCGCGGCAGAGCCATGAAAGGCAGGTATGCCGACGGATTCCTTCCTGGTATCAGGTTCCTGAATCCACCGCTGGTGGCCATTTCGGTCTGAGTCTCACAGACTAGTTGCTCCACCATGGAACCACGGGGTTCCTCACACGAAGGGCGATTCAGACCGAGCATTTCAATCATATCGGCAATCATCCCGCCTTTGATCTCTTCTTCAATGCCACCGCCACTCTCCGGGCCGGCGCATACTTCCAGAGAAGGGCTGAGGTTGCATTCCAGGATCCAGGGCTTGAGGTCAGCATCCAGCAGACAATCAATGCCCATCAGTTCATAGCAGCCACGGGTATCAGCGCCGATGACCCGGGAACGCTCTCGCATGGGCTCCAAGGCGGACAGGCAGGTCAGGGCAACCATGTCCTCGATTTTGGCAAACAGGGCTTCATCATCATGGCCCTGTTCACGCAGCCAGGCCCGGTAGCGCTCGAAATCCACGAATTCCACGGGCACGTCGGCGTCCAGATTCAGCGCGTTCACATCCGGGTTGGTGAGGTAACTGTAGGGATTATTCGCATTTTCCTCGTCGTAAGGCATCGAGGCCAGCTTGGCGAAGCCCTGGTGATACAAATAAACACGAAACGGCGAGACGGAAGAGACAAGCACATACAGCCGCAGGACGTATTTCCGGCCGTGCATGGTGTGTGGATTTTCCAGGTACTCCTGAATCATCCAGGAGGATTCCATAGGCACGTCGGCCGGATCACTGACCAACTCAATACCCTTACCACGGGCGGCGTTCTTCGGCTTGAGCAACCAGCGCTTGCCCGGATTATCCAGCGCCGCCTGCTGAAACGCATGGTAGTCCTCAGGCATCGAGAACACCCTGGGCACGAACGCCAGGCGGTCGGTCAGATGTTTACCGCCCTTTTCCTGCCGCTCAACGCGATCCCGCAAGTCCATCAGGCTGCGGTAAAGGCGGCTTTTAACCGTGAGGGCATTGTTGCCGGGGATGTGGTTGATTGTCCGCTCCGGGCCTACCTGACTGAAGAGCTCCGGATCGGGCATGCCCGTATACCAGCACGCATCCCAGTTTTCAGAACCTTGAGCCTTCTTCCACAGGGACTTATCGAGCGATTCCTCGAAGAAGCGATCCTGCTCGTAAGACCTGTTGCCACCCATCCAGTACTGACGATCGTGCCGAGTCATCTTGTCTCGCTCTCCGTTCCTGTGATCTTTCGCCCCTGCTCTCCGGACCTTTTATGTCTTTCGCTTCACGGTATCGACACACGGGACTCGCAACTGTTACAGGCTGGCTCAAGAATTTTTGAATGATTTCCGCGGTTTCTGCACCCTCCTTTACTACGTCTGTAACAACGTGCCCCTGTTGGTGTCCCTGACTCAGCGGATCAAACAACGAACAACCTCCCGACAAGTCAGGAACACGACCATGGTTTTTCGACATGCCTTCATACTCTCAGGCCTGGTAGCCGTCATTACGATCTCTCTGGCGGCCATTCCGTGGCCATCCATCCAATGGCTCTGGCTCATCGTGGGGCCCCTTGTGGCACTGGGCATCTATGATCTGCTGCAAAGCAAACACACGCTTCTCCGCATCTATCCCGTGATCGGTCATTTTCGGTATCTGTTTGAGTCGGTGCGTCGGGAATTGCAGCAGTATTTTGTGGAGTCCGACCTCGATGGCGCTCCGATAAACCGGGAATTCCGGAGTCTGGCCTATCAACGGGCCAAGAAAGACAATGATACCCGGGCATTCGGAACCATCTTTGATGTCTACCGGGACGGTTACGAATGGTTAAACCACTCACTCGCCACCAAGAGCTGTCATGCAGCTGATTTACGGATCTGTTTTGGAGAGCACCAGTGCGCTCAACCCTACGAAGCGGCTCCCCTCAACATTTCCGCCATGAGTTATGGCGCTCTGAGCCGAAACGCCATCATGGCCTTGAACCGGGGCGCCAGGCTCGGCAATTTTTTTCATAACACCGGTGAGGGCGGTATCAGTGAGTGGCACCTGAAATACGGCGGTGATCTGGTGTGGCAGATTGGCACGGGGTATTTCGGCTGCCGCGATCAGGAAGGCAACTTTGATCCGGAACTGTTTGCCAGGGAAGCCACCCGGGATTCCGTGAAGATGATCGAAATCAAGCTGTCCCAGGGCGCCAAGCCCGGACACGGCGGGGTACTACCGGCCTCAAAGCTGACCGAGGAAATCGCCCGGATCCGGCACGTCCCCATGGGCCAGGATGTGTTGTCGCCGCCCGGCCATTCCGCCTTTTCGAATCCGACCGAGCTGGTAACCTTCGTGGCCAGACTCAGAGCACTGTCCGGTGGCAAACCGGTGGGTTTCAAACTCTGCCCCGGCAATCGACAGGAATTCCTTGGTATCTGCAAAGCCATGCTGGAGAGCGGCGAGCTGCCTGATTTCATCACCGTGGATGGTGGCGAGGGAGGTACCGGCGCGGCGCCGGTGGAATTGACCAATTCCGTTGGCATGCCGCTCAGGGATGGGCTGCAGTTTGTGCATAATGCCCTCAAGGGCATTGGCGTTCGTGACAAGGTGCGCCTGATCGCCTCGGGCAAGTCTTTTTCAGCCTTCCATATGCTGCGCCTGATGGTGCTGGGTGCCGATACCATAAACTCGGCCAGAGGTATGATGTTGGCTCTGGGTTGCATACAATCCCGCAGCTGTAACACGGACAAATGCCCGACAGGCGTTGCAACCACCAATCCGGCCCGCTACAAACAGCTGGATGTCACCGACAAAGGTGTTCGTGTGGCCAATTATCAGCACTCGTCGGTCGAGGCGCTGGCAGAGCTGTTAGGCATTCTTGGCATTGATTGCCTGGAAGATCTGCAGCCACGCCATCTGAACCGGCGCGTTAATCCGAGTCTGGTTATGAACTACGCACAACTGTATCCCGGAATCAAACCGGGCTGTCTCCTGCATGAGGACTGCGCGCCCGAGGAATGGGCGGAAGACTGGGCCCGGGCAAATGCAGACCGCTGGCAATGAGGCTCCGAGCACTCGTCGTTGCCGTCGTGATTCTTGCCCTGGCGGGCGCCTGGTGGCTACTCCAGGCTCTGGGCATGCCCGGAAGTCTGACGCCTCAAACACTGACTGACTGGCTGAACCAGGAGGGCACGACAGGCCCCGCACTGCTGATGCTGCTCATGGTCATTGCCGTGATTGTCGGCCCCATTCCAACGTTGCCGATCAGTGCGACCGCGGGCCTGGCGTTTGGCCTGATAAAAGGAACGCTCATCGCGGCCACCGGGGCCCTTATAGGCGCCCTCCTGGCCTTCGGGATCGCTCGCTTACTGGGCCGTAACGCCGTCCTTCGCCACTTTCCCGATAATCCGATTCTGGCGGAAGACGGCTCTCAACGCTTTTTGACCATTGCCATTTTCCTGACCCGCGTGGTTCCGGTTTTCTCATTTGCCCTGATCAGCTATGCCGCCGGCGTGACCGCGATCCACACCTGGCGGTTCGCCCTTGCCACTTTTTTCGGCATGCTGCCAATGACATTGGTCTTTGCCGGCCTTGGCACCACCTTTGAACTAAACCCGGTACTGACGGTGGCGGCGGGGTTGGCTATTCTGGCTGTGATGGCCTGGTTACCCTGGTCTCTCAGCCACCGACCGGATTCACGGCTCGCACGCTGGCTACACCTCCAGAATGATAAAAGGAGAAAACCCGATGATGAATCCAGAAAAACCCGTTCTTATCACCAAAAACGGGCTGGATAATCGGGTCGGTCACGTGGTCGAATTGGTATCCGAACAGCTGCTCATCGAACTCTAATCAGCAAACTCCCGGTATTTAACAAGCCCCAGGCTGACCGGTTTATATTCAACCCCGCATTTTTCCAGCGTTCACACAATCATCATGGCTTTGTAACAAAGCTTCCCTAGACTCATAGGCAAATCAACTTGTATAGACATGCCCATGAGCCTCTACACCCTGCAACGCGAAACCGGCCACGCACTGTACCGCCAGATTGCCCGGCACCTGGAACGTGATGTTCTGAACCAGTACGCCCCCGGCGACATGCTGCCCTCGGAAAACGAGATGGCGGATCGTTTTGGCGTTAATCGTCACACACTCCGGCGCGCCATTGATCTTCTGGTTGCCGATGGTCTTCTGGAGCGCCAGCACGGTCGCGGTGTATTCGTGATCAATAACCAGATCGATTACCCCCTCAGTTCCGACACCCGATTTACCGAAAACCTGACGGCCATGGGTGCGTCCACTGGTGGGCGTGTTGTTCGCAAACAGGTCCTGCCTGCGATCGAGCGGGTGGCCGAGCGCCTGGCCATTGAAGTGGGGGAGCCGGTGATCTGGATTGAAAGCGTGCGAACCGTGGATGGCTCGCCCTTCTGCGTTATTTCGCACTTTTTGCCGGAAGCCAGGTTCACAAAAGTCAGGGACGAATATGAGGGTGGCTCTCTGCACGGCTTTCTGGCGGAGCACTATGGTTACTCACTAAAGCGTGTCCAGAGCCTGGTAACGGCGATGCTCCCGCA
>Ga0209300_1000838_pt1 | contig 13704 bp, 10 predicted proteins | sample Shrwel_input2_RT_FD_187535 | JGI IMG/M metagenome (GOLD analysis project Ga0209300, IMG submission 187535) | Subsurface microbial communities from deep shales in Ohio, USA - Utica-3 well 1 S input2 RT (SPAdes) (version 2) ... | reverse complement strand
AACCTGGAACGCTGCCTACGTTCAGCCTTCGCGCCGGCCGACAGACGGCCGCTACGGCGAGAACCCCAACCGCCTGCAGCACTATTATCAGTTCCAGGTCGTCATGAAGCCGTCGCCGGCCGACTTTCAGGCGCTCTATCTGGGTTCCCTTGAGCGTCTCGGCATCGACCCGCTGATCCACGACATCCGCTTCGTCGAAGACAACTGGGAATCCCCGACCCTGGGCGCCTGGGGCCTGGGCTGGGAAATGTGGCTAAACGGCATGGAGGTGACCCAGTTCACCTACTTCCAGCAGGCCGGCGGGATCGAATGCTATCCGGTGACCGGCGAGCTGACCTACGGCCTCGAGCGCATCGCCATGTACCTGCAGAACGTCGACAGCGTCTACGATCTGGTCTGGACCATCGCGCCGGACGGCACGACGGTCACCTACGGCGACGTTTTCCTGCAGAACGAGCGCGAGCAGTCGGCCTACAACTTCGAGCACGCCGACGTGCCGGCCCTGTTCGACGCCTTCGACTATCAGGAGCGCGAGTGCAGCAAGCTGCTTGAGGCCGGCCTGCCGATGCCGGCCTATGAAATGGTGCTCAAGGCCTCCCACACCTTCAACCTGCTCGATGCCCGGCATGCCATCTCGGTCACCGAGCGCCAGCGCTTCATCCTGCGGGTTCGCACCATGGCTCGCGACGTGGCCCACGCCTATTACGAATCACGCAAGGCCGCTGGGTTCCCGATGGCCCCGGACGCCCTGAAACGCGAACTGCTAGCCGAACAAGGAGACGCCTGAGCCATGGCCACCGATACTTTCCTGATCGAACTCGGCGTCGAAGAACTACCGCCGAGCGCCATCGACAGCCTTTCCGACGCGCTGGCCAAGAGCCTGCGTCAGGGCCTCACCGAGGCCGACGTGTCCTTCGCTGAGGTGCGTGCCTATGGCACCCCGCGCCGACTCGCCGTGCAGATCGACGCTCTGGCCGACAAACAGCCGGACCGCGAGGTCGAACGCCGTGGCCCGGCGCTGGCCGCCGCCTTCAAGGATGGCGTGGCGACCAAGGCCGCCGAAGGCTTCGCCCGTTCCTGCGGCGTCAGCGTCGATGACCTGATCCACCTCGAGACGCCAAAGGGCACCTGGCTCGGCTATCGCGAACAGCAGCAGGGTGAAGCCGTTACCACCTTGCTGCCCGCTATTGTCAGCAAGGCCATCGATGGCCTCCCGGTGCCCAAGAACATGCGCTGGGGCAGCTCGCGCATCGAGTTCTCACGCCCGGTGCACTGGCTGGTGATGCTCTACGGACGCGAGGTCGTCGAGGCCAATGTGTTAGGCCTCACCGCCGGCCGCACCACCTATGGCCACCGCTTCCACGCCCCCGAGGCCATTGCGCTGACCCATGCCGATGATTATCTCGGCGCTCTGGAAGACGCCTATGTGCTCGCCGACCGCGACCGTCGTCGCGAACGCATCCGCGAACAGGTACTGGCCGAGGCCGAGTGTCTAGATGCCGAGGCAGTAATCGATGAGGACCTGCTGGTCGAGGTCAGCGGCCTGGTGGAATGGCCGGTGGCCCTCACCGGCAGCTTCGACGAGCGCTTCCTGGAAGTCCCCCCGGAGTGCCTGATCTCTTCGATGAAGGCCAACCAGAAATACTTCCACCTGCTGGATGCCGATGGCCGGCTCAAGCCGCTGTTCATCACCATCGCCAACATCGAAAGCCGGGACCCGCAGCAGGTGATCGAAGGCAACGAGAAGGTGATCCGGCCCCGCCTGGCCGATGCGGCCTTCTTCTATGACATCGATCGCAAGACCCCGTTAGCGGCTCGCCGCGAGGGGCTCGGAAGCGTGGTCTTCCAGCAGCAGTTGGGTACCCTGGCCGACAAGGCCACGCGCAGCGTGCCGGTGGCACGCTTCATCGCCGACCATATCGGCGGCAATGCCGAGCATGCCCAGCGCGCCACCGAGCTCGCCAAGTGCGACTTGGTCACCGAGATGGTGCTGGAGTTCCCTGAACTGCAGGGCATCATGGGCTGCTACTACGCCCGCCAGGACGGTGAAGCCGAGGACGTGGCTCAGGCCCTCTACGAGCAGTACCTGCCGCGCTTCGCCAGTGACGTCATCCCGCAGACCCGCACCGGCCAGGCGCTGGCGCTGGCCGATCGCCTTGACACCCTGACCGGCATCTTCGGTATCGGCGCACGCCCCACCGGCGCCAAGGATCCCTTCGCCCTGCGCCGCGCCGCCATCGGCGTGCTGAATATCCTGATCAAGGGCGAGCTGGACCTGGACCTGCGCGAGCTGCTTGAGCTTGCCGCGGCGCAGCACTCAGGCCTACCCAAGGCCGAAGGGCTGGTCGATGAAGTATTCGACTACATGCTCGACCGCTTCCGGGCCTGGACCCAGGACGAAGGCATCGCCGTCGAAGTCTATCTCGCCGTACGGGCACGCCCGGTCACCAAGCCGCTGGACTTCGCGCGTCGTGTACAGGCGGTGCATGCCTTCAGCCAGCGAGAAGAAGCCGCCGCTCTGGCTGCCGCCAACAAGCGAGTGGCCAACATCCTGGCCAAGCAGGAGCACGACGGCTCGACGCACGTCGACACCCACCTGCTGGCAGAAGCCGCAGAACACGCCCTGGCCGAAGCGCTGGAAGCGCGTCGTGTCGCAGTGACACCGCTGTTCGCGGAGGCTCGCTATGCCGAGGCACTGGATGCGCTGTCCAGCCTGCGTGAGCCGGTCGACCGCTTCTTCGATGAAGTGATGGTGATGGCGGAAGACGATGATGTCCGCCGCAATCGCCTGGCTCTGCTCGCCAACCTGCAGGCCCTGTTCCTGGGCGTGGCCGATATTGCCGAGCTGCAGCAGTAAGAGCTCAGCGTTTCACGTGAAACAAAAACGCCCGACATCAATGCCGGGCGTTTTCTTATCCAGCCTGTCACCTTCTTCCCCATAGTGCCCAGTGTTCCACATGAAACATGGTGCCTTAACGCACTTAAGACATGTCCGAGGTGCCGTGCCTCAGGAAAAACCTCGAACTGAGACTCGAGCGTACGTACACGACGTCATACAGCGGGCATGGGCGTCAAAACAGAGTATGCCTGCCCGCTCACTCAGCACCATCTCGCTGATGCGCTGGGCATGACGGCCATCCACGTGAATCGCGTTCTGAGACAACTTCGGGAAGCAGGAATGGTCACGTTCCGGGACGGCATCGCGACCTTCGACAACTACAGCAAACTGGTGGAATTTGCGGAATTCGACCCGACCTACCTCAACCACGGTGGGCCGCGACTCAGGTAGTGATCGAAGTCTGGTGGTGTTTTACCTAACGAGCATGTTCCACGTGGAACATTCATTCGAGTCATTCACGAGGTGTTGCATCCGCCAGTTGTTCCATGTGAAACACCCACCTACACTAAACGTTTGAGCCTACCCACTGAGACACTCCGTCATGCCCATTGCACCAAAACTTGTGATTCTCGATCGTGATGGCGTCATCAACCAAGACTCCGACAACTACATAAAATCTCTCGACGAATGGGTGCCCTATCCCAGTGCTATCGATGCCATCGCAAGGCTCAGCCGGACCGGCTGGACAGTAGCCGTCGCCACCAACCAGTCAGGAATCGCCAGGGGATATTTCGATGAAAGCGTCGTGGACGCGATTCATACCCGGCTGAATGCTCTGGTAGAGGATGCCGGTGGCGAGATCGAACAAATCGTCTACTGTCCCCATGAACCTGCTGATAATTGCCAGTGCCGTAAACCCAAGGCGGGGCTACTGGAAACGATTCGCGACCGGCTTGGTCTCGCAGATCTCGCGCGCAGCTGGATGGTGGGCGATAGCCTGCGCGATCTCCAAGCGGGAGAAGCCATTGGCTGTCGTAGCGCACTGGTGCGAACGGGCAAGGGAGGCGACACCGAGGCCAAGGGAGAGGGACTGCAGCATGCCAGGGTCTTCGATGACCTATCCGCATTCGTGGGATGGCTGATCGACGACACCCAGGCCTCTGACAATCTTGTTGCCAGCAACGCTGCTGACGATCCAGGTCCAGTCAAAGAGGAAGACGCCAGCCTGGGTGCAGCCCAGATACCGCCGTTGAGCCAGCCACCCGCCTGATGATGGCTGACCTAGCGCCAGGCAGGCACCTGACACCAAAACAACTCCACCAGAACCAACTACACGAGGCCGGCAAATGCCGGCCTCGTGTAGTTAAGGGAGCGGAGCGTGGCGCCATGTTTCACGTGGAACATTGGCCTGAAAGCTAACGTCATGAAAGAGCTTCCACATGGCCCATGGCGCTGACCAGGCGATCACACGTCCAGGTTGGCCACCAGAGCAAAGCGCTCGATAAAGTCACGACGCGGCTCCACCTCGTCACCCATCAGGGTATTGAACATCATGTCTGATGCTATCGCATCCTCGATGGTCACCCGCAGCATACGACGGGTATCCGGGTTCATGGTGGTGTCCCACAGCTGATCGGGGTTCATTTCCCCCAGCCCCTTGTAGCGCTGGATAGAGAAGCCGCGCTGGGCCTCCTTCATCAGCCACTCGAGAGCGTCGTAGAAGGTCGTGATCGGCTGCTGACGCTCGCCGCGGGACACGTAGGCGCCCTCTTCGAGCAGGCCTTCCAGCGTATCACCAAGGCCAGTCATGGCCTGATAATCGACGCTGCGGAAGAAGTCCATGCCCCATACATAGTCCGTCGAAACACCGTGAGCGGTCAGGGTCACCGCCGGCAGGAAGAGACCACGTTCCGTATCTTCCTGGAGTTCGAAGGTATAGCGCGGTCCACCCTCATAGGCGATCAGCGCATCCATCTCGACCTGCAGCTGATCGACCCAGCGCTGCATCCGGTCGCGATCCTTGAGGCTATCCTCACCCGCCAGGCTCTCGGCATGCACGATCTTGCGCAACACCTCGCTGGGATAGACCCGTGCCAGGCGATCGATGCGGTTCATGACATCACGATACTGCTGCACGAGCGCCTCTAGCTGCTCACCACCAATCCCCGGCGCATCCGCATTAACGTGCAGGCCAGCGCCATCCAGCGCCGTGGTGGTCAGGTAATTGACCAGTGCCTGCTCGTCCTTGAGGTAGCTCTCCTGCTTGCCTCGCTTGATCTTGTAGAGCGGCGGCTGGGCGATAAAGACGTGGCCCCGCTCGATCAGCTGCGACATCTGCCGGAAGAAAAACGTCAGCAGCAGGGTTCGGATATGCGACCCGTCTACGTCGGCGTCGGTCATGATGATGATCGAGTGATAGCGCAGCTTGTCGGGATTGAACTCCTCGCGACCGATGCCACAGCCCAGGGCCGTGATCAGGGTGCCGACCTCGACTGAGGACAGCATCTTGTCGAAGCGCGCTTTTTCGACGTTAAGGATCTTGCCCTTGAGCGGCAGGATCGCCTGAGTGCGACGATCACGCCCCTGCTTGGCACTGCCACCGGCCGAGTCACCCTCGACCAGGTAGAGTTCAGAAAGGCTAGGATCCTTCTCCTGGCAATCGGCCAGCTTGCCGGGCAAACCGGCAATATCCAATGCGCCCTTGCGGCGCGTCATATCGCGGGCCTTGCGAGCCGCCTCACGGGCACGGGCGGCGTCGAGCATCTTGTTGACGATCGCCTTCGCCTCGTTGGGCCGCTCGACCAGATACTCGGAGAACTGCCGGCCCATCTCCTGCTCGACGGCCGTCTTGACCTCGGAGGACACCAGTTTTTCCTTGGTCTGGGATGAGAACTTGGGATCCGGCACCTTGACCGAAATGATTGCAGTCAGTCCCTCACGAGCGTCGTCGCCCGAGGTGTTGACCTTCGCTTTCTTGAGCAGCCCCTCCGCCTCAATGTAATTGTTGAGGCTGCGGGTCAACGAGGCGCGGAAACCGGCCAGGTGCGTACCGCCGTCACCCTGAGGGATGTTATTGGTGTAGCAGAAGATGTTTTCGGCGAAAGTTTCATTCCACTGCATCGCCACCTCGACGCCGACGCCGTCTTCGCGCTCCACGTTGAAGTGGAAGACCGGGTTCAGCACCGACTTGTTGGTATTGAGGTGATCAACGAAGGCCTTGAGACCGCCCTCATAGTGGAACAGCTCTTCCTTGCCACTACGCTCGTCCATCAGACGAATCGCCACCCCGGAGTTCAGAAAGGACAGCTCACGAAGGCGCTTGGCGAGGATATCGTAGTGGAACTCGATGTTGGCAAAGGTCTCTGGCGACGGCCGGAAGTGGACCCGGGAGCCGCTCTTTTCCGATTTGCCGACCACCGCCAGCGGTGAGGCAGGCACACCGTGGTGATAGATCTGCTCATGGACCTGGCCCGCACGCCAGATGGTCAGCTTCAACTCTTCAGAGAGCGCATTGACCACCGACACCCCTACCCCATGCAGGCCACCGGAGACCTTGTAGGAGTTATCGTCGAATTTGCCGCCGGCGTGCAGCACGGTCATGATCACTTCTGCCGCCGACACGCCCTCTTCCTCGTGGAGGTCGGTGGGGATGCCGCGACCGTTGTCGCTGACCGTAATTGATTCGTCCGGATGGATGACAACGCGAATCTCGCTGCAGTGCCCGGCCAGTGCTTCATCGATGGAGTTGTCTACCAGCTCGAACACCATATGATGGAGACCGGTGCCGTCATCGGTGTCACCGATATACATGCCAGGACGCTTGCGTACGGCATCCAGCCCCTTGAGTACCTTGATGCTCGATGAGTCGTAAGCCTGTTCGCTCATTGACTACTCCGTCGTGAAGTCTTTCATTCCGTATGCCGCCAGCCGGCCATGTTCCACGTGAAACATGGCCACTGGCGTTGTCGACTGCCATACCCCGGAGAGAACATCGGGGTCGACAGTAGTGATGAACACCTGGCACTCCATGCGCTCCAGCCACCGGCAGAAAACACGGCGGTGGTTGGCATCGAGTTCGGCAGGCAGGTCATCGATGAGATAGATGCAGGTGCGCCCGGTGGACATCTCCAGCAGCCGTCCCTGTGCCAGCTTCAGCGCGCTTACCACCAGCTTTTGCTGGCCTCGCGACAGTACCTCGACTGCCGGCCGGCGCTGCACGCGAAGCTTCAGATCCGCCCGCTGCGGGCCCTGTTGGGTAAACCCCATCTGACTGTCGCTTTCCCGTCCCTGCCGCAGGACCTCAGCCAGGGTCCGCTGCCGATCCCAACCGCGCGAATAGCGAAGGCTCAGACCAGGAAGCGGCAACAACTCGGCGAGCGTGTCCTCGAAGACCGGGAGGAAAGCGTCCATATAGGCATGTCGCAAGGCGTCAAGCCGTTCACTCCACTGCGCCAACTCGTGGTCCCAGACATCCAGTGAACGACCGTCAATTCTATCACGCCTGAGCAGCGCATTCCGATGTTTCAGCGCCCTGCGTACGCGGCGCCAGGCCTCGAGGAAATCGTGTTCCACGTGAAACACGCCCCAGTCGAGAAACTCGCGGCGGGATGAGGGAGAGCCCTCCAGCAAGCGAAAGGCGTCGGGATTGATCAGCTGCAGGGGGAGCGCCTCGACCAACTGAGAGACTCGCGCCACTCGCTCACCCGCCATGCGCATTTCCAGCTCAGACTGATCACGGCGGCGCCGGATGCCTACCGGCAGCGGTGGGTCGCCGACCAGGCGCCCATGCAGGGTCATCGTCTGATCGTCATGATCGATGGCATGCTTGAGCTGCTGGGTGCGAAAGGAGCGACCCATGCCGAGGATATGAATCCCCTCGAGAAGGCTGGTCTTGCCGCTGCCGTTGGCCCCGACGATGACGTTGATCCCCGGTTGCGGCGCCATCTCCAGACTGACCAGATTGCGAAGCCCCATGAAGGCGAGACGGTCGAGGGTCATGACACGCTTCCCGGGATGCCCGGCGCTCCGGGCATCATCCGTGGTACAGAGGAGGGAGAGATCAGAGACGCATCGGCATGACGACGTACATGGCATCGCCGCCACCCGGCTCCTCCATGAGAGCACTGCTGTTGGGGTCAGCCAGCGTCATCTGTACGCGATCCTCGTCAAGAACTCCAAGTACATCAATGAGATAGCCAACATTGAAGCCGATTTCCAGGGCTGGCCCGGAGTACTCGATGGCCACGTTCTCCTCGGCTTCTTCTTGCTCGGGGTTATTGGCCATGACCCGCAGGTTGCCCTCTTCGAGGTGCAACCGAACGCCGCGATACTTCTCGTTGGAGAGAATCGAGGTACGTGACAGCACCTGACGCAGTTCGGCACGGTCCGCGATGAACACCTTGTCGCCATTGCGTGGCACCACCCGCTCGTAGTCCGGGAACTTGCCATCGACCAGCTTCGAGGTGAAGGTGAATTCACCGGTGTGGGCACGCACATGAGTGGAGCCGAGCGTCAGGCTGACCGGCTCATCGCTGTCATCGAGCAGGCGTGAAAGCTCAAGCACCCCCTTGCGGGGCACGATCAGCTTCTGGGCCGGTTCGACTTCGATATCGGCCGGACGCGAGCAGACCGCCAGACGGTGACCGTCGGTGGAGACGGTGCGCACCAGGTTGGAGCGCAGCTCGAGGAGCATGCCGTTCAAGTAGTAGCGAACGTCCTGCTGGGCCATGGCGAAGGAGGTCGAATCGATCAGGTGCTTGAGGGTGCCCCGCGGCAGGCTCAGCTCGACGCTGCCCTGGCCGTCCTCGATATTGGGGAATTCCGCCACCGGCAAGGTCGACAGGGTGAAACGCGAGCGACCGCTGCGCAGCACGGCACGCCCGTCTTCCAGCACGAACTGAATTTCCGACTGCTCGGGCAGCGACTTGCAGATATCCATCAGCTTGCGCGCCGGTACCGTGGCCGAACCGGGCTCATCGACCTGACTCGGGGCCGTACGGCCGATCAGTTCGACCTCGAGGTCGGTGCCGGTCAGGGCCACCTGGGTGTCCTGGACCTGAATCAGCACATTGGAGAGTACCGGCAGGGTCTGGCGACGCTCGACCACGCCGGCGACCAGCGCCAGGGGGCGCAGCAGGGCTTCGCGGGAGATGGAAAATTTCATGTGTGCTCCACTCTTGTCCTGAATTCGATGACGTGATGCGAAGGTAACCGGTCGGCGGCCATCAGCTGGTCAGCAGGCGCAACAGGTTCTTGTAATCTTCGCGGATGTCCGCGTTCTCTTCCTGCAACGCCTGCACCTTGCGGCAGGCATGCAGCACCGTGGTGTGATCTCGCCCGCCGAAGGCGTCGCCGATCTCCGGCAGGCTGTGGTTGGTGAGTTCCTTGGCCAGGGCCATGGCTACCTGGCGGGGACGCGCCACCGAACGCGAGCGACGCTTGGAGAGCAGATCAGACAGTTTGATCTTGTAGTACTCGGCGACGGTGCGCTGGATGTTGTCGACCCCTACCTGCTTGTCCTGCAGGGCCAGCAGATCCTTCAGGGACTCACGAATGAAATCCTGAGTGATCGTCTTGCCCATGAAATGGGAGTCGGCGATGACCTTCTTGAGGGCCCCTTCCAGCTCACGCACGTTGGAGCGAATCTTCTGAGCAATAAAGAAGGCCGCATCATGGGGCAGGTCGACCTTGGCCTGATCGGCCTTCTTCATCAGGATCGCGACCCGGGTCTCAAGCTCCGGCGGCTCGATGGCAACCGTCAGCCCCCAACCAAACCGTGACTTCAACCGCTCCTCTACCCCACTAATTTCCTTGGGATAACGGTCGGACGTCAGGATCATCTGCTGGCCGCCTTCAAGCAGCGCATTGAAGGTATGGAAGAACTCTTCCTGGGAACGCTCCTTGCCGGCGAAAAACTGGATATCGTCGATCAGCAGGGCATCCACGCTGCGGTAGAAGCGCTTGAAGTCATTGATGGCATTGAGCTGCAGTGCCTTGACCATGTCGGCCACGAAACGCTCGGAATGCAGGTAAACCACCTTGGCGTTCTCGCTGCGGCCGGCCAGTTGGTTACCCACCGCGTGCATCAGGTGCGTTTTACCCAGACCCACGCCGCCATACAGAAACAGCGGATTGTAGGCGCCACCGGGATTCTCAGACACCTGGCGAGAAGCGGCACGGGCCAACTGGTTCGACTTACCCTCAACGAAGGTCTCGAAGGTGAAGTTGGGGTTGAGGCCGCTCTGATGCTTGAGACTACCCTCGACCTGTACCTGGCGGGCGTTGCCGGCAGGCCGCCGGGGCCCCTCATCACGCATCTGATCAATCTCACGCTCATCGGCGAAATCGCCCCGCGGCGGCGTATGCACCGCCGGTGCGGCCTGCACCGGACGCGACCCGGCGGAAACCGGATTGCCCAGCTCACGGGGTTGAGGCGCCGGAGCGGCTCGCCGACTGCCCACCGTCAGCGACACCTTGGGAGGCTTCGCCGGAGACAGTTCACGCATCAGTTCGCTGATGCGCTTGGCGTACTTGTCACTGACCCAGTCACGCACGAAGCGATTGGGGGCCAACAGGCAAAGCTCGTTGGACTCCCCTTCTTCCGCCTGCAAGGGACGGATCCAGGTATTGAACTGCTGGGAACTCAGTTCGTCCTGCAGGTAATCCAGACATTGTTGCCAAAGAGCGACAGACACGCGACCTCACCAACCGGTTGACGAAAGACCCGCATTGTAGCGTTCGAGGCTCGGGTTATCCACATGGCGGGGCATGGATTTCTCCCTGTGGACAACCATGCGCCTGTCCACTGAAGAACTCTTGGATGAACCTGAGGGAAACCTTGGGTTGTGGACAGCTCTTGATCTTGTCATCAGCCTGTCCCCCGGATGTCCTCTTGACATTGACCGTTTGCACACAGGCTTGTCGCTAGTATAAAAAACTGTAATAGATGACTTATCCTGACTTATCCACAAATATTGTCCCCACTATTAGTAACAACATCAATAAGAAGATCTAATAATAGTTATTGAAGCAGTCATCGTGTTCTAAGCACCTGCGGATGCTTGCCGGGTGACCGGTCACTCGATGCCACTGCAGCGGCGATAGCGGAGAAAAGACCACGAGAGGTCGACGGAAAAATTGCACCGAGACGGCGAATTCACTAGAATTCCCGGTCTTGAGCCGAATCTACCCGGGTTCCCCGTCGGAGCCAGGGCTTCGCCAATTAGACGTCATGTCCAATTAACCACGTGGGAATCAATAGTTATGAAACGCACCTTTCAGCCCAGCGTCCTCAAGCGCAAGCGTAACCATGGCTTCCGTGCACGCATGGCCACCAAGAATGGTCGCGCCGTCCTCGCACGTCGTCGTGCCAAGGGTCGCAAGCGTCTGAGCGCGTGATCTCAGATTGCACTTGCCCCATCAGGACTTTCCCCGGTCGCTGCGCCTGCTGAACGCCGGGGAATACCGTCACGTCTTCGACCATGCGTCACTCAAGGTTCACGGCAAGGGGATGCTGGCTCTCGCCTGTCATAACCCGCTTGGCCACCCTCGAGTCGGCATGGTATTCAGCAAGAAGACCGTGCGACGAGCCGTCGATCGCAACCGTCTTAAGCGCCTCGTGCGTGAATCCATTCGTCACCAGCAGCACCGCCTACCTGCCGTGGACATCATCGTCCTGGCCCGGCGCGGCGTTCATGAGCTGGATAATGACACTCTGCATCGCCAGCTTCATGGCATGTGGCGGCGTCTGGAAAAAGACGTTCGCAAGCAGTCGACCTCGCTGTCCTGATCGGACACACCGGCGATCCTCGGAGCCTGCCCCTGGCAGGCTTTCGTGTGTATTAACGGGGCAACAATCACTGCACTGCAGAATGTTCATTTTCCATCGGGCAGGACCCTCATGGACGTAAAACGACTCCTACTGTTGATTCCTCTCGCCGTACTGGCCTACCTGCTGGTCGTACAGTGGAACCAGGACTACGGCCAGGTCACCGCAGAAACTCAGGCGCCCTCGGTTGCCACCAGTGGCGAACCCACTGGCCAGGACAACCCCGATGAGGCGTCGGGCCTGTCGGTACCGACGACTTCTTCGAACCCGCAAGGGTCATCGGATCTTACCGGCAACATGAGTGATCCAGCGGCTGCCAACGACAACAGCCGTGCGCTGGTCGCCGTGACCACCGACGTGCTCGACGTACGCATCGATCCGCAAGGCGGCGATATCGTCTATGCCGCTCTGCTCGATCACAAGCTGACCAATACTTCTGACCAGCCCTTCGTGTTGCTCTCCGACAACGCGAATCGCAGCTTCGTCGCCAAATCGGGCCTACAGCTAGAGGGGCACGAAGGACGGATTGGCTTCACGCCGAGCCAGACCGACTATCGCCTCAGCGAAGGTGACGACAGTGTGGTGGTAGAGCTCAGCGCCACGGTCAACGGCGTCGATGTGACCAAGCGCCTGACGTTCCAGCGCGATACTTACGCCGTCAAGGTCAACTACTTCCTCAACAATGACCGTGAAGAGCCCGTCAGCGCGCGCTTCATCGGCCAGCTGGCCCGGGACAATAGTGCCGATCCGAGCACCGGCTCCGGCATGGGCATGAAGTCCTTCCTGGGGGCGGCCTACTCCTCGCCGGAAAACCACTACCAGAAGGTGGATTTCGAAGAGATTCAGAACGGCAGCTTCAACAACCGTGACGTCGAGGGGGGCTGGGTTGCCATGATCCAGCACTACTTCACCACGGCCTGGGCTCCCCAGCAGAGCCAGCAGAACCTCTACTACGCCGCGACCGACTCCCGTGGGCGCAACGTCGCCGCCTTCGCCGGGCCGCTGCAGACACTGGCACCGGGCGGCGAAGCCGATCTCGGCGCCACCGTCTACATGGGACCGAAGGTGCAGGAGCGCCTCGAGGCCGTGGCGCCTCACCTGGAGCTGACCGTGGACTTCGGCTGGCTGTGGTTCCTGGCCAACCCGCTGTTCTGGCTCCTCGACCACATCCATGACCTGCTCGGCAACTGGGGCTGGTCGATCGTGGTGCTGACCATGCTGGTCAAGCTGGCCCTGTTCCCGCTGTCGGCCAAGGCCTACAAGTCGATGGCCCGCATGCGCAAGCTGGGGCCCGAGATGCAGCGTCTCAAGGAACAGTTCGGCGATGATCGCCAGAAGATGTCCCAGGAGATGATGAAGTTCTACCAGAAGGAGAAGATCAATCCTCTGGGGGGCTGTCTGCCGATCGTGATCCAGATGCCGGTGTTCATCGCGCTGTACTGGATGCTGATGGAATCCGTCGAACTGCGTCACGCGCCCTTCATGTTCTGGGTGCAGGACCTGTCGGTGAAGGATCCCTACTTTATCCTGCCGATCCTGATGGGTGCATCCATGTTCGTGCAGCAGCTGCTGAACCCGACGCCGCCGGATCCGACCCAGGCGAAGATCATGAAGATGCTGCCGGTGATCTTCACCTTCTTCTTCCTGTGGTTCCCGGCTGGCCTGGTGGTCTACTGGGTGGTTAACAACAGTATCTCGATCCTTCAGCAGTGGTTCATCACGCGCAACATCGAGAACGACCCAAGCGTTGGCAAAGGCATGAAAACCAAAGAGTGATCTTGGTCACCGCCACGCTCCCAGACCCCCGCCCCGGCGGGGGTCTGGCGTTTCTGCACCCTTCACGGGACAATCCCGTGACCTTGTCACCGGAGTCACCATGGCCGCCAGTCGTCTCTATACCCAGGACACCATCGTCGCCCTCGCCACCCCACCCGGACGCGGAGGTGTAGGCATTGTGCGCGTCTCAGGGCCGCTGTGCGCAGCGATCGCTCGACACATGCTGGATGCCCTGCCCCGCCCGCGCCAAGCCCACTACGGG
>Ga0209300_1000837_pt1 | contig 13725 bp, 12 predicted proteins | sample Shrwel_input2_RT_FD_187535 | JGI IMG/M metagenome (GOLD analysis project Ga0209300, IMG submission 187535) | Subsurface microbial communities from deep shales in Ohio, USA - Utica-3 well 1 S input2 RT (SPAdes) (version 2) ... | reverse complement strand
GTTTCATCCGGCTCTATGTGAATATCCGAGCTTCTGGCCTGGATGGCGTCTTCAAACAGGGTTTGCAGCAATTTGACGACCGGCGCATCGGCACTTTCCGATTCGGCCGACAGGTTGGCCAGATCGAAAGCATCGTCGCCCAGCTCGTCTTCCAGCTCTTCCGCCAGCGAGGCGATTTCATCGGTGCGGCGGTAGACCAGATCCAGGGTGTTGAGCAATTCACTTTCGCGCACCACGGCCTGCTTGACCGGGTGTTTGAGCACCCGCACCAGTTCGTCGTAAGCCACAAGATCCAGTGGATCGGCCATGCCCACCAGCAGCTCTTCACCCTGCTGGGCCAGGACGATGGCGCGGAACCGGCGGGCCATGGCTTCCGGCAGCTTCTTCACCAGTTCATTGTTGAACTGGTAATGGCGAAGCTGCACGAAGGGCACTTTCAGCTGGCGCGACAGAATGTTGAGCAGGGTGTCTTCTTCGACATACCCCATTTCCACCAGTGTTCGGCCCAGCTTCCGCCCGGTGTTTTTCTGCTCTCGCAGTGCGGTCATCAACTGGTCTTCGGTGATGACATCTTCCTGGACCAGCAGATCACCGATCCGGATTTTTTTCTTCGGTTCCGCGCTCATGACCCTGCCTGTAATGCTTGCAAGCGTTGTTTGGCGTAGTTGGCCAGGCTCTCCGACAGCCCCGGCATGGTGACGGCCTGAGCGTAGGCGCGTACAGCGCTGTTGGCTCGCCCACCAGCATCCAGGGCCATGGCGAGCCCCAGCCACCAGGTGGGCTGGCTGTCATCATATTCAATCAGTTCTGACCAGTGGCCGGCCGACTCTTCGGTCTTCCCGGCCTGTTGCAGCAGGGTTGCAAGGGTGATGCGATATTCCACCCCATTCTTAACCGGCGGCACCTGACTGTTCAGGGTGGCTACCGCCAGGTCCAGATCACCCTGTTCGAGCTGGGCCCGGGCCCTCAGTAGTCGCAGACTGGCATAGTCTTCGGTCAGATTTTCCGGCAACCATTCCAGCGCTCTGGAGGGCATTTGCTGTATCAGCATTTCCCGGGCAAAAGCTTCCCGGCTCTCTGGAGCCGCCTGGTTGGCAGTGATGGTGGTCAACCGTTGTTCAGCTTCGGTGGTGCGTCCGCTGGCCAGCCACTCTTCCAGCTCCCGGCTGGTTCGGCGGTCAATGGCCTCCGGGGTTTCCCGTTGCTGCTTGACCGATGCCGTTGAGGCTTCCGGCCTGGGCTCTTCTGGTTCTTCTGCCTGAGGCTCCTGTTCGGCTACCCTGGGTTCTGGTTCTTGCTCTGGTGCCGGTTCAGCAGGCTCCTCAGGCTTGGTACTTGTTGCTGCAGGCTCTGTTTCAGGCACGTCAGGCTCAATGACTTCCTCCACGGGCGTGATGGGCTCAGGTTCCACCACCGCTTGCTGCGGCTCCGGCGATTCAACGGGCTCCGGTTCGGACGTTTCGACAACCGGTGGCACGGGTTCTTCCTGCGTTTCTTCAGAGTGCTGGCCCGTCAGCCACCACCAGGCGCCACCACCAGCTGCAAGGACGATCACCAGCAGAAACAACACCAGAGGAAGTCTTGAACGAGTTGCTGGCTGAGCCTGCGCCTGGCCGGTATAGGCGCTACTGATCTGTGGCCGGTTCTGGCGCTGTTCGGCGGCTTTCAGGGCGTCGTTCAGCAAGCTCATAGCCAGCCTCCCATAAAGCCGACCGAGCGGGCACTTTCGGTATCCCGTACGGCTTGCAGCGCGTGTTTGCGGGCAACGCGGCCATCACCCCGCCCCCAGGCCGCCAGCAAGGATTTGTGGGCCAGTACGTTAATCAACCGGGGAATGCCGCCAGAGGCTTTCCAGATCACTTTTACCGCCGACGGCGCGAACAGATCCGCGCCGTTATAGCCGGCCTGAGTCAGGCGATGGCGGAGATACTGGCCTACGGAGTCTTTGTTCAAAGGCGCCAGGCGGGTCTGGAAGGTAATGCGCTGGCGCAACTGGCGCAGACTGGGTTTACTCAGGGCCACATCCAGCTCGGGCTGGCCGAAGAGCACTACTTGCAGCAAGCGGGTGCTTTCGGTTTCCAGGTTGGTGAGCAAGCGCAGGGCTTCAATGGTTTTTTCAGGCATGGCCTGCGCTTCGTCAATCACCAGTACCACGGGTTTCTGGTCCATCGCCAGTTCAATCAGCCGCTGGTTCAGGGCCTTGATAGTCTGGTGGGTGTTCGCGCAACGTGCCACATCCACGCCCAGTTCCTCGGCTACGGCTTCGTAGAGTGTTTCCGGAGGCAGGTGCGGGTTTGGTATGTAAGCCGTGCAGGCTTCCTTGTCCAGCTCGTTGAGCAGCAGGCGGCACAACAGGGTTTTGCCGGTGCCGACTTCGCCGGTTACCTTGATAAAACCTTCGCGCTGACGCAACGCCACCAGCAGCAACTCCAGAGATTCAGAGTGGCTGGGTGCCCGCAGGAAATAGCGGGTATTGGGCGTCAATGCGAAAGGCGCTTCCTGCAGTCCGAAATGGCTCTCGTACATCAGCGTGGGGCAGTCTCTGGTTGAGGCGTTACCGATTTTGTGGAGTTCAGCAAATCACGCAGCACACCCATGCGTTCACGGCTGGCTCGCACGTCCGCCTGCATGCGGGCGGGCGTGGACACCACTGGGCGCAGCAGAATCACCAGTTCGCTCTTGCGACTTTCGTAATCGCGCTGCTTGAAGAGTTCACCTACCAGCGGGATGTCACTGAAAAACGGCACCGCTGAGTTGCTGTCTTCACTGCGATTCTGGATAAGGCCACCAATCACGACAATCTGACCGCTTTCGGCGCGAATCACGCTGTCGGTTTCACGCACGGTGCTGCGCGCCAATGGCAAGGTAACATCGCGTTCGCCAACGGTAATGAGTTTTTGCTGATCCTCCACTTCGCTGACCGCCGGATGCACATGCAGGGTAATGGTGCCCTCTTTGGAGATCTGTGGCGTTACGTCCAGCGATATACCAGAGAAAAACGGTGTTAATTCAACAGAGGTTGATGTGCTCTCCGTCGTCGTGCCGGCGGTACTGTCGTCGTCAAAATCGATATCGGTTACGAAGAACTCGTCAGTACCGACCTTGATCACTGCTTTTTGATTGTTTGTGGTAGAAATCCGCGGGCTGGAGAGAATCTGAACATTACCCTGCTTGCCAAGCAGTTCAATCACTGCACTGAAGTTGCCGTCGGTAATCGTCGCCGAGAACAGGCCACCGATATCGCCGGCGCGGATTGCCTGAGCGGCCAGACTCCCGCCCAGCCGGGTTGTGCCGTCAGTCCTTGGCTGTATCTCTGACCAGTTAATACCCTGCTGGTAGCTTTGATTGAGAGCCACTTCCAGAATTTTTGCTTCCAGTACCACCTGTCGCTGCATGATCAGCTCGGTGCGGCGTAAATAGTCTTCTACAATGTCCAGCCTGGCGGAGTCGGCACGCACCATTACCAGACCGGCCCCCGCATTCACCACTACCTGGCCCTCGTCCCCCGAGACGATCATTTCCAGTGAACGGGTAATATCCTGCCAGAAGTCAGACTCGGTCTCTGTCGAGATGGCGGTGCCCACCAGATTACGCGACTCGCCAGAGCCGGAGTCACCCCCTGTGTCGGAGTTTCCGCCGCCTCGCGAGCTGCTCACCTGCCCTGAACTTACCCGGGTGTCGGAGTTACCCCGGCGTTTGAAATGCAGGTAATCAATGGGGAACAGACGGGTTTGCACTTCATCGGTACCCACCCGATACAGTCGGCCGGTTTTGCGAATATTCAGGCCATACAGGTCCGCGGCGATATCCATCACTTCAGGAACAGTGACATCGTTCAAACGAAGGTTAATAGCAGTATCAACATCCGGACGAACCACCGCGTTGTAGCGGGTACCTTCTACCAGAGCCTCGAAGAAACTGACAGCGGGAATGCCGGAGGCGTCCACGTCAAAACGCTCTTCCTGACGATTACGGCCCTCCAGGGGGGGCAATAGCTGACTACTGATATCTGCGGAGGCCGGTGAACCGGTGGCCTGTTCAGCATTTTCAACCCGGGCCTGCCGCTCAGCTTCTTTCATCGCCTTGTCGATCTGATCCGCCACGTCGGTCGATGTGGCAGCGGTGGTTCGCATCATCGGATTGTTGCTGCACGCAGCCAGGGAAAGCCCGAGCAATACAGCTACCAGAGGTCTGATTGTCGTCATCATGATCCGTTTGTTTGTCATTGGCTTCTCCGCACCTGCGGGAGGTTTTCAGGATAAAGCACCCTGAATCGGCCCTGGTCCATAATTTCCACCCTGTCCCGGTAGATGCGCTGTACCTGAATGCCATTGTGGCTTTCGCCTTCCTGCATGGCCACGCCTTCAATAATGGCAATCCGCCGCTCGCTACCCAGCAGGATGGAGCCAAGTTCCAGGTTTCTGACCGGCGCGGTCTGCTTGTCCGGCGCCCTGGCGTCAGGAGGCCGGGTAGGGTCCTGCAAGGCCCAGGCAGAGGCACCACTGGTCATCATCAGGGCTACAGCCAGCAAGCTTGAAACGCAGCGCTTTATAAACACATCACACTCCCAGCCAGGCGGCTTCGAGGCTCAGGGTTCTGACCCGGATACTGGCCTCGCCTTCCGGCCAGGTGCCGGCATCGTAGTTCAGCCGCAACCAGCCCAGGCGGTCATCCATGGTTTCCAGTGTTTCCAGATAATTGAGCACATCCAGATAGCCCCCGGAAACCGTCAGCTCGACATCGTGAGCATAAAGCAGCGGCTCGGGTTCATTTCCGTTTTCGCTGTCTTCCGCATCAGACTGCGGATCACCTTCATAAACCGGCTCGGGCGTGCGCAACACCAATGATTCCAGACTCAGCTCCTTCTGTGCCGCAAGCATGCTTCTGAGCAGGGCGACCATGTCGCGTGGGGCAATCAACTGGCCGGTTGTTTCACTGATTTGCTGATCCAGGCGCGCCAGGCGATCCTTGCGAACCTGCAGACGCTCGCGCAGCTCTGCGGATGGGTCATTTGCCAGTTGGCTGTCCAGTGTTTGTTGTTCACTCAGCAGACTATCACGAGTGGACGACAGCGTCTGAATGCGACTGTCCAGTTGCTGCCTTTCAGCCAGGGCCGGTGCCACCAACAACTCCCAACCAATCACAAACAACAGCACACAGGTTGTCACGACAATCAATACGCGTTCACGCACCGGACGGTCGTTGTACCAGGCGGAACCGGTTTCGAATCCTTGCTGGAGCTTATTCATTGGAAGCCTCCTCGCCCGGTTCGGTGGCAACGCGGAATTCCACCCAGTCACCGGCGGCTTCATCATCTTCGTCCGGCCGGTTCAGCTGGAAGTCACGGAAGGTCTGCCCGGCGAATATCGGCTCCTGACCCAGTTGTTCAAGGTACAAAGGCACAAGCTCAGGAGCCCGGGTACGGCCCTTCAGACCAAGCCGGGCAGGCAGGGATTCGAGAGTGACGGTAGTCAACCAGAGTTCTTCGGGAATCTGCCGGGCCAGTGCCGACATGCGGGTGGAAAAGCCGGAGTGATTATTATTGGCCAGGCTATCTACCCGTTCCAGCAAGCGCTGCCGGCGGGAAATGGTTTGCGTTACCCGCTCCAGCGCCTTTTCCAGTTCAGGATCGGGTTTACGGGCTTCAACTTGAGCCGCCATGGTGTCGACCGCCTGCTGTAACTGGCTGTTCTGCCGTTCGATCTGGCTCGCTCGCTGCTCCAGCTGCTGATTCTGCCAGTGACCAAATGCCATGAAAGCCAATAAAACCACAACAACCAATGCGGCAAGCAACAATGCAGAACGGGCAGTAAGGTGCTGTTTGCGGGGGCGCAGTTCGGCGGTATAAAGGTTAACCTGCTGCCTCATGCGTTGCGTCTCCCGGCAGAGAAGTTCAACCCGGCGCTCCAGGCCGGCAGACAACGGGAATCCAGGTCTTCATCCATGGCAAACACGGACCAGTCTGGCGCCTCAACACCCACGGCCATATAAGAGCCCAGCATGGACGTGAGCGGCAATACCGAATCTCGCGCCACCAGGCGGATACTGGAGGGCGGCGCCTGGCCCAACTGGCTCTCGAAGTAATCCATGGAACGCTGCATTTCCAACGCCAACGACTGCACTGCCTCTTCCTGCCTGGAGGCATCCTGGAGGTCGTCATAGGACAATTCCAGACGACGCGACAGGTACAGGGTTTCTCCCCGGCAGACGACCATCTGGCCGTAACGATCCCGCAGGTGAACCACCGCCACGCCAACACTACCGGCATCCAGGCCGGCGGCGAAATTGCGTAACGCCAGTTCGGCAATATCAATCTTCTGAAGTTTCAGGCCAGCGTCGTTAACCAGGTTAACGAGTTCCTGAACCAGAGACTTGCGCGCTGCTACCAGGTTTACCAGTGGGCCACGGCCGCGGGTGGCATCTTCCGGGAAAGCGAAAACGTCGGAAACGGCTTCGGTGGGGCTGAAATCCAGGAAATCCTTGAGCTTCCATTTCAACGCATCGGCAAGCTCGGCATCATCCACGCCTTCGGGCCGTTCCACCTGAAACACCTGATATTGATCAATCGGCAGAACCAGAACGGTGGGCGCATCCTCCCAGCCATTAGCAGAAACAAGCTCATCAAGGGTTTGCTTGCGCCTGGCTGGAAGGCATTCGGCAAATCCGGTCTTCTGACTGGCGGTACCCGGTGACTCGGCCCAGGCAATACCATCGGGCCGCACTTCCAGACACAGGCGGGACACAGACGAACCGCGTCGGAACAATCGTTGTATGGGCTTGATACCAGAGATCAGGGCCATGACTTCCTTGGGCTTTTGTGGGTTCTGTGACCGGACAAAACGAAGTGGGCAGTGTTTAAAAATCCGCCAGTTTTTACATGAGCTTACATGATAGTTTAAATACTCTACCCAACTCTACGTTTCATGACGGATTTCACAGAATTTTGCACAGCCGTTACAAAAAAGCCCATGCAGAGCACGGGCTTTTGAGTACAGCTGATGACGGGCTTCCGTTAGAACGGAATGTCATCGTCGAAATCATCAACCGGCTCCGGCATGCCGCCTTGTTGCTGACCCTGCTGGCCTCCTGCATAACCACCGGACTGGGGCTGCTGGGCTGGCTGCTGACCTTGCTGCTGCGCCGGCTGGTTATATTGCTGGTTCTGCGGACGCCCCTGCGGCTGGCCCTGATTCATGCCACCTTCACTGCCGCCACGGCTGTCCAGCATCTGCATCTGGCCGTTGATATCAACCACCACTTCGGTGGTGTAACGGTCCTGGCCGTCCTGCCCCTGCCACTTGCGGGTCTGCAGCTTACCTTCGATGTAAACTTTCGAGCCCTTGCGCAGATACTGGCCTGCGATTTCAGCTATCTTGCCGAACATGACAATTCGGTGCCATTCGGTTTTTGGCACCAGCTGCCCGGATTGACGATCCTTGTAGCTTTCATCGGTGGCAAGATTGAGATTCACGACCGCGTTCCCGTTGGGGGTATAGCGGGTTTCCGGGTCCTGTCCCAGATTGCCGATGAGAATTACCTTGTTTACGCCTCGTGCCATTTTCTGCTCCTGATATTTTTTGCCGAATGCCTGCCGTCCTTGTACGCATCCTGAGTTTAAGTGTTATTGCCCTGCCGCACAAATTCCAGGTGCACAAGCTGATCTTCGTTAAAATGTTGCCGGTCAATTTTCAGGTACGCCACGGAGGCATCCTCAACAATCACCACATCCTTTACGCCGGGCAAATCCCGCAGGTGCTGGTCCATGTCATCAAAACTGGTGGACAGCACTTTTTGTAGCTGAATCGTCAGGCTGGAGGTGTACATCGGGGTCGGCATGGTCAGTGCAACCAGCAACCAGACCACAAGACTGGCCGCCATCAACCAGAGCACTCCCTCCAGGCCAGCCCATTGCAACAGCAACCCACCCAACGCACCACCCAGAAATGCCCCGGAAAACTGCGAGGTGGAATACACGCCCATGGCCGTGCCCTTGCTGGCTGCCGGAGCTTCTTTGCTGATCAATGAAGGCAGACTGGCCTCAAGCAGATTGAAAGCCATGAAAAACAGGAACAACACACCCCAGGCAGCCCACAGGCTTGTCTCGACCCCGGTCAGACTCATGGTGGATATGGCCAGCAAAGCGATAGCGCCACAAAGCACCGGCTTCATTTTCCGCTTTTTCTCACCAATGATGATAAAAGGCACCATGGCAAAGAAAGATGTGAGCATCACCGTCAGGTAGAACCACCAGTGAGAGGTTGCCGCCAGCCCCAGGTTGTCTTGCAACATGGTCGGAAAGACCAGGAACAAAGCTGTAAGCACAAAGTGTAGCGCAAAAATGCCGAAATCCAGGCGCAACAAGCGGCCATCCCTGAGCACCTGACCAAGCATTTCCCGGGCGGGATGAGTGTCCGCGCTGGTTTTGTGATCATGAGGCGTGGGCACCACTTTGGCGACCACCACCAGAGCAACCAGCGCCAGAACACCAGTGACATAAAAGATGCCGGACAAGCCCCAGATAGCACCCAGCAGCGGCCCGAGCACCAGCGACACGGAGAACGACAGGCCAATGGAAATGCCTACGGTGGCCATCGCCTTGGTGCGATGCTCTTCCCGGGTCAGGTCGCTGAGCAATGCCATCAACACGCTGGCAATCGCCCCGGAGCCCTGAAGAATCCGTCCGGCGATAACTACGTATATGGAGTCGGTAGCTGCAGCCAGCAAACTGCCGGCAGAAAACAGCACGAGGCCGATGTAGATCATCCGCTTGCGACCCACCCGGTCTGACAGCAAGCCGAAAGGTACCTGCAACAAAGCCTGGCTGAGGCCATAAGCACCGATAGCCAGGCCAATCAGCAACGGCGTGGCGCCCTGAAGGTCACTGCCAAGCAGCACAAACACCGGCAGTACCATAAACAGGCCGAGCATACGCATGGCGTATACCAAAGCGAGCGCTGTTACTGAGCGTTTTTCAAGCGCGTTCATCTTGCCCCGTGCCGGAATGAGTGAGTGAAGCGGTGGCGCATTGTATCAGAAGCGTCCGGCGTTCGGGACTCCTCCCCGGCCATAGCCAGAACAGACAACATCGGTTTCGCCGACACTGGCCGAACACGATATAATTACCGTTTTTATCCAAGCGAGGTTTTATGGACCATATCCAGATCAAGGGTGCCCGCACCCACAACCTGAAAAATTTCGACCTGGATATGCCAAGGGACAAGCTGATTGTGATCACCGGCTTGTCCGGCTCCGGCAAATCATCCCTGGCCTTTGATACGCTGTATGCCGAAGGCCAGCGCCGATATGTGGAATCCCTGTCCACCTACGCCCGGCAGTTTCTGTCGATGATGGAAAAGCCGGATGTGGATCACATTGAAGGCTTGTCACCGGCCATTTCCATCGAGCAGAAATCGACCTCCCACAACCCACGCTCCACCGTCGGCACCATTACCGAGATATACGACTATCTGCGCCTGCTGTTTGCCCGCGCCGGCGAGCCCCGCTGCCCGGATCACGGCCAGCCACTGGAGGCGCAGACTGTCAGCCAGATGGTGGATCAGGTACTGGCCATGCCCGAAGGCAGCAAGTTGATGATCCTGGCCCCGGTTATCCGGGACCGCAAGGGCGAGCACCTTCAGGTCATCGACACCATGCGCAGCCAGGGCTTTATCCGCCTGCGAGTGGACGGCACGGTGTATGACATCGACGACATCCCCACGCTCGACAAGAAGCGCAAACATCAGATTGACGTGGTTGTTGATCGCTTCAAGGTAAAAGAAGGCCTGGAGCAGCGCCTTGCGGAAAGCTTTGAAACCGCCCTGGAGATGACCGATGGCATCGCCCTGGTTGCCCCCATGGCCGGCGAAGGCGAAGAACAGACCTTCTCAGCGCGCTACGCCTGCAACCAGTGCGGCTATTCCCTGAGTGAGCTTGAGCCACGTCTGTTTTCCTTCAACAACCCGGCCGGGGCCTGCCCGACCTGTGATGGCCTGGGCGTTCGCCAGTTTTTCGATCCGGAAAAGATCATCCAGAATCCGGAAGCAACCCTGGCTGCGGGCGCGATCAAAGGCTGGGACCGCCGAGCCGTCTATTACTTCCAGTTGGTTAACAGTGTTGCCGAGCACTACGACATGGACCTGGAAACGCCGTGGGAAGATCTGCCGGAGGATTTCCGGAACATCCTGCTGCACGGGTCTGGTGACGAAGAGATACCGTTCCGTTATGTGAATTCCCGCGGTCATATCATGGAGAAGTCGCATCCCTTTGAGGGCATTCTTCCCAATCTTGAGCGGCGCTACCGCGAAACCGAGTCTCAGAGCATTCGCGAGGAACTCGCCCGGAACCTGAGCACCCAGCCCTGCAAATCCTGCGGCGGTTCACGGCTGCGCAGCGCGGCGCGAAATGTGTTCATTGAAGAGCGAAACCTGCCGGATGTTGCCCACCTGCCCGTGGGCGAAGCTCATGAATATTTTACCCACCTGACTCTGCCAGGCCGCAGGGGCGAAATTGCCGAGAAGATTCTCAAGGAAGTCCGCCAGAGACTGCAGTTTCTGGTCAATGTCGGCCTGCAATATCTGACCCTGGAACGCAGTGCCGATACCCTGTCCGGCGGCGAGGCGCAGCGTATTCGCCTCGCCAGCCAGATTGGTGCCGGGCTGGTGGGCGTAATGTACATACTGGACGAGCCATCCATCGGCCTGCACCAGCGGGACAACGACCGTCTGCTGTCCACCCTCACCCACTTGCGGGATCTGGGCAATACGGTGATTGTGGTGGAGCATGATGAAGATGCCATCCGCGCTGCCGACTACGTGATCGACATCGGCCCAGGCGCCGGCATTCACGGCGGCCATATCGTGGCCAAGGGAACACCGGCGGAAATCATTGCCAACCCCGACTCCCTTACCGGCCAGTACCTGAGCGGCGAAAAGGAGATCGCCATACCCGACAAACGCAACAAGGGCTCCGGAAAACAGCTGGTGCTCTCAGGCGCCACCGGCAACAACCTTCAGGATGTTACCCTGAAGCTTCCACTCGGGATCATGACCTGCGTGACCGGAGTGTCCGGTTCCGGCAAGTCCACACTGATCAACAGCACGCTCTACCCTGTGGCAGCGGCAAAGCTCAACAAAGCGACAACTCTGAACCACGCCCCCTATACCAACCTGAAGGGGCTGGATCATCTGGACAAGGTCATCGACATTGACCAGAGTCCGATTGGCCGAACGCCCCGATCCAATCCGGCCACCTATACCGGCCTGTTCACCCCGATCCGTGAGCTCTTTGCCGGTACCCAGGAGGCAAGGTCCCGCGGCTACAAACCGGGGCGATTCTCTTTCAACGTCAAGGGCGGACGCTGCGAAGCCTGCCAGGGCGATGGCGTGATCAAAGTGGAAATGCACTTCCTGCCCGACATCTACGTGCCCTGCGATGTCTGCAAAGGCAAACGCTACAACAGGGAAACCCTGGAAGTTCGCTACAAAGGCAAGAACATCCACGAAGTGCTGGACATGACCGTTGAGGAAGGCCGAGAGTTCTTCGATGCCGTTCCTTTCCTGGCCCGCAAGCTACAAATGCTGATGGACGTCGGCCTTTCCTACATTCGCCTGGGCCAGAGCGCGGTGACACTCTCGGGCGGCGAAGCCCAGCGGGTGAAGCTGGCCAAGGAACTGTCCAAGCGGGACACCGGCAAGACACTCTACATCCTGGACGAGCCGACCACCGGCCTGCATTTCTATGACATCCAGCAATTGCTCACTGTGCTTCAACGCCTGCGGGATCATGGCAACACCGTGGTCGTGATTGAGCACAACCTGGATGTGATCAAAACCGCAGACTGGATTATCGACCTGGGGCCGGAAGGGGGTTCCGGTGGTGGCGAGATTATTGCCGAAGGCACGCCGGAGGATGTGGCTCAAATTGAAGCGTCACACACTGGCTACTATCTCAAACCTATACTGAAATGATTTTTTAGCCACGGAAGAACACGGAAAAAAAAGGACAAAAGCAAAGAGAAAGACATTTTTGCCACTAAACCCACGAAAGAACACGAAAGTAAAAGACAAGAAAGCTGCTTCTTTAATATGCAGTTGATCCTTTTTTCGTGTTCTTTCGTGGGTTTCGTGGCTAAAAAAATCTTTTAATCTCTTCTTTCCGTGTTCTTCCGTGGATTCCGTGGCCAAAACGCAAAAAAGCCGGGAACCTCTCGGCACCCGGCTTTTTAGCGGACTCTTCAGAAGATTTTACTCTTCGTCGTCCATCTCTTCTGCTTCGATATCCACCGGACGGCCGACCAGCTCAACGAATGCCATCGGGGCATTGTCGCCAGCACGGAAACCGCACTTCAGAATACGAAGATATCCACCCGGACGCTCGCTGTAACGCGGGCCCAGCTCATCAAAGAGCTTGGCTACGACAGCATCGTTACGCAGGCGTGAGAACGCCAGACGACGATTTGCAACCGAATCATTCTTTGCGAGCGTGATCAACGGCTCTGCTACCCGACGCAGCTCTTTAGCTTTCGGGAGCGTCGTTTTGATCAGCTCGTGCTCAACCAGCGACGCAGACATGTTACGAAACATGGCCTTACGATGGGAGCTGGTCCTGTTGAACTTACGACCACTCTTACGATGACGCATTGCTCTGATTCCTTACCTTAAACTAATCGGCGATTAACCGCCCAGAACCCGGTCATCACCACGAAGGCTTGCCGGCGGCCAGTTATCAAGACGCATACCCAGAGACAGACCGCGAGACGCCAAAACGTCTTTGATCTCGGTAAGCGACTTCTTGCCAAGGTTAGGCGTCTTCAGCAGCTCCACCTCGGTGCGCTGAATCAGATCGCCGATATAGTAAATATTTTCAGCCTTCAAGCAGTTAGCTGAACGCACAGTCAGTTCCAGATCATCAACCGGACGCAGCAGAATCGGATCAACTTCTTCCTCTTCCTCAACGCGCTCAGGCTCTTTCTCATGATCCAGATCCACGAACACGGCCAGTTGCTGCTGGAGGATGGTCGCGGCCCGGCGAATTGCTTCTTCCGGGTCGATCGTGCCATTGCTCTCCAGGTCAATCACCAGCTTATCCAGGTCTGTGCGTTGCTCAACCCGGGCACTTTCTACCGCATAAGCAACACGGCGTACCGGGCTGAACGTGGCATCAAGCTGCAAGCGTCCGATGGCACGAGTTTCGTCTTCATCCAGACCGCGCTGATCGGCGGGCTCATAGCCCCGACCGCGGGCTACACGCAAACGCATGCTCGCCTCACCGTTTTCGCTGAGGTGACAGATTACGTGATCCGGATTGGCGATTTCGACATCGTGGTCCAGCTTGATATCGCCGGCGGTCACAACGCCCGGGCCTTTCTTGCTGAGCGTCAGCTCAGCATCATCCCGACCGTTCATTTTCACGGCGACGCCTTTGAGATTCAGAAGAATCTCGATGACGTCTTCCTGGACACCTTCAATGGCGCTGTACTCGTGCAGGACACCGTCGATCTGCGCTTCAGTAATGGCGCAGCCCGGCATCGAGGACAAGAGAATCCGGCGCAGCGCGCTGCCCAGGGTGTGGCCGAAACCGCGCTCAAGCGGCTCCAGTACGACCTTGGCGCGGTTCGCGCTGGATTCTTTCACGTCAATGGTACGAGGTGTCAATAACTCATGTACTGAACGCTGCATAGACGCCCCTATCTGCTATCGTTGCTAACTGGGCTTTACTTGGAGTAAA
>Ga0209300_1000836_pt1 | contig 13731 bp, 10 predicted proteins | sample Shrwel_input2_RT_FD_187535 | JGI IMG/M metagenome (GOLD analysis project Ga0209300, IMG submission 187535) | Subsurface microbial communities from deep shales in Ohio, USA - Utica-3 well 1 S input2 RT (SPAdes) (version 2) ... | reverse complement strand
TCCCAGACATAACCGGCGACATAACCCACCACGCTCGAGCCCAGGTAGTAAGCGCACAGGTACAGCGCCGAAGCCTGCGCCTTGGCGCCCTCGGCATGGATGCCGACCTGACCGCTGGCCACCGCGTGCGCGGCAAAGAACCCCAGCGTGAACAAGCCCAGGCCCAACACGATCGCCGCCAGCCAGGCACTGGCACAGAGCGCCACACCGAGCAACATCAGCCCGACGCCACCGCGCAACACGTTACGCGCGCCGAAGCGAGGCACCAGCCGTCCGGCCCAGCCGGCGCTGAAGATGCCGGCCAGATAGACGACGAACAGCAGGCCGATGACCGTCGAGGACAGCCCGAACGGCGCGCCTGCCAGGCGGAAGCCAATGTAGTTGAACAGCGCGACGAAACCGCCCATCAGCAGGAAGGCCTGGAGAAACAACCCGCGCAGCCTGGGGTTGCGCAGATGCAAACGGAAGTTGCCGAGCAGCACCCGAAGCGAGAGCGGCTGCGCCTTGAAGTGGCGCGAAGCCGGCAGCAGCCAGACGAACAGGCCCAGCGCGAGCAGGCCGAGCCCGGCGATGCCGCCCAGGGCGAGTTCCCAGCCGCCGATGTCACTGAGCAGCCCCGACAGCAGGCGACCGAGCAGCCCACCCAGTGCCGTTCCACCGATATAGAGTCCCATTGCCGCCGGCAACGAAGGCGGGTCGAATTCCTCGCCCACATAGGCCATCGCCAGCGCCGGCAGACCGCTCAGCGCCAGCCCCAGCAAGGCCCGCAGCACCAGCAACAGGTTCCACGACTCCACCAGCACGCAGGCCAGGCCCAGCAGGCTGGCCAGGCCGAGCGCGGCGGCCATCACCGGCTTGCGTCCCCAGCTCTCGGCCAGCGCTCCGGATACCAGCAGACAGAGCGCCAGGCACAGGGTGGTAAGCGACAGCGCCAGACTGCTGGTCGCCGCCGACACGGCGAAATGCGCCGCCAGCAACGGCAACAGCGGCTGCACGCAATAGAGCATCGCAAAGGTGGCGAAGCCGGCGCAGAACAGCGCCAGCGTGGCCCTGCGATAAGCCGCAGTGCCCTGCCGCAAGTGGGTGTGAAGGGTGTCGGTCGTCATGTTTCCCGTCGCCGAGAGAGTGGAAAAAAGCCGCGGAGCCTAGCACACAAAGAGGCCATATACGCCACCAAAGAGGCCTGCAACGCCAGACGCTGGCCCATGGCGGGGCGCGGTCTGTCTTTCGACATCAGGCTCCCGGCACCGACGCACGCCAAAGCCGTCCGTGCCAGCGGCCCGTTCCAACGCCCCGCCTGTCGGTCAACGACCGAACCGAATGGCGGCGACCGAGTCCCTTACTAGACTCCCTCTGTATCGCCGGTTCGGAGTTTGGCAATGACAACAACACACACGCCTGAACAGTCCTCCAGCAAGCGCGAAGAAACCCGCCTCTTCGTTTTCCTGATCGTTTTCCTCTTCCCCATGCTCAGCGTACTGCTCGTGGCCGGCTACGGCTTCATCGTCTGGATCACGCAGATGTTCTTCGGCCCGCCCGGCCCGGCGAGCTGAGCCCGGGGCGCCGACGCCCAGCTGAACCGGTGCCCTCGCCGCGCACCTCGTCACGACCTGGTTGGAAGTCTTTCATGGAGACAGCCCTGCACATTGCCAGCCTGCTGGTGCACTGCCGGCCGCAATGGCTGGACGCGGTGAAAGCGAACCTGGGCCTGCTGCCCGGCGTCGAGCTTCACCAGCACAGCCCCGCCGGCAAGTTGGTGGTGGTCCTCGAAGCGGACCACGAACGCGACATTCTCGCCACGCTGGAGCACATCCAGCAGCTGCCCGGCGTGCTCAATGCCGCGCTGATCTATCACGAAGAACTCCTCAGCCTCGAAGGAGAAGCCCCATGAGCCTGACTCGCCGCGAATTCGCCAAGGCGAACGCAGCCGCCATCGCTGCGACGGTGGCCGGCCTGCCGATCGCCAGCACCGCCAGCAACCTGATCACCGAGGCCGACGCCACCAATCTCAAGTGGAACAAGGCACCGTGCCGCTTCTGCGGTACCGGCTGCAGCGTCATGGTGGCGACCCGCGAGAACCGCGTGGTCGCCACCCACGGCGACATCAAGGCGGAGGTCAACCGCGGCATCAACTGCGTCAAGGGCTACTTCCTGTCGAAGATCATGTACGGCGCCGACCGCCTGACCCAGCCCTTGCTGCGCATGAAGAACGGCCAGTACGACAAGCAGGGCGCGTTCGAGCCGGTCACCTGGAACCAGGCCTTCGACATCATGGCCGAGAAGTACAAGGCGGCCCTCAAGGCCGGCGGTCCCGAGGCCATCGGCATGTTCGGTTCTGGGCAATGGACGATCTGGGAAGGCTACGCCGCCAACAAGTTGATGAAAGCGGGGTTCCGCTCCAACAACATCGACCCCAATGCGCGCCATTGCATGGCCTCGGCAGCCTTCGGCTTCATGCGCACCTTCGGCATGGACGAGCCGATGGGCTGCTACGACGACATCGAAGCGGCCGACGCCTTCGTGCTCTGGGGTTCGAACATGGCCGAGATGCACCCGGTGCTGTGGACGCGGGTCACCGACCGCCGCCTCAGCGCGCCGCACGTAAAGGTCGCGGTGATGTCCACCTTCGAGCACCGCAGTTTCGAGCTGGCCGACATCCCCATGGTGTTCAACCCGCAGACCGATCTGGTGATCCTCAACTACATCGCCAACCACATCATCCAGAGCGGCGCGGTGAACAAGGAATTCGTCGACAAGCACACCCGCTTCGCCAAGGGCGCGACCAACATCGGCTACGGCCTGCGGCCGACCGACCCGCTGGAGCTCAAGGCCGAGAACCGCGGGGTGGCCAATACCTGGACCGACATGAGCTTCGAGGACTACGCCAAGTTCCTCGAGCCCTACACGCTCGAACATGCCGCACGCGAAAGCGGCGTGCCGGCAGAACGGCTCGAAGCGCTGGCCAAGCTCTACGCCGACCCGAAAACCAAGGTCATGTCGTTCTGGACCATGGGTTTCAACCAGCACACGCGCGGTGTCTGGGCGAACAACATGATCTACAACATCCACCTGCTGACCGGAAAGATCAGTGAGCCGGGCAACAGCCCCTTCTCGCTTACCGGCCAGCCCTCGGCCTGCGGCACGGCGCGCGAGGTCGGCACCTTCTCCCACCGCCTGCCGGCGGACATGGCAGTGACCAACCCCAAGCACCGCGCCACCAGCGAGAAAATCTGGAAACTGCCGGCCGGCACCATCCAGGAAAAGCCCGGTTTCCACGCCGTCGAGCAGAGCCGCATGCTCAAGGATGGCGTGCTCAAGGTCTATTGGACGCAGGTGACCAACAACATGCAGGCCGGGCCGAACATCATGCAGGAGGTCCTGCCCGGCTGGCGCAACCCGGAAACCTTTGTCGTCGTCTCGGACGTCTACCCGACCGTCTCGGCACAGGCGGCCGACCTCATCCTGCCAAGCGCCATGTGGGTGGAGAAGGAAGGCGCCTATGGCAACGCCGAGCGCCGCACGCAATTCTGGCACCAACTGGTCGAGGCACCCGGCGAAGCACGCTCGGACCTCTGGCAGTTGGTGGAATTCTCCAAGCGCTTCACCGTCGACGAGGTCTGGCCGGCCGACCTGCTGGCCAAGGCGCCGGAACTCAAGGGCAAGACGCTCTACCAGGTGCTGTTCACCAACGGCCAGGTCGACCGCTTCCCCAACGAGGAAATCGCCGAGGGCTTCGGCAACCATGAGGCCGAGGACTTCGGCTTCTATATCCAGAAGGGCCTTTTCGAGGAATACGCCTCGTTCGGCCGCGGCCATGGCCACGACCTGGCCCCGTTCGATACCTATCACCAGGAGCGCGGCCTGCGCTGGCCGGTGGTCGACGGCCAGGAGACGCGCTGGCGCTACCGCGAGGGGCTGGACCCCTACGTGGAAAAAGGCAGTGGCGTGCAGTTCTATGGCAACGCCGACAAGAAGGCGATCATCTTCGCCCTGCCCTACGAAGTGCCCGCCGAGGTGCCGGACGAGGATTACCCCTTCTGGCTCAGTACCGGCCGGGTGCTCGAGCACTGGCACACCGGCAGCATGACGCAGCGGGTCGACGAGCTCTACCAGGCCGTGCCAGATGCGCTGGTGTACATGCATCCCGAGGACGCACGCAAGCTCAACGCCCGCCGCGGCAGCGTGGTGAAGGTGATCAGCCGGCGCGGCGAGATGCAGGGCCGCATCGAGACGCGCGGGCGCAACAAGCCGCCACAGGGGCTGGTGTTCGTGCCGTTCTTCGACGCCAACAAGCTGGTCAACAAGGTCACCCTCGACGCCACCGACCCGATCTCCAAGCAGACCGACTTCAAGAAGTGCGCGGTGAAGATCGAAGTGGTCAGCATCGCCTGAGGAGAGCCGACATGACATTCCGTTTCCTGCCGTTGTCTCTGCTCGCGGTGTTCGGCCTGGCCGTTGCCGCGGACGTGAACTACCCGCTCGATGCCCCGGCGCCGGACGGTCGCCGCCCGGGCGGCACCCTCACCCAGGAGTTCACCCCGCCGCCCTTGCGCGACGAGGAGAACAAGGACCTGCGCCGCGAACGCAACTATCCCGAGCAACCGCCGACCATTCCGCACACCATCCGCGGCTACGCCATCGACAAGAACGCCAACAAGTGCCTGTCGTGCCACAGCCGCGAGGCCAGCGCGCGGACCCAGGCGCCGATGATCAGCATCACCCACTTCAGCGACCGCGACGGCCAGGTGCTCGCCGCCGTGTCCCCGCGGCGCTACTTCTGCACGCAGTGCCACGTACCCCAGCACGACGCCAAGCCGCTGGTGGAAAACCAGTTCAAGAACATCGACGACCTGCTGTATCGGGAAAACCCCGCCACCGGGAAGCAGAACTGAGGAGGCCTGAATGAAGTCGATAATGGCCATGCTCAAGCGCTACTGGGGCGTGCTGCGTCGCCCCAGCGTGCACTACAGCCTCGGCGTGCTCACCCTTGGCGGCTTCATCGCCGGGATCATCTTCTGGGGCGGCTTCAACACCGCGCTGGAAGCGACCAACACGGAGGCGTTCTGCATCTCCTGTCACGAGATGGAAAGCAACGTCTACGTCGAGATCAAGGACACCATCCACTACACCAACCGCTCCGGCGTGCGCGCCACCTGCCCGGACTGCCATGTGCCGCACGAATGGACCGACAAGATCGCGCGCAAGATGCAGGCCTCCAAGGAGGTCTGGGGCAAGATCTTCGGCACCATCAATACCCGCGAGAAGTTCCTCGAGAAGCGCCGAGAACTGGCCGAGCACGAATGGGCGCGGCTCAAGGCCAACGATTCGCTGGAGTGCCGCAACTGTCACGACTTCGACTTCATGGACTTCACTCGCCAGAGTCCGCGTGCAGCCAAGTTCCACTCCACCGCCCTGGCCAACGGCGAAGCGACCTGCATCGATTGCCACAAAGGGATCGCCCACCGCCTGCCGGACATGAAGGGGGTGCCGGGCTGGTAACGAGCCTGGCCCTCGGCCAGCGCCGCGACCGTAGGGTGGAAAACCGCGAAGCGTTTTCCACGCGCCCCGTTGCGTAAGGCACCGAGCCTGGCGGCCCCTCGCAGCCGGCAAACCCACGCGTGGATGAGGCTGCGCCGTCATCCACCCTACGGCCAAATGCCCAACAGGCGCGCCTGATCTCCCGGGCGGCGGGCGCCGGATGTAGGGTGGAAAACCGCAACGCGTTTTCCACGCGCCCCGTTGCGTAAGGCACCGAGCCTGGCGGACCCTCGCAGCCGCCGACCCCTCGCGTGGATGAGGCTGCGCCGTCATCCACCCTACGGCCAAATGCCCAACAGGCGCCGCCTGATCTCCCGGGCGGCGGGCGCCGGATGTAGGGTGGAAAACCGCAACGCGTTTTCCACGCGCCCCGTTGCGTAAGGCACCGAGCCTGGCGGACCCTCGCAGCCGGCGAACCCACGCGTGGATGAGGCTGCGCCGTCATCCACCCTACGGCCAATGGCCCAATGGGCGCCGCCTGATCTCCCGGGCGGCGGGCGCCGGATGTAGGGTGGAAAACCGCAACGCGTTTTCCACGCGCCCCGTTGCGTAAGGCACCGAGCCTGGCGGACCCTCGCAGCCGGCGAACCCACGCGTGGATGAGGCTGCGCCGTCATCCACCCTACGCCCCCCACAAGTGCCGCCCGATCTCCCGGGCGGCAGGCGCCGGATGTAGGGTGGAAAACCGCAACGCGTTTTCCACGCGCCCCGTTGCGTAAGGCACCGAGCCTGGCGGACCCTCGCAGCCGGCGAACCCCGGCAACAGCCGCAACCAACGGCGGCGCCGTCATCCACGCCACCTCCTGGCAAGCCGGGCGATCGGCGCCAGAACCCTTCCCCTGCCAACGGGTCGAAGAGTCGCTATCCTTCTGTGACACCTCACTCTGCCGTACTGCCCGTCAAGGAGACTCCCCGATGCGCCACTGCCTGTTCGGCCTGCTCATGGCTGCCAGCGTCGCTGCCCACGCCGAAATCCAGACCCAGGAAATCCCCTACAAGGCTGCCGACGGCACCGAAATGATCGGCTACTACGCCTATGACGATGCGATCGCGGGTCCGCGTCCGGGCGTGGTGGTCGTGCACGAATGGTGGGGGCTCAACGACTATGCCAAGCGCCGGGCTCGCGACCTGGCCGAACTCGGCTACAGCGCGCTGGCCATCGACATGTACGGCGAGGGCAAGAACACCGAGCATCCTAAGGATGCGATGAGTTTCATGAAGGCCGCGCTGGCCGATGCCGACGCCGCCAAGGGCCGCTTCAACGCCGGCCTCGACCTGCTGCGTCAACAGCAGCAGACCGATACCCGCAAGCTCGCCGCGGTGGGCTACTGCTTCGGCGGCAAAGTGGTGCTGGACATGGCGCGCCAGGGTGTGCCGCTGGCCGGCGTGGTGAGTTTCCACGGCGCACTGGCCACCGAGACGCGCGCCGTGCCGGGCAGCGTCAAGGCGCGCGTGCTGGTCGAGCATGGTGCCGAGGACAGCATGGTCAGCACCGACGATGTTGCCGCGCTGAACGTCGAAATGGTCAAGGCGGGCGCGGACTACCGGTTCGTCAGCCTGCCGGGCGCCAAGCATGGCTTCACCAACCCGGGCGCCGATGCCTTCAAGGAAAAGGGCCTCGATCTGGCCTACAACAAGCAGGCCGACGAACGCTCCTGGAACGACATGCGGCGCTTCCTCGAGGAAACCTTCAGCCGCTGAGGCTGGCACAGGCCGGTCGCATCGGCCGGCTTCGTTCAGCCCTGGCGATACGGCAGCGCGGCCTGCGCCGCCTGCCGATAGGCCAGTACGCCGACGCGCTCCTGGCCAAGAAAGTCGGCAACAGCCGCACGCAATCCCGGGTGCGCCAGGTAATGCCATGAACGGGTGATCACCGGCTCGAAACCGCGGATCAGCTTGTGTTCCCCCTGCGCGCCGGCATCGAAACGCCGCAGGCCGCTGGCAATCGCCCACTCGATGCCCTGGTAGAAACAGGTCTCGAAGTGCAGCCGGTCGAACTCGGCCAGGCAGCCCCAGTAACGGCCGTACAGCGTGTCGTCATCGCACAGGCAGAACGCCATCGCCACCGGCCGCTCGCCCTGGCGCACCCAGATCAGGCGAATCGCCTCGGGCATCCGCTCGGCCAGCAGGCTGAAGAAGCTGCGCGTCAGGTAAGGAGCCTGGCCGCGTACCTGGTAGGTATTGGCGTAGCAGGCGTAGACGAAATCCCAGTCGGCCTCGCTCAGCTCCCCGCCGCTGCGCCAGTCGAACGCCAACCCCTGCCCCGCCACCTGTTCTCGTTCCTTGCGCAACTGCTTGCGCTTGCGCGAGGCGAGGGCATCGAGAAAGTCCTGGAAGTCGCGATAACCGCGGTTGTGCCAGTGGAACTGGCAGCCGATGCGCTCGAGCCAGCCATCCCGCCCGGCGAGCAGCGCATCGGCTGCCGGCTCGCTGAAATTCAGATGCAGCCCCGACAGGCCGGCGGCGTCGAGCCCGCGGCTCAGCTCGTCAAGCACTCCGGCCGCCGCCTGCGCATCACCCAGCAGGCGCTGCCCGGCGACCGGCGAAAAAGGCACCGCACAGAGCAGCTTGGGGTAGTAGCGAATGCCGGCTCGCTGGCAGGCATCGGCCCAGGCCCAGTCGAATACGTACTCGCCATAGGAGTGTGCCTTGCGATACAGCGGCAACGCGGCGCGCGGCACGCCATCGGCATCCAGCAGCAGGCGATGCTCGGGCTGCCAGCCACTGCGGCCACCCACGCTGCCACTGTCTTCGAGCGAAGACAGAAAGGCGTGGCGCAGGAACGGCTGGCGGTTCGCGAGCAAGGCGTCCCAGTGCTGGGCGGGAATATCCGCGAGCCGGGAAAGAGTCTGGATGGGCATGCGCGCAGTCTGCCCGGCCTCGGCGACGAAAAAAACCCCGCCAGTCGGCGGGGTTCAAGGGAGCGTTACGGATGAAGAGATGAAACGACGTGTCGGTTAGAACACGTACTGAGCGCGCAGGCTGATGGCGTCGCCGTCGTCGTCGCCATTGGCGTTGACTACGTCGTCGACGCTGGTCTTCAGGTAGTTGGCCGACAGCTTGACCGACTCGTTGGCGTACCAGTTCACACCGATGGTGTGGGTCTTGGCACCGGCTTCTGCGCTGTCCAGCGCACCGACATAACCGCTCGGGGCGATACCGGTCTCGTCGACGGTGATGTCGTCGAAGCGGTAGAACACTTCCCAGGCACCGATCTGCTTGTTTTCCGGCTTGATCTTGTCGAACTTGCCGCCATCGAGCTTGTAGGAACGCGACTCGCCGGTCAGGGTGTAGGCCAGCTGTACGTTGTAGCCGGAGGCTTCCAGATCCTCGAAACCATCCTGGGCGTCGACGGTGCGGGTCAGGTACTCACCCTGAACCGAGAACGGGCCGATCATGTAAGCCGCTTCCAGGCCCCAGGCCTGATCGCTGCCGTCGGTGCGAGTGCCGCCGAAGGTGGCGCGGTTGCCGTTGGCACTGTCTTCGGTGGTGCCACGCACGGACAGGCGCGGACGGATGCTTTCCAGGTAACCTTCTTCCAGGTCACGCTTACCGAAGTTGGCGCCGAGGTGCAGCACCTGGTCCTTCTCGACGATCGGGGCGATCACGCCACGCAGCACGAAGCTGGTGTTGTTGGCGCCATCTTCGTCCTCGAGCATGTCGACGCCGTCGTCACCATCCTGACGATAGGCACCGGCCTCGCCGTGGAACATGCCGACAGTGGTACGCACGCGGATGCCTTCGCCGTCTTCGTGGTCGTTCAGCCAGGGCGCCAGGTCATAGATCGCCGAGCGCTCGATGGCGGTGATCCACTTGGAGCTGACGGCTTCTTCCAGGCCGAAGGTCGGGTTGATACGGCCAATCGAAACCTGGACCGGCTTCCAGCCGTTGTAGTGGATGGCCAGCTCTTGCCAATCGCTGGAATCGTCGCCAAAGTTGCGGTGGAAGGTGTAGCCCCAATCGGTGAAGGCAACACCGGAAATCTCCAGACGCGCACGACGGAAGTAGGTCTCATCTGCGCGCTCGCCGTTCTGGGTGTAGAAACCATCGAAGCTGTCGGCATCAGCCTGCAGGCGGCCATTGATCTTGAACGAGAACTCCTTGTCGGTGGTTCCGACCTCCAGGCCGCCCTTGGTCTTGATAACGAGATCGGCGCCGTCGGTGGTGACGGTACCGGCGAAAGCCTGGGCGGAAACGGCCAGAGCCAGAGCGCTGGCAGCGAAACCGGCGAAGTGCTTACGGATCATCCAAAATTCCCCTTTATGTTTAGCGTCGGAAACACACGAGATGGGCTCTTTGTGTTGGGGGGGAATGTTGGCGAGCGCTTATTGCAGCCAAGTGGCTGTTGCGTAAAGCTTTTGTGACAGGGGAACTTTTCCCGAGGCCCATTGCAGAGCGGCTGGCGAGGCAAACACGACGAGCGGTGTCGCGCGAAGAAGCCTGAATCAGCCGCGTCCGGCGCGCTCGCTCGGCCGTCGTGCGCCGGCCACCAGCTTGTCCACCGCCTTCGCCGCGGCAACCATGCCGAAGCTCGCGGTGACCATCATCGCGGCGCCGAAGCCGCCGGCGCAGTCGAGCTTGACGCCCTCGCCGACGAAGCTCTTGCTCTGGCAGACCCCGCCGTCCGGCTTGGGGTAGCGCAGCTGTTCGGTGGAGAACACGCACGGCACGCTGTAGGTTCGCCCCGGTGTGCGCGAGAAGCCGTACTCGCGGCGCAGCAGCGAGCGCACCTTGGCCGCGAGCGGGTCGTTGTAGGTCTTGTTCAGATCGGCGACCTGGATCTGTGTCGGGTCGACCTGCCCGCCGGCGCCGCCGGTGGCGACGATCTGGATCTTGCGACGCTTGCACCAGGCGATCAGCGCGGCCTTGGCCGGTACGCTGTCGATGCAGTCGATGACGCAGTCGAGGTCTTCGGTGATGTACTCGGCCATGGTCTCGCGGGTGACGAAGTCGGCCACGGCATGCACCCGACAGGCTGGGTTGATCGCGCGGATGCGCGCGGCCATCTCGTCGACCTTCGGCTTGCCCACGGCGCCGTCGATGGCCTGGATCTGCCGGTTGGTATTGGTGATGCAGACATCGTCCAGGTCGAACAGGCTGATCTCGCCGACGCCGCTGCGCGCCAGGGCCTCGGCGACCCAGGAACCGACCCCGCCGAGCCCGACCACCGCCACGTGCGCAGCGGCCAGCCGCTCGAGCCCGTCGCGCCCGTAAAGCCTGGCTATGCCGCCGAAACGCTGCTCATCGACCGTCATCTCACACCCCCCGAAAACCAGCCGCGATTATAGGTGTTCGGGGCTGCCGAATCGCAATCGGCGCGCCCTTTTCGGGCCCTCTATACAGCCGTCGAGGCCGAGAGTAGGATGCGCGCCAGCCGGCGTCCGCCGGTCCTTCCCTTCGTTCCTTCTCCTGGAACTTCGCACCGATGTCTGCTCGCAAATTGGGTCTCAACCTGGTCATGGTCGTGGCCGTGGCCTCGCTGTTCACTGGCCTGTGGGCCTGGTTCAACCAACCGGTGGATGCACCGGACTGGCCCGACCAGATCTCCGGCTATTCGTTTTCCCCGTTCCGCCTGCACCAGTCGCCCCAGGACAACATCTACCCGAGCGACGACGAGATCCGCGCCGACCTCGAGCTGCTCAGCAATCAGACCGACAACATCCGTACCTATTCGGTCGACGGCACGCTCGGTGACATCCCGCACCTGGCCGAGGAACTCGGCATGCGGGTGACGCTCGGCATCTGGCTGAGCAACGACCTGGAAGCCAACGAGCGGCAGATCGCGCGTGGCATCGAGATCGCGCGCAACGAACGCAGCGTGATCCGCGTGGTGGTCGGCAACGAAGCGCTGTTTCGCGAGGAGGTGACGGTCGAACAGATGATCGGCTATCTCGACCGGGTGCGCAGCGCGCTGAAGGTCCCGGTGACCACCGCCGAACAGTGGCACATCTGGCAGAAATACCCGGAGCTGGCCCGCCACGTCGACCTCATCGCCGCCCACGTGCTGCCTTACTGGGAATTCATCCCGCGCAAGGATTCGGTGGATTTCGTGCTCGAGCGGGCCCGCGAGCTGAAGAAGCAGTTCCCGAAAAAACCGCTGCTGCTGGCCGAAGTCGGCTGGCCGAGCAACGGCCGGACCCGCGGCGGCGCCGAGGCCGACCAGGCCGAGCAGGCGATCTATCTGCGCACACTGGTCAACAAGCTCAACGCCAAGGGCTTCAACTACTTCGTCATCGAGGCCTTCGACCAACCCTGGAAGGCCGGCGAGGAAGGTGCGGTCGGCGCCTACTGGGGCGTCTACAACGCCGCGCGCCAACCCAAGTTCCCGCTCACCGGGCCGGTGGTGGAAATCCCGCAGTGGCGCCTGCTGGCCAGCGCCTCGGGCATCCTCGCGCTACTCGCCCTGGCCCTGCTGCTGATCGACGGCAGCGCCCTGCGCCAGCGCGGGCGTACCTTCCTCACCATCGTCGCCTTTCTCGCCGCGACCATGCTGGTGTGGATCGCCTACGACTTCAGCCAGCAGTACAGCACCTGGTTCAGCCTGACGGTCGGCGTGCTGCTGGCGCTCGGTGCCCTGGGCGTGATGGTGGTACTGCTCACCGAGGCCCACGAGCTGGCCGAGACGGTGTGGAAGCGCAAGCGCGTGCGGCCGTTCCTGCCGGTGACCGACGAGACCGGCTACCGGCCGATGGTGTCGGTCCACGTGCCCTGCTACAACGAGCCGCCAGAAATGGTGAAGCAGACGCTCAACGCCCTGGCGCGCCTGGACTACCCGAATTTCGAAGTGCTGGTAATCGACAACAACACCCGCGACCCGGCGGTCTGGGAGCCGGTGCAGGCGCATTGCGAAGCGCTCGGGGAGCGCTTCCGCTTCTTCCACGTCGCGCCACTGGCCGGCTTCAAGGGCGGTGCGCTGAACTATGCGCTGGAGCGCACCCATCCGGACGCCGAGGTGGTCGCGGTGATCGACTCGGACTACTGCGTCAGCCCCGACTGGCTGCGCCACATGGTGCCGCACTTCGCCGATCCGAAAATCGCCGTGGTGCAGTCGCCGCAGGATTATCGCGACGAGCACGAGTCGCTGTTCAAGAAGCTCTGCTACGCCGAATACAAGGGCTTCTTCCACATCGGCATGGTCACGCGCAACGACCGCGACGCGATCATCCAGCACGGCACCATGACCATGACCCGGCGCAAGGTGCTCGACGAGCTGAAATGGGCCGACTGGTGCATCACCGAGGATGCCGAGCTGGGCCTGCGGGTGTTCGAGAAGGGGCTGTCGGCGGCCTATTTCGAACAGAGCTACGGCAAGGGCCTGATGCCCGACACCTTCATCGACTTCAAGAAGCAGCGCTTCCGCTGGGCCTATGGCGCGATGCAGATCATGAAGCGCCATCTGGCCAGCCTGTTCTTCGGCAAGGGCAGCGAGCTGACCCGCGGCCAGCGCTACCACTTCGTCGCCGGCTGGCTGCCGTGGGTGGCCGACGGGTTGAACATCTTCTTCACCGCCGGTGCGCTGCTCTGGTCGGCGGCGATGATCATCGTCCCCAACCGGGTCGACCCGCCGCTGTTGATCTTCGCCCTGCCGCCGCTGGCACTGTTCTTCTTCAAGCTCGGCAAGATCCTGTTCCTCTATCGCCGTGCGGTGGGCGTGAACATGCGCGATGCGGCGTCGGCGGCGATCGCCGGCCTGGCACTGTCGCACACCATCGCCAAGGCCGTGCTGTTCGGCATGGTCACGCGCAGCATCCCGTTCTTCCGCACGCCGAAGATGCGCAGCAACCACGGGCTGTTGCTGGCGCTGGCGAAGGCGCGCGAGGAGGCCTTCGTCATGCTGCTGCTGTGGGGCGCCGCGCTCGGCATCGCCATCACCCAGCCGCAGCCGGGGCTGGATGTGATGTTCTGGGTCGCGGTGCTGCTGATCCAGTCGCTGCCCTATGTCGCGGCGCTGGCCATGGCGATGCTCTCGTCGTTGCCCAAGCCCGAGCAGCATGCGCAGGCCAAGCCCGCCTGAGCCTGCCGCAACACCCGCAACGCCCGGCCCAGTCGCCGGGCGTTCTGCTTTAGGGCACCTCGAAAAACCTCGGCCCCCTGCGATTGGTAAAATTGCGTTGTCCTGATTTCGTTCTCTGACACCAGCCATGAAGAAGCGCACTGCCATCAAGACGGACCTGTTCGCTGACGAACATCATC
>Ga0209300_1000833_pt1 | contig 13747 bp, 6 predicted proteins | sample Shrwel_input2_RT_FD_187535 | JGI IMG/M metagenome (GOLD analysis project Ga0209300, IMG submission 187535) | Subsurface microbial communities from deep shales in Ohio, USA - Utica-3 well 1 S input2 RT (SPAdes) (version 2) ... | reverse complement strand
TGCAGCCGTAACCCACCAGGTTGAAGCCAAGCTGGTCCAGGTCGTCCTGCAGGCCGGCCACTTTCAGGTAATCGGTCACCACCTTGGAGCCCGGCGCCAGGGAGGTTTTCACCCAGGGCTTGGTGCTCAGGCCTTTTTCCACCGCTTTTTGGGCGATCAGGCCGGCGGCCATCATGACGCTTGGATTGGAGGTGTTGGTACAGGAGGTAATGGCAGCAATCACCACCGCACCCGGGTCCAGGCGGGTCTTCTCGCCCTTCATGTGCAGTGGCTGGCTGGCGGGGTGCTCGAAGTAGGCGTCTTCCGCGCCCACGGCGGTACCACCCCCCTCGGATTCCAGCTTGTCGGTCCCGTTGGACGGCGAGCCCTCGGCAGTTTCCATCAACAACTCGAAGGAGCGCTTCATGTTTTTCAGGGCAACCCGGTCCTGCGGGCGTTTCGGACCGGCCAGACTGGCTTCCACATCGCCCATGTCCAGCTCCAGGGTGTCGCTATAGAGCGGTTCGTGGCCCGGCTCGCGCCACAGGCCCTGGGCCTTGGCGTAGGCTTCCACCAGTTCCAGCTGTTCTTCCTCGCGACCAGTCAGGCGCATGTAGGTGATGGTCTGCTCGTCCACCGGGAAGAAGGCGCAGGTGGCACCGAACTCCGGCGACATGTTGGAGATGGTGGCCCGGTCCGCCACGGGCATGTCTTTCAGGCCGTCGCCGTAGAACTCCACGAACTTGCCCACCACGCCTTTCTTGCGCAGCATTTCGGTCACGGTCAGCACCAGGTCGGTGGCGGTGATGCCTTCGCGCAGCTTGCCACTGATCTTGAAGCCGATGACCTCGGGGATCAGCATGGACACCGGCTGCCCCAGCATGGCGGCTTCCGCCTCGATGCCGCCCACGCCCCAGCCCAGGATGCCCAGGCCGTTGATCATGGTGGTGTGGGAGTCGGTGCCCACCAGGGTGTCCGGGTAGGCGACGGTTTTGCCGTCAATATCCTTCTGCCAGACGGTTTTGCCCAGATACTCCAGGTTCACCTGGTGGCAGATGCCGGTGCCCGGCGGCACCACGCGGAAGTTATCGAAGGCCTGCTGGCCCCAGCGCAGGAACTCGTAGCGTTCCTGGTTACGTTCCATTTCAATGTCCACGTTGTCCTTGAAGGACTTGGGCGTGCCGTATTCGTCCACCATCACCGAGTGGTCAATCACCAGATCCACCGGCGACAGCGGATTGATCATGGCCGGGTCCTTGCCCGCGGCCTGCACCGCTTCACGCATGGCGGCCAGATCCACCACGCCGGGCACGCCGGTGAAATCCTGCATCAGCACCCGCGCCGGGCGGAACTGGATTTCGGTATCGGAGTGGCGGTCTTTCAGCCAGTTCACCATGGCGTCGATGTGAGGCTTGTCGACGGTGGTGCCGTCTTCGTTACGCAGCAGGTTTTCCATCAGCACTTTCAGGGAAAACGGCAGCTGGTTGAGGTCGCCCAGGGTTTCCGCTGCTTTGGGCAAGCTGTAATAGTGAAAGGTTTTACCACCCGCCTCGAGAGTGGAGAGGGTATTCAGGCTGTCTTTACTCAATCCGTTACTCGACATGCAATGCCTCCTCTTTGGAAATCTAACACTACTATTGCACCGAATAACCAGACTTCAACCAAAACCGGCTGAATGTTCGTCATTGTTTGTATTTATTGGCCAGTGTGTCGCCTGGATAAGCAGTATTCCGCGTTGACACCCCGGGCTGCTTGCACAATTTGCACAATGCTGGTCTACCCTTTATTTACACGCACATCAATGCAGGCTGAAAATTGACCCAGGAATTCTCCGAAGCGCTGCAGAGCCTCTCTGCCGATGACTCGCTGGCATTATTTCGCACCAGCGCGGAACTCTCGTTCAACTCGATCGTGATGACCAACGCCAGGCATGAGATCATTTATGCCAACCCTGCCTTCTGCAACATGACCGGCTATTCGGCTGAGGAACTGGCCGGGGAGAACCCGAAAATCCTGCAGGGCCCGATGACAGAACCGGCGGTGATCGAGAAACTGCGGCGGGATCTGAAAAAAAATGGCTTTTTCTCCGGCTCAACCATCAATTACCGGAAAAACGGCCGGCCGTACCTGGTGGAGTGGAACATCACCGAAATCAAGGGAGATTCCGGCGAGCCGCGTTTCTACATTTCCATCCAGAAGGACATTACCCAGCTGCATGCGGTGGAATCCACCGGCAACCTGTTCGCCAAGGCCATCGATGCGGCTTACGACGGCATTTTTATCACCACCGCCGAAGGTACCATCGAGTTTGCCAACCAGGGCTTTGAAATCATCACCGGCTACACCCCCACCGAGGTGATTGGCCGTGATCCGTCGGTGCTGAAATCCGGTCGCCACGACAAAACCTTCTACAAAGGTTTGTGGCGCCACCTGAACGAAGGCCTGCCATTCCGGGCCATGGTGGTGAACCGCCACAAGAACGGTCATGAAATTCACTGCCAGCAGACCATTACTCCGGTCAAGAACGCCCAAGGTGAAATCACCCATTTCATCAGCATCATCAAGGATTTGAGTGACCGGGTATTTGCCGAACTGAAGCTGCGCGAGCAGGCCTCCCACGACTCACTCACCGGGCTTTTGAACCGGCGGGCCGGGGAAATCGAGCTGGATGTGGTGCTGATCCAGGCACAGGAGAAAGACTCCCCGTTCAGCGTGCTGATGCTGGATATTGACGACTTCAAAGTGGTCAACGATACCCACGGGCATCCCCGCGGCGACGAGGTCATCAAGGAACTGGCTGAAATCCTGATGGAGCAGACCCGCAAAACCGATAAGGTCATTCGTTGGGGCGGCGAGGAATTCATCGTCATCCTTCCCTTCTGTGATGACGACAAGGCGCTGGAAATTGCCGAAAATATTCGTTCGGCGATGGCGAGCATTGAGTTCGCGGAGATTGGCCGTGTCACCCTGTCTATCGGTGTCACCGAATCCCTGCCCGAGGATACCCCGGCCAGCATTCTTGAGCGGGTGGACCAGCGCCTTTACGCTGCCAAGGACGCCGGTAAAAACCGGGTGATAACAGACTGAAAACAAGAACACCGGGACGATCCAACTGACACTTCCTGATTTCTAGAATCGTCCATTCGGTCAAGGAGCCTAGCAGGCCATGTCCGGGTGGTCTTCCACTTCACGCATCAGGGCATCCAGAAGATCAATCACCTCTGAAGACGAGGCTTTCAGGGTATCCACCAGCTCATGGGACTGGGCGGTGTAACGCTCTGGATCAATGCGCTTGTTATGGAAATCCTGGGCCAGTTTGAACAACTCCCGGCCAACTTTGTGTACCTTCGGGTGCACCTCGTTGATCAGCCGGTCTGAATTTTTCAGCTGGTGCAGGCCCTTCGCCTTTTCACTGGCCAGGAACTGCCCCAGGCGGCACTGGGTGTGATCCTTCACTTCGTCTTCGGTAATCGCATCTTCGTTAAAGATCGCGAAGCGAATCAGCTTGTCCACCCACACCACGTGATCACGCTTGGCGCTGGCCAGCACCAGGCAGGGAGTGATCAGCCGCACGTTGGAAAAGATATTGTTGGTGTCTTCCCGCAATGGCGCCAGTGCCCCCATCAGCCCCTTGAAGATGCTTGCCAGGGCATCCGAGTCTTCCGAGTTGGAGCTGACCTGCTCGGCCATGTCGTGGGCCACCTGGCTTTGCTCTTCCGCCGCTGAGGCAATGGACGTGGCCTGGTCGAAGTTCTGGTTGGCAGACTCGCGGGATTTGTGGATCACATCCGCCACCCGCTCCCGGCTCTCGCCAGAAGCCTGAACGGCGGTCACAGATTTACCCAAGCGCTCCTGCACGCTCTCCGAGCCGTTGATGATCTCGGTGACGATGCCGTTGATTTCCTGCGCCGCGCCGGCACTGCGGGCAGCCAGCTGACGCACCTCATCCGCCACCACCGCAAAGCCGCGCCCGGCCTCCCCGGCCCGGGCCGCTTCGATGGCGGCGTTCAGGGCCAGCAGGTTGGTCTGATCGGAAATCTCGTTCACGGTGTTGGTCAGCGTCTCGATACGCTTGGTCTGCTCGGCCAGCGCACGCATTTCCTCGTTGGCCTGGGTCAGCGCAATGTCCACCTCCGCCAGCCGGGCTTCCATTTCATCCAGCGCGGTACTGGATTCCTGGGTGTAATCATTAACGTTGGAGGCCTGGTGCAACACGTCCTGGCCCAGGCCGCCCACTTCCGAGGCACTGGCGGACATTTCTTCGATGGCGGCCGACAGGGTCTGGATGTTGGCCACCAGGCTGTGAATACGCTCGTCGAACTCCAGGGCGTTCTGGCCCAGATCGGAAATATGGCGGGACACATCCACCGCGCCATTGGCCACCGCCAGCTCTTCGTCCGCCCATTCATCCAGGTAGTCGGCCAGAGGCTTGAGCCAGTCCGGGGTGTTTTTCCGGTTATGGCCAGCCAGGACGGCCTCGATCATCTGTTTGGCTTTATTTTCAGTCAAAAACATAGTGCCGCTCGCTACCGCGCAGTGCGCCGGGTCGGTTGTTCAAAACGTTCTTTGTTGATAATTATCAATGATAACGGCAAACCGACCGATTTCTTGAAGATCTGAATCAATTTACTACGCATCAGGCCTATCAGATTTCTTTTCGGCCTTTCAGGCGGTTTACAAGGGCGGCCACTTCGGCAATCTGGTCCTCGAGATGGTGGATGGAATCCTGGGCTTCGGTCATCAGGTTGGTGGCACTGTCACCCAGGTCATTAATGCTGACGATACGGGTGGAAATCTCCGACGACGCCTGGTGTTGCTGCTCGGCGGCAGACGACACGCTGTCGCAGGCCGAGGAAATCCGGTCAATGTAACCGACCAGCTCTTCCAGGGTTTCCTCCGAGGCCGCCGCGTCTTCCACGGTTTTGCGGGCGTAGTTGTCGCACCGCTCCATGGAAGCGGTGGCGTTTTCCACCACCTCACGGAACCGGCTCAGGGTACTGGTGATCTGCTCGGTGGTGCTCTGGGTGCGCAAAGCCAGGCTGCGAACCTCGTCCGCCACCACGGCAAAGCCTCGCCCGGCCTCACCGGCCCGCGCCGCTTCAATCGAGGCATTGAGCGCCAGCAGGTTGGTCTGTTCGGTAATTTCGCCGATGGTGTTCAGGGCATCGGTCACACCCTTGCTGGCTTCGGTCAGCTCACCCACCCGCTTCGAGGCTTCGGACAGCTCAGTCGAGAGGGCGTCCATGCTGCTGCGGGTTTCATGGGTGATGGATTGCCCGCGCGAAACCCCGTCATGGGCCATGCGCACCTGCTCCAGCATATCGGTGGCGTTGCTGGCCACTTCACTGGAGGTGGCCGACATTTCCTCGCTGGCCGAAGCAATGGTGTCGGTGGCAACCGATTGCTCCTTTACCGCCTCGCTGGCATCGCTGCTGCGCCGGGTGGTTTTGCTGACATCCTGCTTCAACTCGTTGATCAGGTCGTCCATGCGCTTGACCACCGAATCCAGCTCCGCCGCCTGCTCGGTGATCACCAGGTCCAGGCTGGCGACATCGCCGTTGCCGTTCACCAGAATGCGCTCGGCCACGGTGTCATCGACAATCGCCCGTGCCCGGCGCACGCATTTGCGGAAAGGCGCCAGCAGTTTGTAGATGGCGCCACCGCCGGCAGCCAGCGACAGCAACCAGATGGCCACCGACGCTCCCACGGATTCCGTGGCGCCGTGGGCAATGGAACTGGCGGTAAACACCAGTGCCAGGGCAATCATCAAGCGGGCCGTCAGTGGCAGGGTCCGGGGCAGGCGGGCCGGTTCCACCGGGCCTTTTTTCGGTTGGCCTTCCCGCAATCTGGCGTACAGCTTTTCCGCCCGGGCCCTGGCTTTGGGCTCCAGCCGGGTGCGGATGGACTGCAGCTCCACCAGCTCACCTTTTTTGTCGGTAATGGGGATGGCGTAGGCCCGTACCCAGTAGTGGTCCCCGTTCTTGCAGCGGTTCTTTACCGCGCCCAGCCAGGGCTCACCGGCCTTTAACTGCCGCCACATCTGTTCGTAGGCGGCCCGGGGCATGTCCGGGTGGCGGATGATGTTGTGGGGTTGGCCAATCAGCTCTTCGCGGGTAAACCCACTGATCGCGACAAACTCGTCGTTAATATGGGTTATCTGCCCCTTGGGATTGGTGGTCGAGAGAATGTTGGCGCCGGGTTCAACCGGTACTTCGCGTTGTGTAACAGGTTCGTTAATGCGCACTCAGTGCTCCTGAACAGGCATGTTAGGTGTTTTATTATGCTCCGTAACGAATGTTTTCCAAACGTAAATCAGCCTGAGTGGACACAGTAACGACAGGTACGATCACCTGCATTTGATACACATCAAAAAAGCGAGTTCCACCCCTGTCATTACAGGCTAACGCACGACTTTGGTGCGAATTTCCCATTAGTTTCTTTATATCGCACCCATTAACGCCTGTTTCGGCTACTAACGATAATCCTGCAGCCCCTCCAGTCCGTATAATCCGGGAATCTGTCTTCAAGGAATACACTTGTGCCGCACCGCGACCTGCTGCTGAACGAACAGGAAACCCGCCGCCTGGAAGATCTCTATGCGCTGGATGTTCTGGACACACCGCCCGAGGAACGGTTCGACCGCATAACCCGGCTGGCCAAATCCATTTTTGGCACCCCGGTGGCGCTGGTCAGCCTGCTGGACCGGGAGCGCCAGTGGTTCAAATCCAACCAGGGGCTGGCGGTCAATGAAACGCCACGTAGCAACGCCATTTGCGAACACACGGTGCGGGAGGCGTCTCATCTGGTGATCCCCGATCTCAGCCAGGATGACCGGTTTCGGGACAATCCCCTGGTCACCGACGACCCGAAACTGAAGTTTTACGCCGGCGCGGTCCTGCGCAGTGTAAACGGCCATCCCCTTGGCACTCTGTGCATTCTTGACTATGTGCCCCGACAGTTCACGAACCAGCAGGTCGCCGTGTTGAAGCAGATTGCGGCCATGGTGGAGCGGGAGCTGAACGAGGGCTATCGGTTACAGCTCTGGCGCCAGTCCCTGTTCGAACAGACCCTTTACCAGCACGACGGCCTGCCCGGCGAGCGCCTGTTCGCCGAGCGTTGTGAACGCACGCTCGGTTATGTGTCGTCCGCCGCCATGGTGGTGATGGGCATCAACGAATACGACTTGTCCATGCTGGAACTGCCAGCCGACCAGCAGTTGCTGCTGGACAAGGAACTGGCCCACCGGGTGGCCCTGCTGTTTGAAACCGCCGACCACGTAGCCACTCTCGGCCACGGTCGCTACGCCGCGTTGTACGTGCTGGACAATCAACCCGCTACCCGCACCGCCAGCCGAAAACATATGCGATACGTGGGCGCCAGGGCCCTGCAAAAAGCATTTGCAGAACCGCTGGCACTGGACAACCGGCGCCTGTATCCGACGGTAGGCGTGAGCATGTACCCGGACAACGGGCAGGCAGTGGATCAGCTACTGATCAAGGCTGAACTGGCCCGGCCCGGTAAAATGGCCCGCTCCACCCGTGCCGTCAGCTTTTATGACTCAAAGGAAGAAGCTCAGCTGCAACGCTCGGTCATGGTGGAAAACCGCCTGCGCGAAGCCATTGCCAATAATCGTTTACGGATGAACTATCAGCCCAAGTTCGATCTGGACACCGGCAATGTTTCCGGGCTGGAAGCCCTGGTGCGCTGGCACGATGCCGAGCTGGGGGACATCTCCCCGGCGGAGTTCATTCCGATTGCCGAAAACACCGACATCATCCGGGATCTGACCGACTGGGTTCTGGCGGCCGTGTGCCATCAATACGCTGACTGGCAGCAACAAGGCTTGGCCGAGGATGTCACCGTGGCTGTGAATCTCAGCGCCGATGATCTGCTGCGCCCGAATTTCCTGCATTGGCTGCAAGCCCTGCTGGACCATACCGGCACACCGGCCAATGCGCTGATTCTGGAAATTACCGAAGGCAGCCTGATCGACAACGTGGAGTTGGCGGCCGACCATATCCGGGCAGCCAAGGCACTGGGCCTGTCCGTCCATATCGATGATTTCGGCACTGGCTATTCCTCGCTCAGCCAGCTGCACCGCCTGCCACTGGATGCTCTGAAAGTGGACCGCAGCTTCGTGCATGAAATCGGCACCCGCAGTACCGGCGAGATGGTGACCACCGCTATCATCAGCCTGGCCAAGAGCCTGCGGTTGTCCGTGGTTGCCGAAGGCATTGAGACCGAGGCTCAGCTGGCCGAACTCCGCAAGCTGGGCTGCGACAGTGTACAGGGTTTTTTGTTGTCCCGGCCGCTGGAAAGCGGCGCTATTGCTGCCTTGCTGGCCGGAAAAGCCTAGTGTCACGGGTGGCTATTCAGCCGGTGTCGTAATCAAGCCGGCTGGCTGCGTGATGCGCCTTACCCGATTTCGGCCTTCACGCTTGGCCCGGTAGAGGCCATCATCCGCGCGGCGAACCAGGCTTTTCAGGGAATCATCGGGCCGCACGGTTGCCACTCCCAAACTAATGGTCAGGGTCTGCTGGTGCTCAAATCTGGCATCCTCCACCACCTGCCTGAGTGCTTCGGCTACTTTCACAGCGCCCTGATAGTCGGTGTCGGGTAATAGCAACAGAAACTCTTCTCCACCCCAGCGGGCCAGACTGTCCGCTTTGCGCAGTCGCTGTTTGAGTGTGCTGACCAGCTGAACCAACACGCTGTCACCCACACCATGGCCGAATCTGTCGTTCACTTTTTTGAAATGATCGATATCCAGAATCACCACCGACATGGGGTGCTCCCAACGCTGGGCACCGGCCAGGCTGCTCTCCAGATAGGGTTCAATCCCCGCCCGGTTCAGCGCCCCGGTTAGCGGGTCATGGGTAGCGGCCTGCTGCAGGCGCTGCTCCAGTTCCTTGCGGTCGGTGATATCCAGCATCACCCCACGGAACAGCTGCCCGGGCTGATCGTCTACAACTGGCATGGCATGGCCCCAGATCCAGCGAATGCCGCCCCCGGTCTGAATTCGAAACTCCGCCTGCCACTCACCAGGTTGGGGATGATTCGCGGCGCGAGTCGCCTGCTCCAGCTTGCGGTGATCCGCCGGCACGATTCTGGACCAAACGCTGGCCCCCACCCGATTTGGGTCTGCCCCGTGCACCGATTCTTCGTCCAGCTCAACAAGGCGATGAATGCCTTCACTGAAGTGAAGAAACTCGTCGTGACCATTCGGGTGGTGGCGGTACTCATAAACGGCTCCCGGTATGCTGTCGGCAATATCTTCGAGCCGCTGTTTTTCCACGCTCACTGCCAAACGGGCTTCCGCCAGTTCGGAAATCGCATCACCAAGGGCCTTCAGCTCTCTGACCTGACCTGTCGGAGCGGGATCACTGGCCAGAGCCTGGTCATCCGGGCTCCTGGTTCGTTGATAAAGTTTTTCCAGCGGCCAGGCCACTTGTCGATGCAGGGCCCGGGACACCAGCAGCATCATGACCACCAAGACACCACTCGCCCAGAAGGCATCAAACCAGGCCTCTTTCCTCGCGCTGGCAATATGCGGCCGGGCATCCAGGGCAAACAACAACCGACCACCCTGCAAATCCCGGATAACGGAAGAGGCCGGATTCACCGGTTCGATGGGTGCAATCACCACGGCCTGGACATTGGGCTCATCCCAATACACCGACATGTCTTCGCCGGCTTGTTTCGCCAGCCATTGTTTGTCGATCACATCACTCAGTGCGCTCACATCGGCATTCTGCCAGCTGCGTCTGGAAGCCAGCACGACACGACCGCCAGCGTCCACCAGGGCAATGGATTCCACCGACGGCTGAGCCGCGACCGAAAAAATAAAACGCGAGATGGACTCCCGGCTGGCCCCGGTTTCCATGGCATCCACGATGGTGAGTGAACGGTCAACGGCAATGGATCTGGCTTCTGCTCGCGCCTCGATAACGTGTTCGTAGTAGCTCAGAATCGCCACCAACACGACCCCGAGCATGGAAAACAGAACCATCAAAAAATTAAAGCGACGTGCCAGAGATGTCGGTAGCAACCGTTTTTTTATCATGGAGCCTCTGAGTTGGGTATGAAACGGTTATTCAAGACTTGTGAAGGTATACCGATTCCTTCAGCAGCCCGTGTATTCAACTGTTGGACAATTCTGCCTGCGACGGGCAGAAGGCGATGAAGTGGCCCCGTCGGTTGCCAAAAAGCAGACTGGTTATCCAGCGACAGCATTTCTATGTAATCGCTGAGTGTCACCAATTCGTCAATAGAGAGCCCGGTGTGCTTTGCCAGCAGCTTGTGCACCTGGGCCGGGTTGTTCTGCCCCCAGCGCAACGCCTCGTTATGGGCCTGAATCACCGAAGCAAGCGCTCTCGGGCGCTGGTCAATCACTGTGTCTGCCACGATCAGCAAATCAACCACGGCATCCGGTGCCTGACCGGTATCAAACAACCGGTCAAAGCCCGCCAGTGCCTCCAGCTCGACAGAGATCGGTGGATAGGTGATGGCGGCATCTGCCTGGCCCTTAACCATGGCAACCGGCATTTCACCCTGGGGCAGAGGCAACAACTCAAGCTGTTCGAGTTGCAGCCCGCTTTCTGCCAGGGCCGCCGCCAGCACCAGAACATTAACCGAGGCCGGCTCCAGAGCCAGACGCTTGCCAGCCAACTGCTCGAGGTTGGTTATGTCATTACTCGCCACGATCATGTCGGCACCCACCGATCGGTTAAGTACCAGTACGGCGCTGGCGGCTCTCTTACCCGACTGGTTAATCGCCGCAAGCTCGGCCAGGGTGCCGCCAAGCATATCCACCTGCCCTCGCTTGAAGGCCCGAACAGAGTCGCTTAACGAAGCCGTCTCGACAATTTCCAGCTCGGGCATGCCAGGCTTGCCAAGCAACCCCCGCTCCCGGGCCACGGCAAAATAGCCGTAACCCGGCCACGGGTTAACCGCCAGCCGCAACGTATCCGGATTATCCAGATCTTCACAGCCGGCAAGGCTCAACAGCACCACAAGTGCACACACTATCTTCCAGCGAATCCCCACGCGCACGCTAATCCTTCTGCAGCAATCTCAAGGTCGACAACACCTTGTCTCTGTATTTATGCATGGCTGACAGGCCTTCATGAACCGCGCGTTCATCGCCACGGGCATGGGCATCAACCGCCTGTTCTCCCGCCTGGTGCAAATGTTCGTGGTCGGCCAGTAATTGGGTAAACGCCGGGTTGTTCAGAAAACGATGCCGCCCATCGTTCTCGACCCAGCGTCCTACCTTGCAGTGGCCGGCCTGTAACGCAGGCAGGGATTCGGTTTCACCCCGTAGCCACTGCTCCAGCTGATTGACCCAGTGGCGGTGCTCCACTTCGGCATGCAGCAACGGCAGATTCTGGAAAGCCACCGGCTTCTGTTCCCGCCAGGCACGGGAAGCCTGCCAGTGATGAACCCACTCCGGCAGGTCCTCAGCCCTCATCGGCCGGGCGATACCGTAGCCCTGCCCCAGCTCACAACCCAGCCGTAGCAGCAGGTCGCCGTGCTGCTCAGTTTCTATGCCTTCAGCAAGGACCTGCAAACCGAAAGCCTGTGACATACCGACAACGCCGGAAATAATAGACAAGTCGTCTGAATCATCCAGCATGTTGCGGACAAAACTCTGGTCAATTTTCAACACACTAGCCGGCAGATGCTTAAGGTAGGAAAGTGACGAGAACCCCGTGCCAAAATCATCCAGCGCGAACCGAACCCCCAGTTTGCGGCATGCCCGCATCACCCGGGAAACCTTATCCAGGTCGTGCAAGGCACTGCTTTCTAGGATTTCTATTTGCAGAACCTCGGGTGCAATGCCGGGATGCGCCTCAAGTGCGGCCTGGAGTTTGCTGACAAAGCCATCTTCGAGGATTTGCAGGCTGGTCACATTCACGCTGACTTCCAGGGACAGGCCCTGTTCGTGCCAGGCTTTCGCCTGTGCCAATGCCGTGTGAATAACCCAATCGCCCAGTTCAATTTCCAGCGGATGGTCCTGAATCGCCGGCAGGAACGAGCCGGGTGGAATCACCTCACCCGTCGGCTTCTGCCAACGGATCAGAGCCTCCACCCCCAGCACAGTGCCCTTGGCCATATTGACCTTCGGCTGGTAATACAGCACGAATTCTTCATTCAACAGAGCCTGCTTGATGGCCTGGAGCTTGCCGGTCAACGCCCGGGTACTCTGTTCCCATTGGACATCGTATTGTTCCAACCGGTTTTTACCCTGCATTTTGGCCTGGAAAAGTGCCTGCTGGGCTTGCCGCAATAGCTGTTCTTCGGAGACGTTTTCGAGCTGCGGGTATTGGGTAACGCCGATACTGGCAGTGATTCTGACCTCGACCCCCGAGATAACCAGTGGCTCGTTGATCGCCATCAGCAACCGGCGGAACAGCAAAAAACTATCGTCATCCGGGCTCAGTCTCGGCAGCAGGATAACGAATTCATCGCCCAGCGCGGGACCGTGGCGTTCATTCGCCTCCCGGAAGTTGTCCAGGTCCAGCAAAGCCAGAACCAAACGGCTACCGTGCTGCTCACACTGATCAAGCTCTCGTCGCAGCCTGTCCTCAACTGCCCTGCGGTTTGGCAGGCCGGTCAGAGCATCTTCATAGGCCAGACGGCGTAACTGCTCCCGGTGCCGTGCTTTTTCACTGATGTCCTGAATAGTGCCTTCGACCAGAGCCGGCTTGCCGTCTGGGCCGGTTTCAAACTGACCGCGAACTTCCAGGTATTTGATCTGCCCGGGCGCAAGGCAAACCCGGTGTTCTGTGTGCAGATACGCCGCTTCATTTTTTGCTTGCTGGAAGGCCTCGTGGGTTTTCTGGCGATCTTCCGGGTGCACCATGTCGAGATAGGTATCGTAGGTGGGCGTTGAGTCCTCCGGATTACGCTCGAAGATCCGGAACACTTCCGGTGACCAGTACGCCTCACAAGAATCCAGTTTGTAACTCCAGTGCCCCAGATGGGCCTGCTGCTCTGCCCGCTCCAGACGACTCGCCGCCTGTTCTCTTTGTTTCTGTACCTGTCGGTGTTCCAGCGCAATGCTCAGCAGATCACTCATGAGTTCCAGGAACTGCAGAGTCTCAGCCCCCCAATGCCGCTCTTCCCGCACAGCATCATTGCCCAGGAAACCAACCAGTTCACCGTGCATATGCAACGGATAAACACACACTGACTGAATGTCCTGAGCTTCCAGGATGGCATGTTCCGCATGAGCTGCAGGCGGCAGGTCGCTCACTTTGGGCACCAGTACATGGCCGATGGTGCGTAATTGCTGCCACCACCAGGGAGTCAGATTCGAGGGAATATTCTGGAGGTTATCAATTTCTGGGCTGATGCCGGCTGCACACCACTCATGGGTGTTGCTCATATACCGATGATCTTCATTGACCAGAAACACATAGGTGCGGTCTGCGCCCATGTAAGCGCCGGCTCGCTGCAGGGCTCGCTCAATCGCGGCATCAAATTCCTCGGGGGAAGCGGCCATGAAGTCCGAGGCAAAATCACTGATCAGCAAACGGGTATCCCGTTCCCGCTGCAGGATCAACTCCTGGGTTTTACGCTCGGTAATATCGGTCTGGGTGCCCACAATGCGAGACGGGCGGCCGTCGGGGTCATGAGCAATCACCTTGCCCCGGGACTGCACCCAGCGTTCGTTGCCATCACCGTCCAGAACCCGGTGCTGATTGCTGAACACCTCGGTCTTGCCCAGCAAGTGGTCCAGAAAGTCTTCTTTCAGCGCAGGCCA
>Ga0209300_1000832_pt1 | contig 13757 bp, 12 predicted proteins | sample Shrwel_input2_RT_FD_187535 | JGI IMG/M metagenome (GOLD analysis project Ga0209300, IMG submission 187535) | Subsurface microbial communities from deep shales in Ohio, USA - Utica-3 well 1 S input2 RT (SPAdes) (version 2) ... | reverse complement strand
AGGCAACTGTAGGCTTGCTTTACTGACGCTTGGTGCGTCGACACTATCTATTGGAGGACAAAATTATGGGCATTATCATATGGCTTATCATGGGCGGCGTGGTCGGCTGGGTCGCAAGCCTGATCATGGGCACCGACGGCCAGCAGGGAATCATCCTTAACGTCGTCGTCGGCATCGTTGGCGCACTGATCGGTGGGTGGCTGATCGGGCCGCTGCTTGGCGCAGGCTCCATCAACGAGGGCATAACCGTCATGAGCTTCATCGTGTCGCTGATCGGTGCCGTCATACTGCTTGCCATCCTGAGCCTCTTCCAGCGCAAATCGAAAGGCTGAAAGGCCTCGCCAAGGACGACGAGCGGATATACCGGCGTGCAGATTGGGCGCCGGTATATCCGTTAACGGGCTGCTTGCCTTTTGAGGTGGCTCAGAAGTTGTAACCCAGACCCACCGTATAGGCCCAGGCTCCATCATCCTGGAATGCATCAGAAGCGTCATCGCTGTCGCTGAAGAAGAACTGATACTCAACGCGGCCGATGAAATAGGTCTTCGGTCGCACGTAGTATTTCAGGCCCGTTTCCAGGCCGGCGAAGGCACTGTCTTTCACGCCATCGCCGTAAATGCCGCCCAGGCTGCCGCCGACAAACGGGCGTGCACGATCGTTAAGGAACTGATAGTTCAGGTAGCCCCGGGTAGAGCCATTCCAGAAATCATCTTCAATGTCTTCACCTTCGATACTGGCGTAATTGATGCTCTGTCGAACACCCGCAACCAGATTATCACTCAGGTACCAACCCAGATCGCCACTCACACCGAAGCTGCCGCTATCCATATTACGATCGCTGCTGCCGGTTCCCGAGAGTGAGAATTCCTTGTCGCCCTGGCTCGGGCCGACTGTCGATGATTGTGCGGATGCCGCCATGGGCAGAGCGCCCAGAAAGCACAGAGTGATTGCCGCAGTGTTAAGTCTGATCATGTGGAGCTCCTTGCTGGCATTGTTCAGGTTTCATGTGCGAAGCGTGCCAGCGCATAATTGGCGCGAACGGTGCCACATCGGCTTTTTGAAAGGTCAGCCGATATGAACGCTATGCCTTATGATCAGTGTCTTATCCCCTGCTCGTCTGTTCGTAAGCGCACACAGGCTTCTGAAAAAGGATTACCACCATTTCGACATCATCGGTTTCACCGTCAGTCCGTGAATAATGATTGAGAGCACAACGACAACCAGCGTGATGTGGATGAACTCCATTGCCAGATCCTCTGGCAGGCCAAAGACGACGGCGAACATCAGGTAATAGAGCGAGCCAATGCCGCGTACGCCAAACCAGCCGACCAGCATCTGCAATCGAAGCGGTGTGCCAGAGCCAAGCAGGCCCAGAAAAACACTGACAGGGCGAACGACGACGAACAGGAACAGTGCCAAGCCGACGGCCCTGAAGCTCCAGGAATCAAGAAAGAGCATCCCGCCCAGAAGCAGCACGAGCACGAGCTCGGACATGCGTTCCAGGGGCTCCTTGAACGACAGGGAGCCTTCAGACACCTGGCTTGGCCGGAGCTTCGGCTCTTCGGCGTGAGCCGGCACCTCTGTTATTGATTGGGCGTCTATGATGGGCGCATGGGGGCTGGCCAGCTTCAGTTCCGATTGCCGAAGCGAAATGGCGGCGACAAACACCCCAAGAAATCCCCAGCCGTCGATCAGAAGGCAGACACCATAGACCAGGCCAATCAACCCCAGGCCAAGGAAGTCGTCCAGTAACCGGCCCTCGGTGTTGTGCAGATGCTGTTTTTGTATCACTTCCGCCAGCAAACGCCCCATTACAAGGCCGACAACAAGGGCGGATGCGGTCGACCACAGCACGTCCTTCAGAAACCAGCCCCCGATCATTTCGTAGCTGGCCGTGGCCGGCGCGGCGAGCATAGCCAGCCCGAGCATGACAAAGGGAAAAGCACTGCCGTCATTCATGCCTGCCTCACTGGTCAGGGTGAACCGCAGTGGGTCTTTGTCGCCCATGTGCCGAACCTGTACATCTGTGGCCAACACCGGGTCCGTAGGGGCCAGGATGGCACCCAACAGAACGGCCGCACCCAAAGGCAGGGCCAGCACGTAATAGCCGAAGGCTGCCGTCAGGGCGACACTGATGGTCATAGAGACAAAAGCGAGGCGTACAGGTGCCCGCCATTCCTGCCACTTGAACGGCACGGGCATTTTCATGCCGGCAATAAACAACGACAACAGAACGGCAAGTTCGGCAAGAATTTCCAGTAAGTGAGCCTGTTCCAACGGATTGAAATGAAAAGCGCCAATAACTGAGGGGCCGAGGGTGACCCCGATAGCCAGATAGACAAGAGACGGTGTCAGGTTCAGGCGCTGAAGAATGGGCGTGCGAAGCCCCATGATGATCAGCAGAGCTCCGATCAGTACAAACCAGACGGCGGTGGACAACGTTGTTTTCTCCAGGCTGATGAATGAAAAAGGGGCTCGGAAGCTGACAGAAAAGCAGTGCGACTTCTGTGCGTTAGCCCACGTGTCTCGCCCTCTGTGTCTGATAGCGAACAGACACCGGTTTGACCAGGAGAGAGGATTAACTGACGACGACGCGGTGCTATGTGCTTCGTGGATAGTCGCCCAAAAATTCCGACAACCCGCGGAAAAGCAACAGGAGATAGAGATGAACAAGGACACCATTGCAGGTAACTGGAAAGAGCTCAAGGGCAGAGCAAAACAACAGTGGGGCAAACTGAGCGATGACCGGCTGGCCCAAATTGACGGCAAGCGAGATCAGTTGGCAGGCGAAATACAGCAGGCCTACGGTGTTTCCAGGGAAGAGGCCGAGAAGCAGGTCGAAGACTTTGAAAAGTCGACCAAACACTGACACGTGGGTTCTCAATGCCCGTGACACGAACCGCTCGGCATTCATCCCGCGCTGGTGAATATTTCCCCTGTTTTTTGGGGTATGTCCCGGGGAAATGCTATCAATAAGGAGCAGGATGCCTGCCCTGACGGCATTTTTTGTCGCTATCTGGGGCGAAATCAAAGTCAGCCTGGAGCGGGCGCTGAACGGCTAGCCATGAATAATCGCCTGACCCGAAGACAAATCCTCCGGCTTATGGGTGCCACACTGGCTGCGGTGTCGCTACCCTCCGGGCAGTTGTTCGCCGCCGCAGATCCATTACTTGAAAAGCCAGTTCCCGGCGCCGGGCACAAGCTGCCGGTGATCGGCATGGGCACCTGGCGTACGTTCAATGTGGGTAACGACCCGCAACTGCTTGAGGCCCGGACCGAGGTGGTACGGGAGTTTTTCCGCCTCGGCGGTGGCCTGGTGGACTCATCGCCCATGTACGGTTCCGCACCGGATGTAATGGGGTATGCGCTGGAAAAGCTCGGTATCCCCGAAAGCCTGTTTGCCGCGGAGAAAGTCTGGAGCCCGGCTGGCGGTTCCGCCCGGGAGCAGGTGGAAAGCCTGGAACAACGCTGGGGCGTAAACCGTTTTGATCTGGTGCAGGTACACAACCTGACGGACTGGCGGACTCATCTGGCGGCACTGCAGGAGATGAAGGCAGAAGGCCGGGTTGGCTATGTCGGTATCACCACCTCGCACGGGCGTCGCCACGGGGAGTTTGAGCAGATCATGGGCTCTGAAGACATCGACTTCGTTCAGCTTACCTACAATATCACCCACCGGGAGGCGGAGAACCGCCTGCTGCCGCTGGCAAAGGAACGGGGAATCGCCGTCATCGCCAACCGGCCGTACGACGGCGGCCGGCTGATCAAGGGGTTGCAGCGCAGGGGAGAGAAGCTGCCCCGGTGGGCGGAGGAGGAATGCGGTTGCAACACCTGGGCGGATTTCCTGCTGAAATTTATTGTCAGCCACCCGGCGGTAAACTGCGCGATTCCCGCCACCACCCGGGTTGAGCACATGAAAGAAAACATGCTGGCCGGCCGGGGCGAAATGCCTTCGGCCGCTTCCCGGAAGCGGATGGCGGCGTTTATCGAGTCACTATGAACGACTGGGCCAGTTACAGCCTGCAGAATTTTATTCCATTTACCGAAAATGTCTATTTTCGTTTGATGGAGCGCATGGGTGAAACCTTCTGGCCGCTGCACCTGCTGACTCTGGCTTTGGGCGCAGGGGCCGTTGCGCTGGTACTGAAGCACCGCCCGCGCATTGCCTGTCTGTTGATTGCTCCGGTGTGGGCTTTTGTTGCAGTAGCGTTTTTTATGCAGCGTTACGGGCAGCTCAATTGGGCCGGAGACTACATCGGTTATGCTTTTCTTGCCCAGGCAGCCCTTCTGGTACTGATTTCGTTGCCGGGCCGTGGCCTCGGTAAGTCGCTCCACTGGAAAAGCCCTCCGGTTCTCACTGGCGGAGCGCTCGTTTTTTTCGGCCTCGTGGTGCAACCGTTGCTGGCCCCGCTTGCGGGCGACTCCTGGTATCAGGCGCAGGTTTTCGGTGTTCATCCTGATCCTACCGCGATTGTCTCGCTGGGCGTGATCCTGCTTGGGCTGCGGAGTCTGGCGATGTGGGTGGCGGCCGTTATTCCATTACTCTGGATTCTTATTTCGGCCCTTACCTTGCTGGCTCTGGATGCGCCTGGAGCCACCGTGCTGTTCGCGGTGCTGGTGATCGGGGTGCTTGGGTTGATCGGCGACGCCTGTTGCAACGTAGCCTTCCTGAAACGATCAAACAAAGGAGAATGAACCATGGCAGAGAAACCCGTCATGCTGATTACCGGTGCCTCGTCGGGCATTGGTGCACAAACGGCAAGGGCCGCTGATCCGGTGGTTATCTCAGAGGAAATCCTGCGTCATCTAGCATATTGGGATGGGGTGTCGATGTGGTATGTCCTTATGGCTCCTCCTAGGGTTACACTTGTCTGACGATATCTAAGTCCCGCTCACTCAGGAAGTCCGATGGGTTCCCCGCAATTACTAAAAATACGAACATTGTCCCCAATGCGATCCCCGATAAGCGCAGACAGTGAGCGGCGCGCCGCCGAGGCTCTACGAACTCATGCACAGGGTAACGAGGGGGCAACCTTGCCTCCAGAATTTATGCCTGACAGCATGGCGTTGGAGGCATTCGAGTGGCCTTGGGCAAATGGCTATGGGACCCTTGCTCACGACAATTTACCCTCGTTCTTTCAGCCTTTCAGTTGTTATCACGTAAAGATTGACGAAAAGGTTTGTCCAGAGAGTTTACTGGCGTTACTAAGAAAACATTCGGGCGATATAGTAACCTGTTGTCTGTATTTGTATGACGACACGGTAGCACTGCTTCAAATGGACGTGGTTTTTGAGGCAAGTGCCAACGATATGGGTGCCCTTTTGGAATCACGAGTATTGGATGGCGCCCTCTCGGAGTGTGCAAAAAACGTCTATCGCAACATTATCTATCCTGAGTTCCGGCGATATGCCAGCAGCTTTGAGAAGAGCGACACGCGGAGCACAAAGTCGGCACTGAATCGTTTTAGAAATCCGAACAAGCTTGAAGTGTTTCGGGATGTTGCATTTAGCATAACAAATGCTCCCGAGTCCTATGTTTTGTGGACAGGACGTTACATAATCATTTCTCCAGAAACCTTGGACAGTGTTCTGGGAGATTCACTCTGTCGTTGGGTATCATATTCAGGTTCGAAAACAGCGTTGCTTGAAAACCGGCAGATGGTTGGATCTGGGAATATACTAGCTTTAAGTGACGCCCCAGAGGCTGCCGGGGAAGACTGGCTTCGAGGTTTGTCGATTTGTCAGCTTTACAACGCCATACTCTATATCTACGGAGGCATTCTCAAATCCAGTTATTCAAAGCTGGATGAGTATGCGGGTTCGTCACGTCGAAAAAGTCGAGAGCTTAATACTTTAATGAGTGATATCACTCGAAGCCTGGATCATCTTGAATTTACCCGGCTTGAATTTAATGAGGCATTAGTTGGGGTTCAAGCTGAACGAGCGAAGGTTGTTGCAGCGGCTTACGATGCCTGGAAATTGGGGGACTTGATCGCCACAGCCCTGGAACGAACAGATTTAATTCGCTCAAGAATAACCCGTCTATTGGAAGCTCGCACAAGTGCGCTGAACCGCTCGGTGGAGTTAATACTCTCGGGCATTGGTGGGGTCGCTCTAATTGATCTATTCATATCTCTAACGATGGCTTCTCGTAATCTTCGCGAAGATGAAATTCCAGGGTTGCTGGATGTCTTTTTGTGGTTGCAGCCTGACGGTTCTATTGCGCTGTCAACGGCACTTTTGTGTGTGATATCAATTTATATCTATCAGGCAAGACGATAATGACCCGGGTTGCAATGGAAGTTTTTAATGACCGGTAGCGAACGAATTCAATTTTTGGTTTTACTCTCGGCGGAAACCGGGAAAATACAAGATGTCGGTGACCTCATAGCGCGAGATCTCACACAACAGTTTGGGGGGGTTACTGTTCTGGGCGCGCCTCAAAAATCGGTACTAACCGGCTATTGGGCTGATGACGGCCATGCTTTTAAAGCGCTTTATAAAGGGAACATAGTTAAAGAGCCTGTTATCGGTATCATGCTCTCTGTTTTGCCTGCGGATGAAGAACGTGCCTTTGATCAGATACGTCATGCAGTCGTTAGGGCCGTGTCAGAATTCAATCTCAAAAGCCGATACATACATGTCGAGACAAGCTCTACTTGTGCTAGACATTTTAATATTGATGATTTGATTTGATGTCGGCCTGAGCTTAGTCGTGAAATCTGCTTGAAAGAATTTCTTCGTTTCGCTGTATCGCACGAGGTAGGCTATAGACAGTGCCGAAGCCGTTGGAGATCCTCTCGTCTGGCATCTAGGATGCAAAAGTTCCTCTGTTAGCTGTTGGTGGGGATGCGCACAAAACGCAGGAAGGGGCTCTAATACGCGCTTGTCGCCGATGCCTCGTGGGTGCGAGCTCGGCAGGCTTGGGTTTCAAGTGGTCATGCTCATCGAAGAGCTTGTCCTTTCAATCGCGGGATTTCTTCCGCTGGCCGGCAGGGTGATCCTTGCCGGCATACGAACTTCCGTAACCATCAATATCGCCACCGCCGCGATTGGCTCGACCATCGGCGCACGCACACTGGGCGACCCGATCATTGCCGGGCTGGTGAATGGCAATACCGCTTACGTATTGCAAGGAGCGATTCTGATCGGCCTGTTGGCGTTGACCACCGACAGTCTGTTTGAGGCTCTTGAGCGGTCCTGGGAGCGCAGGGTTTCGCCACAGGTGATGGCTTAACGTGTGTTTTTCGGCACGCCCCAACGCCAGTCGCGGATTTCCGGCATGTCCTGCCCGTATTTCCGGATGTATTGCCGGTGCTCAGCCCGCTTTTCCATGAGTTGGTGTTTCAGGGCGATGCCCCTGGCTCCGGTTTGCGGCACGCGGTCAATGACGTCGATCACAAGATGGAAGCGGTCCATGTCGTTCAGCACCGTCATGTCGAAAGGTGTGGTGATGGTGCCTTCCTCTTTGTAGCCGCGGACGTGGATGTTCTCGTGGTTGGTGCGGCGATACGTGAGGCGGTGGACCAGCCACGGGTAGGCGTGAAAGGCGAAGATGACCGGCCGGTTGGTGGTGAAGAGTTCATCGAATTCGGTGTCACTGAGCCCGTGCGGGTGTTCTGATTGCGGCTGCAGTTTCATCAGATTCACGACGTTGACCACGCGTACTTTCAGCTCTGGGAGGTGCTCGCGCATGATGGAGACAGCGGCGAGCGTTTCCAGCGTAGGCACATCGCCGCAGCAGGCCATGACCACGTCGGGCTGGGCGCCCTGGTCGTTCGAGGCAAACTGCCAGATGCCGATGCCCGTGGTGCAGTGCTTGACGGCAGCATCCATGGTCAGCCACTGCGGGGCCGGGTGTTTGCCCGCGATGACCAGGTTCACGTAATGGCGGCTGCGCAGGCAGTGGTCCATCACCGAGAGTAAACAGTTGGCGTCTGGCGGAAAGTAGGCCCGCACAACCTCGGCTTTCTTGTTGACGACGAGGTCGACGAAGCCGGGATCCTGGTGTGTGAAACCATTGTGATCCTGACGCCACACGTGCGATACCAGCAGGTAGTTCAGAGACGCGATCCTGGGCCGCCAATGCAGATCCGCAGTAACCTTCAGCCACTTGGCATGCTGGTTGAACATCGAATCGACAATGTGGATGAACGCCTCATAGGAGTTGAAGACTCCGTGTCGTCCGGTGAGCAGGTAACCTTCGATCCAGCCTTCACACTGGTGCTCGCTGAGCATTGAGTCGAGCACACGCCCGGCCGGTGCAAGAAACTCATCGTTCGGCAGGGTCGCGGCGTCCCATTGACGGTTGGTCTCCTCGAAGACGGCACCGAGGCCATTGGACATTGTTTCGTCCGGTCCGAAGATGCGGAAATTCCGCTGCTCACTGTTGAGCCTGGCCACATCGCGTAGGAAAGGCCCGAGCACGCGTGTGTCGCCGATGCCTCGTACCCCGGGTGTGGGCACGTCGGCGGCGTATTCGCGAAAATCCGGCATTTGCAAATTCTGGAGCAGCACGCCGCCATTGGCGTGTGGGTTCATACCCATGCGTCGCTCACCTTTGGGCGCGAGCTCGGCAAGCTCCGGTTTCAAACGACCACGGTCATCGAAGAGCTCCTGTGGCCGGTAACTTTTGAGCCAGGCGTCGAGAAGCTCCAGGTGGTCGGGATGAGTCTGCGGGTGCAGCGGCACCTGATGCGACCGGAAAGTGCCTTCCACCTGCAAGCCATCCACTACCTTGGGGCCCGTCCAGCCCTTGGGGGAGTTGAGGATGATCATTGGCCAGCGCGGACGGCTGAGGTTGCCGTGATTCCGGGCGTCCTCCCGGATTGCCTTGATGTGCTCGACGGCGGTGTCGAGCGCCTGGGCCATTGCCTCGTGCATCAGCTCGGGTTCTTCTCCCTCGACGAAGATGGGAGTCCAGCCGTAACCGAAGAAAAGCTGTTCCAGTTCCTCTCGTGTGATGCGGGCAAGGAGCGTCGGGTTGGCGATCTTGTAGCCGTTGAGGTGCAGGATTGGCAGCACGGCACCGTCGGTGACAGGGTTGAGAAACTTGTTGGAATGCCACGCCGTGGCGAGTGGCCCCGTCTCGGCTTCGCCGTCGCCGACGACGCAGGCGACGACGAGATCGGGGTTGTCGAATACCGCCCCGAACGAGTGGCTGAGGGAATAGCCCAGTTCGCCGCCCTCGTGGATGGAACCCGGGCATTCCGGCGACGCGTGGCTGGGAATCCCGCCGGGAAACGAGAATTGAAGAAAGAGCTTCTGCAGCCCGCTTTCATCCTGGCTTATGTCCGGGTAGACCTCGCTATAGGTGCCCTCAAGGTAGGTGTTCGCCACGACAGCCGGGCCACCGTGCCCGGGCCCCGAGACGTAGATCATGTTGAGGTCGTATTTCTTGATAACCCGGTTCAGGTGTACGTAGATAAAGTTCTGCCCCGGGGTCGTGCCCCAGTGCCCGAGCAGCATTTGCTTCACATCGGCAAGCGCCAGCGGCCTCTTGAGTAGCGGATTGTCGAAAAGGTAAATCTGGCCAACCGACAGGTAGTTGGCCGCGCGCCAGTAGGCGTCCATCCTGTGAAGTAATTCTGGAGTAAGGGTGCGGCTGGTCATGGTTGATGCTTCCTGTGCGAATACGGGCCGGAACCCGGGATTGGCCCCAACTTATCCCCGGGGTTGAAAGGTGTCTGTTGGGCAACGCACAGACCAGAGCCCCGGTCGAAAAATAGACTGACGACTGTTCTCAGCCTCTTGCACTTCCTGACCTGAAGAGTTCCACAATCAGATGGAGCTGAATGCCTTTTTAATAATAGTAGTCGTTAAGGAAGATACCGTGACCATTACCCGTACCGATGCAGACGCCAACGCTCTCGTTGCAAACTTCGACGAAGCGCTGGAACAGCTCAGGCTCGATCTGCTGACCGATCCCGTTGCTTACAATACAGCGGTACTTGAGGCGGCACTTCCTGTTATGGCGGCGCCCGGTGGACTCGACGAGTTGTATGCCCGGGTCGCGGCGATTGAAGCCAGCGGGGTATTTGCCAACAGTGACTGGAACCAGCCTGCCATTCTGCGGCCTGCGCTGGCGGTTCGAACGTTACGTCAGGGAGCGCCGGCCTACACGGTCATTGAAGTGCTGAGTGAGCTTCGCCTGCTTGCGGTGGCCTTGGGTGATTATCAACATCCCGGGATTTCAGCGGAGCAGGCCAGAAACTCTCTGACCCAGGTAACGGCCCTGAATCTGGACCTGCTGTCAGGCCAGATGAGTGAAGCGGACCGGGAGCGGCCGCAGGGGCTGGGGCAGATCGTCAATTTGCTGTATCAGTTTCTGCTCAACCGGCTGGGTTACGAGAGTATTCTGGACAGTCTGGTGGGTGAAGTACAACGCCTGCTGGCCCAGCGCCCGATACAGACAGACAGCATCAAACAGATGGTCAGCCAGATTGCCAAATGCCTGTACGATCCGACAATCGAAACTTCCGGCATGGATAAAGCCGCGCTTCTGGTCAGTGCTTTGTTCGGCCCAACCATAGGCTGTCGTGATGATCCGGGCTTTGCCGTCTACGGCGAACGTCTGGCCGCCATGGATGAGCCCGCGCTGACGGAAGAGGCCCAGGGCTTCGCCATTGCGATGCATGAGACGGGCATGGTTTCCCCTTATCATCCCATGTTGTTACGACATCTGAGGGGGAACCGGGATGACCTGATTCCTCTGGCTTTGGGGCTGAGCATCACCGGCAACGATGTTCTTCAATGCTACCGTCAGATCGTGCTTGAACTGATTGACCAGGTCGTTCACCCGGAAACCTGCCAGGCGGTTTACGGGCTGGCTATGTTCCTTGAACGTGGTGCTCTGTTCACCACGCCGGTAGCTTCAGGCTTGTGGCGCCAACTTGAACTCAAACTGTGTCCGGCGGCGTCCGACAGGCTGATCGCCGTTTTCGGTGATGCGCACCCACCGCGGGTTTATTTACTTGCCGGTGTGCTGAGCCTTCTGGGGCAGCCCCTGGGTGTTGGCCAGGGCAATAACCCGACGTGTCAGTCGGTCATTGGCCTTTCCATGTGGTCGTTCAACGACGCAGATTATCTGTTACAGCTGGTGGCCTGGGCTGCCCGTGATGACGATGTCATGATGCGTTTCGAGGGCCAGCATATTACCTCTGAGCACCTGGAAGCAGGCCTTGCAAAGGCGCCTCCGACCGATGTGGATCCGGTTTCACTGATCCTGATACCCCACCTTGACCGCATCTATGGCGAAATGGGGCGCTTGTGTGGCGTGCGCGACGACGACCTGCACCGCTGGATCAATCCTGAAATGTATGGCTGGTGGGTAGGGCATGGTTTCCTGAGTGTTATTAGCCGGGAAACCGGGAAGATCCACGATTATGAGGGTTTTGCCCGCCATTTCTACGCCAGCTACCATCCGTATTACAACGGCAACATACCGGTTATCCATCCCCAACCAGCCGGTATCGCGGTCACTGACAGTGGCGGGCGACTCGTCGGACGTCATGCCATAACCATCATCAGGGTCGGCCTTGATCGGGATGGCGAGATGCGCCTCTATTTCTTTAACCCCAACAACGACAGCGGCCAGAATTGGGGGCAGGGCCTGAATTGCTCGACCGAAAGTCATGGCGAGCGCCATGGCGAAGCATCGCTGCCGTTCGCGGAGTTCGCTTCACGTTTGTGTGTTTTTCATTACGATCCCAGGGAGCTGGGTGACGTATCGGCGATTCCTGAAACAGACGTTGTCCGCGCCACAGAGCTGGCCCGAGCCAGCTGGGCCGTGGGTTATGAGTAGGGGCTGTTCGTAGATTGCTGCGCCTATCGAGGACTTACCCTTTCTGCTTCTTTTTCCACAAACTCGCTTTCTATGTGCGGTACCGCACAGACGTGAAACATACCCCTATACAAGCTACACTTAATCTGGCCAGCAAGCTCGGCTTCAACTGACGGTAAATCTTACACCGCTGTTGTCGGGCGTGGTGCAGGTGATCACAGAAGAATAATACGATGGCGTTCAGTCACGCTGACTCACATCAGTTGGCGAATCTCTACCTGGGTCGTGTCAGTCGCTTCCCCAACGGGCAGCCTGCAACTCCTCTGGATCAGCCCGAGGATTCATCGGCATACGCCACCTTCTATCGTAAATATCTGAATCAAACGCCAGCTCAGATCAAGAACCCGCGCTACACAGCGGTGGCCATCGGCGTCCAGAACCAGCTCTACAAAGGGGGTCAGCTTGTTGCCCGGACTGGCCGCCAGAACAATGGCCAGCGTGCCGACCCGCACAGAGTGCTCTGCGGTATAGGCGTCCTGGTTACGGATGCGGGTTAGCCAGAACATGGCATTGGGATTACTGACGATGCTGCTAATGCAGCCACGTACGACCGGGCGCATGCCCGCAAAATTGGCGGCGTCACCATCGGCAATATCCTGGAGGAGGCCCGCCATTTGGGTATAGGCCTGATTAAACTGCCTGCGAGCGTTGGGAAGTTCATCCTCCAGCGGCTTGATTTCCTTAAAGGCAGGTGTTGAACGCCGGCGCGCAGTAGCTCCGGGATTATCTATGGCGCTCTGGACGGTTCCCTTACCAAGGGTTTCTACGGTAATAGTGCGGCAATACCGGCGTAGAATGGCCAGTTGTTGCTCATTCTCGATCACAAAGTTCTGGTACAGCACCGGTACTTCCACCCAGGGCCTGTCCAGAGCAGTGACTCTCATCCCGATTTTCGCCCGAAAGCTGGAAATAGCCATGTCCCGGTGAACTTCCACCGGCTGGACAGGCTTTTTCTTGGGCTTGAATCTGCTGAATAGGGACATATTACGTTCGGACTCGTTGCGCCGACCTGTATATAAAATAGACCCATAAGAGGGTTCATTCAACGTGATGGCACATAAAAGCCTGAGCCTGGACAAGGGGGCTGTTGGTATGTGGTTGTCCTGAACCGTCTGATAACAGGTGCTTGAGGTGATTTATAGATTGGCATGGAAGGGTAACTGGTACCCCCCCCGGCAGGACTCAAAGTGGATTGTAAGATATTGTAATGAATGAATTAGGTGTTTTGTCGTGATTAGGCACAACCAGCGAATTAACCAGACGGGACACTGGCACCGGGCGGGAAGTTGACGATGAGATTAGTCACATCAACCGACTCAAGCCCAACCCAGAGCACAAACACACCATACATCACCAACAGGCTCCAGGATTCTTTACGGCTTAAGGTCATGTCTGTCCGCATCATCAGGAACAGCACCAGGGTCGCCAGGGTGAGAACGGCCATCATCGGAGCCGCGACTGAGTAATTGATGACCGCAGTTCCGGCGATCAACACGCCAATTGGAATACAGCAGAGCAAATCAAAGATATTACTGCCCAGCACGTTGGCAGTACTGGTGATGCCTTTACCACTGCGGGCGGCACGGACTGAGACAAAGGCATCCGGTATCGAAGTGCCTGCGGCGACGATAGTAATACCCCAAAGGAAGCTTGGGGTACCCAGAATATCGCCAAAGTTAACGGCCGCCCGAACCAGCCCTTCAACACCTGCAAGGATCAGTACCAGCCCGCCGGCCAGACGCCCCCACTCTTTTACAGGTTGAATGTGGGACACGTCCTCATCGGACTCATAGTCCATGGTGTCCTGATACTGTACGAAAACGTAAATCCCATACAGGACGAGTGGCATGATGGCCAGCCAACGGGTGAGCTCTCCACGGAGAACGCCGGCCTCGGACTGGACCGGGTTGTAAAT
>Ga0209300_1000829_pt1 | contig 13794 bp, 10 predicted proteins | sample Shrwel_input2_RT_FD_187535 | JGI IMG/M metagenome (GOLD analysis project Ga0209300, IMG submission 187535) | Subsurface microbial communities from deep shales in Ohio, USA - Utica-3 well 1 S input2 RT (SPAdes) (version 2) ... | reverse complement strand
CTTGGTGGAGACCGTCGAGCCCTCGATCAGCGGCAGCAGGTCGCGCTGCACGCCCTCGCGGGATACCTCGCCGCCGCTGCCCTGCTGGCCCTTGGCGACCTTGTCGATCTCGTCGAGGAAGACGATGCCGTGCTGCTCCACCGCCTCGATGGCGCGATGCTTGATGTCGTCCTCGTTGACCAGCTTGGCGGCTTCCTCGTCGCGCAGGAGCTTCCAGGCATCCTTGACCGCGACCCGCTGGGTCTCGGTCTTCTGCTTGTTCATGTTGGAGAACATGCTCTGCAGCTGGCTTGCCATCTCCTCCATGCCCGGCGGGGTATTGAAGTCCATGCCACCGCTCTGCGGGGTGATCTCGATGTCGATTTCCTTGTCATCGAGCTGACCCTCGCGCAGCTTCTTGCGGAAGACCTGGCGGGTCGAGGTGTCGTCCCGGGCACTGTCGTACTCGCTGCCCCTAGGCCGCGGCAGCAGGGCGTCGAGGATGCGCTCCTCGGCGGCATCGTCGGCCTTGTGACCGACCTCTTCCTTGGCCTGCTCGCGAACCATCTTGATCGCCGCCTCGGTCAGATCACGGATGATCGACTCGACGTCACGACCCACATAGCCCACTTCGGTGAACTTGGTGGCCTCGACCTTGAGGAAGGGCGCACGGGCCAGTTTGGCCAGGCGACGGGCGATTTCGGTCTTGCCCACGCCGGTCGGCCCGATCATCAGGATGTTCTTGGGTGTGACTTCCTGGCGCAGCTCTTCATCGAGCTGCATGCGGCGCCAGCGGTTGCGCAGCGCCACGGCCACGGCACGCTTGGCGTCCTGCTGGCCGATGATGAACTGGTCGAGGGCGTGAACGATCTCGCGGGGGGTCATCTGGGTCATGGCTCAGAGCTCTTCCAGCGTGATGTGGTGGTTGGTGAAGACGCAGATGTCGCCGGCGATCTCCAGGGACTTCTCGGTAATGTCGCGGGCTGACAGCTCGGTGTTCTCGAGCAGGGCGCGGGCCGAGGACAGTGCATAGTTGCCGCCCGAGCCGATGGCAATGATGCCGCGCTCGGGTTCCACGACATCGCCGTTGCCGGTGATGATCAGCGAAGCGTTCTTGTCGGCCACCGCCAGCAGCGCCTCGAGACGGCGCAGGGCGCGGTCGGTGCGCCATTCCTTGGCGAGTTCGACAGCGGCCTTGGTGAGGTGGCCCTGGTATTTCTCGAGCTGTGCTTCGAAGCGCTCGAACAGGGTGAAGGCGTCGGCAGTGCCGCCGGCGAAACCGGCCAGCACCTGGCCGCGATAGAGGCGACGCACCTTGCTGGCGTTGCCTTTCATGACGGTGTTGCCCAGTGAGACCTGGCCATCACCGGCCAGGGCGACCTGGTCGCCGCGGCGTACGGATACGATCGTGGTCATGGAGAAGGACTCCGTAGTGGGAGCGATGACACTCCCGGTGACTTGGGCGTCCGGGATGCGGTGAGCGGTCGGACGGACGCCATGAAAGCTGTCGTTGGTAACGTGAAGGAAAGGTGTGGGCGGGGGAGGGGGAATTCAACCTTGGCCAGGCGGCGGCAGGTGGATGCCTGCCGCCGCGGCCACGCGCGGCGTTGCGGCTGCGCGGATCGGCTCAGTTCTGCAGGCGGATGGTCAGCGGCTCAATGCCCTGGGTGATCATCAGATCCTGGGCGCGGTTGAGCTCGCGGGCGTCGCCGTAGGGGCCGACCTGAACTCGGTGCCAGGTGGCGCCGTCTCCGGTCTGGACCTTGCTGATGCTGGCCATCAGCCCGAAGTCGCTCAGCTTTCCTGCCAGGCGCTGGGCATCCGAGGCGTCGCGAAACGATGCGGCCTGCAGCATGTAGCGCTCGTCGTCGGCAATCTCGGTGGGCCGGCGGTTCTCGGCACTCTGCGCCTGCTGGCGCGAGATCTGCTCGGCGATGGGGTCTTTGGCCGCCGCCGAGGCGTTGCCCTGAGACTCGCCGCCCGGGGCGATGACCTCGGATTCCGGCAGCAGGGTATAGAACTCGAAGGTCGGCATGCGGGGCTCGCTGGCCCCGGTCGCCTGGCCTCCCGTTTCACCCTTCGACGCGTCGGCCGACGGTGCGGCCTGCTCGGCCGCGGGACGGCTGAATACCTTGGCCAGTGGTGCCGGCGCTGAATCCTGCAGGTACTGGGAGAGGACGAAACCGGCCACCAGGCCACCCAGCCCCCACAGCCAACCGGGCACGCGGGGCGCTTGGCGCTTGGCCTGTGTGGCGCGCTTGCGGGTCGTCGCCCCCTTGCGGCTGGCGGGTTTGGCGGCTTGGCGTGCGGCCATGGCTTACATCTCCTCGGGGGCGCTGACGCCCAGCAGATCGAGGCCGTTGCGAATCACCTGGCGGGTCGCGATACCCAGTGCCAGGCGCGCGTTGCGCTGGGCATCGTCGTCGACCATCACCTTCACCGCGTTGTAGCAGGTGTGGAAATCGGCGGCCAGGTCCTGCAGGTATTGGGCGACCTGCTGCGGCTCGCGATTGCCGGCGGCGATACGCACCACCTCCGGGTAGCGGGCCAGGCGGTTCATCAGCGCCTTTTCCTGATCGGTGTCGAGCACGGCCAAGTTGTCGAGCGCCAGGTCGTGCTGGAAGTCGCGGTCTTCGGCGGCGGCCTTGCGCAGCACGCTGCATACCCGGGCGTGGGCATACTGGATGTAATAGACCGGGTTGTCGTTGGACTGCGAGCGGGCCAGGTCGATATCGAAGGTCAACTGAGAGTCGGCACGCCGCGCGGCCAGGAAGTAGCGGGTGGCGTCACGGCCGACTTCGTCGATCAGGTCGCGCAGGGTCACGTAGCTGCCGGCGCGCTTGGAGAGCTTGACCTCGACGCCCGAGCGGGTGACCAGCACCATCTGGTGCAGCACGTAGTCCGGCCAGCCCTTGGGAATGCCCGCTTCGAGGGCCTGCAGGCCGGCGCGTACCCGGGTCACCGTGGAGTGGTGGTCGGCGCCCTGCTCGTTGATCACCTGGGTGAAGCCGCGCTGCCACTTGTCGAGGTGGTAGGCGACGTCGGGCAGGAAGTAGGTGTAGCCGCCGTCCTGCTTGCGCATCACCCGGTCCTTGTCGTCACCGAAGTCGGTGGTGCGCAGCCAAAGGGCGCCGTCCTGCTCGTAGGTATGGCCGCCCTCGATCAGCGTATTGACGGTGGATTCGACCTTGGCCTCTTCGTAGAGCGAGGACTCGAGGAAGTAGACGTCGAAGGCGACGCCGAAGGCCTTGAGGTCCAGGTCCTGCTCGCGACGCAGATAGGCCACCGCGAAGTCGCGGATCGCGTCCAGATCGTCGGGGTCGGCGGCGCCGGTGACGTGGCGGTCATCGGCGTGCACGGTCTCGCCGGCCAGGTAGCTCTCTGCCACATCGCGGATGTAATCGCCGCGGTAGCCGTCGGCCGGCCAGCTCGGGTCGTCCGGGGTCAGCCCCTTGGCGCGGGACTGCACTGAGCGCGCCAGGTTGCTGATCTGGGCGCCGGCATCGTTGTAGTAGAACTCGCGGGTCACGTCGTAGCCGGTCGCTTCGAGCAGGCGGCACAGGCTGTCGCCGATCGCCGCGCCACGGCCGTGGCCGACGTGCAGCGGGCCGGTCGGGTTGGCGGAGACGAACTCGACCTGCACCTTCTCGCCCTTGCCGTCGAGGCAGCGGCCATAGGCGTCGCCGCTGTCGAGGATGGTCGACACCACTTGGGCGAGGGCGTCGGTGGCGGCGAAGAAGTTGATGAAGCCCGGGCCGGCGATCTCGGTCTTGCTGACCGCCGGAGAGGCCGGCAGCGCCGCGACCAGCGCCTCGGCCAGCTCACGGGGCTTCTTGCCAGCCGGCTTGGCCAGCATCAGCGCCAGGTTGGTGGCGAAGTCACCGTGGGCCTTGTCCTTGGTGGGGTCGACTTTGATGGTCGGGGCGATGTCCTGGGGCAGTTCGCCCTGCTGCTGAAGGGCGCTCAGAGCCTCTTCGAGCAGTGCAATGATGGTGTCTTTCATGAAAAACCTGATGTCCTGTTGCCTGGCCCGGCAGGCGTGAATGACGGCGAGGAGCGTGCCGCCGGCCGGCGAGTTAGCGTCGCTCAACTCAGCGTGATGGCGCATTATCGGCAATTGCCGCCGCGCTTTAAACCTGAATTCACAGATTAAGCGCTGCGCCAGGGCGCGCATTCCCGCAGCGCCCCTGGCCCAGCACCCAGTCCGAGCCTACGCCTAGGCCAGGGTCTGGGGATCGATATCCAGCGACCAGCGCACCCGCCGGGCGTCGCGGCAGGCCTCCAGCCAGGCCACGAGCCAGGCGCTGGCTTCGTGCAACTGGCTGCGCTGCGTGGCAGAGAGCAACAGCTGTACATGATAGCGGTTCTGACGACGCTCCATGGGAGCCGGCACGGGGCCCAGGCACGTCACGGCGTTACCCCGCGTCGCCAGCCACTCGCGCAACGCCTCCCCGGCCTCCTTGGCGAGCCCCATGGCCTCGGCCTCTCGGGCACTCTCGAAACGCGTCAGAGCCAGGAAGCGGAAGGGCGGCAGGGCCGCGCCGCGGCGCTCCTCGAGCAGCGCCTCGGCCAGGGCATCGTAGCCGCGTTCGGCGAGCAGGCGCAGGTGCGGGTCGTCGCTGTGCAGGGTCTGCACCAGCACCCGGCCCGGGTGGGCGGCGCGGCCGGCGCGGCCGGCCACCTGAGTCAGTAGCTGCGCCGAGTGCTCGAGGGCCCGGAAATCGCTGGCATAGAGGCCGGCATCGGCGTTGACCACGACCACCAGGGTGACGTGGGGCAGGTGGTGACCTTTGGCGAGCATCTGGGTGCCGACCAAAAGGCTCGGCTCGCCGCGTTTAATCTCGGCGAGCACCTCGCCGAAGGCATCCTTGCGCCGCGTGCTGTCGCGGTCGATGCGGTGTACCGGCACCTCCGGGAAGAGCGCGGCCAGGCTTTCCTCGGCGCGCTCGGTGCCGGCCCCCAGCGGGCGCAGGTCGCCGCTTTTGCACGTCGGGCAGGCCGGCGGTAGCGGCTGCTGGCGCTCGCAGTGGTGGCAGGCCAGCAGCGGCGGCTGACGATGCAGCGTCATGCGGGCGTCACAGTGGTCGCATTCGGCGAGCCAGCCGCAGGCATGGCAGGCAAGGGTCGGCGCGAAGCCGCGCCGGTTGATGAACACCAGCACCTGGTGGCCGGCGGCGAGCGTTTGGCGGATGGCGTCGATGGCCGAGGGAATCAGTCCGCCCTGGCGGGGGCGGCCGCGCAGGTCAATCAGTTCGAGCTTGGCCGGCGGATGGCGGCTGGCACGCTGGGTCAGGCGCAGATGCGCATAGCGTCCGCTCCTGGCCTGGGCCAGACTTTCCAGTGCCGGAGTGGCGCTGCCCAGCACCACCGGGATGCCATGGTGGTGGGCGCGCGCCACGGCCAGGTCCCGGGCGTGGTAGCGAAGGCCTTCCTGCTGCTTGAGCGAACCGTCGTGCTCCTCGTCGACAATGATCACTCCGGGGGCGGCCAGCGGCGTGAAGATCGCCGAGCGGGTGCCGATGACGATCGGTGCGCGCCCGCTCATGGCGGCCAGCCAGGCATCCAGGCGCTCGTGGTCGGTGAGGCCTGAGTGCAGGGCCACCACCGGTACCCGAAAACGGCGGCGAAAACGCTCAAGGGTCTGGGGGGTAAGGCCAATCTCGGGTACCAGGATCAGGGCCTGGCGGCCACGTTGGATGACTGCCTCGATCAGCTGTAGATAGACCTCGGTCTTACCGCTGCCGGTGACGCCATGCAGCAGGCAGGGGTGATAGCGGTCGAGGCCGTCGTGCAGGGTCGAAAGGGCCGCCGCCTGCTCGCGGTTGAGGTTGAGCGCCGGTTCGGCGAGCAGGGTCTTCGGGCGCGGTGGCTCGCTGGCCAGGCGTGGCTCCTCGAGGCAGTCGACGAGCCCCTTGTCGCGCAGCGCCGTGAGCTGGGCGCGGCTGAACTGCTGGGCGGTGACGGCGGCGGTGGGCAGGCCCCGGGGGTGCTGGCGCAAGAGCTCCAGCAGCTCGGCCTGGCGTCGCGCCCGGCCAAGGTCGGCGGCCTGGGTCGCCTGGCCCTGTGCGCTTAGCCGCCAGCGCTCCAGGGTGCGGGCCTCGAGCGGACGCCCCTGGCGTAGCAGCACCGGCAGCGCCTGCTGCAGGGTATCGCCGAGCGGATGCTGATAGTAGCGGGCGGTGAAGCGCGTCAGCCACAGCCAGTCAGCGGGCAGCGGGCTTTCATCCAGGCAGGCCTCTATGGGCTTGAGGCGGTCGAGCGCCACCTCGCTGGTGGCGCGACATTCGATGACGATGCCGACGACCGAGCGTCGCCCCAGGGCGACCTGGACGCGCAGGCCGGGCCGCCAGCCGCCGGGCGGTGTCTCGGGACCGGGCAGGTAGTCAAACAGGCGGCGCAGCGGGGTGGGTACGGCAACCCCCAGCACGCGGGGAGCGTCGGGAAGCGACGAAGCACTGGCGGACAATTGGCCTCCGAGATTGGGTCTGCTAGAATCACCGCCCTCCGCAGCCTCGCTCTCGTTTCCTGTCCACCCATTGCGGGTTGATCCAGGACATGTGAGAGAGTCGGCGGATTCCGGTTCGTTGACGTGGCCACTTGGCCGCGGGCGATCATAACCCGTATGCGGTGCCTGGCAGCAGATCAGGTGGCGGCATACCGTTTAATGAGGCTTCAAGATGAAACAAGGTATCCATCCCGATTACAAGAAGGTCTCCGCCACTTGCAGCTGCGGCGCGACCTTTGAAGTGGGCTCCACCGCGAACCACGAGTTCTCTCTGGACGTCTGCTCGCAGTGCCACCCGTTCTACACCGGCAAGCAGAAGCAGGCGACCACTGGTGGCCGCGTCGAGCGCTTCAACAAGCGTTTCGGTGCTGCCGTCAAGCGCGGCTAAGCGCTTACGCCGCCAGGCTGGCGACCCTTTGGGTCGCCAGCCGGACCAGAGCCCGCCCGGGATGTCCCGCGGCGGGCTTTTTTATGGCGGGTCGCCGGCGGGTCGTCAAAGATAAGCTGTGCATTATGGGTAAGAGGTCAGGTATAAACTGCAGCAAATGGATGGGATTGGCACCAAACGCGCAATAAAAGTTGGAAAAATAGGCCAACTTGGTTTGCGTTGTGGGGGCGGGCGTTTTTCTATATTCTTGCGCCACTTCACATGACATCACTGGACGCGACATGACTGATCCGAAGCAAGCGGCACTGGATTACCACTCCCATCCGATTCCCGGCAAGCTGTCCGTTGAGCTGACCAAGCCGACGACCTCGGCGAAGCATCTGGCGCTGGCCTACAGCCCGGGCGTGGCGGAGCCCTGTCGTGAAATCGCCAAGGATCCGGAAAACGCCTACCTCTATACCGGTAAGGGCAACCTGGTAGCCGTGGTCTCCGATGGTTCGGCGATTCTCGGCCTGGGTAACCTGGGGCCGCTGGCCAGCAAGCCGGTGATGGAAGGCAAGGGCGTACTGTTCAAGAAGTTCGCCGGCATCAATTCGGTGGATATCGAGGTCGATGCCGAAAGTCCGCAGGCCTTTATCGATACCGTGGCGCGTATCGCCAATACCTGGGGCGGTATCAACCTCGAGGACATCAAGGCGCCAGAGTGCTTTGAGATCGAGCGGGCGTTGGTCGAGCGCTGTAGCATCCCGGTATTCCATGACGATCAGCACGGCACGGCCATTGTCACGGCCGCAGGCATGCTCAACGCGCTGGATATCGCCGGCAAGTCACTGGACAGCGCCCGCATCGTCTGCCTGGGCGCCGGTGCGGCGGCTATCGCCTGCATGAAGCTGTTGGTCGCCTGCGGCGCGCGGGCCGAGAACATCTTCATGCTCGACCGCAAGGGCGTAATTCACAGCGGCCGCGAGGACCTCAATCAGTACAAGGCGATGTTCGCCACCGAGACCGAGCGTCGCACCCTGGGTGATGCCATCGATGGCGCCGATGTCTTCGTAGGCCTGTCCGGCCCCAACCTGCTGTCGCCTGAACTGCTCAAGACCATGGCCCCGAACCCGGTGGTCTTCGCCTGTTCCAACCCGGATCCGGAAATTCACCCTGCAGACGCCAAGGCCGCCCGCGACGATGTGATTATTGCCACCGGTCGCTCGGATTTCCCGAACCAGGTCAACAACGTGCTGGGCTTCCCGTTCATTTTCCGCGGCGCCCTCGACGTGCGTGCCACCGGGATCAACGAGGAAATGAAGGTCGCGGCGGTTCACGCTCTCAAGGACCTGGCCCGGGAGCCGGTCACCGAGGAGGTGCTCAAGGCTTACGACATCGATCACCTTGAGTTCGGTCGCGGCTACATCATCCCCACGCCGATGGATTCTCGTCTGCTGGACCGGGTGTCTTCGGCGGTCGCTCAGGCGGCGGTGGATACCGGCGTGGCGCGTAAGCCCTACCCGGCGCACTATCCGCTGACCAGCGTGGAAGGCGTCTACGGCGACTGATTGACAGGACGCGCGCCCGCTCACCACACGCCGGCCCTTGGGCCGGCGTGTTGCGTTTGGGGGGATGAGGTCGTGGAAAAAGCGACTACCAGCTCAGCTGCAGCGAGGCGCTGGTGGTGGTGTCGGTGCGTGTTTCTGCGCTATCCGGCGGCTGGGAGTTGTGCTTGATCTCGTGGGACAGGCGCAGTGCCAGGCGTGAGGTGAGCTTGCTGGTGATGGCGCTCAGCGAGCGCACGGTGGTGTTCTCGCTGGTGGTTTCCACCGACATCTGCTGCTCAAAGTAGCCGGTGTCTGACAGGGTGAAGCGATAGTCCATGGCGCCATAGGCTACCGGCAGCTGCTGGCTTGCCTGATCCTCGACGCGGTCATCGCGATAGCCGGGGCCGGCTTCCAGGGACAGCTGATGAACGGGGTCATCGAGCAGCTGGCGCCCATAGCCGCCGATGGCGGTCAGCTGACGGTCATAGCCGCTGTCGCGCTCTCGCTCCCAGCGGGTGAAGCCGAACAGGTAGTGCGGTCCGCTAAGGTCGTAGCGTTCGCGCCACGAGGCCAGGTAGTGCTCATCTTCGGTTTCCTCGTCTTCGCTGACGGTGCGGGCCTCCAGGCGAAGGGTGTGCAACCAGTCGTCGGTTAGCCAGGCCAGCCGTGTCTTGGCGATCAGCGTTTGGCTGTTGGTGTTGCCGCTCAGGCGCGTATAGCCCAGTTCAGCATCGCCGCTGAGGGTCGGTGCATCCGGCTTGGCTTTCGGCGGCGCGTAAAAGGGATAAGCCATGACAGGACTGCTGGCGATAGCGGCTCCCAGGGTGCCGGCCAGCAGGACGAGCTGCAGTAGGCGGGACGGCCGCGACGCAGCCAGCTCCTGTATTGCGCCCGCTGGCTGACCGGCGCGGCGCGGGGCTTGACCGTCCGGGCAATGCCGGTCGCTGTGGGGGAAGTGCGGAATCATGATGCTCGATGCCCGGGGCGGGGCGCCCCGGGTCGCTGGAGGTCAGAAAATGGCGTCGAAGGAGCCGGTGCCCTGAGAGCCGCTCTGTGATTCGAGCTCCTGGTCGATGCTGCGTGGCGCAAGCGTCGGCAGCTTGCCGGCCACGAACATCTCCTGGATGCCGCCGGACTGGTCGTCGCGAAGCCGCTGGCCGGTGGCAGGGTCGATGCGCGCGGTCACGATGTTATCCGGGCGCTCGGGCTGCTTCTCGGCGTGGCCATCCAGGGCCTGGCCCATGAAATCCATCCAGATGGGCAGGGCGGCCTGGCCGCCATACTCGGCGATGGTGTCGTAGTTGTCCTTGCCGACCCAGACGGTGGTCACCAGCTCGTCATTGAAACCGGCGAACCAGGCATCGCGGCGGTCGTTGGTGGTGCCGGTCTTGCCGACGATATCGCCGCGGTTGAGGGCCAGGGCGCGGCGGCCGGTGCCGTGCTCGATGACGTCACGCAACATGCTGCGCAGCAGATAGACAGAGCTTTCCTCGGCGACGCGCTGCGCCAGCGGATAGCTCTCGCCGTCGCGCTCGACGTGCTCGGCGTCTGGCGAGCAGTCGCGGCATGCAACCGCCGGTTCGGCCTTCTCGATGACCTTGCCATCGCGGGTGACTTCCTTGATGAACCAGGGCGAGACCTGGAAACCACCATTGGCTAGCGTCGAATAGGCGTTGGTCATGGTCAAGGGGGTCAGGCTGGCGCTGCCCAGCGCCAGTGACAGCCCGTTGGGCAGCTGGTCCTTGGCGAAGCCGAAGCCGGTCAGAAAATCGATGGTGCTATCGAGCCCCATGGTGCGCAGGATGCGGATGGTCACCAGGTTGCGTGACTGCGCCAGCGCTTCGCGTAGCCGGGTGGGGCCGCGGAACTCGCCGCCGGAGTTGGCCGGCCGCCACAGGCCGTCATTGGACTCCATGACCACCGGGGCGTCGTTGATCACCGTGGCTGGCGTCATGCCGCCCTGCTGCAGGGCAGCCAGGTAGATGAACGGCTTGAAGGTTGAGCCAGGCTGGCGCTTGGCCTGAGTGGCACGGTTGAACTTGCTGGAGGCAAAGCTGAAGCCGCCTTGCAGGGCCAGTACGGCGCCGCTGTCAGGGTCCTGAACGATGATCGATCCCTCGGCGGCGGGAAGCTGAGAGAGACGCCAGCTGCCATCGTCCTGCTCGAGGATGCGGACCAGTGAGCCGCGATCGGCAATATCGCCTGCTGAGCTCGGCGGCCGCCCGCGGCTGTAGGGGCTCAGGTAGGGGTCTGCCCACTCGAGGCCACTCCAGGGCAGGGTGATGGCCTTGCCGTCGCGGCTGAGCACGCGCATCTCGCGGTCCTCACTCTTGACCACGATGGCCGGTTCCAAAGGCCCATAGGCCGGCGTGCGCTCGAGGACTCGCAGCCAGTTGCTGACGTCGCCGTCGATACCGCTGACCTGAGTCTGACTGCGTTCGGCGGCTTGGCGAGCCGTCTCGCGCACCTCGGATTCAGATAACTCTTCCTCGAGGCCACTGCGCTGGGTGCGATTCTGGGCTTCGACCAGGCTTGCCGGGATGTCGGTTTCCTCGGCACCTCGCCAGCCGTGGCGGGTATCGTATTCGATCAGTCCCTGGGTCAGCGCCTGACGGGCCAGCGGCTGCAGTTGGCTGTCGAGGGTCGTGGTGACCTTGTAGCCGCCGGTATAGGCGTCGTCATAGTGATCGACGACGAACTGGCGGGCCATTTCGGCCACGTAGTCGGCGTCGACATCGAGCTGAGTGGCGAAGCGACGAGCAGTGATCGGCGCCTTTACGGCGGCCTCGTAGCGCTCGGCATCGATGTGGCCAAGCTCGCGCATGCGATAGAGGATCCAGTTGCGGCGGATCAGCGAGCGCTCGGGGTTGGTCAGCGGGTTGAAGTTCGAGGGCGCCTTAGGCAGGCCGGCAATCATCGCGGTCTGGGCCAGGCTCAGCTCGGAGAGCGGCTTGCCATAGTACGTCTCAGCGGCGGCACCGATGCCGTAGGAGCGGTGGCCGAGGAAGATCTTGTTGACGTAGAGGGTGAGGATCTCTTCCTTGCTCAGCACCTGTTCCATCTGCAGAGCCAGCAGGATCTCGCGGATCTTGCGGGTAAAGGTCCGATCAAGGGTCAGCAGATAGTTGCGGGCCACCTGCATGGTAATAGTGCTACCGCCGGACTGAATGTCGCCGCCGCTGGCGACCAGCTCGGTGGCGGCGCGCAGCAGGCCCTTGGGATCGACGCCGGGATGCTCGAAGAACCCGGCATCTTCTGCGGAGAGCAGGGCATCGATCATGTCCTTGGGGATTTCGTCATAGCTCACTGGCAGACGACGTTCCTCGCCGAACTCGCCGATCAGCTTGTCGTCGCGAGTGTAGATACGCAGAGGGGTCTGCAGTTCGAAGTCCTGCAATTGGCGCACGTCGGGAAGGCCAGGGGCGAAATACAGGGCGGCGCCGACCAAGGCCAGGACGCCGGATACGCTCAGGGATAGCGTGATCCATATCGCCGATGCGGCAAGCGTTTTGAATAGCTTCATGAAAACGTAGTACTCATGATGAACGGTGGCTGGGCGATGGTGCTGAGAGCGAGACTTCCATGGAGGGCAGTATTATAGGAACCCGGGCGTCAGGTCACCAGCGTTGAAGGCCTGGAACGACGCCTAAAGTGTTAGCATTCGCAGAATCATGTAGTCTGGCCTGTATGAGCTTTTTAACCTAAGTGCAGCGCAGTCAACTAATGCATGGGTACGATGACAACGTAGGCTTGAGTTGGGGGTGAGGCCTTGAAAAGGCTCAAAAAGTCCGGAAAAGGGTTGATCGGGGTGGATATTTCCTCGGCGACCGTAAAGCTGATTGAGCTCAAGCACGTCCGCGGTCAGCGCCGGGTGGAAAGTTATGCGGTGCGGCCTTTGCGTGAGGGCACCGTGGTCGAGCGGCGCATTCGTGACATGGGTGCCGTCGCCGAAGCGCTGCAGCGCGCCGTCGTCCAGGCTCAGCCTGGCACGCGTGACGCCTGCGTCGCCGTGCCTGCCAGCGCCGCCATCACCAAGACACTGATCCTGCCTGCCTCCCTCAATGATGAGGAAGTCGAGGCCCGCATCGAACTCGAGTCTGACAAGCATATCCCCTTTCCGTTCAGCGAGGTCTCCTTCGACTTTCAGCGCCTGGGCATCAATGAGCGCTATACCGATCAGCAGGACGTGCTGCTGGTGGCCTGTCGCAACCGAGACGTCAACCAGTTGACCGAGGCGCTGCTTCAAGCCGGCCTGACTCCCGCAGCGGTCGATGTCGAGACCTTCGCCATGGAGCGCGCCTTTAGCGAGCTCCAGCAGCAAATAGTGGCGAGCAGCGACGAGGAGTGCGTGGCGCTGGTCGATATCGGGGCCAACATGAACGCCTTCCATGTGCTCAAGGGCGGGCGCATCGTCTATAGCCGTGACACCGTCTTCGGCGGCCGGCGCCTGACCGATGAGATTGCCAGCCGCTACGAGCTTACCCTAGAAGAAGCGGGGCTTGCCAAGAAGCGCGGCGGATTGCCCGAGGATTACGCCGGGAGCGTCTTGATGCCCTTCATCGAGACGCTGGTCCAGCAGATCGGGCGCTCCCTGCAGCTATATTATACCGCGGGGCGCAAGGAAAAAGTGCATCGCTTGATGCTGGCCGGTGGGTCCAGCGTGATTCCCGGACTCAAGGAGCGTCTAGTCGAGGAAACCGGCATGGAGGTGCTGAACGCCAACCCGTTTCGGCGCATGCAGGTCAACCCACGCATCAATGCCCAGACGCTGGCCAATGATGCACCGGCCATGCTGACCGCCTGTGGGCTTGCCATGAGGGGGCGCTGATGGGGATCGAAATCAACCTGCTGCCCTGGCGTCAGGCGCAGCGTGAACGCCGCGGCAAGCGTTTCAATCTGGCATTGGGGCTGATGGCGGTCCTTGGACTGGGCGGCGGCTATGTGATGACGTTCTACTACGATCACCAGCTGGCCGTGCAGCAGCAGCGCAATGAACATATCCGCTCTGAGTCTGTACTGCTCAAGCAGGATATTCAGGACATGCACGATGACGAAGAAAGCCGTGACATCATACGGGACAAGATCGATGTCTTCAGTCAGCTCCAACAGGGGCGCGGCCAGACCGTGCGTGTCTTCAATGCCCTCAGCGCCAGTCTCCAGAAAGGTGTGTACTACTCGAAACTGTCCCGTGCCGGGCAGCGGCTTAGCCTGAATGGCGTGGCCGAGGATAACTACCAGGTCTCCGATCAACTGCGCGCCCTGGAGGTCGCGCCGGTGCTGGGCGTGCCGGTGCTGTCGCAGGTCGAGGGCGATGAGCAGGGAAGCCGGCGCTTTTCGCTGAGTGTGGATCAGCGCTTGCCCGCGGCGGTCGAGGAGGCGCCATGAACCTGTCA
>Ga0209300_1000827_pt1 | contig 13818 bp, 8 predicted proteins | sample Shrwel_input2_RT_FD_187535 | JGI IMG/M metagenome (GOLD analysis project Ga0209300, IMG submission 187535) | Subsurface microbial communities from deep shales in Ohio, USA - Utica-3 well 1 S input2 RT (SPAdes) (version 2) ... | reverse complement strand
TAACAACCCTACCAATATTGCAGTAGAGCACGAGAGCATCCATGTTTTTGCTAAAAACAAATTATCTCTAGAGAAAGTCTGGAAGAGCCCAGTCTCTGACATTAAGGATGTCTTGAAGGACATTGGTGATTCTTTTATAGAAAAATATTCGGACCCAGATCAGCTTCAAAATGCCTATACCGAATGGTTTAGAGAGCATAAATCCCAACTAGGGCCGCTTGATAGATACAAATATATTGACAGTGGTGGCGTATACACTGGTAGCCAAAGCGTTCATAACCCTGGGAAAGAGGGCTATCGTTATGATGTCATTCATCCAATAACAAAAAAGGCATGCAAACAGCCACTAATGGGATATCGATTCCCCGAAGGAACTATGAACCGGCTCTTAAACGAGGACCGAATCCTATTCGGAGATGATGAGCAAAAAATAATCGAGTTAAAAGTGTATGCCGAAGAATTTGAGGATAAGCTATCTAGCGTTTTCGAGTTGGATGGGAGAACGGGTCCCTATGACTTAAGGTCACTCTTTCCAGAGGGAAAAAAAGTATTTTCGAACCCTAAACCACTCCTCCTGCTGGAACGGCTGATATCGTTCACTACCGGAGAGAACGACATCTGCTTAGATCTGTTTGCAGGATCCTCCACACTTGCCCATGCATTGATGGAGCTCTCTCGGCGTGAGGGCGGAAATAGACGATTTATTAGCATTCAGTTCCCAGAGGAAATTACAGCCGACAACAAAGATTCTAAAGAGGCTTACAATTTTTGTTTGAGTATGGGACTCAAGCCGGTGATCTCTGAAATTTCGAAAGAACGGATTAGACGAGCTGGCAGACAAATTCTGGAAAAGGAGTGCCACCCGAGCTGGAATCGGGATATAGGCTTTCGAGTACTCAAGGTCGACACATCCAACATGAAGGATGTCTATTATCGCCCAGACCAGCTTTCCCAAGGCGACTTACTCAGTACTGTGGACAACGTCAAACCTGACCGCACTCCCGAAGACCTGCTATTTCAGGTACTCGTAGACTGGGGCGTGGACCTAACTCTCCCAATCCGCCGCGAAACCATTCAGGGCAAAACCATCTTCTTCGTCGATGAGAACGCTCTGGTTGCCTGCTTCGATACCGGCGTGACCGAAGAGTTGGTCAAAGACCTCGCCAAGAACGAACCCTTGCGCGTGGTGTTTCGCGATAATGGCTTCGAGTCGGATGCCGTGAAGATCAACGTGGAGCAGATCTTCCGCCAGCTATCCCCCACCACCGAAGTCAGAGCGATTTAAGGTAGCGTATGCAGCCCTCTGAACTAAAAAGGCTATTGGATCAGCTGCTCGACACCTGGGAAAACGAGGTGGTGGAGTTCAAGCAGGCCGATGAGAACTTCAAAACCGACAAGATTGGTGAGTATTTCTCGGCTTTGAGCAATGAAGCCAATCTCTCGGGCCGGGAAAGTGCATGGCTGATTTTTGGCGTCAGTAACAAAACGCGTGCGATCTCGGGCACTCGCTATAGGGAAGAGCCAGATCGCCTGAATGGACTGAAGCACCAGATCGCCCAGAGCACTGAACCAAGCGTAACTTTCCGTAACATTCACGTACTGGAAGACTCAGCTGGCCGGGTGGTGTTGTTCGAAATCCCGGCTGCCCCGCGCGGCATTCCGATTGCCTGGAAGGGTCATTATTACTCACGAGCCGGTGAGAGCCTTGTGCCGTTGGGCTTCGCCAAACAGGATGAAATCCGCCAGCAAACCATCGCCGAAGACTGGACGGCCCAGTTAGTGCCAGATGCAACAATAGAAGATCTGGATGAATCCGCACTGCAGAAGGCCCGCGAGGCCTTCGCTAAAAAGTATGCCAACCGTTTCGCGGCAGACGAAGTAGAGAACTGGCCGCTCTCAACCTTCCTGGACCGCGCCAGAGTGACTCAGAGCGGTGCGATTACACGCACGACTCTGCTGCTGTTGGGCAAACCAGAGTCCGCATGGAAACTGTCGCCTCACCCGGCCCAGATGACATGGAAGCTGGAAGGCCCTGAGCGGGCTTACGAGCATTTTTCTCCGCCTTTTCTGTTGAGCACATCCTGGCTTTACCGACGCATTCGTAATATCCAGCTTCGCCTGCTGCCACAGGATGAGCTGCTTCCTATTGAGGTTGCCAAATACGATCAAAAGATCGTGCTGGAAGCCCTACACAACTGCATTGCGCACCAGGATTACACCCGCAATGGCCGGGTTATTGTCATTGAACAGCCGGACCGCTTGGTATTCGAGAACGAGGGCGTGTTCTTTGAGGGTGAACCAGGCGACTACCTTGAGGGCAACCGGGTACCCAGAAGGTATCGCAACCCCTTTCTGGCACAGGCCATGGCCGAATTGAATATGATCGACACCATGGGCTTCGGCATCCACGATATGTATGCTCGCCAGGCCAAACGGTACTTCCCCATGCCGGACTATGACCTGAGTGAAGCCGGTGCAGTGCACTTGACCATTTACGGGGGCGTTGTCGATCCGGCGTACAGCCGCCTGCTGATCCAGAAGACCGACCTCCCCCTGGCTGACATCCTGGCCCTGGACCGCGTGCAGAAAAAGCTGCCATTACCTGATGAAGCGATTACACGTCTTCGTCGCTCCGGCTTGATCGAAGGAAGAAAGCCTAATCTGTACGTGTCCGCAAAAGTCGCAAAAGCCACATCAGACAAAGTGGACTACATACGCACACGCGCCCAGGACGACGAGTTCTACGCGAAGCTGTTGACGGATTACCTGGAGAAATTCGGGCAAGCCACACGGTCGGAAATCGACAAGCTGTTAATGGACAAGCTCAGCGACGGCCTGTCTCCAGAACAGAAGCGCAACAAGATCAGCAACCTGGTTACCAAACTGAGACGGCGCGGACGCATTCATAATTCAGGCTCCAGAGGGCATCCGGTTTGGCAGCTTGCAGAATGAAAAAGCAAAGCTTGAAATCGATAAATACTGAAGAAACAAACTCTTACCTCTTTCTGCAAGCTATAAATATACACAGATTGCAGAAAGGAATGCAGAAAGACTGCAGAAAGGAATGCCATGAAGCTTAAGTTCAAAACCCAGGCCTACCAGACCAATGCTGTCGAGTCCGTGGTGGATTGCTTTGCCGGCCAACCCAAGCAGGATGGCATCAACTATCGGATCGATCCCGGTAGCAGGACCCAGAAAACGGCATACGATGAAGGCTTCAAGAACACGGATCTGGCCCTGACAGAAACACAGATCCTGGAGAACATTCAGAAAGTACAACGCCGGCAGAACCTGCCCCTATCGCAGTCGCTAACTGACTTCACTACGTTTGACAAAAAGGGTCAGCGGGTTCCGGTCAAGGCGGACTATAGGAAGCATGCGTTGGCCGCCACACGGCTTCATCTCGATGTAGAGATGGAAACCGGCACCGGCAAGACCTACTGCTACATCAAAACCATTTTTGAGATGAACAAGCGCTACGGCTGGAGCAAGTTCATCATTATGGTTCCGTCTGTTGCCATTCGCGAGGGTGTCGATAAATCACTGAAGATTACTGCCGACCATTTCACCGAGACCTATGGCAAAAAGGCGCGGTTCTTCACCTATAACTCCCGGCGCCTTCACGAGCTGGAAAGCTTCTCATCGGATGCCGGAATCAACGTGATGGTGATGAACATCCAGGCGTTTAACGCCCGGGGGAAGGATAATCGCCGCATCTACGACACTCAGGACGACTTCCAGTCGCGCAAGCCCATTGACGTTATCGCTGCCAACCGCCCCATCCTGATTCTGGATGAGCCTCAGAAGATGGAAGGCAAGGCAACTCAGGGCGCGCTGCCTCAATTCAATCCACTGATGATACTGCGCTACTCGGCCACCCACCGCACGCAGCACAACCGCGTACACCGATTGGATGCCCTGGATGCCTACAACCAGAAACTGGTGAAGAAGATCGCTGTACGGGGCATTAAAACCCGGGGGCTGGCGGGCACCAACGCTTACCTTTACCTGGAAGGGATTGATATCTCCAAGAAGGCTCCGGTGGCGCGCATCGAGATGGAAGTCAAGCTGAAGTCTGGCGAGATAAGGCGCCAGTTGCGTCGTCTGGAGTATCGTGACGATTTGTTTGTGGAGTCTGGCGAGCTGGACCAGTACAAGGATGGCTTTACAATCAGCCAGATCGACTACAACAACGACACCGTTGAATTTACCAATGGCATTGTCCTGACGGCAGGCGAAGCCAATGGCGATGTGTCAGAGCGGGATATCCGACGCATCCAGATCCGGGAGACAATCAAGGCCCATCTGGACCGGGAAAAGCAGTTGTTTGCACAAGGGATCAAAGTGCTGTCGCTGTTCTTCATTGATGAAGTGGTCAAATACCGCGATTACGATCAGGACAACGACAAAGGTGAATATGCCCGGGTTTTCGAGGAAGAGTACGAGCTTCTGAAAAACGAATACCTTTCAGACCTGCCTATTGATAACGAAGCCTACCGCAAACACCTGGACCAGATTGATGCGGCCAAAACACACAATGGCTACTTCTCTATCGATAAGAAAACCAACCGGTTGAAAGACCCAAAGGTGGGTGCCAAGTCCATCGATTCCGATGATGTGGATGCCTATGATCTGATTCTGAAAGACAAGGAACGTTTGCTTTCATTCGACGAGCCAACGCGTTTCATCTTCTCTCATTCAGCTCTGAGGGAAGGCTGGGACAACCCTAACGTGTTCGTGATGTGCATGCTTAAGCACAGCGACAACACCATTTCACGGCGCCAAGAGGTTGGCCGGGGCCTGCGGCTTGCTGTCGATCAGCACGGTGACCGCATGGATCACCCGGCGATTGTTCACGACATCAATGTACTCACTGTCGTTGCCAGCGAGAGCTACCAGGACTTCGTCGCAGGGTTACAACACGAAATCTCTGAAACGCTGACCGCCCGGCCGCGTAAGGCAGACGAAGACTACTTCACCGGCAAAGTGCTGGCGACAGACTCCGGCTCGGTGGAAGTAACTCCATTAATGGCCAAACAGATCTACCGGTATCTGCTCAAGAACGACTATACCGATGATTCAGACCAAATCGCCGATACTTATCATCAGGCGAAAGAGACCGGCACTTTGGCCGAGCTACCGGAAGACCTGCAGCCTTATGCCGATCAAGTTTTCGAGTTGATCGACAGCGTCTTCAGCGACGCTCAGCTGCCCAAGGTGGATGATGGTCGCAAGCCCAAAACCAATCCGCTCAACGCGAACTTTGATAAGAAGGAATTCCGGGCACTGTGGGACCGCATCAATCGGAAAGCCGTTTACAAGGTGGATTTCGACTCGGATGAGCTGGTCAGAAAGTGCATTCGGGCACTCGATGCTGAGCTGAGGGTCACGCCCCTTCAATACACTGTGCAAACCGGTGTTCAACAAGACGGCCTGATCGACGAGCAACTTCGAGAGGGTAAAGGCTTTGGGGTTGAGGACACGGCTACGGAGTACGGTGACTCCATTCACTCCATGGTGAAGTACGATTTGCTGGGGAAAATTGCCGAGAACACTCAGCTCACTCGTCAGACAACCGCGTCTATTCTTCAGGGAATCCAGGTTCCCGTGTTTCAGCAATTCCGACAAAACCCGGAACACTTCATTGCTGAAACCAGCCGACTGATTACCGAGCAAAAGGCCGCGATGGTTATCGAGCGCCTGGCTTACGATGAGGTGGATGAGCGCTACGAGGTTGATATCTTCACCGCAAACCAGACCGGTCAAGATTTCTCACGGGCTTCGGCCAAACTGAAGAACCATGTCTACGACTACGCCATCACCGACTCGGACGTAGAGCGTAAGTTTGTGCAAGAACTGGATACCAGCAATGAGGTTGTAGTGTACGCCAAACTGCCACGGGGTTTTCTGATCCCTACACCGGTTGGCGACTACAACCCGGACTGGGCCATTTCCTTCCGAAACGGTAGCGTTCGTCATATCTACTTCGTGGCTGAAACCAAGGGGACGATGTCTTCCATGAAGCTGCGAGAGATTGAAAAGACGAAAATCGAGTGCGCCAGGAAGTTCTTCGCTGAAATCAGTGAACAGGTCACCCAGGACAAGGTGAAGTATGACGTGGTGACGGACTATGCCAAGCTGATGGATGTGGTTGGTAAGGCTGCTCCTGCAGCGCCGTGAAATGGAGCATTTCAAGAGAGTCGGCCAGGGCCCTCACCTACCCCCGGCCGACTCCGATTCGTACTGGGTTTTCGAATTAGTGTCCTCCAAATACACCGCAAATAGACTTTCCGGATAGCCAGATGATTAATTGCTATTGATTCGGCTTGCGTTAGTCCACTTGGGGGCGACTTGAAGGCCACTCGGTTGAACGAGCCCCAAACTCGGCATCAAATGCTCGCAGATCCTCCTCCGACCAGCGGGCTGCGCCCGGGCCGAACATGTATGGCCGGGGAAGGAAGTCGTCTTTCACCCACCGCCAGATGGTGTGACGGGCTACGCCATAGCGTTCGGCGATATCATGAACGTTGTAATACATATCTGAACCTCTTTGCTTTGATTGATGTGGTACAGATACTTTATCGAAAGGAAAGACCTCAGAAAGTCGTCAAATTAAGCTTTTACCGCGTTTACACTGAGAAACCACCTCGCACACCGTCTTTTTTTGGCACGGGAACAAAGGCGGCATATCGTCAAACTTCGAAGGAGTGATAAATGGTGGCACGACGCATTTCACGGACCCAGCTGTTGGGCTACCTCGATAAACTATCGCGTGAAGAACCCCTGCCTGAGCCTAAACTCTATCAGGCTGCAGACCAGTTCGGCCTGTCCATCGATCAGTTGCTTGCCAACGCCACCCGATCTCATATCCGGCGCGATCTGGTGAGATACTCGGGGGTAGATCAAGACACCCTCCTACAGTGGCAACGTATGGCTGAGGAGCGCCATGCAGTCGCCCGTATTGACCAGTCCATCATGGGTAACAGCCACGGCGCTCGCGTCAGTGGTGCCATGGTCAATGTTCGTAGCAGCCGCCAACCACATCCTCAGGTAGTCATGGTGAATGACCAAGGCGAGATCAGCGCGCCACCGGAGAGCAGTCCAGCCGCTCGGCTAATTATCGTCGAGAACCTTGAGAACTTCCTGAGCCTTGACGGCACGCTGTCACTTCTCCCTGCCTGTGGGCTAAGCCCGGCCTGGCAGGAAGCTGATATCCTCTACGGCAGTGGTAACAGCATCACGAACATCCTGCTTACTCCTTTTTTCCAGCAGTACCAGGAAATCGGCTGCCTGTTCGATCCCGACCCAGGTGGCATCCGCATGTGTGACACGCTTTACCAGCGGGGAAACCTCCCTCCCCTACATTTTCTTGCCCCTGCGGATCTTCTGGACCGCCTGAATGCTTCCACACGAGAACTCAACATGAAGCAGCGCCAGCAGTTAGCCACTCACATTCGCCGATCACCGCCCTGCGCGCATGTAGGTGGTCTGATCCGCACTACGGGTAAGCACCTGGAACAGGAAACCTACCTTCTGCCCGTATCAACTACGGAGGCCATCCGATGAATCTGGGCTTTGATACATTTGATACCTTCCGCTTCAAGCAACTGGTATTCGTAAACAGTGCGGCCTATGCATACACCCAGATCCGAATCGACCAGCACACTGCACTTTTCGGCGAGAACAACCTGGGCAAGACCTCCATGCTCAACGCCCTGAAGCTGTTCCTCCTACCCGAGGTCAACTTCCGAAACTGCGGCAGCAAATTCAACTTTCGGGGCACCAACGGTAATCTCTATGACGGGATGGCGAGCTTTCGCTACTACTTCCCGGAAGACCGTGCCTTCATCATACTCGAAGCCGAAAACCCCCATGGCGACTTCTGTATTGTTCTGCATCGTGGCGGGGCCACCGACAAGATGGAATACGCCCGCCTCGTAGTGCCTTGCCCTTACGCAAGGCTCGAACCGCTGTTCTGGAATGTTGATGCTGATGGTAATGATGGAGTCGGTGCCCCGGTCGAGAGCATGACCCTTCAAGGAGTGAAAACCACACTGCGTGAGATGGGAGGTGAGCCGCTGAGTGACTGGAAGACTATTCAGGAGCGCCTGTTCACCAACCAGCCCTACGACAAGAAGGCAGGACGTTACAGCCTTCTTCCCCTGCGCAACGGCGCTGGCAAGCGGGAGATGGATGCCTGGCGCAAGCTCGTACACCTCGCATTTGATATCTCCGCATCGGACGAGCGCACTCTGCCGGACACGCTGGCTACCATCATCGAGGGCCAAAAGAGCCGTAAAGAAGAAGAGTTGCAGCTCGACCTCAATGCGATCGTAGAAGAGGCATACCAACTTCGTGAGGAAGGCGATCGCATCACTCGAATCCGCAACGCATCCGACATCTGGGAAAAGTTTGACGAAAGTTTCCAGTATGAGACGCAACTGCGCGACCAAACGGCCAAGGCGTATGCGGATCTTAATGAAAGCGTTGAAATCGAGGAAGCGCGTCTGAAGGAGGCGCTGGAGATTGCCTCCCGCGCCCTCACGGAGGCCGAAGATCAAGAAGAAGCCCTTGATAGAATCAAGCGCGACTGCGATAAGGCGGTCACCAAAACCGATGCTGAGGTCGGGGCCGACAGAAGGCTGGTAGGGGACCTACGCAAGGACATCAATGCGGCATACGCAACCCTGAACGAGTTCCCTGACGGCACGCCTCGCCAGGAAATCATCAAAAGCCTCGATGAGCATATTGACCAGCAGTCGCAAACCATCAAGGGCTACGACAACAAGGCCGTAGCCCAACAGGATTACACCCGGACCTGTGAGCGACTGGACAAAAATATGCGCATCGCCAAACAACTGGATGAGCAGCTCACCAATCGCACCCCAACCCTGCTGGACGACCTCTCCGTGAGTGATGCCAGTATCTTAAACTCCCTGAACCGCTCACTGGGCACCACCCATGGAGTGCTCACCCAAGAGCAGAAACAAGCATTCACTCAGTTCAGCCAACAGTTTCTGTCAGAAGATGGCCACCTGGTGTTAGGAGACCCTCAGGAGGGCATCGCTCTAAGTGATATTCCCTACCAGGAATATAACGCCGAAAAAACCCGCGAAGACCTGCAGAGCCGTTTGGACGAATTGAATGCAACAATTGCCCAGGACAAGAAACAGCGCGACAAACTTTTGGAAGAGGCGACCATGGGGCCCGAGGAAATAGCTCGTCGCCGCAACCGGGCAGAGAAGGAACTCAGCAATGCTCAGAAGGACAAGAACGCGCTCAACGCCCTCGAAGCTAATCTACAGAAGCTGGATAGCAAAGAAGGTGAACTGCGCGAGAAAGAGGAAACACTTGAAGAGCTAAAGCGCCAGTACGGCATAGCTGATGTCCAGTGGAAGGAGGCCGCTAGAAACCACCAGAAAGCGGGGCAGGATCATAAAAATATTCAACGTCAGGGGCAGCAGACGCGATCGATCCGGCAGCGGCTCGACCGCATCGGCAAAGATGCCAATAACGTTCTCGAAGGGCGACACAAGGTGATCAAACCTACGCCTTGCGAGGTCAGCGAGGCCAATATAGTGGCCCTTGAGGAAAGCGTTGATAACCTGAGCGCCCAGCGCAATAGGGCCCATGAACAGCTCCGTAAGCTGCTCACCATGGACATCCTGTCCAACGCCGACAGCCTGGCCCACCTCAGCTCTTTCACCGGTGATCAGGTGGCCGAATTCCACGAGCAGCTCAAGGCGGTGTTCGACAACCTCGACACTCAGGAGGCGAACTACCGCAATCAGGTCGATCGCCACAACAAGACCACGCATTCCCAGGTCGAGATCCTGCGAAGCGCCAAACAATTGGTGGCAGCCTTTATCAGCGGGATCAATGCTGAAATGGGCCAGTTTTCGATCTCTGATTTGGACGAGGTGCGGGTGGACTACAAGCTTCACCCACGCTTCGAACAGCTCCTGGCCGACCTTGAGAAAGCCGACCTCCTAAGCGACGAACTGCAGGACCACAAGGTCTACGAGCAGCTGAAAGCCTTTCAGGCCGACTTCTTCAACGCGGACGCCCGGCGTACAGGCATCCTGCTCAGTCTCGACAAGATCCTGGCCGGTGTGCATTACAAGTACCGCAAACGTGGCGAGGAAGGCTGGACTACGAATGCCCAATCTAACGGCACGACCATGATGATCACGACCAACCTGCTCTCGGTGCTGATGTCGCGCCTGATGGACGGTGATGCCCAAGTAACCATGCCACTGGTCATGGACGAATTCGGCTCTCTAGCCACCCAAAACATGCGCACCGCACGCCAGATAGCCGAGCAGCACGGCTACTGCCTGTTCGTGGCCAATCCCAACCGAGACTCGAAGATTACTCAGGTGCTCGGCAACTACGTTCACCTCGGCCTATTCCACGCCACCCAGGCCTATGCAGAGAATCGCACGGTCGTGCATCATGGCCTTTGCGAGTCACTCGCCCGCAAGGGGATGCTCACCAGACGGGCGGCAGAGACCGACAGTGAAGGAGCGCCCCTTTCGAAAGAGGAGGCTGACCTGTGAATATCAAGTCGCCGTTCGTGCTCAAGCAGATCATTGAGCACCGTCAACTTTTTACTCAGCTGGTGGCCTACATAGAAGAGAACGACGGGGATGTGGAGATCCCATCCAGGCTCTACCGCTTCATTGTGCGCCAGGCTATCCAGGCGGAAGCGACCCAGGGTAATGACCGCGAATGTGAACGCCTCCGCTACACCCTCTCTGAAGACAACCTGTTGCGTGAGCGGCTGATTATCAGGAAAGATCCTGCTCGCGGCACACTGGTGCTAGCCCCCTTCGTCGTCGACATGCTGCGCCACTTTGATATCGGGCGCATGCGAGGGTTGAGCCAGGCTGAGCTTGAGGATCTACGTGACGGCCTCAACCAGAGCCTCGCAGCCTTCCAGGAGAGGCCCATCGACCTGGAGAACGACGACTTCACAGATGAACTGCGCCTGCTCAGGCGTCGGATACAAGACACTCTCGGCAAGATGCAGGAAAGCATCGCGGCACTCGAAGCTCAAGGGGATCACTTGGCGGATCAAGTGGAGCAACAGGATGTAGGCAGCCTTGAAGGTGCGGCGGAAACCCGCAAGGCCTTAGAGAACATCAACCGCATCTACCAGCGATACATCCTGCCAGCACTCGAATTCCTCGACCCCAAGACACGTTTCAAGAAAGGCGTCCCGGCGATCACTGCCATACGCCGCATCGCCAAGCTAGCGGGAGAAAGCGGCCACCCAGCGCTTAATGAGGAGATGCAGCTCTCAGCCAACGCCATACAAAGCTACGTCAAGGATATCGATTCTCTGCGCCTTTCACTTGAACGCTATGTCCGACAGGATCGGCAGCAGCGCCAGCAATACGATGCCATCGAACGAGCCTTCAATACCATCCGGCTTGCCACTGAAGAGCGTCACGACGATAGTTTCCGCAATCTCTACATTCCCGTTCGTCATGCTGCCATCCAGTCTCCAGGTACTTTCGTGGGAATCAAACGGATGCGCTTTGCCCGTCTGGACTGGCATGATATCGACCACCGGGCTGATATTGAGGAATTCACAGATCGGCGCATCAAGGAGCTACGTAACCAGCTCGATAAAGCCGGCTCTGTCACGGTAGACCCGGCGCAAGTGAGGAGCTCGGAGGCCGAGCTGCAAGAACAGTTGCGCCAACACGAGATCCAGGCGCTACTCGAAACGTGGACGATCCCGGATGATTGCCGAGACCTCCACGCCTCTCTTCACGAATACTTAAGCAGTCACCTTGAGAACTATACCCTCAACGACCTTCTCGAAGCCCTGGACTGGGTAATGGCTCTCCCGGACTTCAAGTTCCATGCCCGCTTCCAGCACCTCGAAATTGCCCATGGCGAGTTGGCACTGTCATATCACCCCCTCATTCCCCGAGAAGCCCCCGCCAAGGAGATCACCGCATGAGCGACATCCCCCTTACTCAAGAAACAAACCTTGGACAGCCGGTCGTCACTCGTCGATTGAGTCAGGAAGCTTTTCGCAAGCTGACTGCGGGCCAGGTCATCAACCAGACCCTGTATGTGGATGGTCAGGTAGCGCCCAACCCCCTGTTTGATGAACTCTTCAAGGAGCGGGACCGATACTACATCGAGGCTTACGCCAACATGGGAATGGAACTGGTACAGCGCCCCGGCTTCTTCTACGTTCGCTCTCTCTCTGAAGCCCAGAACGATGATGACCCCAGGGATCATGAAAGCACGGGCGCCATCCGCCAGATTCAGGGGGTGCTACTGGTACTGGGTCGCGGCGTACTTGAGAAAGGGTTCATGTTCGAAGCCCTGACAATACCTGATGCCGGTATCTCTCGGGAAATCCTCGAAAGCATCGGAAACAACCCAGTTTTCAAACAGATTCTCAAGGCATGCAAGATGGATCAACCGCTCCCAGAGGCGGCAAAGGTAGCTCTAGTAGATCGAGACATCGCATTCTTCAATGTAAAAGGTAATCTGGTGCTTGCTGAAGCCGGGAAGGCGTTCTTCGATGATCTCTTCATCGAATATCAGTCTGGCGAATAGATATCATAGAAGCTACTACTGTCCTTGAGCGACCAAAATATTGCGGACTGGAAGGATGGAAAGTGGGGCTGAATATTCTGCGGAGCTTTAAGTATGAGTGGGCCTGGCGACTGATGAACCTGAAGTCCATCAGCCGCCAGTTTTGGGCTACGAACAAATGCTTGCACCAAGCAAATCGTCAGCGTCCCGCAGCCTGCGCCTCAAAAGCGACGATGTCCTTTTCGTGCCAGCGAGTCGTGGATGGGCCGAGCCGATAGGGTTTCGGAAAGCAACCCAGCTGAACCCAACGCCAAATGGTAGACCGGGCTACCCCAAACCGTTTTGCGACTTCTTCATCTCTCATGTACATATCTGTGATCTCCTCACTGTTGATGGATACAGATACGTTAGCGAGATTGAAGGCCCTGCAGGTTCGTCAAATTGATCATTTTTCGTGTTTAGACCGGGATACGGCAAATTTTCCAGCAAAATTGATCAAACGAGGCTTCTGAATTTCACCCTGCCGGCTCTCCAGATGGCGCCCACCTCAGAGAGCGGTTACTCACTGAAACATATAAAAAAATGCAAAATTGACCAATGCCGTATCCGATCGACTACTGCCCCTTGTTAATATCTAGAATCACCGCCTACCGGCCGTCATAATCAAGCTGGAAAGATCAAAACCGATGAGCAGCTACCGTAGATTGACAATCCCATTCAGTCTTATCTTCGTCCTTCTTTTGAATGGTTGTGCAACACCACCCTGGCTAAAAGATGCATGGGCGACACCTGAGTACTACGAAGCCGACCTCTCAGACGACGAGCAAATCCGCTTGGGCTATCTCGCTCGCTATCTGGCGGACAGCGACACCCGAGCAAAGCTGGAGTCGGAGATACTGCAAACCGAATACGTTCAGCAATGGGACGCTTATGACTATGCAACCACGACTTCAATGGCAACCGACGTAATCGAAGGCCAAATAGCCTCGGATCTTGGAGCTGGACTCGGAGCGGCGGTGATGGTGGTGGGTCTCCTATCCGGAGACGGGAGCATGGATTATATTAGTCAGGCCTTTCTTCCCACTGAAGTAGAAGGGCACGTGATCGAGTCGGTGAAAGACGCTCGTATTGCTGCCAACGATCTGATCAAACGCCGCCTGGAGTCCGTAGCGGGAACATTGGGAACAAAACTGGAGTGTGTTAAAGGGTGCAGTAACCACCCGGACTCCATTTTTGTTTTGCGTCTGCCACCAG
>Ga0209300_1000825_pt1 | contig 13866 bp, 12 predicted proteins | sample Shrwel_input2_RT_FD_187535 | JGI IMG/M metagenome (GOLD analysis project Ga0209300, IMG submission 187535) | Subsurface microbial communities from deep shales in Ohio, USA - Utica-3 well 1 S input2 RT (SPAdes) (version 2) ... | reverse complement strand
CTTCTCCCGATCAATCTAAGAAAAAAACTTTGGAATATTTGTTGACAGCTATTAGTGCCTGGGATGCTGGGATTGTTTATGGGGCAGAAGAAAGAAGCGATTTTTTAGAGATTTTGAGATTGTTGATTAAAGGTGGTGCTGATTACAATTTTTATAGATCCGGCATGCATTTTGTTGAAAATTTTATTGTTTATTATTGTGGATCTGGCAGTGCCCCATACGGTATAGACACTATTTCAAGAGTTACTGAGAATCGAGGGAGGATTCGATATAGCACTCTAGAAAATATGGATAATATTGAGAACGCCGCTGCGCAATGCCTTTACAGCATGCCATGTATAGAAGGTATGAAGAGTGTGTTTTTAAAGGATTAACGAGGGTAGATAAGTCTGGCACGCCGTCTCCAACGAAAAACCCGTAACCGGGTATCAACGTCGGTTGAGGAGCATCGGAATATTTTTGAAGCCATAAAATGAATCATCGGTGGGAAAGTGTGACGAACATCCCAATGTTATCAATGCCAGATATTTTTTGAAAGTGGTTATTGCTTCAGGATTAATTGTGCTATTTTTATGTAAGCAGGGCATCAATTAAGGATAAGTATGCAGTTAGCTCAGCCATCAGGGAAGGTGGATTCTGGACTTCCCCCAATAAAATGGACACGCCCCATCAGTTGATTTCGTCGTGCTCGCAAGAGCCTCCGATGAGGAAGTCCTGATTCAGCATCCATGGGCCAATACACCGGAAACATTGCCAATCAGGCTGCCCAGTTTATTAACAAGATCGTGACCGTGCTGATTCTATGGATCGGTGCCTCTCTGGTAATGGCCAATGAAATGAGCATTGGCCAATTGGGTTGAAAATCGCCGTGCTGTAGAACGCTAAATAAGTGTTACGTTTACAGATTTCCTGGCAAAAAATAAGTTCCTTAAAAACGTTTTCAGGTAGGATTTATGTTATTTGGGAAGTCATTAAATCGGTATATGACGTTTGGCGGAAAAATTGGCGTCATTGTTCTAGTGCCGCTATTAGGAATAGGAGCTTATTTCTACGTCCAGAATCGCATGGAAGATTTGAGCGCAGGTATATGTTTGAAAGAGGGTCGGGTACTCCCAGAAACGGAGCTAAAACGAAGAGCGGCGCAGAGTCTTGTAATGTCGGATGTATCGTTTGTATATGAGTACAACAAGGCGACCGGTGGCGGGTCATGGCGCGTTGGGCTCTCACCTATATTTTCCCTGGAAGAGTTAAGGCGGCTCATCCGGAATTCGATTAGCGAAGAATCAGCCTATGAAGACGTGTTTTCGATTGCTGTAATCCGGCCGAACAAAAAAGAATTTGAGATCGAGGATGTTCCTGAGCGGTTCATGCTACATTTCTTCAATGAAGGTCATGATAGCTTAGGTGTTTTGACGTCGTCAGAAAGTATTCAAGAGCTTGAATATAACTCTGAGTATAATGATTATTTTAAGATTGGTGTGTTTGATGAATTTAATGGCTACGGAAACTATTTCTTTTATATAGATAGAGTTCATATTGATAAAGATTGCTGTGACAAAAAGCCGTATACCAGAACACAAGAAGAGTATGAGGAAGAGAAAAGAAAGGGGATCAGCTGGTCCATTAAAAACTTAGAAGATGGTGGTCGCGATACTATGATAGCCGTTTCAAATTGTGGGGGCGTGTTAACTAGAAAAGGCGGCAACGGTATACAAATAAATACTACGTTTTATATAGGGATGTAAATTTTTATGAGCATGCCTACAGTAAGTCAGATCGTTTCCAGGTATCTTTTTGATAGTGACGCTTTACCGGCCGATCATCCATGATGAATCCTTGATTCGGCCAGCCGGATGGTGGAGAGATGACGTTGACACCGCAAGAGGAGAATCAGGTACAGGCCTCTATTGCCAGTTCCTGGCAACCGAGTGCTTAGTGAGTGACCGACGGAGGGCTCCTGGCCCTCCGTCAATCTGAATCGTTGCGCAAAGTTCTGCGCCTTTTCCGCATTTCATTAATCGCTGCCCTTGGTTAAACTCCCCGCCTTCAGAAACCTCAACAACCATGCTCCGGATTTACGATCCGGCCCGCAGGAGAAAAACATGAGCAACAACGTTGTGGTCTGCGCGATGTACAAATTCGCAGTCCTGAACGACTACAAAGACCTCCGCCAGCCCCTGCTGAACCTCATGCAGGAAAGCGGCGTACACGGCACCCTGCTGCTGGCCCGCGAAGGCATCAACGGCACCATCGCCGGCAGCCGTGAAGGCATTGACGTGATTAAAGCATGGCTGGGCAAAGACGAACGTTTTGAAGGCATCGACTACAAAGAATCCTTCGTCGATATCCAGCCCTTCAAGCGCACCAAAGTTAAACTCAAAAAAGAAATCGTCACCATGGGCGTCCAGGGCATCGACCCCAAGCGCGTCGTGGGCACCTACGTCGACCCCAAAGAATGGAACGACCTGATTTCCGACCCCGAAGTACTGCTGGTGGACACCCGCAACCAGTACGAAGTGGAAATCGGCACTTTCAAAAATGCCGTGAATCCGGCTACGGACACGTTTCGGGAATTCCCAGAGTATGTGAAAGAAAACCTGGATCCGCAGAAACACAAGAAAGTCGCCATGTTCTGCACCGGCGGCATTCGCTGCGAGAAGTCCACCGCCTACCTGAAAGAGCAGGGCTTTGACGAGGTGTATCACCTCAAGGGCGGCATCCTGAAATACCTGGAAGAAGTGCCGGAAGAGCAGACCCTGTGGCAGGGCGAGTGCTTTGTGTTCGACGACCGGGTCACCGTGAACCACAGCCTGGAACGGGGCGATTACGATCAGTGCCACGCCTGCCGCCGGCCGATCACCGAAGACGACAAACAGCGCCCCGAGTACGAGCAGGGCGTGAGTTGTCACCAGTGCATGGATTCACTGACCGAAGAACAGAAAGCCCGTTTCCGGGAGCGTGAGCTCCAGATGCGACTGGCTGAAGCCCGGGGCGAAGCCCATGTAGGTGGTGAAGCGGCCCGGATTATTGCCGAGCGTAAGGCAAAAAAGAAAGCGGAGCAGAAGGAACAGGCGCGCAGGAGTCTGCAAGGGGAGTCGGTTGCGGAGTAACCGGAGCCGCGTTACTGCAGAAAAGCCGGGACAGAGGGCGTTGCGCCCTGTGTCCACCGGTTACACGTTATTGCGCAGGCCAAGCTCGTCCGGGTAAGGCGTCATGTACTTCTGGCTGGTCAGGTAATCCGCCGGTTCCTTGCGCTGTGCCAGGCGCAGCAGTGTCATCGGCACTACCAGTGGAACCTCGCCCCGGCGGTAGGCTTCAACCTGCTCCAGCAGCACGGCTTTCTCTTCCGCTGACATGCTGTCTTTCAGGTAACCCAGCAGATGCTGCATGGCGTTCACATGTGAGCCGCGGCTGACTCGCTGGCTCATGGCTTCCATGAACCGGTGAATGTACCGGTCGGCAACCTGTTCCAGCGGCTCGGACTTCAGGTCCGCCAGAAGCGGCCCGAGTTGGCGGTAGATCTTCTCGGAGTGGGCCATCAGCGTGAACTTGTGGCGGGTGTGAAACTCGATCAGCGCCTGTTTGCCCAGGTTGTCGCCGGCCACATTCTGCAGCCAATCGTCATAGGCAAACACCCGCTCGATGAAATTCTCCCGCAGCATGCTGTCGTTCAGCCGGCCTTCTTCCTCCACCGGCATTAACGGGTAGGCTTCCATCAACGCTTCGGCGAACATGCCCCGGCCGTCCCGATCAATGAAATTGCCTTCCGGGGTATGAACCTTGATGCGCTCCATACCGCAGGTGGGGGATTTCTTCATCAGGATATAGCCGCGCAGATTCCCAAGAGTCGGCAGGATGTCAGCGATGAAACCCTGCATGGCTTCGGTGTGGTCGGCCTTGCCGGTGGTCTCGATCAAACGCATGCCTTCGGGGTGTTTGCGCAGATGAATGGCCGGGCGGGGCACGCCCAGACCGGCTTCCAGCTCCGGGCAGATGGACCGGAATTCAAAATGCTTCGCCAGCACCTCAGTGCAATAGCGCGAATGCTTGTGGCCACCATCGTGGCGCACTTCCTTGCCCAGCAAACAGCTGCTGATGCCTACAGGGATACCGGTCACAGGGTTCTCCAATCACAGAAACGGCATAGTTTCAGACTCAGGAAAGGTGTGGGTGCGATTTCCAAAAATTTTGAAGGCCATGGATGGCCTGAAATAAGCGCACATGGAAGTGCTCGTAGCGGTTTTTGGAAATCGCACCCACACCTTTCCGTCTGGTTTAATCTAGGTACGCTGTTTCAGTGTAAACCGATCAATTCTGACTGCCCAGCCATCCGGCTTCGTCGCGCTTTTCATGAGCGGCCAGAGTGGTCGCATAAATGGTGCGCACATCCCTGGCGAACTGCTCTATCGAGTAATCCGCCGCAAAATCCCGGGCCTTGTCTGAAAGCTGATGGCGCAGGGTGTCGTCTTCCAGCAGCAACTTTGCCCGGGCCAGCCACTGGCTCCTGTTTTCCGGCGTTTTGAAACCGTTCTGGCCATCGCGCACCACGTCCTCGATGCCGCTTGAGCGCACCGCCACTACCGGAAGGCCTGCCGACATCGCTTCCAGAATCACCATGCCCTGGGTTTCTGATTTCGAGGCAAACAGGAAGGCATCGCCCAGGTTGTACCAAAGGGCCATTTCATCCGGTTTTACCGCGCCCACCAGTTGGAAATATGATTCCAGTTCCAGGCTCTCTATTTTCTTCTGCAGCCGGTCGTGCTGGTGACCATCGCCAATCATCAGGAAACGGAAGGGTACCTCGGTTTCCTTTCTCAGCCGGTCGATGGCCTCAATCATGAAGTCGATATTCTTCTCGTTCGACAACCTGGCAACGCTGATGAAAACCTTCTGGTTGGTCAGCCCAAGCTTTGTGCGCAGAGTCTCCACTTCCTCGCTGTCCACCGCCTGAAATTTCTGGTACTCGATACCCGTGGGCTGCACAAACGTTGGCGTGGTTACACCAATCATGCGCAGATATTCCTCGGTGGAGTAGGTGGGCACAATCACGCCGTCGCAGCGGTTGGCAAAGCGCTTGATCAACGCGTGGGAAATCAGGTTGCGGAACAACATGCCGGGCAACGGCACGAAATGCGCGTAGTGCTCCAGCCGGGTGTGATAGGTGTACACCACAGGGATCTTCAGGCGCCGGGCAACGAACATTCCCAGGCTGCCAAGCCAGAACGGGTGGTGCAGATGAATAATGTCTGGCTTGAACCCCCGGACCCGCTTGCGGATGCGGCTCAGGAAAATATTCGCCATTCGGAATTCCCGGTTCTTTCCCATGGTCAGCATCGACGGCACCCGAACCACATGTTTTTCCTGCTCGGGCTGGTCCTGGTAGCGGGGCGCAACAATCAGGGTCTGGTCACCGTGTGCCTCAAGGCCCCGGCGCAAGCGCTCGATGGAAATGGGCACGCCGCCAATAAACGGCAGGTAATTGTTGGTAAACATGGCCACCCGCAACGGCTTCTCCAGCCAGGGTGTAGGGTCCAGGTCGTAATCCGGGTAGTAGTTCTTGCCGATGAAAATAATCTGGTAAAGCTTGATGGTGATGGCCAGGAATACCGAAACAATCAGAATGAAATTCAGATAGCCCGAATAGAACAGCGAATAGACGAAAAACCACATGCTTTCCAGCCGTTTCCAGACCGGATGCTGGCCAACATCCAGCCGCTCCAGCTCATGCTCGATTTCGCCATCCGGCGAAATCCGGACGTCCACATAGTGGTAGAAGCTGTTTTCGGTGTTGAGCACCAGACCTCCGGCACCACCGGTGGTAATGAAGGTCGTGTCAGCTTTTTGCTGCTCGTCGTACAGCGCGAGGTTGGCCGAGAACACCAGATCAATATCCTGGGTCTCGACCACCTCCATCAGAGCGGAACGGAAGGCTTCGGGTTGCAGGTAATCGTCTTCGTCGGCAAATATAGCCGGGTTGTCGGGTCTCACCGGCGGGTGCCCCACGAACAGAACTCGGGCATTCGTAGTGTCCTGGCCCAGCAGATCCTTCAGCCAGCGGATTTGCCAGCGCCAGGGAGTTTTCCCGGTGCTGTCCAGAAATATCAGCCGGGCATTGCCCGTGCGTACGCTGTAAAAATGGGGGCCGAAGTGGTCATAAAAACGGAAGCTGCCGAAATCTTCGTATTCGTGGGGCCCGAATGTCAGCAGATAGGGGATCTCCAGCCGAGCAAGCGTGCCATGTAGCGCCCGGTATTTGTCTTCACCCCCACCGCTGACCGCATTGCCGGCAGACACCAGAAAATCCAGGCCGGCGCTGTTCAGTTCAGGAATGATCCGGTTCTCGAAAATCCCCACGGAATTGTTGATGTTGCCCACCACCGCGAAGCGAATGCCCGCTCCGGGCGGTGTGCGCTCATGCATGCGTTCCACCTGTTCGGTATGCAGGGCTTCGAAATCTTCCTTGACGAAGTTCAGATACAGCTTGTACCCCAGCAGAAACGCCACAATCAGCAGGCACAGATAAAACAACAACTTGAGAGGGCTAGTCCGTATCATTCTGGCCTCCGGTGCTTTTCATCAGTTCCTTTTGCATCACAATCAGCCCGACAATCATGCCCAGGTAGATGGTGATAAAGCGCCAGGCCACCGTCACCAGCACCAGGTGATTGCCGGTAAGGATATCCCGGAAAAAAACACCAAAAACACCTTCGGAAATCCCTGAAGCTCCGGGCGTAGGGGAGAAATACATAATAAAGGTAGTAACCACCAGCAAGCCGATCGTCAACAGATAATCGACGTCGTAGCCGAGCCCGTGAATCAGCAGTGCGGGGAAGCTGAACAGACTCAACAGGAAGGTGGCGGTGAACAGCACAGAAAGCAGCACATGTTTGCGTTCGCCTTTCAGGTAATCGGTAAAACTCTCCGAAAAACGCAGCATTTCCCGGCGCAGCTTGAATTGCCACCGATCATGCCGGCAGGCATTGATCAGGTGAAATTTGCGGATGCCCGCAATCATTCCGCTGAGTGGAGCAACCAGCCATCGGGTTTTGAACAGCAGAGTAATGAAAAAGGCCAGGTAGGCCGTGATAAAAAACGCCAGGGCGGTAACGATGCTCGATGACCAGAGCTCACCGTCGAGGGCTCGCAGCGTCAGCAGGAAAACAGGCGTTAACGAAAAGATGAAAATCACCGCCAGTACCGTGCGAATGGTGGTGGCAGCGGTGGCCCTGGCAACCGGCACGCCGTTGCGGGTCAGGTACCAGATCTGGGCGAAGCCACCGCCGGTGGCCATGGGGGTGATATTGGAGAAGAACAGATTAATGAAAACCAGCTTGAAGATTTTTCGGAATGGAAGCTGGTGGCCCAGTGCCCGCAGTGTGTAATAAAGGCGAAGCCCGTCTGACACAAAATACACCAGCAGTAACAAAACAATTCCGACCAAAAGTTCCGGTGCCAGCAGTCGGGTGTCGAACTCGAAACTCCGGTCGGCAAAGCGAGCATAAACCGCATACACACCCGCGGCCGTCATCAGGACGAAGAGTGCGCCGAACAGGGCCAGCCGGCCTCCGGAGGCTTGTTGTTGATAATCGCTTTCGGTGTCGTCCGCCATCGGGGCTCCATTGTCTGAGAGAAGGCAGTCTACCCGCTGTGGCATGGCGGTTGAACCGTCCGGGGTTGGTCCGGGACTTGAAATTTTTTTCCAGGGCGCGCACAAATAGTAGCTGAATCCTCGAAAGACAAGGTAAAACGAGATGCCCAAGCATTTTGAAGAGGCGCCAGGGCTATACGACGCTCCGGTACCGGAAACGGAAGGATATGTCTTCAACCAGACCATGATGCGTATCAAAGAGCCGGAGCGCTCCATGGATTTCTACACCCGAGTGCTTGGCATGCGTTTGATACGCAAGCTGGATTTCCCGGAGATGAAGTTTACCCTGTATTTCCTGGGTTATCTGGATGACCGCCAGGCCCACACAGTGCCCAGCGATGACGCCCACCGCACTACCTATATCTTCGGCCGCGAAGCCATGTTGGAGCTTACCCATAACTGGGGCAGCGAGAAAGACCCGGATTTTGCGTACCACAATGGCAATGATGAGCCTCAGGGCTTTGGTCACATCGGTATTGCGGTGCCGGACGTATATGCCGCCTGCTCCCGCCTCGAAAACCTGGGCGTAGAGTTCGTGAAAAAGCCGGACGACGGCAAGATGAAAGGCCTGGCCTTTATCAAAGACCCGGACGGCTACTGGGTTGAAATCCTGCAGCCGAACATGCTGGAAAAGCAACGCAAAGAAAACTGATTGCTGTGTTCCAGATGCCCCGGCTTCAGCCTTTATCGCTGGAGCCGGGAGCCTCCCCGTAGCGTGAAGCAACGATAACCGCGATGGTCAGGATTGTTGCCCCCAGAATACCGATAGGCCCAAGCACCTCACCCAGAATCACCCAGGCCAGAAGCGCCACAAACAGCGGCTCCAGAGTCACAATAATGCTGGAAAGCGTCGCCGGTGTATTTTGCATGCCCTTGAAAAACAGCAGGTAACCGATGCAGGTGGGCACCACGCCGATATAACCCACCATCAGCCAGTGCCGGAGCGCCAGCGTTTCCAGTCCCCCGAAACCGCCACTCAACGCCACCACCGGCAGCAGTATCAGCGCGGCGGTAAAAAAGCAGATAAACGCCGTGGTGAATACCGGTGTACCCGCGGAACTGTAACGGCTGGTCAGGGTGAAGCCGGTATATACAGCAGCGGCGAGCAGCGCCATCAGAATGCCGGCCAGTCGCAGCGTGCCGGCGGTATCCATATCACTGATCACCAGCATGCCAGTGCCAAGAATGGCAGCCACGGCTGACACGATGGTCAGCAGGCCGGGTTTTTCACCCAGCAAGGGCGCAGCCAGAATGGCCACCAGAACCGGCGGCAGGCACAGCGAAATCAGCGTGGCAATGCCGGCGCCGGTGAGGTCCACCGCCAACAGATAACTGCCCTGGTAAAACGCCTGAAACAGGCCCATCGCTGCCAGGGGAAGGAAAGCCTTTATTCCCAGCGTTCGTAATGAACTACCGGGTAATGAATGTCCGGGGTTGGCTGCTTTAAGCTTGCGCTGCTCCTGACGCATCAGCAGCCAGAAAAACGGCAACGCCACCACCAGCCGCAGGAAAGCCAGGGTGATGGCTTCCAGCTCTGTGCCGGTAAACAGAAACTTGGCAACAATGCCTGTGGTGGCCCATAGCAACGCGGCCAAAGCAATCAGAAGTGCGCCCTGGATCATGGGATAGTGTCGCTGTCAGAGTGAGGGGGCAAAGGGTAACAGCGGTGGGAACACGGCGCCAGAGGCCGGAACAAAGGGCAGCCGGGGCCGCCCTGCTAACACTTACTCTACAGCCATGCGCTCGGCATTTTTCTCGACAGTGCGGGCACCAATACCCTTCACTTCCGAGAGTTGCTCAACGGATTTGAATGGCCCGTTGGCTTCGCGGTAACTCACAATGGCCTGAGCCTTGCTCTCTCCAATCCCGTTCAGGGAGGTGAGGGCAACAGCATCCGCCGTATTGATGTTGACTGAAACAGGCTCGCTGGCATGAGCGAAGCCGGTGGCCAGACTGAAAATCAGAAGGAAAGCAGCAATAAAGGAACGTGGTTTCATCGGTGAACTCCTGAAAATATAAGCATTTTGGAAGTTCAGGCGTGACAACCTGCAGTAGCGGCTTTCAGGAGTGCTTGTGGAGACAGCGGAGCGGGCCATCCCTGTTGCCCCGTTCCTTAGGGCAAAGGCCATTCCGTGGAGTCCTCATCCCTGAGCCAGCATCCGTGCTGGATTGTCATCCCTGACCCTTTCAAGTCTACAGAAGGTGAGGATTGCAGCTATCAGACATCTGCGCGTTGTGGTGTAGGAGATTTCGTACAGGGGGTGGTGGTATTAGTTAAGCGCTCAAAGATAACTGATTACATTGCCCGCGCTCTTCTAGAGTTCCGGCCAGCCCAATGCATGCTGGCGAAAAAATAAATGTATGATTGTGGCACGATCAAGCTAGACAAAATTCACAAGGAAGTAACAGGTTATTCAATGGCTCATATCGTTGGTGTTTGGGAGTTAGGGGGGCATCTGGGGCATCTCGGTCGTTTTGCGGCTTTGGTTCCCCTGTTTGTTGAGCGCGGACATCGCGTAACCCTTATTCTTCGGGATCTGGCCAGAGTACAACATTTGAAAGGGCTGGAGCAGGCAGCAGTCATGCAGGCACCTCTCTGGACGCCAAGGTCCCGAAGTGCACCAGCGCATCCCGTTAGTATGCCAGAGATCCTCCAGCATTTTGGTTATCTCAGCGTACCGGGGCTATGTGGCATGTTGCGGGCCTGGCGCGATACATTTGATGTTCTCCGGCCAGACCTGTTGCTATGTGATTATGCTCCTACGGCGCTGTTTGCTTCTAGAGGCCAGGGCTTCGTCCGGGCAGCCATAGGTAGCGGCTACAGCATTCCCCCAACAGGACAGGCGCCAATGCCTGTCTTTCGATCAGTCTCTTCCTCAGTCCGTTCGCGCAGCCTGCAGGCCGAGCAACGGGTGGCACGAGTTATCCGGCGTGTTGCTGACGAAATGGGTCAGAACAGGATCAATAGTGTGTCTGAGCTTTTCGATGTTGATGAGGAGTTTTTGTGCACATTGCCAGAGCTGGATCACTATGTGCGTTCACAGCCGGCTCGTTACTGGGGGGTGCCAGCCCAAAGCTCCGCCGGAGAGCTGCCAAGATGGTCTAATCGCGGGATTCCAAGGGTCTTTGCATATATTAAACCTCCCGGGCACCACTTTGATGCCACAATTAAAGTGTTACAACAGTCGGGTTATGAAGCTGAGGTCTTCGCGCCGGGTATTACTGAGGAAGTGAAGCAGAGGCACTCGTCCCCAACGCTCCGAATCAGCTCCCATCCTTATGATTTGATCAAAACCTTCGATTCCTGCGATGTGGTCATATGTCATGCAGGCCATGAGACCGTTGTCCCAGCTCTTCTTGCCGGGCGTCCTGTTTTGCTGATTCCCCTGCACATGGAGCAGTACGCACTGGCATGCCGAGTGGAAGCGCAGGGAATTGGTGAGCTGGTTGCGCCAGATGATCTTGCAAAGCTTCCGCAGGCCCTCAAGCGGTTGCTTGAGCCCTCATGTATTGAGCGGACTCGTATTTTTGCTTCTAAATATGTGGATGTATCCCCGGCGTTGGCAGCCGGGCAGATCGTGCAGCGCTGCGAACAACTATTGTGCGGCTGATAATCCTTTGGTGTTCAGGGGTTGTATGTCTCAGGTCAACTGAAGTTAGTTTCATTGTGATCATGATCAAGAAACGATGACCTTGGTAGTTGACAACATGTAATATTCTCGACACTTTATAGATTGCCTACGATTGGGAGGGGGTTCCGTTTCTGCTCCAGTCGTTGAGAGGTCTTTTGAAGCAGGATGTAAAAAGGGCCAAAAAGCACAGGACGCAAAGCTTGATCGGCTAAATGTAAGCGCTGATCGACTAGCTGTAGGAGCAGCACGGAAGAACAAGGAGTGTGGTTTTGAGCGCAGTTGCTCAGGAAGTACTCAAGGATCGAGTTGAGGAGTTCACTGATCCGCCAGTTGGCATGCAAACATTCGTTTGGGCCATTGGTGGCCTGTCTCGAATCCATCGTGTCCCGTTCGAAGCGAAACTGCTGCTGGAGCAGTTCCCGCCTCCTTACACGCTCGCCTCATTGCAGCAGGCTCTCGAAGTGCTGGGCATGACGGTCAAGTTCTACCCTCTCAACGTCTCGAATTTAAGTTCGGAAAGTTTCCCGTGTTTATTGGTGTACAGCCGAAACGAGGATAAAGAACCGGCGAGTGAAGGGAACGATCCCGGGGAGTCAGTACCCGGCCTGGCACTGGCCGTTCGTTCCGACGGCGAACGCATTTTGTATTTTGAATCCGGTAGTGACACGCCACACACCGAGGGCGTTGACGAAGCGGACCGGCGTTTTGAGCCCCTTGCCAGTCTCACGCCTTCACGGGCACCGGGCGGCAAGGGGCATATCGAGATTCAGTCGCTCGGTTTCCGCTACGCGGATGATCGACCGCCCCTTTACCGCAATCTGAATCTTACTATCAAGCCCGGAACGGCAGTTGCTCTGACCGGCCCATCGGGCTGTGGCAAAAGCACCTTGGCCAAATTGCTTCAGGGTTTTTATCGTCCTACTGAGGGTCGCATCCTCATCGATGGCCGTGATGTATACAACCTCAGTGCAAATGAGTTGCGCGCCCATTTTGGCGTAGTACCACAGGATACTCAGCTCTTCTCCGGCACTATCTATCACAACCTTATTGCCGCCAATCCCCACGCGAGTTTTGAACAGGTCGTGCAGGCTTGCCGCCTCGCCGAAATTCACGAGACGGTTGAAGGGTTGCCTGAGGGATACCAGACGGCTTTAGGTGAACGAGGCGTTGGCCTTTCCGGTGGGCAAAAGCAGCGGCTGGCCATTGCAAGGGCTTTGCTCAAGCGCCCACAGATTCTGATTTTTGACGAAGCCACTAGTGCACTCGATTCAGAAACTGCCGAACAGTTTGCGCAAACAGTGAACAAGCTAAGGGGTAAGGTAACTTTGTTGTTTATTACCCACCTCGTACCCAAAGGGCTGGTTATTGACCAACGGTTAAGCTTGCGTCAAGGGGCTTCGAAGTAAGATGAGATTTAGTAATGACCCAAGTACGCAGATGACGATGAGACCAGATATCTGCGTGGGCCTAGCATCGTTCGCCGCCGGGGGTAGAGGTGACGTTTGAAATGACTATGCATCATTTGCCAGTTGAAGTGCGAGGGGATGGGTAGCTAAGGCTTATGTGGAATGCTGAATCTCCCGCCGGAACGAATCATGAAATCGAGAGGAGCTACGATGACCACCATATTGAGATGCATCAGCGGGCATAAGCGCTGTTTGTGTAGGCTTCTTTGTTCGGCCCTTGCCGGTTTCGCCAGCACAGCGATGGCCCAGCCCTACGAGCAGACCCAGGGCGAGGGCTACACCGTATGCGAAGCCTTTGAATCCATTTTGGCAAACCGGTCGTTGCAGGACCCCATGGTGTGTGAAGTGGACCTGGGTGATGACCCGAATGGGTTTAGCCGACCGGATTGGCAGGAGCTTAGCCTTGAAGATCCGGAGAATTTGGCGCTTTTCCGTAAACTTGATCAGTCGGCTCGAGATATACAGCGCAGCCCCATCAACGATCATAAGCGTGTCAGCGATCTAAGCCCGGAAGAGTGGCTGCGGGATTTTAATTGGCGCCAGGAGCAGCCGAACATCAGTGAAGCTCGGTTGCTGAAAGCCAAGCTCGGCCTGGACGGTGAAGGCGAGGACGAGACAGTGGTGGCGGTGACCTGGGGAACTGATGAATGCCGTCAGGCCTTTGATGCAGGTAACGGAGGGGTTGGTGGATTGATCAGTGGTCCCTATTCGCTATTTCTCTATGACGAGGCGACTGGGCAGGTGAATCTGGATCTGACGGATGGTCCGATTAAATATGTCGCCCATCGAGGTATGGATCCATTGATTTTTCAAGGACGTACTTTTCTGTTTGCTACGGCTTATAGCCCTTCTTTTGGAGCTTACATGTACATCAATGCTTATTACGCTCGTCCGGGGAGGGCCTCGGCGGTCAGCCGCTGTACCTTTAAAGCGGAATTCCCTCGATAAACCATTAGATAGCAAAAGAGTAAAGGACTTAAGCCATGGCTTTGAATTACACAACGGAAGGCATCTGTAGTGGTCAACTAATCCCGGACAGTATTTTAAGGTTTTCCTCAGCAGCAACGGGCGAAATGCCGTCGTTAAATGTGTGAAGTCGCTGCCGGTTGTAGTAGTCCAT
>Ga0209300_1000823_pt1 | contig 13904 bp, 12 predicted proteins | sample Shrwel_input2_RT_FD_187535 | JGI IMG/M metagenome (GOLD analysis project Ga0209300, IMG submission 187535) | Subsurface microbial communities from deep shales in Ohio, USA - Utica-3 well 1 S input2 RT (SPAdes) (version 2) ... | reverse complement strand
GTAAACGGGAGGCAAAACAGCCGACATTGTGCCAAGGTCTGAGCCAGCCGTCGGTCGGCGGGCAGGCTTCAGCGCTTGGCCCACAGCAGGTGGACGCCGGCGAAACCAACGATGGCGCTGGCGGTGGCCAGCATCAGCAGGCCGGTCATCAGGGGCGTGCCATGGGTCACGGCCCAGTTCAGGCCCTGGCCCAGCCAGTTCGTTGCATCGGTCATCAGCCAGGTCAGGTCCATGGCTTCGGGCAGCACCCGCTCGCCGATCTGGTAGGCGGCGTAGTAGATCGGCGGCACGGTCAACGGGTTGGTCACCAGGGTGCAAGCGGCGCTGATGGGCACGTTGCCGCGCACGAGCACCGACGCCGCCACCGCGAACACGATTTGCGCCACCGGCATCAGCAGCCCCATGAACAAGCCTGCGGCCACGCCCCGGGCCACGCTCTGGCGCTCCAGGTGCCACAGCCGGTCGTCCTGCAGGTGAGGGCGCACGGGCGCCATCCAGGGCGAGGCGAGGATCTGGTCCTTGCCTGGCGCCTGGCGCCGCACCTTCGCCCACGTCGTGCGGGTGGTGCGGCGGGTCACCGTCGATGCCTTGCGAAACGATGGCTTCATGGTCTCAGTGTTTGTCTTGCCCGGGCGAAGCATGGTGCAGCAGCTTGTCGGTGTAGGCAATGGCCATGGCCGACAGCAGGAACGCGATGTGGATGACCGTCTGAGCGATCAGCACCTTGTCCGTGTAATTCTGCGCGTTGATGAAGGTCTTGAGCAGGTGAATCGAGGAGATGCCGATGATGGCCGTTGCCAGCTTGACCTTCAGCACCGACGCGTTGACGTGATCCAGCCACTCGGGCTGATCCGGGTGGTCTTCGAGGTTCATGCGCGAGACGAAGGTCTCGTAGCCGCCCACGATCACCATGATCAACAGGTTGGAGATCATCACGACGTCAATCAACCCGAGTACGACCAGCATGATCGTGGTCTCGGTCAGGTGTCGCGGCGGGGTCTGTGCATTCTGGCCGGTTGCCTGAAAAATCGCGGTCAGTGCGTCCTGGTTGCCGAATGCAGCCTCCACGAGGTGGATCAATTCGACCCAGAAGTGAAAGACGTAAACACCTTGGGCCAGGATCAAGCCGAGATAAAGCGGCAACTGCAGCCAACGGCTGGCAAAAATGAACGACGACAGGGGGCTGGTTTTGCGTTTCTGGGCGGGCGTGGTCATGTGGGCCTTAGGGGATAGTCCGAGCTAACAAATTCTAAAGTTGGGAGCATCGTCTCGGGTTGGCAGTGTGAGCGTTGACCACGTATCCGCCCTGTCGTTCGACACCCGGGCGCCACAAGCGCCGGTAATCAGGAGCCATGCCATGACTGGCAACCAACAAAACACCACCACCCCTTACCCCGTTCCCGCCGCTTTTGCGCAGTCCGCACACATCGGCAGCCGCCAAGCGTACGACAAGCTCTGCCAGGAGGCGCAGCAAGACCACACCGCCTACTGGGCTCGCCTCGCACAAGAGATGCTCAGCTGGCACAAGCCGTTCACGAGGGCGCTCGACGACAGCCAGGCCCCCTTCTACAAATGGTTCGACGACGGCCTGATCAACGCCTCCTACAACTGCTTGGACCGCCACGTGGAGGCTGGCCTGGGCGACAAGACCGCCATCATTTTCGAAGCCGACGACGGCCAGGTCACCCACGTCAATTACCGCGACCTGCTCGAGCGCGTCTGCCAGTTGGCCAACGCCCTGAGGGCGCAAGGCGTCAAAAAGGGCGATCGCGTGGTGCTGTACCTGCCCATGTCGGTCGAAGGCGTGGTGGCCATGCAGGCGTGCGCCCGCATCGGCGCCACCCACTCCGTCGTGTTTGGCGGCTTCTCGGCACAAAGCCTGCGCGACCGCATCGAGGACGCTGGCGCCGTCATGGTCATCACCGCCGACGAGCAGGTCCGCGGGGGCAAGACCCTGCCGCTCAAGGCCATCGTCGACGAGGCCCTCACCCTGGGCGGCTGCGACAGCATTCGCCAGGTCATCGTGTTCCGTCGCACCGGTGGCAACGTGGGTTTCCACGCCCCGCGCGACCTGTGGATGCACGAGTTGACTGCGGCTCAACCGGGCTACTGCACCCCCGAGTGGGTCGAGGCTGAGCACCCCCTGTTCCTGCTCTACACCTCGGGCTCCACTGGCAAGCCCAAGGGCGTTCAGCACAGCACCGGCGGCTACCTGCTGCACGCGGCCCTGACCATGAAGTGGACCTTCGACTACAAGCCGTCGGACATCTTCTGGTGCACGGCCGACATCGGCTGGGTCACGGGCCACACCTACGTTGCCTACGGGCCGCTGGCCAATGGCGGCACGCAAGTCGTCTTCGAGGGCGTGCCCACTTACCCGGACGCCGCCCGCTTCTGGCGCATGATCCAGGCGCACAAGGTCACGATCTTCTACACCGCGCCCACGGCCATCCGCGCCCTCATCAAGGCCGCCGAGTCCCATGCCGAGGTGCACCCGCGCCAGTTCGACCTCACCAGCCTGCGCTTGTTGGGCACGGTGGGCGAGCCGATCAACCCCGCCGCATGGGAGTGGTACCACCGCGAAATCGGTGGCGGCCGCTGCCCCATCGTCGACACCTTCTGGCAGACCGAGACCGGTGGCCACATGATCACGCCGCTGCCAGGGGCCCATGACCTGACCCCTGGCTCCTGCTCGCTGCCCTTCCCGGGCATCGATGCGGCGGTGGTGGACGAAACTGGCAAGGAGGTGCCGTGGGGGCAGGGTGGTGTGCTCGTGGTGCGCAAGCCCTGGCCGTCCATGATCCGCAACATCTGGGGCGACCCCGAGCGATTCAAAAAGAGCTACTACCCCGCCGATTTCGGCGGCAAGTACTACCTCGCAGGCGACGGCGCCATCCGCGATGCGCACACGGGCTACTTCACGATCACCGGCCGCATCGACGACGTGCTCAACGTCTCCGGGCACCGAATGGGCACGATGGAGATCGAGTCGGCGCTGGTCTCGCACCCGCTGGTGGCCGAAGCCGCCGTCGTGGGCCGCCCGGATGACCTCACCGGTGAGGCCATCTGTGCTTTCGTGGTGCTCAAACGGCCGCGCCCCGAGGGCGAGGAAGCCCGCCAGATCGCCAACGAGTTGCGCAACCACGTGGGCTTGGCGATCGGCCCGATCGCCAAGCCCAAGGACATCCGTTTTGGCGACAACCTGCCCAAAACACGCTCGGGCAAGATCATGCGCCGGCTGCTGCGCGTCGTCGCCAAGGGCGAGGACGTCACGCAAGACACCTCCACGCTGGAAAACCCGGCGATCCTGGAGCAACTCGCGCGCAGCAATTGACCTGAGGGCCGCCTGAGCGGCGGCCGTTCAACTCCTTTGCCTGACCGGCCCGGTATTCAGACCGGGTCGGGAACGATTTCGTCCATTTCGCCTCGCATATTCGAGTCGGGGGTTTGCCGAGCGCAAGCCGCCTGTATTTCCGTGCGCGCCTGAAACCGACAACAGGTGTTTTCGAATGGAGGTTTCGGGTAAACCAGCGGGTTTGCCGATTTTTCACGTGTCCCTAGCATTCCCCCTCATTACAAACGTTCACACGACCCACTAGATTGAGGGGGTGACAGCGCCAAAAGCGCGGTCCTACATCGCAATGACGAGGAGCTTCTAATATGGCTACAACCAGCGTTTCCAGCGCACCGATGACCGCCGAGGAAAAGAAGGTGATTTTCGCCTCCAGCCTTGGCACTGTTTTCGAGTGGTATGACTTCTACCTGTATGGCTCTTTGGCTGCCATCATCGCCAAACAGTTTTTTGCCGGACTGGATCCGACGTCGGCATTCATTTTCGCGCTCCTCGCCTTCGCGGCCGGCTTCATCGTCCGTCCATTTGGCGCTCTGGTCTTCGGTCGCCTGGGCGACATGATCGGCCGCAAATACACCTTCCTGGTCACCATTTTGCTGATGGGGGCCTCGACCTTCATCGTGGGCATCCTGCCCAACTACGCCGCCATCGGCGTGGCCGCCCCCGTCATCCTGATCATCCTGCGCTTGCTGCAAGGCCTGGCGCTGGGCGGTGAGTACGGCGGTGCCGCCACCTACGTGGCCGAACACGCCCCGCACGGCCGCCGCGGTGCTTACACCGCCTGGATTCAGACCACGGCCACCCTGGGTCTGTTTCTGTCGCTGATCGTCATCCTGACGACCCGCACCGTGATCGGCGAAGACGCCTTCCAGGACTGGGGATGGCGCGTGCCCTTCCTGGTCTCGCTGGTCCTGCTGGGCATCAGCGTGTGGATCCGCCTGAGCATGAACGAGTCCCCCGCTTTCCAGAAAATGAAAGCCGAGGGCAAGACCTCCAAGGCCCCGCTGACGGAGTCGTTCGGCCAGTGGAAGAACCTCAAGATCGTGATCCTGGCCCTGTTCGGTCTGGTCGCCGGTCAGGCCGTGGTCTGGTACACGGGGCAGTTTTACGCTCTGTTCTTCCTGACGCAGGCCCTCAAGGTCGATGGCGCCACGGCGAACATCCTGGTCGCGATCTCCCTGCTGATCGGCACCCCGTTCTTCGTGGTGTTCGGCACCCTGTCTGACAAGATCGGCCGCAAGCCCATCATCCTGGCCGGTTGCCTGATCGCTGCGCTGACGTACTTCCCGCTGTTCAAGGCCCTGACCCAGTACGCCAACCCGGATCTCGCCAAGGCCCAGGCCACCGCGCCGGTCACCCTGGTGGCCGACCCGGCTGAGTGCTCCTTCCAGTTCAACCCGACGGGCACCTCCAAGTTCACCAGCTCCTGCGACGTGGCCAAGCAGCTGCTGGCCCAGAGCTCGGTGAACTACGAGAACGTGGCAGCCCCGGCTGGCACCATCGCCGTGATCAAGATCGGTGACACCGTCGTCAACAGCTACGCGGTCAACAAGATCGGCGAAGCCGATGTGCCGGCCGCCAAGGAGGCCGCAGCCAAAGCCAAGGACGCCGCGGCCACCAAGCTGGCAGCCTTGGAATCTGCAGGCGCCACTGGCAAGGAAGCCGAGGCGGCCCTGTCGGCTGCGAAAAAGGCCGCGACTGAAGCCGCAGCCGGTCTGGCTGCGTTCGACAAGGACGCCAAGGCCGCTGCGACCAAGGTGATCGATGGGCTGTTCAAGAAGGCGGTTGCGACCGAGCTGACCAAGGCGGGCTATCCTCCCAAGGCCGACCCGGCGAAGGTCAACAAGCCCATGATCGTGGCCATCCTGACCATCCTGGTGATCTACGTCACCATGGTCTACGGCCCGATCGCCGCCATGCTGGTGGAGATGTTCCCGACCCGCATCCGCTACACGTCGATGTCGCTGCCGTATCACATCGGTAACGGCTGGTTCGGCGGCTTGCTGCCCACCACGGCCTTCGCGATCGTGGCTCAGACCGGCAACATCTACAACGGCCTGTGGTATCCGATCATCATCGCCAGCGCGACCTTCGTGATCGGTCTGCTGTTCGTCAAGGAAACCAAGGACATCGACATCTACGCAGGCGACTGATTCACCTGCAGACACCCAGTCCGAAAAGGCCCCGCTCGTCGGGGCCTTTTTTCATGGGCGTTGGGCCAGGATCCACTTCACCAGCAAACGGGCTTCCGCTTCGCTGACCTGACTTTGTGCGGGCATCGGGCCCATGGGCATCTGCCAGGCACCCCCCCCGCCCTTGAGGACCTTGCCGACCAGGCGCGACTCGGCCTGCTGGTCGTTGCGGTATCGCGCGGCGATGTCGATGAACGCGGGGCCGGCTCGGGCCTTTTCAACCTGGTGGCAGGCCAGGCAGGCGCGCTTGCGGGCCAGATCGGCGTTCGCCTGCGCGGCACCGCCGCCGCTCAGGCCCAGCACGGCCATGACCACCAACGAGGTGAGCCGGCCAGCAGGGCGGGACTCGAGGTGGGCTTTCGGGGGTGTGAACATCCGGGTCCTTCGTTGCATGAAGCTGATTTATAAACGCATCAACGCCGCTCGGCGAATGACGCCCGTTTGGAGGCGCTTCTCCTCGGCACACAAGGACCTTCTGTCATGTGGTTTGTTGCAATCGGTGTGGTCATGCTGGTGATGAACATCGCCGGCATCGGCCCGGTCGGCCAGTGGACCTGGGGCTGGGGCGAGCGCGGCTGGTTCGTTCTGCTGCCGTTCGGCCTGGCCGTGGTGTGGTGGACCTGGTCTGACATGAGCGGGCGCACCCAGCGCAAGGCCATGAAGAAGGTCGACGACAAGCGCGACGCCCGCCGTCAGAAGTCCATGGACGCCTTGGGCTTGCGAAAGCCTGGCAAGCGCAGGTGAGGGTGGCGGAGGCTAAAATCCGCGGTTACCCGTCTTGAACCGATTTTGATTCGATCCCCGGAGCCCTTCATGCCCCAATACCGTTCCCGCACCTCGACCGCCGGCCGCAACATGGCGGGTGCGCGCGCCCTCTGGCGTGCAACCGGCATGAAGGACGGAGACTTCGAAAAGCCGATCATCGCCATCGCCAACAGCTTCACGCAGTTCGTGCCCGGCCACGTCCACCTCAAGGACCTCGGCCAACTGGTGGCGCGTGAAATCGAGGCCGCAGGTGGCGTCGCCAAGGAATTCAACACCATCGCCGTTGACGATGGCATCGCCATGGGCCACGGCGGCATGCTGTACTCGCTTCCCTCGCGCGACCTGATCGCCGACAGCGTCGAGTACATGGTCAACGCCCACACGGCCGACGCGCTGGTGTGCATCTCCAACTGCGACAAGATCACCCCCGGCATGCTGATGGCGGCCCTGCGCCTGAACATCCCCGTGGTGTTCGTCTCGGGCGGCCCGATGGAAGCTGGCAAGGCCAAGATCGAAGGCAAGGTCATCTCGCTGGACCTGGTCGACGCCATGGTCAAGGCGGCCGACAAGAATTGTTCGGATGAAGAAGTCGCCATCGTTGAGCGCTCGGCCTGCCCGACCTGCGGTTCGTGCTCGGGCATGTTCACCGCCAACTCGATGAACTGCCTGACCGAGGCTTTGGGCTTGTCCCTGCCCGGCAACGGCACCGTGCTGGCCACCCACGCCGACCGCGAAAAGCTGTTCCGCCGCGCCGGCCGCACCATCGTGGACTTGGCCAAGCGCCACTACGAGCAGGACGACTTCTCCGTGCTGCCGCGCAACATCGCCAACTTCAAGGCCTTCGAGAACGCCGTTGCGCTCGACGTGGCCATGGGCGGCTCGACCAACACCGTGCTCCACCTGCTGGCCGCCGCCCGCGAAGCCGAAGTGCCGTTCACCATGGCCGACATCGACCGCATGTCCCGCAAGGTGCCTTGCCTGAGCAAGGTCGCCCCGGCCGTGCCCGATGTGCACATCGAAGACGTGCACCGCGCCGGCGGCATCATGTCCATCCTGGGTGAGCTCGCCCGTGGTGGCCTGCTGCACACGGATGTGCCCACTGTGCACAGCAAGACCATGGCCGAGGCCATCGCCAACTGGGACGTCACCGTCACCCAGGACGAGGCCGTGCACACCTTCTACAAGGCGGCGCCCGGTGGCATCCCCACGCAGGTGGCCTTTTCGCAAGACAGCCGCTGGAAGGCCCTCGACCTCGACCGCGCCAAGGGCGTGATCCGCTCCAAGGAACACGCGTTCACCGCCGACGGTGGCCTGGCGGTGCTCTACGGCAACATCGCAGAAAAGGGTTGCATCGTGAAGACGGCCGGCGTCGACGAATCCATCTGGACCTTCACCGGCAAGGCGCGCGTGTTCGAGAGCCAGGAAGACGCCGTTGACGGCATCCTGGGCGAGGTGGTGCAGGCTGGCGACGTGGTCATCATCCGCTACGAAGGCCCCAAGGGCGGCCCCGGCATGCAGGAGATGCTCTACCCGACGTCCTACCTCAAGAGCCGCGGCCTGGGCAAAGAGTGCGCCTTGCTGACCGACGGACGCTTCTCCGGAGGCACCTCGGGCTTGTCCATCGGCCACGCCTCGCCTGAAGCGGCGCAAGGTGGCGCCATCGCCTTGGTTGAAGACGGCGACACGATTGAAATCGACATCCCCAACCGCCGCATCCACCTGGCCATCAGCGACGAAGCCCTGGCTGCACGCCGCGCGGCCATGGAAGCGAAGGGCGCCCAAGCGTGGAAGCCGGTCAAGCGTGAGCGTTACGTGTCGGCGGCCCTGCAGGCTTATGCGCTGCTGACCACCTCGGCTGACACCGGCGCCGTGCGTGACATCACGCAGGTTCAGCAGCGCTGATCGCGGTCGCTGGCGTCAAGGCGCCAGCGTCTCCGCAACAAAAAGGCCCGCGACATGCGGGCCTTTCCCATGAGGGCAGGCGCCCGTCAAAGCAGCTTGAACGCCAGCAAGGCCACGAGCGTGGGCCCAAGCGCGGCCACCAGCAGACCGCCAGCGGCGATGGACTGATCGCTGAAGGCCCCCTTGAGGATGGACGCCCCGGCCGGGTTGGGCGCGTTGGCGATGATGGTCAAGCCCCCGCCCGTCACGGCACCCGCCACCAGCGCGTACTTGAAGTCGTCGCTCAAACCCGGCACCAGTGAGCCCAGGTAGGTGAGGGCGGCGTTGTCGGTGATGGCCGTCAGGGCGGTCGCGCCGAAGAACACGGCGTCGCTGCTCATGCTCAGCAGCACGGGCTCCAGCCACCACTGCTGCTGTCCACCCAGCACGACCAGGCCGGCGAGGAAGAAGGCCACCAGCAGGCCTTCACGAAGGATCAAAGGTGACTGATAGCGTTCGTAGGCCGTGGTGAAGCCCAGGAAGAACATGAACATGCTGAGGAACACGGCGGGGTGGTGAGCGAACACCACGATGCCAGCCAGGAAGGTCAGGTGAATGAGCGTCACCAGCAGCGGGGGTTGAGCGTCCTTGGACGCGGGCAGGCCGGGCAGGCCGCGTAGCTCGCGGTTGAACAGCAGCACCAGCCCGGCCGCATTGATGCCCACGGCCAAAGCGGCTTTCCAGCCGAAGTGCTGCAGCATGAAGCCCAGGTCCCAGCCCCAGGCGGTGGCGACCATCAGCACGGGCGGCGCTGCATAGGGCGTCAGGGTGCCGCCGATGGAGACGTTGACGAACAGCACGCCCAGCGCCCCGTACTTCAGTTTGGTGGAGATGCGGTGGGCGTACAGGCCGTCACGCATCAGGAGCGCGGCCAGCGTCATGGCGGCGGGCTCCGTGATGAAGGACCCCAGCAAGGGCACGACCGACAAGACCACCAGCGTGAAGGCCAGGCCTTTGGGCAAGGGCAGCAACCTGACCAGCAGGCGCACCAGCGTGCCAGCGAGTTGCAGGATCGGTTTGCTCGCGGCCGCCACCATGATCGCGAACACGAACAGGGGTTCGGTGAAATTGCGGGTGTCCAGGTACTCAACCGCCCTTTGTTTGCCATCAACGGCAAACATGGCGAACATCATCACCATGGCCCAGAAGCCGAAGACCACCTCGACCTCCCCCAGGAAGTGCCACAAGCCTGCGTGAGCAGGTCGGCTGTGAGCCAGTCTTTCAAAGTACTTGGTCGAGAACGTGTGAATGAGGGCCACGGCAAACAAGCCCGCGCCGATCAGCTGGATGGTGCTAGGGTTCATGTGGTCGATCGTAGCAGCGTCGTGTTTCGGTTATCGTTCGCGCCATGCTGATCCACCCGCAATTCGACCCGATCGCCCTCTCGCTGGGGCCCTTGAAAATCCACTGGTACGGTCTGACCTACCTGGCCGCGTTCTCCCTGTTCTACCTGCTCGCCGCCGCGCGGGTGAAGCGGCCCTGGTACGCGCAGCATGGCTGGGATCGTCAGGTCGTGGAAGACCTCTTGTTCTTCGGGGTGCTCGGCGTGGTGCTGGGGGGGCGACTGGGCTATGTGCTTTTCTACAAGCCTGCGTACTACCTGGATCACCCGAGTGAGATCCTGTCGGTCTGGCAGGGTGGCATGGCCTTTCACGGCGGGCTGATCGGGGTCATCGCGGCCATGGCCTTGTTTGCCTGGAGGCGGCGTCGGCCCTTCTTCGAGGTCGCCGACCTGGTGGCGCCGTGCGTGCCGATTGGTCTGGCGGCCGGGCGCGTGGGCAACTTCATCAACGGTGAGCTCTGGGGCCGCGCCGCCGACCCCAGCCTGCCGTGGGCCATGGTGTTTCCTCAGTCCGGCACGGACCTGGCTCGCCACCCGTCGCAGCTCTACCAGTTCGGCCTCGAAGGCTTGCTGCTCTTTGCCCTGCTGTGGTTTTACGCGCGCAAGCCTCGGGCGCTGGGCGCCGTCTCGGGCGCGTTCATGGTCGGCTACGGCGTTTTCCGATTCATCGCGGAGTACTTCCGGGAGCCCGACAGCTTCCTGGGGCTGCTGGCGCTGAACATGAGCATGGGGCAGTGGCTGTGTGTGCCCATGATCGCCCTCGGCGCCCTGATTTGGGGCGTGGCACAAAAAAAGGCCCCCGGTCCCGAGGGACAGGGGGCATAAAGAGGTCGGTGCGGTTTTCGCAAACCCACTGACCCCCGCTGAGGAAGACCCCCTGGCTTCGCACGAAGCCGGGAGGTCACGTCGATTGAAGCAAGCGACGTGCCAGCGGGGCGGTCAGGCCGCCTGCTTGTGGGCCACGCCGTGACGCGTGTACAGGAAGTCGAGCACGGCCTTGCGGCACTGGATGTAGGCCGGGTCTTCGGCCAGCTCCACACGGTTGCGCGGTCGCGCCAGCGGGACATCCAGCACCTCACCGATGGTGGCAGCCGGGCCGTTGGTCATCATCACGATGCGGTCCGACAACAGCACGGCCTCATCCACGTCGTGGGTCACCATGACGACCGTGCTTTGCGTGCGCGCCACGATCTTGAGCAGCTCGTCTTGCAGGTGCGCACGGGTGAGGGCGTCGAGTGCGCCGAAGGGCTCGTCCATCAGCAAGACCTTGGGCTCCATGGCCAGCGCCCGCGCGATGCCCACGCGCTGCTTCATGCCGCCCGAGATTTCGTTGGGGCGCTTGTCGGTGGCGTGGCTCATGCCGACCAGATCGAGGGCGTCGGCGGTGCGCTTCTTGAGTTGCGCCTTGCCTTCCTTGGCGCCGAACACGCGCTCCACCGCCAGGTAAACGTTCTGGAAGCAGGTCAGCCAAGGCAGCAGCGAGTGGTTCTGGAACACCACGGCGCGCTCCGGCCCGGGCCCTGCGATTTCGCGACCGTCGCAGATCAACCCGCCGCTGGTGGGCAACAGCAGCCCGGCGATCAGGTTGAGCAAGGTGGATTTGCCGCAGCCCGAGTGACCGATCAGGGCAACGAACTGGCCCTTCTCGATGCACAGGTTGATCTCGCGCAGGGCGTGGAACTGGCCCTTCTTGGTGTTGAACACCATCTCGGCCTGGCTGATGTCGATGAAGTGGGACATGGTGGGCTCCTTCAGGTGAGGGTGGGGTTCATTCGAAGCTGAAGCGATTGGCGATGGACACCAGCGCCTGTTCCAGCAACAGACCGACCACGCCGATCACGACGATGGCGATGATGATGTGTTGCACGTTGAGGTTGTTCCACTCGTCCCAGACCCAGAAGCCGATGCCCACGCCGCCGGTCAGCATCTCGGCGGCCACGATCACCAGCCACGCTGTGCCCACCGACAGGCGCACACCGGTCAGCATGTAGGGCAGCACCGAGGGCAGCAGGATCTTGGTGACGATCTTCCACTCCGACAGGTTGAGCACCTTGGCCACGTTGAGGTAGTCCTCGGGCACGCGCTGCACGCCCACGGCGGTGTTGATGATCATCGGCCAGATGGAGCAGATGAAGATCGTCCAGATGGCGGCCGGGTCGGCCGACTTGAATACCAGCAGGCCGATGGGCAGCCAGGCCAGCGGCGACACCGGGCGCAACAGGCTGATGATCGGGTTGAGCATGCTGCCGATGACCTTGGAGCGGCCGATCAGGAAGCCCAGCGGGATGCCGACCAGCGCGGCCAGGCCGAAGCCCATGGCCACGCGCTTGAGTGAGAACAGGATGTTCCAGCCCAGGCCCTGATCGTTGGGGCCGTTGTCATAAAACGGGTCGGAGAACAGAATCACCGCGGCGTCCCACGTGGCGGCGGGCGTCGGGAAGGTGGTGCTCTTCATCGTCAGCAGGCCCCAGATGGCGACCAGCAAAGCCAGGCCGGCCACGGGAGACAGCACTTTCAACGCCAGCTCACCCCAGTCGATGGTGGGGCGCTTCGGGGTGGTCGCGGCCTTCGCGGCAACCGGTGTCGCCAAGGCGGTAGATGGGGACGAGGTCATGGGGTTCTGGCTGGGCGTGGCGGCAGAGGCCTTGTCGGCGCGCAGGGCGTCGCTGGCGTCAGAGGGGCTGTGGAAGACGGCGCTGACCATGGTGTGCTCCTGGGTTCTGCGAGGGGTCGGAAGGGTGCGGCGAGGTGCAAGGCCCCGCCCGGCTCGGCGTTCTCGGTGACTGGGCCTGTGGAGCCTTCTGCGAGGCTGCCATCAGGCCGTTCGGGTGTCCTCAGCGGGAGTCAGCGGGTGAACAGGGGACGAACCGGGCGGCTTGCTCGGGGCAGATCAGGCCGAGGCCTTGATCTTGAAACCGTCGGCGTATTTCTTGGGGTCCTTGCCGTCCCAGACCACGCCATCGACCATCTTGCTGGTTCGCATCACGTCCTTCGGGATGGGCACGTTGAGCGCGCTGGCGGCCTGCTTGTACAGGTCGACCTTGTTGACCTGCTTGGCCACGCCCAGGTAGTCGGGGTGGTCCTTGAGCAGGCCCCAGCGCTTGTGCTGCGTCAGGAACCACATGCCGTCGCTCAGGTACGGGAAGTTGACCTTGCCGTCGTTGAAGAACTTCATGTGGTTGGGGTCGTCCCAGGTCTTGCCCAGGCCGTTCTGGTAGCGGCCCAGGATGCGCTGGTTGATGGCGTCCACGCCGGTGTTGACGTAGGACTTGGCGGCGATCGTCTCGGCCATCTTGAGCTTGTTTTGCAGGCCGGCGTCGATCCACTTGCCTGCCTCCAGCACGGCCATGATCACGGCGCGCGCGGTGTTGGGGTACTTCTTGACGAACTCGTCGGTCGTGCCAAGCACCTTCTCGGGGTGGTCCTGCCAGATGTCCTGGGTGGTCGTGGCGGTGATGCCGATGCCGTCCATGATGGCGCGGTGGTTCCACGGCTCGCCCACGCAGAAGCCGTCCATGTTGCCCACCCGCATGTTGGCCACCATCTGCGGCGGCGGCACGGTGATGACCTTGGCGTCCTTCATCGGGTTGATGCCGTAAGACGCCAGCCAGTAGTACAGCCACATGGCGTGCGTGCCGGTGGGGAAAGTCTGGGCGAAGGTGTATTCGCGCTTGTCGGTGGTCATCAGCTTGGCCAGGGACGCGCCATCCTTGCCGCCGGCATCGGCCACCTTCTTCGACAGCGTGATGGCCTGGCCGTTGTGGTTGAGGTTCATCAGCACGGCCATGTCCTTCTTGGGCCCGCCGATGCCGAGCTGCACGCCGTAGATCAGCCCGTACAGCACATGCGCCATGTGCAGGTCGCCGTTGACCAGCTTGTCCCGCACGCCCGCCCAGGAGGCTTCTTTGGTGGGGATGATCTTGATGCCGTACTTCTTGTCGAAGCCCAGGACCGAGGCCATCACGATGGAGGCGCAGTCGGTCAGGGGGATGAAGCCGATCTTGACCTCTTCCAGTTCGGGTTTGTCGGAGCCGGCCGCCCAGGCCGTTGAATGCAGCGCTGGGACTGCACCGACGGCCCCTGCGGCGGCGACGGTCTTCAAGATGGAGCGGCGGGTCATGTTCAGATCCTGCGGATTCATGGTGCGAAGCTTTCCTGTTTGAAAAACAAAAAAGGTGTCGTCGTTACATGGATCGCCGAGGCGAAGCCGTGCATCGATGACACCTTTGTCCGGAAGCTCAGGGCTCAGCGTCGAGCGCCCAAGTCATGCAAGGTCGCCGTTGACCCTGCCTGATGGGATTCATGCAACAGC
>Ga0209300_1000821_pt1 | contig 13917 bp, 14 predicted proteins | sample Shrwel_input2_RT_FD_187535 | JGI IMG/M metagenome (GOLD analysis project Ga0209300, IMG submission 187535) | Subsurface microbial communities from deep shales in Ohio, USA - Utica-3 well 1 S input2 RT (SPAdes) (version 2) ... | reverse complement strand
GCGCGACACGGACCAGCGTTTCCAGCGAGCACTGACCGTCGCTTTCGAGTTTGCGCAACGCCCCCAAGGACAGTCCGGCCATTTGCGCCAGTTCACGCTGCGTAAGCGATTGGGCAAGCCGCTGCTCGCGCAGACGAACACCCAGCGCGTGCAGGATCTCAGCGGGAGTCGAGAGATGAAAAGTCACTTTTATGACCCTTAACGCGGAAAAGATTGCGTAAGTACCATTTTAGTGAACTTTACTTATTCTTGAAAGCAGATGACTGCGATAGCTGCCGCGAGCGACTAGGCAGTGACCATCGTAACGTTACGATACCGTAGCGCTACGATGTTACGGTGCAGGCTCCTGTCCAGCCGCCGGCGCCTCCAGCAGTACTGAAGGCTCCACCCCCAGCGCCTCGGCCAGCTTGAAGATGTTGAGCAATGCGATGTTGCGCTGACCACGCTCAACACCCCCCAGATAGCTGCGTGCCAAGCCACTTTCCAGTGCTAGGCGTTCTTGCGACCACCCTCTGGTCTTTCTGATTTCTATCAGCTTCAGGCCGAAGCGTAGTCGGGGATCAAGGGCCATATTTCTCTCTTCTTTAAAGAGAAATGACTCTATGAGTACCCCCTCTATAGGGCTACTCCCGATAAGTACCCGCACTATGAGTGACAATTGAATGCAGTCCCCATAAAATGGCCTCTATGAGTAACAAAATGGGGGGATGACGTATGGCAAGCGTCTGGAAGACTGCGGGGGTGGGAGCGGCGGCGGGGCTGGCAGTTCCGGTGGCTGGGCTTTCAGGTCTTGCTGCCGCTGGTCTTACGCTGATTCTTGTACTGGCGATGGTCGGCGTGGGGCCTGCGCGCCTGTCACAGACATCGCTTTGGCGTTGTGCCGTGCTGGCCTGCAACTTCACCTGAAGCACTTCAATCGCCAGAAGCATGATGTCGTGTTCACCGGGCCCCAGCATGGCGATGCGCTCGCAAGCTATATCCAGTTCCTGGGCGAACTCGGGATCAAGGAGTCGGAGTTTCAGTGCGTGCTGCGCACCCAGGACGGCCAAGCCCGTCCTCCGGCCTGGGTTCCTTCCACGCTCAAGGCTCAGCTTCCCGTACGCATCCGCCGCATCGGCCCACCCTCACTCGCCAAGGCGTCGAGCTACGCCAAGTGGCTGGGTATCCAGCTCACCGAGCCGAATGGTAGCGGGCTGGGTCACCTGGCTGGGATCGCCTGCATGCTGGGCACACTCGCGCTTGAGACGACGCTCAGAGAGCCTTCTGATACCCATCACCAAGTGTGATAGTTCAACGATGAATCGCGTCTTCAAAACTCGCCACTTCAGCCGCTGGATGCGAAAGACAGAACTGACTGACGAGGCCCTGTGTGGCGCAGTACGCGAGATGGCTCAGGGGCTGATCGACGCGGATCTCGGCGGTGGTTGCGATGACGACAAAGACGAAGGCTAAGAGCCGAATCCTGGAGGCTGTGCACGAGACGGCGGCGGATCTGAGCCGGTTGGGCTTTATCGACCAACGCAAGATGCGCAGATACGACGTGTTGTGCCTGGACCCGATTCCCGACTATGACGCCCAGAAGATTCGGTCCCTTCGCGACCGCTATCAGATCAGCCAGACCGTCCTGGCGTCCCTGCTCAACACAAGTCCGTCAGCGGTGCGCCAGTGGGAGTTGGGCGGCAAGCACCCCAGTGGTCCATCACAAAAACTGCTCAACCTGCTTGAGCGCAAAGGCCTTGAAGCATTGATCTGAAGGCCTTGCGATGATGCAGACGGGGGCGCGCTTTCGCCACGGCGTCGGCCGAGACTTGACTCAATCGGGCGTCTCTCCCTGTTCCGCAGGAATGAAGGGAATCAGGCCTTTCTCGTAGGCAAGGCGCTGCAGTTCGAGCGGCGCGGTGCGAATGTCCATCATCAGGCCATTGACCTGCAGTATCCACACCATCGGGTTGTCTGCGAGGCGGCTGGGCAGGGTCCATTCGTGTGAAAACGGCCCCATCTTCAGCGCATCCCGGATCGCCTTCGACTTGTTCTGCCCGGTGCTCTCGGCGATCCCGAAGAACGCATAGATGGTCTTCGGCTTGCAGTGCGGCGTCTGAGAGGCATCGTCGAGGAAATTCACCCGGCCGACCGCATGCACGGCCGCCGCCGCCCAGACGCTCTCCTTGCCGCTCGACAGCGGCGAAGGACGCTTGCGGGCGAGTGCACCGACGACGCGGTGGATCATCTGACGATATTCCTCGTTGAGGTGCTGTGCGCAGAACGCGTCAGTCAGTGCGGTGATGGCGGCGAACTTCTCGGCCATCACTTTGGGGATTCGCTCGGATGTGACCATGGTGACTGCAAAGTGGGAGAGACGTCGCATTCTCACAGATTGACCGGTCCATACCAACGGGTCGGCACGGGCGGGGACCGAGGAGCAGAAACGTGGTTAGCAACGCGTCGTCCAGCGTGAGCGTGGCGCACACGGTCTCTCCCCCTGATCATGGCCGGGGATGTGTGTGCCGGGGGCTTCGAACAATCGAGCACCACACCCCCTCATGCACATCGTCGGCAGGGCAGAGGTCGGTGTGGTCGCGAAGTTGGAACGCACTTTCTCAGCCGTCGTTTTCAAGCCCCGACAAGAAGCTGCGTACGCCGGGCCTGCTCAAGCGGCGGCGGTGCCAGTTCGGGTGCTGATGCGGCTGGAGGGCCCGATGGGGTGTCTGTGGGACGGGTCCGGTCACGCGCAGCCAGCGCCCGAGTACTTTCCTGACGCAGTGTTGGCACCGATCGGCCTGAACCCGATTGCCGTCACCGAAGATGCTGCCGTAGCCGGCCGTGAAGTCGATGGAAATCCGTTCCTGGTTCTCGTCGCGCCTGAACCGTGCGCACTTGGATCCCGGCCGCTATTGCCAGCTCCACGCCGTTCATTTATTGGCTTTTACCGGGCAACTATTCATCAGCGCGTCGAAAACGGGAACTGCTTTTGCAATGCATTCCAGTGCATCCCGCACGGGCTGAAAGCAGTCATCGTCCTTGTCGAACTTGCCAGACTCCTCCCAAGTGCTTGCCAGTGCGTCCCCGTTCAGCCGGACCGGCAGAAAGAAGTTTCCGTTACCCTGGTTCTTGAAGCCCAGTTTGGCGAGTTGGTCCAGCTGTGGTGTTGCCTGCTTGACGCATCTTTTCCATGCATTTTTGCCACCAAATGCCTTTCCGTCGCAATCAAGCATGAATCCTGCTTCGCCGCCAGTGGTGCCGACCCCGCAGAACAATGCAGACCAGTAGTCATCATTATCTTCGATGTAGTCGATGTAGATTATTGCCTTATGGGTCTGTTTCAGAAAACTAACTTCTTCCTCATCCGTCTCTTCTTCGTGCTCGATCAGCCAGTCCAGTGGGGCCAGCTGCCAATCTTCATTTTCTAAGTCGAAATGGCCGTGCCATTCGCTCCCCGAACTACAAAAATCCTCGACACAGTCCTGTATTGCTTCGAGCAAGGCCGGCTCCAAGGCTTGCCCGAAGTAGACAGCGCTTTCATTGAAGGTTTTCAGTTGTTTGAACAGCAGGGTTCCTGCGGTGTGGTTCTGGGTCATGATGCGCTCCGGATGAATGCTCAGTGATTGCGGATGTGTTGTATGAAGCACGCGACGGCGTGATGCGTCGCATGCCAGCTGGTCGTTGGTGAAACGGGCGCTGAGGGCATGGACTGCTCGATCATCTGCGCCAGTTTCCGCCAGGACAGGGGGTGGATGTGCGTTTGAAAGCGGTTGCCGGTCTTGTAGCCGGTTTTGCCCGGGGTCAGATAAAGGATGGCCCAGGGGCGGCCGCCGGCAATAGCCTGGGCCACATCGCCATAGCGGTTCAGTTGTTCGGGGCCTTCTGGCGCGCCAATCTTCACTTCGATGAGTAGATAGAAGGCTGCAGCATCGATTTCGAGATCGACCCGTTCACTGCGTTCGCCGTTGGGGGTTTGCTCGGTGCGGACATGGCAGTACGGGCCGGTTGCAGTGGGAAAACCGGAGCGCTGCTGCGCCAGGTGGTTTAACAGATGTTGCAACAGAGCATCCCCGAAACCGTGGCTGCCACGGGGGTTAAGCAACCAGGCGAGTACGCGGGAGTTGCGCACTTCATCCCGCCCCAGGCCGGCGACTTCCCACGGATCAAAGTTCCACGCACTGGCCCGAGCGGCCTGCAGGGGGAGCGCCACAGAATTGAGTAAGGCGGTGAGGGTCTGGATGTCCGGAGGTGCGGCTTCCGGCGAAGGCTGCACTGCTTGCCCGATGCCGGCGAGTGCAAGTGCTTCGAGTAAGGCGGACAGTGCGGTCGCGAAGTCCGCACTGAGTTTGCATGCAATGCCCTGCTCCTGCTCAGAATCGGGATCGGGATCGGGATCGGGATCGGGCATCTCGGCATGGTGCGCAGTAGTGCGCTCCATACCGGCGCGGGAAAGCTCATCCAGCAAGGAGGAAAGGGTATCTGCCAGATCCGGACTGGGTACAAACGACATCTCTGACAGTCTCCGTCGTATCAGTTATGGGTTTCCCCACAAGTTTTATCTTCCCGCGTACGTTTAGCCATCCCGTCGCTATTCTCAACATTGCTGGCCCGAGTGAAGCACGCAACCCCGGTATTTACCTGCAGGCGAGCGCGCTACTGGATCTTTTCTGGAGCAAGGAACATGAACCGATCTGATCCCCGCTGCGCGACACCTTATATCTACTCGGGTGAGTTGCAGATTCGCCCCGAAGTGGATGCCGCGCTGGCTGCGCTGAAAGACAAACCCTACACCGCCATCCCTAGCTGGAAAAATGACGGAACCTGGGAGCTGTGGACGGTGGAAGGCGACGGCGAAACCCAGCCCTGCATCATCAGCGGCCCATCGACAACCTATCCCAGCGAGGCCGATGCGCTGGCCGCCGGTGCGGCCTGGATCGCCAACCTCAATTCCATCCCTCGCTGACAAAGCCAACACCACGGTGGCTGATCTCCACCAGCGGCCTGATGTCTTGCACCTGGACGACTCCTCGGTCATCACGAGCTGCCGAGCCCAAAGCCCGCTGCACCCCTGCAGCATTGGCCGGGGTGCCAATCGACTCGTTGGCATCAGCACACAACGTCCTCTTGGCGCTGGCGGAGCAGGCCGCAACGGACGTGGGTGACAAAGAACTGCTGGAAGGGCTGATGTTCCGTCTGACCGAAACATTAGGCAGTAATGTCACTTCAGCGCAGGGCTGGCAACAACTGGAGCAGGCGCTGAGGCGGTCCCTAGAGGCTGGCCTGGCCCCAGGTGACATTGCGAGCTTACTCAAAGGGCACCTACAGAACAGATAGCCAGACCGCTTCCTGTTCGAGCGCCCGTCCGGATTGGCGCATCTGTTCGGTTAACGGGCCTAGATAATCAGGTAACTGCGGAACAGCACTGGTGAACTCCCGAAGCGTATCCTGCCATAGCCGCTGGCTACCATAGCGTGCCAGTTTGCTTTGCCAGTCGGGCATCAGCCAGCATTCGCAAGTGTCGCCAAGCTGTGCAAAGAGTCGCGCGAAATTGGCCAGCCCCACGCCGTCATAGTCCGGGAACAGTACGACACGGCTTGCACGCGGGCGCTGCCCCAGCCAGGCGAGAAGCCGGCCATCAAGCTGTCCGCCGTAGTACAGCAGGGTGGCTTGCGTTCCTACTGGCAGCCAATCCGTGCGGTCAAACAGCGCCTGGTTCTCCACCAGCCAGAGCGGCTGCCCGCTTTGCCAGGTGTCGCCAGTTTCAATGCGCAGGCTGGTAGCCCCGAAGTGGTGCGTGAGCTGGCTGAGTGGCAGTTCGCTCCCGTGTTCGCCTTGCCGCCAGAGAACCTTTTCGCCAACGGCCTTGAGCAAGGGGTAGTAGCACTCATGCTGATGATTGCGCGCTTTGCTGTCGCGCGCGTGGGCGATGTGTTGCGCCCGCAGCGGCAGGTCGTCCGTGGCCAGCATCCCGACTTGGGGGGAGAGTGCGCTCAGATGGATATCGAATAGTCGCGGATCGCTGACACGGTAAACATCACCGCGCCCCTGACGCTGGCAGATTACCGCTCCTGTCTGCCGGGCAAAGCGATCCAGAGCGCTGCGCTGAGCGGCGGTGAAATAGCTGGCCGGCAGGGCTTGTTGGCCATGCAGTTTGAGCAAGGCTGCGCGCAGGGTTCGATCCATCCTTAGGTATCCAGCGGTTCAATGACCTGCCAGCTATGGCGGCTGATCTGGTTGCTGCCGTTGCGCGTGTGAATCGGCACGCAGTAGCGCACGGTCGTCAGCGGCGCGGGCGAGGCAAAAATCAACGAGAAGCCGAACTCCGCCGCCGTGTCGATCAGGCTGCGCTGATTGCGGGCGTCCAGGGCCAGTGCCTCGTCCAGGTAGCAGATGCCCTGGATGGGGCGACGCTGATCCTGCATCAGATGCAGCATCGCCAGCCCCGTCACCAGTTTGGCCATCAGCACGGTGCCATTGGAGGCAGCACTGTCGAGGTCATCGAAGGCTTCCGGCTCGCGGTCTGCCTTGCCGACCCAGAAGCGCAGGCGAAACAGGTCGGCCACGCGCAGGCCGTGGCGGGCATTGCCCTCTTCGATCAGCAGGGTCTTGGCGCGATTGAGCTGCTCGTCGTCAAGGACGCTCTGCTGGTTGAACAGCTCGAAGGTTTCGCCGCTGTCCACAGTGGCGGCGGTACTGATCAGTAGCTCGATGGCCTCCACCAGCAGGGTTTCGTCCTCGGGTTCGATCTTGAACACGGCCAGGTCGGAGAGTTGCCGGCCGCTGATCTTGCGGTTGAACTCGCGCATCCGGCGCTTGAAGGCAAACAGGCCGTCGCGCAGTTCGCGCAGGCAGGCGGCCACATTCACCACAGCCGAGCGTACTTTCTTTTCCAGGGCTTCGGCTTCCTGCGGCAGGTGATGGGCGAATTCAACGAGACGAACAATCTCGTTTTCCGGTTCGCCGACAAACTGATACTTGGTCAATCCGGCGGTATGGATTTCACCCAGCAGATGGCGAATCTGCTCATCCAGCTCCAGCAACTGGCGGCAGTCAGTCAGATAAGTCTGCAGCCGTTCGGCCAGTTGTTCCGGCGCAAACTCGGGCTGGGCCAGCCAGGGGTGGTGTGGCAACTCGGCCAGCCAGGTGAAGGGGCCTTCGTGGTCGATGCGCTGATGACGGCGTTGCTCGATCTGCCGGTGTTGCTGCTGCAAGGCCGCCAAATCCTGCTGGCGTTGCTGACGCTGCTGATCCAGTGCGTAGTGCCGCTGTGCCGACTGGGCCAAATGGGTGCCGAGTTCTGCGAGCCTGTCCTCCAGTGTCTGCAGCCGCGTCTTGCGCTCGGCCTCGCTCTGCTGCAGATCCTGCATTTGCGCGTAGTCTCGCAGTTCGGCATCCATCTGTGTCAGTTGCTGCTCCAATGCCTGGCGCTGTTGCTTGACCCTCTCCAGGGCTTGGGCGGTGGCCAGTTGTTCTTGCAGCTGAGCCTGCTGTTGCTGCAGCTCCTGCTGCAATTCGCCCAGTTCCGCCAGAGTGCGTTGCTGATACTGCGCGGGCAGGGCTTCCAGCCGCAGTTGCAGGCCAGGCAAGTTGAGTTGCCGGGCATCAGCATCGGCCAAGGCTGCAATCAGCGCCTTGCCATCGAGATGGAAGTCTTCGCTGCCCAAAGTCAGTACCGGCTTGGCCAGCATCTTGTTCAGCGCACTGAGTTGTTCCGCAGATACGACACCGGCCAGTTGCTGATAGAGGTTCTGCCCCTGGGTGCGCAACTCCTGAGCCAGCTGCGCGGATTCCCGTTCGATCCGGGCCAGCTCGCGCTCGATGGCCGCAGGCGTGCGGCTCTGGGCCTGGCCGATCCGTACCACCAACGCATCCCGTTGTTCCTGCAGCTCGCGGCGGCGCGCCTCCAGCAGGGCGCGGTCGGGGATCAAGGCAAAACGCTGCTGCAACGCGCGCAACTGTTCGCTTTGTTGGCAGAGCTGCTTTTGTTCCAACTCGCATTGATTCTGCTCGCGTGCGGACTGCATATCCTGTTCGCGCAGGCGGGCTAGCTCGACTTCGCACTGCGCCAACTCATGCTGTAAGGTTTGCTGGCGGGTCTCGTAATGCTGTTGCCACTGACCCAGTGCCGTGTCGATCAAGGGGCGCCAGCACAGCAATTTGCCGCGCAACACCAGGCGGGCCTCCTGCTTCTGTTCCAGTTCGCCCAGGGGGACTTGCAGCCGCACGGCGGCCAGGTACTGGCTGCGTTCGGCGTTGAGGTCGGCAAACGCCTTGTCCCATTCCGCCTTGAAGTCGATGCTGGCATCCGGCAGATCGCGCCGGAAAATCTGCAGCAGATAGTCCTTTACCTCGCTGGAGCGCAGTTTGTCCAGGCGCAGCGTGCGGGTCAGCACCCGCTGAAAAACGCTGGCATCGCTGGCGTGCTCCAGCCGGAAAACGCAGAAATCCTGCTGACTGGCAAGCTTGCGGCTGCGCCCGCCATATACCATGTCTTTGAATTCGCTGCTGCTGTAGCTGAACACCCGGCGCCCAAAGCTCGCCAGATGGCTGGCCAGTTGCGGTTGTGCCACCAAGGTGCCATCCGGCAGGCAGAACTCCTCGACCTTCAGCGGCCCGGCATAGGCGAAATACTCGTACTCGAAGCTTACCCCTTTGCCCACGCAGCCCAGCACTACGGTGCCGGACTCCGGCAGCGACACCTCCAGCAGCACATAGGCACTGTTGTTGGGGAAATAGAAGCGCCGGCTCTTGTCCACATCGTGCGCCCCAAAATCCATGCGGCGGCGGTCGATAATCAGCAGAAACTGCAGGGCATTGATCAGGCTGGTCTTGCCGGTATTGTTGGGCGCTACCAGAGAGACCGCACCATCGAGCGGCAGCTCGGCGCGCGAGTAGCCTGCACTCCCCAGCAGGACCAGACGTTGGAAGCCGTACTGCATCAGGTGTCCTCCTCGTCGTCTGGTGCATCCGCAGTCCAGTCTTCCGCTGCAGGCGTGCTCTCTTCGTCGCCATCGGTCTTGGCCGTCAACGCCAGGCTTTCGAAATGATCGAGGTAACGGCATACAGCGGGCAGCAGTCGCCAGCCCGCCGGCTCTGGCACGGCAAAGCCGAGGTTGCAGGCGCGGCCCAGCAGCTCCACCAGGGCATCGGGGTTGAGACCCTCGGCATCCAGCAGGTCTTGCTGTTGCTTGTAGACCTCGGCCAGCCAGGCGCTGTCGATCAGCCAATCGGTAAAGCGCTGCAGGGCCTTGCCGGCGTTGGCCTGGGCATCGAAGATCACCATGAACAGCAAGGCCAGCTGGCGGCTGATCTTGCCGATGTTGCTGTTGGCGTCACTGTTGTGAAACCAGGCAAAGCCCCTGGCATCCAGGCGCAGCTCGAACCCCAGCGCGGCAAACAAGCCGACATAGCTGGCCTCGTGCTGCTCCAGCTCCGCCCACAGCGCGGGCTCGGCCATTCGATTCAGGTGTTTGCCGGAGAGAAACAGGCGGAACAGCTCGGCCAATGCCGGCATTTGCGACAGGGCGGCTGCCAGAGCGTGTGGGATCGTCATTGCGGGATACTCACGCGGTGAGGGTGATGCAGGACGCGAATCGTCTGCAGCGTGGTTTTTTCAGGCTGGCTGGCTGCCTCGAACTGCCAGCCGGGCTCATGTTGCAGGTCATGGAACAGGCGCAGCAGGGTGGCATCCTGCAGGTGGGTGTAATGGCGGTGCAGCCAATCGAACAGATTTTCCACCGGCAGGCTGCGGGCCAGATGCGCACGAATAGCGGCTTCGTCCACCTGCTCCAGCAAGGGAGTGTCATCGCCGGGCTCATCCTGCGGAAAGGCCACCGCCTGCGGCTGGTATTGGCGCGCGGCAGCCATGACCGCCCGTACCTCATCGCCCAATTGCAATTTGAAACCGCGCTCATTGCGCCAGACGGGGAGTGCGGTCTCATCCGCCGGGCGCGACAGTGCGCGACGCAGGCCGCGTTTGCGCACCTGCCCCAACAGCAAGCTGATGGCACTGGTCAGTGCGTTGTGCTGACGCAGTTCTTCGCGCAAGGGCAGCAGTGTATCGGCGCACTGTTGCGCAACCAGCCGGCCAAAGCGCCGCAGCTCCTTGGCCTGGTGCGCCACCTGACGTAACTGCAGGCGATGCGAGTAGAGCGCACCCTGTACCGACAATTGCTCTAGGCTCAGGTCGAGCGCACGCTCCGCTTCTTCCAGATAGCGATAGAAGGTGCCCTGCGAGCCGCTGTCCATCATCTGGTTCATCGGCTCCACATAATGATCGTAGGCTTCCAGCACCTCGCGGTAGCGCTGGCTGATCGGCATGCTGCTGTCGGCGCTTTTGGCGTTTTCCGCCAGCTCAAAGAGCGCGTGCCGGTCCTGATCGAGCTGCAGGCTGATCTGGCGGAAGAGTTCTGCCAGCTTGTTGGCGGCCCCGCGCACGCGATCCATGTCGGCCCCGAGCATCCCTTCATTGAGTGCTTCGGTGGCTTCACGGATCGCAGCAACACGAGCCTGCAGTACGGCAGCCAGGCCCAGCTCATGTTCACGGGTGAGGCCGCGCACGAACTCCAGCACATAGGCATTGAGCTGCAGATCGCTGCTGCGCGGCAAGGTTTGCAGGATGTCCGCATTGACCAGGGCACGCAGCACCGCGCCCTGCGTTTCGGCATCCCGTTGCCCGGATACCTTGGCAATACCGTTCAACACCTGATCGCTGGTCAGCACGGCAAACTCGCGCGACAGCCGCACCAAAAGCTCCACGGTGTCCCAATGGGTGTAAAGCGCGTAGACCAGCGAGCGAGGGTTGGCCATATCAGTTCAGTCTCCCACCACCGAGCAGGCCTGCCCTGTGCGGCATGCTCTCACCCGCCAGCCGCACAGGGCGGCAACCCGGCGCATGGTCGCAGCGGGGTTTCATAAGGTGCAGGCTGGACGCATCGACCATTCGTTGTCCCCACGCCGCCGCGCCCGATTTCTGGCGAAATCGAGCCCAGCGGCCACATTCTTTGTGCTCTCGAGAACCAGCACAAAGAATCTGCTCATCGCGCCGGGGACAAGCGACTCTCGGGCTGCGTCCCGGCCGGAATGTGTCAGGCATGGTGGCAACACTGTGTGCACAAAGTGGCGTCAATGTGGTGAGCCGTGTGGCAACATTGTGTTGAACATGGCGGCAGCATTGTGGCGACATGTGGGTCACAGCGTGGCAACAAGGTGTCGCTGACAGCTCAAGCGGTCGCATGGATGAAAGCATTCAGTGCCGCCGCGATGCGTTTACGGCGCTCTTGCAAGAACGCCTTGTAGTGATCCAGTGCCAGCAGTTCCTCCTCCACCGGGATGCACTGTGCTGCGAATGGTGCTGCACCGTGCTGCGCCACCAGCGGCAACAGGTAGGTCACAGGCGCTTTGTCGCTGATCGCGCGATTGGTTTTGCCGCCGATGAAAGCCAGGTTGGCGATGTCGTCGGCCTCGCGAGGGGTGTAGCTGCCGCGCAGCAATGCCTTGGGGAAAATGTGATGAAACTGCAGGCGGTGCTGACTGCCCGAGTGGTCCAGGGCTATGGCCAGGTGGCTGCGCCAATCCTTGGCGCCTGCCGCACGAAATGCCAGGAACATGGTCTTGAACAGCGCACTGCGCTGGTTGCGCCCTTCCAACTCTTCCGGCGTGATGTCAAGGCGGCCGAACTGCAGACGCAGCCGGTCGATCAGTTCATTGACGCCGCCGCCATTGCGGATGGTCGCCAAATCCTGATCCAGAATGGTCTCACTGGAACCCCGGGAGAAACGGCCTTTGGCATTGGCGGCCAAGGCCCAGTAGCGCAACTGCTGCGCTTCTTCCGTGCTGAGGGCATAGTCACGGCGATGCCCAATGTAGGCAAGTACCACCAGTAAGAAGGGCGATGACAGCAAGGCAGGGCTGTCGATACCCAGATTGCTGCGTGCGAAATTGAGGGCAAATTCCATTCCCTCGCAGGCTTCTTTCCACGCTTGCTGCAGTACGTCCAGGGTCAGGCTGCCGACGGTCAGAAAACGGGATTGCCCGGTGGCAAAGGCCATCAAATTCTTCAGGTGCAAACCCAGATCAAGCTCGAAACCGTTCTGGGCGCAAGCACTCTGGAAGTCTAGGAAGGTCTGCAGCGAGTGCCGCCATTTGGCCGTGATCTGCGCCAGAGCCAGATCGGAGCTGCGCAGCTTGGCGCCCAGCGAGTTGACCCGCACGAAGATTTCCGTGACCTCGTCGTAGGACAGTGTTCGCTCCAGCACGTCCATGCGATACACGTACTTGCGAATGCCGCGTAGCCGGGCCAGGCGCTGACTGTATTTCTCGTAACGCGGATCATCAAAGCCACTGATGCCCGCACGTTTGAGGAAAGGCGCATCGCTGTCGGTCTTGAAAACTTCGGATACCTTCACCCACTGCGGCAACTGCTCCAGCTTCCGGGTCGCCACCACGAAGGTCATTTTGTTGAAGCGCGTCAGCAGTTCGTCTTCGCTGGCGTCGGCCTCGTCGCCGCCCAGTTCGCCTTCCTCGTCGACCTCGGCGTCATCGCCGTTCTCATCCACTTCGGTCACGACGGCCAGTTGGTCGGGATGCTCCAGATTGAACAGCAAATCGATGGGCCGACGGCGACCGCGCACCGACACCGGCTCGCCGCGAATGACGGCAGAGAGCGAAGTCAGACGCTGCTGACCATCCAGCAGGAGCCGGGTGCTCTGGTAGGGATTCGTGCTCTGGCTGACCGCGAAATCCTGCAGCGGTACAGCTTCATCCGTTTCCCAAAGCAGGATGGCGCCCGATGGGTAGCCGCGATACAGCGAGTCCAGCAGATCGCGCACTCGCGTGGAACGCCACACATACTGGCGCTGCATTTCCGGCAAGCGCAACTCGCCACGCTCAATCATGGATACCAGTTCTTCAACGCTTGCTTCGGCCTTGGCCATGCTATTTCCTCGATCAGGATGTGAGCAGGAAGCGCTCGCGGTGCCATTGCAGATAATGCAAGTGCTCGCGGGCCAGCCAGCGCAGCCTCATGCCCGGCTGAATGCCAAGCCCCTGCAGATCGCCTGCGGTCAGGCGGGCGCTGGTCAGCAAGTACCCGGTATCGTCGAAACTGATCAGAAAGCGATCAAACAATGCATCCAGATTGGCCACCAGCAGAAAGCCATTGAAGGCATCCAGCCGCTCGGCATCATCGGCGCACTCGGCCCAGGGTTTGGCATGGCTGGCACGCAGCACCTCGGGCACATTGATGCCGGTTACCGCACAGGCGCCACCCCAATAGGTGAGCAAGGCATCGCGGTAACGCGCCTGTCCCACACGCTGACGCACCAGGCGTTCGACTTCCGTGCCCCGGGCTTCGGCAGGCATCGCTTCCACCGCTTGCGCCACGGCAGCGTGGTAGTCGCTTACCGCCTGGTTCGGCAAGGCCTGCGACAGACTGGCTGCACGGCGCAACAGGGCGGCCAGATCAGCCAGGGTGGGCACACAGAACACGCCAGCAGCACCGGCCCAGGGCTGAAAGCTGCGCAGCAACTCCGGCAACAGCGCGGGCGTGGCCGGCTGAAAGCGCACTTCAAAGCCTTCGGCCAATGCTGTCACCTCTGCCTGACTGCGATGACGGGCCGAAGCCAGTGTCACCGCATCGCCTGCCGGAGATAGCACGTGCTCGAAGCCATTGTCGTGGCCGGCTTTCTCGATGAGGGTGCGTTGTAGAGGGTTCATGTCTGCGTCCAATCCACCCGGTTCCACTCGATGGCGCGCTTGCGCCAATGGGTATCGATGGCTTGCACAAAATCCGGGTGTACCAGCTTGGCGCGAGCCTCGCACCAGTCGATCGACTCACGCCTCACTACGACGCCTTCCAGCGGTAGCCCGGTGCGATACCGACTGGAGGTATTCATGACCAGCTGCTTCAACTCCACCAGTGTGGTGTGGCCACTCGCT
>Ga0209300_1000819_pt1 | contig 13949 bp, 17 predicted proteins | sample Shrwel_input2_RT_FD_187535 | JGI IMG/M metagenome (GOLD analysis project Ga0209300, IMG submission 187535) | Subsurface microbial communities from deep shales in Ohio, USA - Utica-3 well 1 S input2 RT (SPAdes) (version 2) ... | reverse complement strand
TTTTATTGCGACGGATATCGGCCTCAACCATCATGCGACACAGCTCCTCAAGTGTCGTAGAGGGTTCCCAGCCCAATTTTTCCTTTGCCTTGGCCGGGTCACCGATCAGAAGGTCCACTTCAGCAGGGCGATAGAAACGAGGATTAACCTGCACGATGGTCTTACCAGTTACAGAATCAATGCCCTTTTCACCTTCGCCTTTACCCTGCCAGTCGACCTGAATGTCCGCTGCCTTACAAGCCATCGTCACGAAATCACGAACCGATTCAGTACGATTGGTTGCCAGCACATAGGTATCTGGCTCATCGGCCTGCAGCATGCGCCACATCCCATCCACATAATCCTTGGCATATCCCCAATCACGCTTTGCATCCATATTGCCCAACTCCAGTACATCTTGTTGACCAAGCTTGATTCTGGCGATGCTGTTGGTGATCTTCCGCGTCACAAACTCCTGCCCACGCAGCGGCGACTCATGGTTAAAGAGAATACCGCTGGTGGCAAAAATGTCGTAAGACTCCCGGTAATTCACTGTCATCCAGTGTGCATACAGCTTGGCAACACCGTAAGGGCTCCTAGGGTAAAACGGCGTACTTTCCGTTTGAGGAATGCTCTGCACCTTACCAAACATTTCCGAAGTTGACGCCTGATAAAAGCGGATGGCCGGGTCAACAATACGGATAGCCTCCAGAAGATTCACAACCCCCACACCGGTAATCTCGGCAGTAGTAACAGGCTGTTCAAAAGAAACGCCTACAAAGCTCTGTGCTGCCAGGTTATAGACTTCATTTGCTCCGGTTGATTGCAGCAGCCGAATGCTTGAAGACAAATCGGTTAGGTCGTATTCCATCAAATGAAAATTTGGGTGGTCTTCAATACCCAATTCTTTAATCCGCCAAAAATTAACAGAACTGGTGCGTCGGAAGGTGCCATAAACTTGATAGCCTTTTTGCAAAAGCAGCTCGGATAAATAGGCTCCGTCCTGCCCTGTAATACCTGTAATGATCGCTGCCTTTTCGGCCATATTTCCACCTTGAATCACAGATTACTTTTTGCCACTGACTGTTGAAACGTCCGCAACAGCATTTTTATAGAGCTTATAATAAGAACGTCCAACCACATCGCCTGAAAACAGGGACTGCAATCGCTCGTAGCCGGCCTTCCCCATTTCAATTGCTCGGGCCTCGTCCTTTACCAGTGATCGCATCGCTTCACTTAACTCATGGGCATTTGCCGGGGCGACCACAAAACCGGTTTGGCCATGATTGTTCACGAAAGACGTGCCCGTACCCAGCTCACAACTGATCAATGGCTTACCATGCAACAACCCTTCAAGAAGGGTCACACCGAAAGCTTCGGAACGAAAGCATGACGGAAAAACAACAGCCCTGGCTCGCTCGAACAACACTGCTTTTACATCTTCAGAAACAAAGCCAGCAAACTGCACGTTGTCCAGACCGAGTTTTTCTGCTTTCGCCTTTAACCGCTCCTCTTCGGGCCCCTTGCCGGCAATCACCACCGGAAAACCGGTTTGCTTCGCCGCATCCAGTAGCGTATCCAGCCCCTTGTAATAACGCAAAACCCCCACAAACAAAAAAAAACCAGATCCAAAGCACTCATCAACATAAGAGCGAGCCTGAACAGTTGGAGACACTTTCGCCTCCGTAGACAAACCCAACGGTATCACCCTGGTCTTGTGCCGATACCCACCTAAAAATGTACTGGATTCAAGATAGTTCGGTGATGTAGCAACAATGACGGAAACTTGATTAAAAAAACACGCACGCAGAGGTGCGTAAAACCTTTCCAGCAGGCTCTGGCGAACAATGTCCGAGTGGTAAGTCATCACAACAGGCTTGCGAACGCGCGAAATCAGGTGAACAAGATCGGCGAACGGCCACGGGTAATGCACATGGATTATATCGGCCCACTGAGCCTGTTCACGATAAAGAGCAAACAGCGAAAGCCCTATGGAACATGAGGCTGGCTCCCACTGCAAAGGCGCCTGAACAACCGTAGCTTCTGGGCGATCAAACACGCGGAGGGAATCCACCCGTGCAAGCGTTAACACCCGGTTACGCACGCCTAGCTGACTGGTCGCCAGACACATTTGGCGAATAGCCTCTTCAACGCCCCCATGGGATTCAGGCAGATAAGTTCGGTAAAAATGCAGAACGTTCAAGGACCAGCCACTTCCTATAAGACAAGGTCGGTACGCCGACCAAAAACACAAAAAAGCCCGGCAAGCCAGGCGCAAAAACCTGAAATCGAACTACAGCATTGTCCTGTTATCGGAAAAAGTATCAAGCCTGAAATACTAAAGCTTAGCTCCACCCCATAGGCGTTACAGATAAAAGCCAGCCACAAAAGCATCTGTCCCCCCCCACCATCATCCCCCGGGCACTAAGCGATAGCGGCTTGGGTCAGCACAGTTGCCGTCACTGACCTTCACCCAACATCCCCGTACAAACCCCCGCCTCAGAGCGATCAAGCCGACCGTTTCGGGCAATCGCCCGACGCTGCATTCAGTTGGTATAGAGCTCGTACAGGCCGTTCAGGTCTTCCTGAATCATGGGCTCGAACATCAGGTGCTCATAGGCTCCCAGCTCGGCAAGGAGGATTCTGCGGGTAGCTGTGGCGATCATGGGGCTCCGGTATATGAGATCGGTCATAAAATGTTTACGGGTTAACCGCATCCGAAGAAGCGACAAAAGTCCTGACGCAGTCGCTAGAATCGATCCTCTGACAACTGGCCATACTTTTTACAATGACCCGTCGGGAAATCACGAAGGTTTGCCAACCGTGACCTTTGAGCGTTTGGGCAATACCAGAGGCCAGATCAGAGGGCTCCAGGATAAACTCGTCCTTATGTAACTGCGTGATCTGGCTACTGACCGGAATTCCAACGAAATCGTCGAACGGGAGATTGTCCTTAAAGACGGTCACTGGCCGATGCTTACTGGTTTTGAGGTCAGAAAAGTAAAACTCGCACAACAATATGTCTGCAGGATTCAGATCCATACCTCGTCCTCGGCAGCGTCCTGCCATTCGGGAATGGTATTGGCCGAATGCTAGGGAAACGCCTTCATGTCGCTATCCGTTTTGGGCTCGTCGGCCATCAGTGTTCGGATCAACGCCCCTGCTCGGCCACAGACAGCTTCCTATCAGCCTCATAGCGACGGATAAAGGACTCCTTTATAAGATAACACCTTCAGCCAGCGATCCACATAGGAGCTCACAGAGCCGTAGAAGTGGCGAATGAATCCCCAGGTACCTTTCTGGTAAATACCAATCAGGAAAGCCATTTCCTCGTAGGCCTGCTCGGTGGGCTGGCTTTGAGCCAGGCGATCCAGGAGATCGCACATGGCGCTTAACAGGCGCGGCAGGCGTTTAGCCTGGCTCTTCAGCCGTTGGTCTTCCCGCTGGGTGAGGATGATCAGTGTGGGGAGGGTATAGAGCATACCACCCATCGTGGATTACCGGGTTTGCCAAGGGCGTGCGCCCTTAGCCGAAAGTAAGGTCACCGTCGTCATCGTCATTAAACAAGCTGTCCAGATCGTCGGGCAGTTCCTGCGGCGCGTTCTGTGCCTGGAATTTCGCCCGTTCAACCAGCTGGTGCAACTGATGCGCCGAAAACAACTGAGCATGGGCCAACGCCATCGGTGCGCCTTGTAGGGTCGCGTAGGCCTCTGCATCCAGGGTGTTCAGGGCCTTCTCGTCAATGCGGTAAAGGCCCTCGATTTTCTTGGGCGCCTCTCCTTCGCCCCGGCTGATCTCCAGTGGCCACGGCTGCAATACACCGGCTTGCTGCAGGGCATCTACGGCCTGCTGCGTGCGTTGGCGGTTGACTTCGCAGTGCTGCTGGAAGTCGAGTTGTTTCGCCACCGAGTCACTGGGCTGGCCGTTGTCGTCAAACAGGGCTTCGCCGGCATCGGCCACCTCGGTGAGCTGTTCGGCATCAATGCACAACACCCGTTGGCCTTTTTCGTCTGGCAGCAGATTAAACGGATAGCCTCGCAAACTGGCTGGCACGTAGCTGCCCAGCCAGCGACCATCGGAATGCACGTACAAGTTCTGGCCCTGTTCCACGCCTAACAACGCCACTGCCATGAAGCGATCCCCTTTGGGCACAAAGCCCAGCAGGAAGTGTTGTGTCAGCTTGGGCAACTCAGCCAGCAGTATCGGGGCCACCAGCTGCTCTCGCGTGTGGTGATAGCCCTCACGCGGGTAGTAGTACGTCTGTGCGTGACTGGATTTTGAAATCACGGTCCATTGCGGCATGTGATGGCTCCTTAAATAACCGCCATTCTAACTCAATGGGACAGGGTCTGCGCGGGCTGGTTGTCCGTTTTGGCTTCCAGCCAGGGGAGATCCACCGGCAGATGCCATGTGGCTTTTGTGGCCTGGGTAATCAGCAGCTGGATGACCTGGTGCACGTGGGTGGCATCCAGTGACAAGGCGAGGACCGGTACGTGGGCACTGGGCGTTTGCATGGCGTCCGGTACCGGCAGGCCCTTGAAAGCCAGCTGTAGCTGGTCATTGGTCAGCTGGCAGGTCAGTTCGGTGGCCAGAAACAAGCGGCTTGGCGGGGTCTGGCCAGGCCGGGTTTGCTGGCTATCACCCTTCTCGGATTCTTCCGCAGGCGCTGGTTGATCAGACGTTTTCGACTCCGCCTCTGTTTCCCGCTTGTGCTGGTCGACCGCTTTCTGGTGGGTCAGCTCCAGCACCTCTTGCCAATAACTCACAGGGGTCTGCTCCAGCCCTGTCAGGGCCGGCAGTTTATTCAGGATCTGCTTGAGCATGAGCAGCACCATCCGTCGGGTCAGCAGCACCGTGGTAGGGCCTTGCTCCTTAAGCTCAGTAGTCAGCAGCAGGCGGTCTTCGTAGGCGCTGAAGCCAATGGAAAACCGCTGCGCCAACGGATAAGTGGTTTGGTCAGACATGATGCCATCAATAGTTTAAAAGAGTGTGGGCTCTCTTTATTCGGGAAGCTCGGCTTTCAGCGCCTGAGCATACGCGGTACGGGCCGTTTGATAAATGGCCAGTTGCTGCTGCAAACGAGCGATCTCCTGGTCGGTCACACGCAGGTTGGTGACCTGGGACTTCGCTTCGTCGGACAGATCCGCGAGGTTGTAGTCGGTGCCGTCGATGGTCAGGGTTTGTGGCTCGTCTTGTGCTTGCTTCTTCGCCATGGGGCATTGCTCCTGTTTGGTTTGAATGAACTCAGGGCTGAGCACTCTAATCGCTGATTGAAGGAATCACAATAGCCATCCGGTGCGGTCAGATTTCAAACACGTCACCTGAATGGTCATTGGGCGATCAGCCTTCAAATACGCCAATCAAATGGCCGTTCCCTCTATCGAATTGCCAGTCGGTAAAGTAACCACAGCCCTGTGTATGGTAACAGATTAGAAAGCCACAAAACGGGCGAACACCTTGGGCTCCAGCAGGGTGTCCAGCGCCTGCCTGGCCCGGGAATTAAAAAACAACAGCGCGCACTTGAGTTCACCGACGGTAGGCGCCCAGTGGCGCTTGTAGGCATAGTCGCCTGCACCGAAGCCTGAGTCATGGACTCGATCATCAGGTGTTCGTAGGCTTCCAGTTCGGCGAGGAGGGCTTTGCGGGTGCCTGTGGCGATCATGGGACACCGGTAGATGAGGTGAGTCGTGTCGGTATTCTAACAGGCCTCTCGCACCGAGGAGCGAGCAGAAGTGTTACCCGTATTAAGCCATCCACCCGTCATCATCAATGATCGTGCGAACGGCGGTCAGCCGTGCAATCCCTTCCCCAAAGCTTCCCCCAACCGGGTTAAACACATCCAGGTAAAAAGTTTCATGCGGCTCCGGCGTTTCATCGCCGATCACCTCTACCGGGATGGCTGCTTGTGTCTCCCCGGGATAGAGTATCAGTGTATCGGCTACCGGCAGATAATCTTCCCCCGCCCTGGCGGTGCCATCTCGCGTGGCATAATAGACACTTAGCCACTGATCGGGGTGGTCACGCTCACCGGTAAACTCCAGCAGGAAGTGAATCAGCGAAGTGCCATCCCCTCCTTCCACAATCGTCTTTTCAACCTCTTCCCGATTGGTTGGCGCGTCCGGCTCAGCGACTCGCAGACTTTGGTCAATCCATTGTTGGTAGTAGCTGACCCGCTGAAACGAAGCGATTTCACCAAAACTGCTATCCAGCACCTCGTTGATATCCGTCGACTCGCCATTGCGACTGAGTGAGGCGGTATAGGCGGCAACCCCTGCAACCTTGTCACCAATCAACGCCGGGCCACCGCTATCGCCTGGCGCGATCATTCCTTCGCTGGCACCCCGACCAAGATCGTTCAGCCCCATCAGTACTCCGAGCGCATCCTGCTCGTGTGTGCCGTTGTCAAAGTCGATGATCAACTGGGAACCGGGCAATGGATCCCAGTCAATGCCCGACGCATCTTTTAAAGCCTCGCCGGTCGTACCAAAACGGTTTTCAGCGAGGTGTTTCGAGGGCGTCACACTCCCTGATTCCACGTGCCCCGTCTGACCATCGCCAGGAAGCCCGTAGCCCACGAGAGTGATATCACTGCCCAGGTCATCGGCATCGCGGTAGAGCATTCTTCGCTCGGCGCTCACGGGCGCGGGATCGCTTAGCCATACCAGCGCCAGGTCACCGTTGCCATTGACCACATCATAATACTGATGCAACGCGTATTGTGAGGCTGACAAGTTAACGCGGCCATCCGGGGTGTCCATTCGCACCGTGATGGCATCAGCGCCTTCGACAACGTGGGCCGACGTCAGCACCGCACGCCCGCCTTTCAGCAGCACACCAGAGCCGTAAAAGCCACCGGCCGAGACCTGAACCACCCCATCGTAGCCCTCTCCGGGCATAACACGATGACGATCAGGATTGTTTGTGACTGTCACCATAACCACCCCATCCATTCAGCGAGTAAAACGGTAGACATTATGCCGCCCACCCAAGATAGACCGCGTACAGGCCGTTCAGGTCGGCCTGAGTCATGGGCTCGAACATCAGGTGTTCGTAGGCTTCCAGTTCGCTCAGGAGGGCTTTGCGGGTGGCTGTAGACAGTGAGTGTATAGGTGCGATCGGTCATAAAGGGTCAGCCAAGGCAGTTTCAAAAGGCCATTCTGAATTCACGCTGCCGGCTCCTGATGGGGACGAGCGGTCAGGTCCACACCCAGAGCACGGGTCACGGCCAGCAGGGTTTTTAGCGTGGGGTTGGCCTGCTCACTAAAGGATCGATAGAGCTGTTCACGGGACAAGCCTGTTTCACGCGCCAATTCTGTCATGCCCTTGGCCCGCGCCACAACGCCCATGGCTTTCGCAATGTAAGCGGTATCGCCGGTCTCCAGGGCACCCGCAAGAAAGACAGCAATCGCTTCCTCGCTATCCAGTGCCGCCGCCGGATCGTAATCGTAAATTTTGTCGGCCATAACGACTTCCTCTGAACCGCGCCCAAGCGGTAGATCTTCACCAGCATTCATCTCCTACAGACGCGATTCCAAAGCAAACAAGGGGTCAGCTAATCCACGATCCACTTGGCCAGTCGCTGCTGAAGCTCCCCCAGACGCTGATTTGATATAGCTCCAAGCTGACCAATCAGCAGTGACCCATCGAGTCCCAGTCAAGATCCGGCTGTCGTTGCCTTAATTGCGATGAAATCATGCAAACCAGCCAATCGTCGCGGCCCTGATCCAGCTGGCGAAGCAACAAAACCGGCCTTTTCTTGCTGTTGGACAGGTTCGTGTAGGGAAACGGCATGAGCGCGATCTGACCCGCCTGCTTCATTGCCAGCGCTCCTTCAGATCGCTCTCTGCGTAAATCTCGGGCTCATCCTCCAGACCACGCATGGCTTGATCAACACTCATCTCATTGAAGGCCCGGTCAGACCAATCCGAAGGAATATCCGATCTGGACTCCCGACACTGCTGTTCAAGAAACAGAACAAAATCCATGACTTCCTGCTGGCGCATGGCCGGGAGTTGGCGAACCTTGCTCAGTAATTCATTGAGTTGCATGCTCTCACCTGTGTATACATGGCCTGTATTGGCGACCGGTCGTGGATATAGTTTAACAGCTTCCAGTGGTCAACGGGATTCCCTTGGCCATGCACTGACTCAATCACGGCAGTGGTTTGGCGAGCATGACGAAATACCGTAACCTGACCCTTTCAGCCATTCACACTGACAAGGAAAGCCCCCATGTTGAAAACCATGCTCCTGGGCACGGCACTGGCCTTCACTACCCACACCGCCGCTGCAGGCTGCCTGGCCAATACCGATAAATCGGTGGCCTATTGCGCGGGCCTGCTCGGCATGATCTACGAAAACAAGGGCGGCGAAGCGAATGCCTTCCTGTCGAACGGCTACGTGGAAAACATCGCCATACCGGCTGATGAACGATGTGGGTATGCCAGGAACCGGTCCGGTCAATCGGCGCTGGAGGCCGGCATGGCTCGTTATGAAGCTGGGAAACGGTTTTATCGACAGAATCTGCAGCAGGACAAGCCGAGACGAGTATTCAATGAGATGGGCAAATGCACCGAGTTGGTTGAAGCACTCGACTGACACCGGTCTCATCAAAAACGAAAGAGCATAATAGAGCGGCCTTTCTGCCGCTCTCTACTCACTCACCAGTTTCAGTCGTTACATCGACATCATCGCTCAGCCAGCTGGCCTTTCAAAACCTCAACCTGCTCTTGCAGTTGGTCCACCTGTTCTTTCAGCCGGTCTTCACGGGCCTGAGCTCTGGAAAACTCCGCCGCTACCCGGTTCATGTAGTGCAGCATCTCCTTAACCAATTGCTCCATGGAGATGTCCTCTCCCAGACGAGGCAGTTGCCGGTCGAAAAAGTCCCTGACCGAAGCCTGCAACGTGTCCTCCAGTTCTTCGATTTCCATTTCCAGAAGCTCCCTGGGCACGTGCGCTTCAGCAACTGCTTCAGCAAGTCTCTTCCCTAGCTCGTCCAGCTCGGCCTGTTTGCGGTTTCTGGTGAGGGCGGTCTGGTGCCGTATGACCTGGCTAACGTATTCCCCACCCCAGCCACTGAGGGTTTTCATTCGGGTGTTGCCGTAAGGGTAATCCAGTGAGAAGACACCCACCTCAGCGGCTTCTCCAAAAATGTCCTTCTTCCACTGATGAAACGTCATGTCGCCATCCACGGCCGGCAACCTACCCGGTATCCTGTCCAGAACGTCCTGTTCTGCATCAATCAAAATGCCGTATTTTCTCAATACTCGTACACGCGGATCGGTCTCGTGGGCCATGCAATCTCCGTATCTAAAGTAAAATGGCAGAGCTGATTGTATTAAAGAATCACAGTGGAAGGTACTCAGACGGCATTAACAGCGCCGATTCTTCAAGCTCAGAAAATCCGCCACCTTACCCGTCGTGCCCTGTGCCTTTGGCTTGCTGCCCTGCTCTCTGGCTGCGCCCAGCATTTTCGGCTCACCCGGAATGGTCTTGCCTTGCGGGCCTTGCCGTAACCGGTAGGGATCATCCTTGTTGGGGATGGCGGCAATCAGTGCCCGGATCAACGTGCCCTGCTCGGCCACGGACAGCTTGCCATGGGCCTCGTAGCGCCGTGTGAAGGCTTCCTTGTACGCCGGCAACACCTTCAGCCAGCGATCCACATAGGGGCTCACAGAGCCGTAGAAGTGACGAATGAATCCCCAGGTGCCTTTCTGGTAAATACCGATCTGAAAAGCCACTTCCTCGTAGGCCGCTTCGGTGGCCTGACCTTGTGCCAGTCCATCCAGCAGATCGTCCATGGCGCTTAACAAGGGCGGCAAAAAGGCCTCAAAGCCCAGGTGGGCCACCCAGTTGGATCGGTAGGTCCGCAGGTCGTGTTCAGGCACGGTACCGGCAGACAGGCGCCTGGCCTGGTTCTTCAGCCGCTGGTGTTCTCGCTGGGCCAGAATGATCAGTGTTGGAAGGGCATCAGGCTGCATGTGGGCACTTCGGGCTTATAACGGCGGTGGGACGGAGGGTCAGATACAAAGCCGGAAGGGGCCAGCGCCCCTCAATGCGACAACGTCTGCGCGGGCTGGTTGTCCGCTTTGGCTTCCAGCCAGGGGAGATTCACCGGCAGGTGCCACATGGCTTTCGTGGCCTGGGTGATCAGCAGCTGGATCACCTGGTGCACGTGGGTGGCGTCCAGCGACAAAGCGAGGACCGGTACGTGGGCACTGGGGGCTTGCATGGCCTCGGGCACAGGCAGCCCCTTGAAGGCCAGCTGTAGCTTCTCGTCGGTCAGCTGGCAGGTCAGTTCGGTGGCCAGAAACAACCGGCCTGGCGGTTTGGGATCGGAGTCGGGCTCGGTTTGCTGGTTATTACCCTTGTCACCTGAATCCACAGGCGCTGGTTGATCGGGCGCTTTCTGGTTCGCCTCTGCTTCCCGCTTGTGCCGGTCCACCGCTTTCTGGTGGGTCAGCTCCAGTACTTCCTGCCAATAGCTCACGGGCGTCTGCTCCAGCCCCGTCAGGGCCGGCAGCTTATTCAGGATTTGCTTGAGCATCAACAGCACCATCCTGCGGGTCAGCAGCACGGTGGTGGGACCTTGTTCCTTGAGCTCGGTAGTCAGCAACAGGCGGTCTTCGTAGGCACTGAAACCAAGGGAAAACCGCTGGGCCAACGGATAGGTGGTTTGCTCGGACATGGAGTCATCCAGACAGCCCTGGCGAGGCCAGGGTCATTGTTTAGGCAGTTCCTCGCTCAAGGCACGGGCATAGGCGGTACGAGCCGTCTGATAGATCGCCAGTTGCTGCTTGAGCTTGTCGATTTCCTGATCCGTCACGCGCAGGTTCGCCACTTGCTGTTTGGCGTTGTCGGACAGATCCGCCAGGTTGTACTCGGTACCATCGATGGTGATGGTTTTTGGCTCTTGTGACTGGTCTTTTTTCGCCATGTTTTGACTCCTTGATTAAAAATTGAATGAAAGGTCGTCGTCATCGTCGCCGAACAGGTCTTCCAGATCGACGGGGTCTTCTTTTCCTGCGGTGTGCTTGTCGTGGAACTTAACACGATCGGTCAACTGGTTTAACTGGCTCATGGAGAACAGTTGAGCATGGGCCAGTGCCATGGGGCCACCACGCAGCTTCGCGTAGGCATCATCATCCAGGTTGTTCAGAGCCTGCTCATTGATGCGGTACAGGCCATTCACGGGCACGGGCTCCTGCCCTTCTGCCGTGTTCAATTTCAGGGGCCAGGCTTCGATCACGCCCGCCTCGGCCAGTGCCTGGGTGGCCGCTGCCGTGACCTGACGATTCTTTTCGCATTGTTGCAGGAAATCCAGGGTCCTGGCCACGGGCTCGTTCAGCTCACCGTCGGCATTGAACAGGGCCCCGCCTGACTCACTGGACAACTGGCTCTGGTCGACGCACAGCACGGTCTTTGAGTCTTCGGTGTTGGCCAGGGTAAAGGGATAGCCACGGAGGGAGGCCGGTACATACGTGCCCAGCCAACGGCCATCGCTGTGGACGTACAGGTTTTTCTGGCCATCCAGACTTAACAGCGCCACGGCCTGATAGCCCAGCCCTTGCGGGACAAAGGCCAGGGTGTAATGAGGCAGCAGTTTGGACAGCTCGGCCTGCAGGATCGGCGTGGCCGCCTGTTCACTGGCAAAGCCATAGCCCTGACGGGGCTGATAATAACGATCCGCGTGTTCTGTGCGGGAGACCGCAATCCACTGTGGCATAAAGACTCCTACGTCTGAATGAAAAAACCCCCGACCGAAGCCGAGGGTTTAATGCCTAAACTAGCTACTTAGAGGATTAAGCAACCACGAAAGCGGCTTCATCAATCTGCGTTACACCTTGCAGCTCGATTACACTGTCTGCAGTGCCATCGTTATCCGCGTCGATGTAAAGCCTTGATGTGGAGCTGTCAAACGCGACGTTCTGAGCAGCGATGTCAGTGTCTGCAGCAGCATTCTGCAAGAAGGTTTGTGCATCTGACGAATTGTCCACTGTCAGGAACTCAATCTTCGTCGGGGTACCGGCGGTGAGGTCGATCAGATCACCGTTAACCAGCGACTCGTCTGTCAGGTCGGAGTTATCCGCGCCGTCTTCATTCGCAGCATCTGCCGTACCTTGACCAATAGTATTGGGTGAGAACCCAACGATAGTGTCAGTGTTGGCAAGCGTAGAATGGTTCACGTTAGCCAAGACATAGGTCTCAATGCCTTCGCCAAATGTGATGGTGTCGGCACCCGCAGAGCTGTTCACGACGTCATTACCCGCACCAACCGAGATGGTATCCTCATTACCGGAGCCAGTAATCTCGTCGGCAGCGGAAGAGCCTGTGATGGAAATCGGCTCAGCCGTTCCATCGGTCTTCGCCGCACTGACATCAATAGCAACACCACCGGTATTGTCAGCGGCATTTACTGTTGCCAAGGAGGTCATGCCAGCCGTTGACGTGAAAGACGCCAGCTGCTCACCGGTAATGGTGAGAGTCTCGAGCTCATTACTACCATCGAGTGTGACTGCGTATGCAACGGTATCTGCTTTATAGCCGTCAGTAGGAGTAAACGGTGCAGCAGTATCGTTGCCGGTCGCTTCAACAGTGATGTTTTCAACCTGACCAAGCTCGACGCTAACCGCCACGACCTTTTCATCAACAGTAGTATCGTTGTTGTCCGCGTAATCCGAGTTGAGCTTCAACGAGACGGAGTCTGAGCTGGTGTCGGTCTCCAAGGTTCCGACCAGATCACCAGTTGCGCCACCAGTCCCGTCAACACCGGCCAAGTCACCAGCCAACTCAATGGAGGCGTCTGCACCAACGTTTGACAGCGTCGCAGTGCCGGTAGTAGCTACACCGTTTTCCAGCTTGGCACTGGTGATTCCTTCCAGGGCGCCCAAACTGTAAGTGGTGGCATCTACCAACGAATCGGTGAAGGCCGCAATCTCAAAGCCAGACAGCTTTTCACGTTGAGCTGAAGTGTAACCTTCAACGGTGGTGTAGGCCGCTTCAGCCAGCGCAATGGTGTCCACACCGGCACCACCAGCCACGCTCGCACCAGCAGTCGGGGCGACACCCAAGCTTACGTAGTCATCACCCGCACCCAAATCAACGACAGAAGTTGCCGCCAATGCGCTTGTTACTGTCGCAACTTCATCATCGCCAGCACCTGTTTCGATAGTCTTAACGTTGGCGCCTACAACGGTAATATCGTCTTCACCGGCTCCGGTCGACACTTCTTCCAAAGCACCGCCAGTGGCGTCAACGGTCACACCGCCATCACCGGCAGTCAGGGTTTCGAGAGTAGTCTGAGCAGTGCCGGAAAGATCTACAGAGCCAGCACCTGTAACGGCCAAGTCGACCACAACGTCATCGGACAGATTGATGATGTTTTCGCCAGACGCTGCGATATTCACGGTTTCTGCGGCGGCTGTCAGAGAAGTAACTTCAGCGTTCGCGTCATTGACCGTCAGATTCACAGTCTCAGCTGCGTTGGTTGTGATATCGACAACAATCTGATTCTGGTTTTTAACAGGAACAACACCCACGCTGTCCAGCTCCAGGTTCAGAGTGGTGGCGGTAGAGTTGTCAAAGTTTGCGTTTTGATTCTGGTTTTTAACAGCCAGATCCGCATCCGCCACATTGTCCACAATCGCTGTAGCACCTGCGGCTGTGGAGTTCTGGACAGTCACGGTCTCAACACCAGTTGCGTTGACCAGATCCAGTGTTTCAGCGGCTTTAAACTGAACATTGACGTTTTCAATGTTTTTCAGCACTGGCTCCACGCCAACTGCAGTTGCGAGCGTAACGTTCAAGGAATCGTTGCCTTCTCCGCCATCGAGCTCATCAAGTGACTGCAAGCTATCAGTAAAAGAAGCTACACCGGTGGTAGGATCGATCACAGATTTCGGCTGGGATACAAATACGTCATCGTCTGCGGTGCCGGTAAATGCAGAACCCTGATCGACATCTGTAGTGAGC
>Ga0209300_1000818_pt1 | contig 13967 bp, 8 predicted proteins | sample Shrwel_input2_RT_FD_187535 | JGI IMG/M metagenome (GOLD analysis project Ga0209300, IMG submission 187535) | Subsurface microbial communities from deep shales in Ohio, USA - Utica-3 well 1 S input2 RT (SPAdes) (version 2) ... | reverse complement strand
CATTGCCGCCGGTGTTGAACGTTTTGTGCTGGTTTCCACCGATAAAGCTGTACGGCCCACGAACATCATGGGGGCCAGCAAACGAATGGCAGAGCTGGTTTTGCAAGGCCTGGCCCATCGCCAGAGCGAAACGGTCTTCTCCATGGTGCGCTTTGGTAACGTGCTTGGCTCATCCGGCTCGGTGGTTCCCTTGTTCCGGGATCAGATTCGTGACGGGGGGCCGGTTACCGTTACCCACCCCGATATCATCCGTTATTTTATGACGATTCCCGAAGCCAGCCAGTTGGTCTTGCAGGCCGGCAGCATGGGGCAGGGCGGCGAAGTATTCGTGCTGGATATGGGCGAGCCAGTGAGAATACTCGATTTGGCCCGGAAAATGATTCGCTTGATGGGGCTAACAGAAAAAACAGAAGACAATCCAGAGGGCGATATACCCATTGTTTATACCGGGCTCCGCCCGGGAGAAAAGCTCTACGAAGAGCTGTTGATTGGTAGCAGCCCACAAGGAACCGCACACCCGCGCATCCTTATGGCGAAAGAAGCATTCATGCCCTGGGGTGAAGTGCAGCAACTGATAGAAAATATTGCATCGGCAAGCCGCAATTTCGATTGCAAAAAAATTGTCGAGTTGTTGCAAACACCCCACACCGCCTTTACCCCGGCAGAAACCATCGTAGACCTGGTCTGTTGTAATGGCGGGGTTGCTGCGCCGCCCCGTGAAGCCCGACAGACCGAACATCGTGTAACCTCGCTGCGTTGACTTGCTCCCTGCCGCTGCCTAGAATGCCCGCCTTACTTCCGCCCGACGCTGTGTAACGGCACGGTTTGTCTCTATCATTTTCGTAACCGGAAAAGCCGCACATGTTCAGAAAAGCAAAAGCCGAACATCCTGACCCAACGGAGCTTGAGCTTGCCCTGAAGCAAGTCAAAAAAGGCTTTATTTCAACTGGCGTTTTCAGTTTTTTTATCAACCTGCTGATGCTGGTGCCACCGATTTACATGCTCCAGGTATACGACAGGGCGCTCGGCAGCCGCAGTATCGAAACCCTAATCATGCTCACGGTTATCGTGGTTATTCTGTTCGTTACCATGGGGCTGCTTCAGATGGTCCGTTCGGCCATCTTGGTGCGCATTGGCAATAATCTGGACCAGAATCTGGGCCGGAAAATCTTTGGCTCAATGTTCAAGCAGGCCATCGATAAGCCCGGTAATCAGAGCTCCCAGCCGCTGTCAGACCTGACAACCCTGCGCCAGTACCTCACGGGCCAGGGGCCAATCGCTTTTTTTGACGGCCCCTGGCTGCCCATCTTTATTGCTGTGCTATTTATGTTCCACGTCTGGTTCGGGGTCTTTGCTGTTATCGCCGCACTTGTCTTGATCCTGTTGGCGTGGGGAAACGAAAAAATGACGGGCAAGATGCTGGCCGCAGCCAACCAATCCAACATCCAGTCCACCCAATATGCGAGCTCGTGCCTGCGCAATGCGGAAGTCGTGCACGCCATGGGCATGGAAACCAACCTGCGTGGTCGGTGGCTAAAGCGCCACAACGATTTTCTGACCAACCAGGCCGATGCCAGTGATCGGGCCGGCATTCTGACCAACGCCTCAAAAACCCTGCGCATGATGTTCCAGTCCTTGATGCTGGGGCTGGGCGCATACCTGGCCATTGAGCAGGAAATTACCCCGGGTATGGTGATCGCCGGTTCAATACTGATGGGTCGGGCGCTGGCACCGCTCGATTTGATGATCGGCTCCTGGAAAGGGTTCTCAGGTGCTCGCTCGGCGTATGGCCGGCTGCAAGATCTGCTGCGCAGTTACTACCGGGAAACTAACCCAATGCCCCTGCCCGCGCCAGAAGGTAATTTGAGCGTTGAAGGGCTGTTTGTAGTGCCTCCAGGCTCTGGCCAGCCTGCCCTGCGTGGTGTGGGGTTTCAGCTTGACCGCGGGGATATGCTGGCGATCGTCGGCCCTAGTGCGGCCGGTAAATCCACGTTGGCGCGAGCGATGCTCGGCGTATGGCCGGTGGCCAACGGTAAAGTGCGCCTTGATGGCGCCGACATTCACCAATGGGACAAAACCCAGCTCGGCCCATATGTCGGCTACCTACCTCAGGATATTGAGCTGTTTGAGGGCACCATCAGTGAAAACATATGCCGCTTTGGCAAGCTGGACCCGCAAAAGATCGTCGAGGCGGCCAGGCTGGCCGGCGTACACGAGCTTATCTTACGCTTGCCCAACGGCTACGACACGCCAATTGCCGTAGCGGGTGGCGTATTGTCAGGTGGTCAGCGTCAGCGCATCGGTCTTGCTCGGGCCGTTTACGGAGATCCTCGTTTGGTTGTGCTTGACGAACCAAACTCCAACCTGGATGACCAGGGCGAAGAAGCGCTTCTGGAAGCGCTGGAAGCACTCAAAGCCCGTAACGTAACTGTGGCTTTGATTACCCACCGTAAACCCATCCTGCGGCTGGTAGATAAAATGCTGGTACTTTCGGAAGGCCAGGCCGTTGGGTTTGGCCAAAGAGACGATGTGATGAGAGCGCTGCAAAACGGCCAGATTTCAATCGGAGGCAACAAAAAGCCGAGTAAAGCAAAGGCCATTCAAGGGGGTAATGGGTAAGCATGGTAGACAATAATCACCGAAAAGACCCAGCCGAAACAGGCGCCTCCAAGCAGCAAGCGGGTGAATGGGAGCTCGAAAGCGAAGGCGTATTGCCGGGAGAGTATGCACCCGATAGTGACACCGACACCAGTTCTGACGCCCCGTCCATCGCTATCGATTACGCCCGCCGAATCCGTGCGGGTGTCCTCGTTGTCCTTATCACCTTCGTAGGTTTCGGTGGCTGGGCGGCCTTGGCCCCGCTGAATGGTGCAGCCATAGCGCCGGGCCAGGTGATTGTCGATTCGGAAAACCGAACCGTGCAGCATCTGGAAGGGGGTATCGTTTCACAGATCCATGTGAGTGATGGCGACCGCGTAGAACAAGGCGACACGCTTGTTACCTTGTCCGACACCCAGGCCAGAGCCGAGTTGTCGATTGTCGAGTCACAACTTTTGGAAGTGTTGGGAAGGGAGGCACGTTTGCTTGCCGAGCGTATTCAGGCTGACAGCATTCAGTTCCCGGACCAACTCCTGAACTCGGAAGCTGAAGCCGCTGATAACATTATCAGAGGCCAGAAGGCGCTGTTTGAATCCCGAACGGATGCCATTAAAGGCCAACTCGACATTTACGAGCAACGTATTCAGGCCTTGAACCAGCAAATAAGCGGCCTTCGCTCCATGAATGAAAGCCTGACGGCCCGCATTTCGAGCTACCAGCAAGAGCTGGCCAACTGGCGGGAGCTGTTCGAACAAGAGCTTGCCGATAGAACACGCATCAACGAAATGGAGCGCGAGCTTTATCGTCTCCAGGGAGAAAAAGCCGGCAACGAATCACGATTGGCAGAACTGGAGATAAAAATCGGAGAAACTCGCTCGGAACTGCTGGTGACTCGCCAAAATTACAACGAAGAAGTGTCGAAGCAGTTGCGGGAAGCGCAACAAAAACGCGCCGACCTGAGCGCCCGTAGAATTGCCCTGCAAGACACTCTGAACCGGACATCAATCAAAGCCCCCGCAACTGGAACGGTGGTTGGAATGAAGGTTCACACCGTTGGAGGGGTAATACGCCCGGGCGATACCATTTTGGAAATTGTACCCGTTGACCAGCAGTACACGATCCGTGCCCGCGTGCAAACGGCTGATATTGACCGGGTGAAGGTCGGCCAAAATGCGGACGTCCGCCTGTCAGCCTTTAGCCAGAAAACGAACGACGTGCTCGGGGGTGAGCTCACTCGTATCTCGGCGGATGCCTTTGAAGACGAACAAAGTGGCGAACGTTACTACGAGGCCCGTGTGAAAATCAGTGAAAGCGGCAAGCAGACAATGAGAGAGCTGGGCATGTACATGGTGCCAGGTATGCCGGCCGAAGTGATGATCAAAACCGGCGAACGCACGGCCTTACAATACCTCCTGGATCCCGTCACACGTATGTTTGATCGCGCCCTTCGCGAGGAGTAACCATGAGATACGGCTTGTTAACATTGCTCCTGCTATGGTCTTTGATTGCGGCACCGGTCGGTGCCCAACCGCTTAGCCTTACTGCCGCTTACGAAAGCGCGCTGCAAAGAAACTTCGAGCTGCAAAGCCAGCAGTATAGCTACCGCGCTAAAAAGGCAGGTGTGCGCGAAGCTTGGGGGGGTGTGCTACCCCAAGTAGATGCAACCGCCAGCTACGGCACCTCGGAATACACCCGCGATTTCGACCTGCAAAGGAGCGTAACCGGCCGTGATGAGCATACCCGGTACGATGTCAGCCTGAATCAGGTGATCTACTCGGAAAGGGCCTTTGAAGCAATATCTCGGGCTAAAGCCTCCAAACAGCTTGCCGAAGAGCAGCTCGACACTCTGAGTATCAAAATTGGTTACACAGCGATAGAAGCTTTTTTGCGAGCCCGCTCTATAGGCGCCGAAAAGCGCATTGTCGAGAATGAGCAAAGCAGCCACGAGCAGCGCCTTGAGCAAATCGAACAAATGCGCCAGCGTGGGTTTGCTTCCAAAGCCGATTACCTGGATGCGAGGGCCAGGCTGGATGAAACCCGGGCAGAACTGGCCGGCCTGAAACACGATTACCAGGCCGCGCTTAAAAAGCTCGAGGCGGTCATAGGTATTAGCCTGCAAGGCCGTGAGCTAAAGCCCCTGGGCCTGGATTTGTGGAAGCGCACCCCCAGCCTGCTGAAAACCGAGTGGAAAACTGTGGCGGCCGAAAACGCCGGCGCCATACGCCGGGCCCGCAAAGAACTGGAGCTGGCTCGCGCTACCCGCGAAAAGGAAAGCGGTGCACACTGGCCAGAGCTCTATCTAAGTGCCAGCTACAGCAACAACGACACCTTTGCCACCAGCCTGCGAGAAGAAGCCAGAGTGGAGCTGCAGCTGAGGGTGCCGCTGTATAAAGGTGGCAGCACATCGGCACGGGTGCGTCGTGCCAAGCAGGAGCAATACGCCGCCAAGTACATGCTGAGAGACGCGGAAAACCAGGTGGGCGTCGAAGTATCCAGAATAACCGAAGAGCTTCAGGGCAGCTATAGCCGAATCAAATCCCTGGAAACCGCCGAGCAGTCAGCAGAAGCCGCGCTGAAGGCTGCGGAAGAAGGTTTCCGAGGCGGTGTTCGAAGCCTGAACGACGTGCTGGATAGCCGCACCAGGCTTTCAGACATTCGGCGTAACTTGGTGACGGAAGTTTATACCAATCACATCCTGCAGTTTGAGCTTTACTATGTCTCCGGCACGCTCAGCGAGCAGGAAGTGCGCTCTGTGGCCTCCGTTGAATAAAAGGGCGCACAAAAATCATGATAGGTATTTTGCAACAGCTTTGGCTCTACCGGAACTTCATCGCCGGAAGTGTGAAGAGAGAGTTTCAAAGCAAATACACCAATTCGGTGTTGGGTGTGGCTTGGACAGTGATTCAGCCATTGGCAATGATCCTTGTCTACACCCTTATCTTTTCACAGATTATGAGGGCAAAGCTGCCTGGAATTGAAGGGTCTTTTGCGTACAGTATCTATCTTTGTTCCGGCATACTGACTTGGGGCATGTTTCAGGAAATTACCGGCCGCAGCCAAAACATGTTCCTCGACAATGCCAACCTTATTAAAAAAATTCACTTCCCCAGGTTATGTTTGCCGGTGATTATCACTGCAACGGCCATTATCAATTTCCTTATTATATTTGGTCTTTTTACCGCTTTTCTGGTGTTGAGCGGAGAATTTCCCGGGCTGGTTTTTGTGGCCCTGGTTCCCGTACTAATCCTGCAGATTGTATTTTCTCTTGGACTCGGCGCGATTCTTGGGGTGCTGAATGTTTTTTTTCGTGATGTTGGCCAGGCTTTCGCAGTGATATTGCAGTTTTGGTTTTGGCTTACCCCGATTGTTTACCCAGTTACGATTCTGCCGGAAGACCTTCGCTTTGTTTTGAATTTAAACCCCATGGCGGGAGTTATAGCAGCCTATCAAACAATTATCGCACGAGGGATCTGGCCAGACTGGTCACAGCTACTAATGCCTTTTACTTTGGCGATTGCGTTTTGTGTACTCGGTTTATGGCTGTTTCGCCGTAAATCTGGCGAGATGGTAGACGAGCTTTAATGGGTAAAATCAGCGTAAACAACATAGGCAAGGCCTACAAAACCTATCCGTCCCGAAAAGCCAGAATGCTGGAATGGCTACAAGGGGGAGCGCCTGCTAGGCACCAGAAAAACTGGGTGTTGCGTAACATCAGCTTCGAAGTGGCAGCGGGCGAGTCTGTTGGCATCATTGGAATAAATGGAGCAGGCAAAAGCACACTGCTAAAGCTGATTACCGGAACAACTCAGCCGACGGAAGGCTCTGTCGCGTTGGAAGGTAATGTAGCAGCTCTGTTGGAATTGGGTATGGGCTTTCACCCTGACTTCACGGGGCGGCAGAATGTAATCATGGCCGGGCAACTACTGGGACTGGCGGTGCCCGAGATCCAGCACATGATGCCGGCTATCGAAGAGTTCTCGGAAATAGGGCACTACCTTGATCAGCCAGTGCGTGTGTACTCCAGCGGTATGCAGATGCGCCTTGCTTTCAGCGTTGCAACGGCACGCCGCCCGGATATTTTGATAGTTGATGAAGCTCTTTCGGTAGGGGACGCTTATTTTCAGCATAAAAGCTTCCAGCGTATTCGGGAATTCAGTGACCAGGGTACAACTCTACTCATCGTCTCCCATGACAAACAAGCCATCCAGTCGGTTTGTGACCGGGCCATATTGCTCAATGGTGGCTCCCTGGAAAAAGAAGGCGAGCCGGAAGCGGTGATGGACTACTACAACGCCATTATCGCAGACAAGGAGAATAATCGTCTTGAGCAGACGTTCCGGGAAGATGGAAGGGTTCAAACGATCTCCGGCACCGGTGAAGTAACACTGGAGTCAGTCCGGTTAGTGAATGCAGAGAATCTATCAGTTGAAGCCGTGAATGTGGGGGAGCCGTTAACGCTCAGGGCAGAAGCCAGGGTCAACAAGCATGTTGAACGCCTGGTGTTTGGGTACGCAATAAAAGACAGGCTGGGCCAAGTCATGTACGGCACTAACACCCATATATCGAAGCAATATGTCGAGTGCGCCAAAGCTGGAGAAAAGATTGTATTTGAAGCCCATTTCTCCATGAACCTCGGGCCGGGAAGCTACTCCGTTCAAACTGCCCTGGTGGGATCTGAAAGTCATTTGGAGCACAACTACGAATGGCAAGATTTGGCACTGGTATTTCAAGTGGTTAACGTCAACCGGGACCATTTTGCCGGTTCGGCCTGGTTGCCGCCCAAAATTGAGGTGTGGCGCACATGAGCATTATATCTTACGCACAAAATTTTGAAGACGTCATGCTTTGGCGGGCCTTGGGACATATTAACAAAGGTTGTTATCTCGATATTGGCGCTCAGGATCCCATTAAAGATTCGGTGAGCAAGGCCTTTCATGATGCCGGTTGGCAAGGCATTCATGTGGAACCGGTCACGAATTACGTCGAAGAGCTCAGAGAGCAACGCCCCGGGGATCTGGTTGTCCAGGCTGCAGTTGGTTCTCGGCCGGGAAATTTGTGTTTTTACGAAGTGCCGGGCACGGGGTTGTCAACCGGCAACCTCGCTATTGCCAAGAAATACCAGAAAGAAGGCCACCAATTGCGGGAAACCTCCGTTGAGCAGATCACCCTCGATCAACTTTTCGACAAAGTCAGGAGCCCAGAAATTCACTGGCTCAAAATAGATGTCGAAGGGATGGAGGCAGAGGTAATCGGTGGCTGGGTTAACAGTACCTTGAGACCGTGGATTGTGGTGGTCGAAAGTACCAGGCCTGGCTCTAAAGAGGAAAGCTCGTTGGCGTGGCACGAGCGATTGCAGGAGAAAGGGTACCAGCCGGTCTATTTCGACGGCATTAACCGCTTTTACATCAGCCAGGAGCACCCGGAACTGGAAGCGGCTTTTGACGCGCCGCCCAACGTATTTGATGAGTTTGTCCTCAGTGGCCAGGCTTCACAGTCTTTTTGTCAACGAGTTCAGAATGAGACCTGGCAGGCTAATGAGCGTGCCTTGGTGCTTAGTAAAGAACTGGACGAAGCGCGCCATCAAAATACTCTGGCAGAACTCAAAATAGCGGAGCTAGAGGCATCCAATGAGAGTGTCCGCCAGGAACTCAATATTGTGCTTCAGAGCCGAAGTTGGCGGATGACCAGGCCCTTGAGGCAAGCGGCCTCAAAAACCCGGATTGTTGGCAGCCGGTATGGCGGCAGGGTTGGCAGCGCATTGGACGGTAGGCGCTATCGGCGGTTATTGAAGGGAAAGTTGAATGCGCTGCTATACAGAGCTTCTCGCACTATAGCCAGATCTCCAAAATTAAAATGCATGGCGCTTCGCGTGCTGAAGCACTCACCCCGGTTGCATCAAAGGCTGGTTTCCCAAGTGCAGCGTGGCGCTCTCACCAGCCGTGGTAATTCAGGGCCTTATGCCCTAGTGGCGTCGGAGCATTTGACGCCACGCCAGCAGGCTTTGAAAGCTCAGCTTGAGCAGGCTATTGCACGTAACAAGCCGCAGGAGTAACACCACGTGAGACTCATCATAGACATGCAGGGCGCGCAGGCTCAGAGCCGCGAGCGGGGTATAGGGCGTTATACGCGGGCATTTGTTCATGGCCTGATACGCCAAAATAAAACGCATCAAATAATTCTTGTCTTAAATGGCCAGTTTCCAGAGACCTTGCGCTCACTCCGCGAGGCATTCGAAGATTGGTTGCCGCCTGGCAGTATCAAAGTTTGGCAAGCCCCCGGCCCCGTCCAGCAAGTAGACGATAATAACCAGGCCCGGCGGAACATGGGTGAAATGCTCTATGAGAGCTTCCTGGCCAGCCTAAGGCCGGATTGGGTGCTTGTTACCAGTGTTTTTGAAGGGCTTGGCGACAACGCACTGACCAGTATACGCCGGCATTGCCCCGATTTGCCGGTGGCTTCAATTCTATTCGATTTAATACCGCTGATATATCCGGAACGCTACCTCTCAAGCCCGGCTCATTATCATTGGTACCATGAAAAGCTGAAGCATTTGGCACGCAGCCAGCTTTTGTTGGCGATTTCAGAGTCATCGCGCGAAGAAGCGATTGAGCATCTAGCTTGGCCAGAGCAGGCGGTTATCAATGTTTCCTCGGCGGCCGAACATCATTTTCAGCCTCTCAAGATCAGCGAACACCGGCGACAGGTGCTGCGTAAACATTATGGGCTCCATCGTTCGTTCGTGATGTACACCGGGGGCATTGATTTCCGAAAAAACATCGAAGCATTGATACAGGCTTTTGCAGCATTACCGGAACCATTGCGGGCACGGCATCAGTTGGCGATTGTATGCTCAATAAGCCAGGAAGAGCGTGCTCGGCTGCGTCGTTTGGCCCAAGAACATGGCCTGACCAAATCCGAACTGGCATTGACTGGCTATATTCCCGAGCATGATTTAGTTGAATTGTATAATCTGTGTCAGCTGTTTGTGTTCCCCTCAAGACATGAAGGTTTCGGCCTGCCTGCATTAGAAGCGATGAGCTGCGGGGCGCCAGTTATAGCGTCCAATTTCAGTAGTTTGCCTGAAGTGGTTGGCCTGCCAGAAGCCTTATTTGATCCTAATGACTACCTCAGCATCCGAGATGCCATTGAGCGTGGCCTGTCAGACGAGCGCTATCGCCAGACCCTGAAAGAACATGGCCTCGCTCAGTCCCAGAAATTCAGCTGGGATAAAACAGCGAAGGTTGCGCTACAAGCCTTGGAGGCCCAAGTTGCTGCCAAGGAGGCCGCCTATGTGCGTAGCAAGCCTGGTCCCGGGCCATCTCTCGCTGTTGTATCACCGTTACCACCTCAAAAAAGCGGCATTAGTGACTACACCGTCGAGCTGGTTCAACAGCTCCAGTTGAATGGCTGGTACCAAATAACGTTGGTTTGTAACGAGGCGAATCCATGTTTGCCTGATAGCTTGAGTAACCTGCGTGTTATATCGCCGGAACGGTTCCTTGAAATAAGCCACGAATTCGCCAGAGTGCTTTACCACTTTGGTAACTCAGAATTCCACAGCTACATGTTTGCACTGCTACGCGATGTGCCGGGTGTTGTGGTTTTGCATGATTTTTATCTTTCAGGCGTGCTTGCCTGGAATGAAAGCTTCGGTGAAGGCGATGGTAGCTGGTACCAAGCATTACAGCACAGCCATGGTTACGCACCGCTCGCTGAGCTGACGAACGGTCGGGAACCGGCGGATGTCATCCGCGATTACCCCGCCAACCTGGAAGTTATTCAGCAAGCCCTTGCTGTTATCGTGCACTCGCCAGTGAGTCAGCGGCTTGCAAATAAATGGTACGGAGAGTCGGTCAGTGAGTGCATGCGGCACATCCCTCTATTGAGGCAGGCCGCATTCCAAGAAGCTGCTGATAAAGAGCAGGCAAGGAGAGCGCTCGGTATTGGTTCCGATGAGCTTGTTGTTTGCAGTTTTGGCGTGCTGGGTCCTACCAAGCTTAACCATCGGCTAGCCGCAGCTTGGGCAAAGAGCTCTGCATTGGCCCGCATTTCTAATAAGCGACTGGTGTTTGTAGGCGGCCCGAAAGGCAGCCCCTACAGCCACGCGCTAGAGCAACAAGAGGCCAGGTCCGCCAAGCCAGTGAATCTCACAGTAACAGATTGGGTAGATCGCGAAACCTATCAAAATTACTTAAAAGCAGCAGACATTGCTGTGCAGCTGCGCACCGATTCACGAGGTGAAACCTCTGCCTCAGTGCTTGATTGCCTGAATTACGGCTTGGCTACGATTGTGAACGCCAACGGTAGTATGGCGGACCTCCCAAATAACGTTGTTTACAAATTGCCTGACGAGTTTTCTGATGAGCATCTCACGAACGCGCTTGAGGCGCTCGTTTTTAGCGAGGAAAAGCGGGGAACATTGGTGAAATGCGGGCAGCAACACGTGCGAAGCCATCACGACCCACAGCGTTGTGCAGAAGCGTACCGAAATATCTTAGAGCGAGCCTACTCAAGCTTGGCCATGAAAGCCGGCCAGATTGTTAATGGATTGGCCTTGCGCTTGCCTAAATCGTCTGTGGAGTTGAGCAAACTGGATTTGAACCAATTAGCGAGAAGCATTGATTGGAATTTCCCACCCTCGCCACGCCCCTCCAAAGTGATGGTCGATGTAACCGCCTGTGAAGAAAGTGACGGCGCTCAGCCGCTCTCATCGGCATTCCTCTCGGTGGTATTGAAAGAATGTTCAGGCAAGGTACGTATTGAGCCAGTCCGTTATGACGACACCGCGTCTGCTTACCGGCTTGCGCGCCACTGGGGGTATAGCCTGTTGGGGGGCGGGCAAACCTTTGCGAGCGACGATATTGCTGATTTCTTTCCCGGTGATTTGCTGCTTGATCTTGATCTGCCGGAGCCCCACCGTAAAAAATTGTCTACTGTTCACGAGAGCCTTCGAGACCTTGGCATAGAGACCTGTAGTTGGAATGAAAAACCAGAGGTGTGCGATGAGGCGGCATTGGCTAAAGAGCTTGCTCGGTTTGTCTTTGGAAAAAATACAGGAAACACCAAAAGCCTGTATGTGGATATATCGGAGCTCGCAAAGCAGGACCGGGGTACGGGCGTTCAGCGTGTGGTCAAGCAGATACTGCGTCATTGGATGGAATCCCCTCCCGCCGGGTATATCGTGCGACCGGTTTATACCAGGCCGGGCGCTCCGGGCTACTTTCATGCAGACCACTGGTGGCTTCAGCAATACTACCCGGGGCTTAAATTGAGTCCTTCTCTACCGGTGCATTACCGCAAAGGCGATTATTTTGTTGGGCTGGATCTTAATCCGCTCGGTGCGGTAGTTAATCGTTTTGAATATCAAAGCATGAGAGAACAGGGTGTTACAACTTGGTTTGTTGTCTATGACCTAATTCCCGTCCGGAGCCCGGAGTACTTCTTGCCCGGAGCAAAAGAGGTATACACACAATGGTTGGAGGTCGCGACCGAGGCGGACGGCATAGCCTGTATATCACGAGCAGTCCGGGACGAGCTGACTGAATGGTGCAGCCAGAACCTGATTACACAACAAATGCCAAAACTCACCTGGTTTCACCTGGGGGCTGATTTTGACACCAAAAAAGATTGGCCGTCCCCTGCGCAATGCCTGCCACTCGAGATTATGGATAGCGGGGCGCCTGTCTTTTTAATGGTAGGCACTCTGGAGCCGCGCAAGGGTCATGAACAGGTGTTGGATGCCTTTGACATGCTCTGGGAGAGCGGTGAGCAATGCCGTTTGGTCATCGTTGGCAAGCAGGGCTGGCTGGTAGACCAGCTAGTAGAAAGAATCAGGTTTCACCGCGAATACGGAAAACGGCTGTTCTGGTTAACGAACGTAACCGACGATCAGTTGCCGGCGATATATCGGAACAGTCACGCCGTAGTCGCTGCCTCCTACAATGAAGGTTTCGGCTTGCCTCTTATTGAGGCCGCCCATTACGGGGTGCCGCTTATTGTGCGTGACATTCCTGTGTTCCGTGAAGTGGCGGGAGAAAACGCTTTCTATGTTTCAGGCCACACTGTCGAGGCATTCGCTACAACAATTAGTCAGTGGCTCAGAGAGCAGCAAGTGGGGGGAGCTCCTGCCGCTAATAATTTAACTTGGTTCAGCTGGGAAAAAAGTGCGGAGCAGCTTGCGGGTCGTATTGGGCTGCCAGTCAGTAACTCATCCGTCGGCGATTTTTGAAACTTTGTGGAGCCTGTTGGTGCTAACTGCGAATTCATTGCGACACTGTTATGCGGCGGTGAGCCACTTTTTGAGGCAAGAAGATAAACAACAGCATCTTGCCATCAGTGGTTTGATCGTTTTTTTTCTTGCTGTCATTTGGAGTATCGGAATAGCAATTGCCGTGGCCGGGGTAGTCGGCGTAGCCAAAGAAATTTGGGATCATTTCTACGGGTCGGGCTTCTCGGTCGGTGACTTGATCGCGGATGCGGTGGGGATACTGGGAGGAGGCTTGGCGGCTTGCTCCCTAGTAATGTAGTATCAGCTTGAAGCCATCTTGAGTCTGCTTTTGGCTCGCTGGTAGTCAATAGTCGAAATTAACAGTCGGTTACTTGTCTCAAAGTTTGAATGTGCTAGATTTACTGCGCATTCGGTTGTTAGGATGGCATTCGGCATGTGGTTCGCCTAAACTTGCACGATCTTCGACGGTTGGGTGTGACTTGGCATTGAAGTGCACTCAGTCATGAAGTAAGAAAAAAACTCTAGAGGATGTAAGAATGGAATTGACACTAAACGAGCAGCTCGTTCATCAGATGTACATTGCGTACTATCAGCGTCCGGCTGATCCTGAGGGCCTGCAGTACTGGGTAGATCAAATCGAAGCCAATGGGAGCTGGCAGGCCGTATCAGCTGCCTTTGGTGCCCCTGAAAACGAAGAGTCCTCTGCGCTCTACGGTGACAAGACTCGTGAAGAAGTGGTTGCTGAGCTGTATCAGTCTGCCTTTAACCGTCCAGCTGTTCAGGAAGAGCTGGATTACTGGGTGGAAAGCGAGTTCAGCAACACTGACCTTGCCTTCGCAATCATTAACGGTGCCCAGAACGAAGACCTGCAAACCGTAAATAACAAGGTTGCGTTTTCTGCAGAGCTGGCAAGCCAGCTGGGCGACAATGCGGCATACGCTGATCTTGCGGCTGCCACCGACGTGAAGGCCTTGATTGCTGGTATCACCAAGGACAGCACAGTAACTGCCGAGTCTGTAACCCAAGTGCTCGAAGATAACGGTGTTACGCCTTCTCAACCGTCTGTTCCGGGCGACACCTTCACGCTCACTACAAGTGTCGACGACGTGACCGGTACTGCTGGTAACGATACGTTCAAGGG
>Ga0209300_1000814_pt1 | contig 13999 bp, 11 predicted proteins | sample Shrwel_input2_RT_FD_187535 | JGI IMG/M metagenome (GOLD analysis project Ga0209300, IMG submission 187535) | Subsurface microbial communities from deep shales in Ohio, USA - Utica-3 well 1 S input2 RT (SPAdes) (version 2) ... | reverse complement strand
TCCAGTCGAAGGCAGAAAAACTGGGGTTAAACAAGAAAGAATTTGCTCTCTATGAACTCCTTTTAAATGAGAGAGAAAAAGAAGAAAAGGGCAAAGTTGCAGAAGAACCTGGTGAATATACTGCAGGAGAGGGTAGTAATGAGCCTTATATAAACAAAACTGTCAAGGAAGTCACTCAAAATATATTTAATGACTTAAGTGAGTACACTAAGATTGATCTCTGGCGTCAGAAGACTGAAGTTCTTCAGAAGATGCGGAAGACAACTAAGGTTCATCTGATAAAATATGACGAGTTCAAGCAAAAATATGAGAGTTTAACTAACAAGATAATTAAGCTTTCTCAGAATATATTTATGTTTTAATAAAAAGCGAATATAATAGAAGTAAGATAAAAGCTGATAAAATCAAGCAGTTGTCCGGACTATTAAATTTTAATGGGGGTTGAGTTAATGAACAAAAATAACTGGGTTGGTGAACTAAATTATATTGAGCCGAATTACGATTATCAAAAATTATTAGCGAATCTAACAAAAAAGGAACTAACTGAAACCAGAAAGCTTTGGAATTTTCATGGTATAAGTCAGCTTAATAAAGCTGATCTTATTGAAGAGCTTATTAAAAGAATTAATGATAATCTGGAATCCTGGATCTTGCTCTTAGGTTCAGATCAGATTGAATTTTTAAAAGAAATAATATCCCGTTGTGAAAATTATTCTGCCGCTTATTTTGAACTTAATGAAATGGTTTATAATATTGCAGAATATTTTCAGGCGAGAGGGGTTATGTTTTTTGGGCGCCACCAGGATACAGCTCTTTTATTGATTCCTGAAGAAATAAGGTCCAAAATAAAATCTATCTTAAATAAAAAAAGTGTTCAAAAACAGATTAAGTTAAATGATAATTATATAAAATATGCAGTTGGTAGTGCAATTTATTATGGAGTTTTAACTCCTGATCTGCTATATGAATCATTAACAAGATATATGAAAATAGAGGAGAGAGTTGATCCTTTAGATGTTGTTTTAGAATATGCTCAGTCTTCCATGATTGCCTATAGTATCGGCCCGTTTTTTATTTTAACTGCCGTAGAAGATGCGCGTGAAATTCTAATTGAAAGAGAAAGTCGAAGTGATCTTGATTATTATATCCCTTCCAAAAAAGCAGTAGAAAATGCCTATCAAAAAGGTCATCCAAGCTGGAACCTTGCTCAGCGGAGATTTAAAAAGAAACTGATCAAAGACTATAAGCTGTCAGCTGAAGATGCGGAGATGTTAATATTTAACTTTTCACTGCTGATTAAAAACAATATCAGTACAGGAGAAATAATACGAATTTTAGCTGAAAGTTTTGAAATTGATGTTTTTGACGGTAAAGATGAACTTATCAAGCTGATTAATGATTTTCATAATAATACCAGACAGTGGGTCTTAAAGGGTCATACTCCGTCGGAAGTGTATGCTCAAAACAAATAATCTGAGAGTTTAGAAGCAGCTATTTTTTTAAGTTGGGAGATTGAAATGGAGAAAATTAAACTTGCAAATCAGGTAATAAAATACAAAATAATACGCACTAATCGTAAAACACTGGGAATTATAATTGATCATGAAGGGAATTTAATAGTCAGATCTCCAAAAAATACAGCAGAAGCTAAAATAGAAGAGGTACTAAAGAAAAAAACTAACTGGATTCTTTCCAAATTAAAGGAAATGGATAAGATTAAGCCGGCACCAAAAGAAAAAGAATTTATGACTGGAGAGAAACTTCCTTATTTAGGTCGAAGATATAGGTTGGAGGTTAATCCGGCAGAAATTTCAAGAGTAGAAGTAAAGCTCTACCAGGGTAAGTTTATTATTGACTACCCAGTGGAGCTTACAGATAGGAAAGAAAAGCGACGAGAAGAAATTCGGACTGCATTAATTGAATGGTATCGTGAACATGCTAAAGAAAAGATTAATGAGCGAGTGGATAAGTATAAGATTAAGCTTGATGTTGAACCAAATAATGTGGTTGTAAAAAAACAGAAGAAACGCTGGGGCAGCTGCAGCAGCAAAAATAACCTGAACTTTAACTGGAAGATCATTATGGCACCAATGTCTATTGTGGATTATCTCGTAGTACATGAGCTTACGCACCTGATACATGACAATCATTCTAGAGATTTCTGGGCAACAGTAGCTGCTATTATTCCTGATATTAAAGAAAAAAAAGAATGGTTGAAGGTTAATGGGAGAAAATTAAATTTTTAAAAAAATGAATACAGAGCTTAGAATTTATATTGCAGGGGGCAGGATTAAAATTATGAAACATTTGGTAACTGGAGCAGCAGGTTTTATTGGATCTAATTTAGTTAAAGAGCTGTTAGAAAGAGGAGAAGAAGTAATTGGAGTTGATTCATTTAGTAATTATTATTCCCGGGAGTTAAAAGAGAGAAATCTGCTGGGGATATTGAATAATAAAAATTTTATGTTTATAGAAGCTGACCTTTTTACTCTTGATTTGAATCAGATTTTTAAGGGCGTGGATTATATTTATCATCAGGCAGCACAGGCAGGAGTTCGCTCCAGTTGGGGAGATGAATTTGAAGTATATAATCAAAATAATATCTTACTGACTCAAAAATTATTAGAAGCTGCTAAAGATTGTAATAGTTTAAAGAAGTTTGTTTATGCGTCTTCATCTTCGGTTTATGGTGATACTGATCAGATGCCTATGACAGAAGATCAGAGGCTGCAGCCGGTTTCTCCTTATGGTGTTTCAAAACTCGGTGGAGAAAACCTGTGTTATTTATATTATAAAAATTTTAAAGTCCCAACAGTATCTTTAAGGTATTTTACAGTTTATGGCGAAGCTCAACGTCCTGACATGGCTTTTCATATATTTATTAAGGCATTTTTAACCGGTGAAAAGATAAATATTTTTGGTGATGGGAAACAAAGCAGGAACTTCACTTATGTAAAAGATATTGCCAGGGCAAATATACTGGCCGCGAAAAGGGCTCCTGCAGGAGAAATAATAAATATTGGTGGTTCTGGTAAAGGTATTGTTTTAAATGATACTCTTGATTTGATTAAAGAACTTACAGGATGTGAAACTAAAATAATTTACAAAGAAAAGGTAAAAGGGGATGTCAAACATACATCTGCTAATACATCTAAAGCGGAAATGTTATTAAATTATAAACCTGTAGTTTCTTTTGAAGAAGGCTTAAAAAGAGAAGTAGAGTGGTTAAAAAGAATTTATTAATATTTATACTTTTTGTAGAGTCAAAATGTTTTATGTCTTGAGCGCAGTGAGAGGAGTGATTTTTTTTATGAAGAGTATAAATTTAAAATCTAATTCTAAAACTTTATTTTTCTTGATTCATGGTTATACAGGAAGTCCAACTGATTTTAATGGCTTACCAGAATATTTAAAAGATAAACTCAATGTAGATATCAAAGTGCTGCTGAAAGGGCATGGACAAAGCATTCAGGATTTAGATAATGTTGAGTTAAAAGATTTTATTAATCAAATTGAAGCTGAACTAAAAATTGATTTAGAAAAATATGAAAAGGTGATACTTGGGGGTGTTTCTTTTGGAGCCCAGATGGCACTTCATTTTGCCAGCAAATTTCCTATATATGGTGTGTTTAATGTTTGTTTACCCTATAAATTAAAATTCCCGTTTAATATTCCTGGTTTATCAATACTTGGTTTTTTTAAGAAATATTGGACAAAACCTTTATCGAAAGATGAGGAGAAAGTGCGCCAGGGGACATTTTATTATAAGCAGATGCATGCAAATGGTTTAAAAATTCTTAAAGAGGCAAATAAATTATTAAAAAAAGAACTCTCTAAAATAAATGATATGATCCCCTTATGGTAGACAGATTAAATAATAAAAATCTGTTTATCAGAAAGGGGATTTTTTATGTCTAGAAAAAGCAAATATTCAGGAGAAGAAAAATATGATATCTTAATTGAATATAAAAATTCAAATTTAACAATCTCACAGATCTCAGCCAAATATAAAATTGCTAAATCTACTTTCAAAAAGTGGAGAGATAAATATAATCGTAATGGAATTACTGGTTTAAAAAATAAAAAAACTAATAAATCATATTCAAAAAAATTTAAAGAAAAAGTAGTCTTAGATTATTTATCTGGAAACTATTCTAAACAATGTTTAGTCAGAAAATATAATTTGAGTGATAAATCCCTGGTTTGTAGATGGGTAAAGAGATATAATAGTCATAGAGGAATAAAAAATTCTGGGAAAGGAATGAAAAAATCTATGACTAAAGGAAGAAAAACAACCTGGAAAGAAAGAATTGATATTGTACTTTTTTGTCTTAAAAATGATTTTGATTATACTAAAGCAGCTGAAAAATATGAGGTTTCATATCAACAGGTATACCTGTGGGTGAAAAAATATAAAGATCATGGTGTTGACGCATTAAAAGATCGCAGAGGTAGAAAAAAATCAGAAGAAGAATTAACTGAACAGGATAAATTAAAGATAAAAATGAAAGAAATAGAAGCTGAAAATGAAAGACTTAAAGCGGAGAATGCATTCTTAAAAAAGTTGGAAGAACTAGAAAGGAGGCGGTCTTAAGCCTCATTCGGAAAGAAAAAAGATATATAGCTATAAAAGAAGTAAATAAAGAAGATAATTATGCAATCACATTACTATGTGAAATTGCTGAGGTTTCAAGGGCTGCCTATTACAAATGGTTGAATCGTAAACCATCTGTTAATGAAATAGAAAATGATAAAATAATTACTGAAATAATTAAAATTCATGAAGAAGTTGATGGTATTTATGGTTACCGAAGAATGACAATGAACATAAATAGGAAATTGAAGAAACAATATAATCATAAGAGAATTAGGCGTTTGATGAAGATTATTGGTTTGAAATCAGTTATTCGCAGAAAAAAGAAACGCTATGTTAAATCAACTCCTCAACATGTAGCTGAGAACATACTTAATCGTGAATTTAATGCTGAAGAAGTTAATCAGAAATGGGTAACAGATGTTACAGAATTTAAATATGGAACTTCTAAAGCATATTTAAGTGCAATACTAGATTTACATGATAACTCTATAGTATCTTATGCTCTTGGACATTCAAATAATAATGAGCTTGTATTTAAAACATTAGATCAAGCAATAGAAGCTAATCCAGGTTCAACCCCTTTAATTCATAGTGATAGAGGTTTTCAGTATACCTCTTATGGTTTTAAAAGGAAAGTAGATGCAGTAGGAATAACTCAAAGTATGTCTCGAGTTGGTAAATGTATTGACAATGGTCCAATAGAAGGATTTTGGGGAATAATTAAATGCGAGAAGTATTATTTGAATCAATATGATACATATGAAGAATTAGCTACAGCTGTAGATGAATATATAAAATTTTATAATGAAGAAAGACTTCAGAAAAAACTAAACGGCTTAAGTCCTTTAGAATTTAGAGACTTAGCCGCTTAGATAATTTTATATTATTTTTACTGTCTACTTGACAGGGACATGTTCAAAACTGTCCGGTTTTTACTATTTATTCAAAGAATGATCCAATCGGAAATTATAAAGCTATTGGGTATATCAGCCGTAAAATTGAAGCACCTCATTATATAGAAATTGTAGATAATAAAAATCATAATCTATTTTTTTCCAAAAAAAGTACTGAAATTTACAAAAATATAATAGATTTTTATAAATCAATTAATAATGAAAAGAAGAGTAAAGGGAATAAAACCGCAGCTATTATTCCGGCTTATAATGAAGCTCAGAATATAGATCGAGTGCTGGGAGTTTTAACTCAGGCTGAGTTTTTAAGCGAAATTATTGTTATTGATGATGGCTCAACTGACAATACTGAAGAAGTTGTAAGCAGATTTGAGGAAGTTAAACTGCTAAAAAATAGTACTAATCAAGGAAAAGCTCAGGCAATGCAGCAGGGAGTTGACAATACGGATGCAGATATTTTATTTTTCTGTGATGCTGATCTAAAAGGTCTGACAGTAGAAATTATCAGACAGATTATCCAGCCTGTTGCTGAAAGAAAATATGATATGTATATTGGGGTAAGAAATAATGTTATGCAAAAAGCTTTAACTCTTTTTGCTTTAAATTCTGGTGAGCGAGCAGTAAGGCGCGAACTCTGGAATAAACTACCGGAACATTTTAAATACCGCTACCGGATAGAAGCAGGGCTTAATTTTATAGCCAGAAGAAGGGCTAATGGCTACGGTTGGCAGAAATTCGGATACTATCAGACACTTAAGGAAAAAAAGTATGGATTTTTAAAAGGAACTATTCTCCGCTGGTGGATGAATATAGATGTTGCTTATGCTTATCTGCTTACTATTTTTCAGAGATTAAAGAGGTAATTATTATGACAAACTTATACAACTATTTAATAAATTTAATAACAAATTATTCAGCCTTCGGTTATCTTTTAATATCTATGCTTGCATTTTTTGAATCATTTGCATTTATTGGTTTTATTGTACCAGGCAGTATTGCAGTGATAGTTGGTGGATTTCTTGCTGCTCATGGAAGTTTAAATATTAAAATTTTGTTTATATCAGTGCTTTTAGCTGCTATTTTTGGAGATAGTTTTAGTTTTCACCTGGGTAGAACTAATAAGATAAATTTCAAAACAGAAAATAAATTTTTTAAACCAGAATTATTAACTAAAGGTAAAGAATTTTTCAAAAAATATGGTGCCAAAAGTGTTTTTCTGGGTAGATTTATTGGCTGGGTTAGATCTATTGTGCCATTTATAGCAGGATTATTTAAGCTTGACATAAAAATATTTTTATTTTGGAATATTTTAAGTGGATTACTCTGGTCAGTATCACATATTGCTCTGGGATATTTCTTTGGGAGATCATGGCAGTTGGTTACTCTTTGGTCTACAAGAGCAAGCATTTTCTTTAGCATATTTATTGTTTTTTTCGTTATATTCTATTTATTAAAATGGTTTATTGTACGTAAAGGAAAAATAATTTATCAAATTTATATTTCTATCTGGGATTCGGTGAAAAAATCAATTTTAGATAATGCTGAGATCCAAAAAATTGTAGATAGCCACAGCACTTTGTTTTCTTTTTTAAGAAAAAGATTTGATAAAAATAATTTTTCAGGTTTACCTTTGACATTGTTCTCTATTTCTTTATTATATGTTTTTGCATTATTTGCTGGTATTGTTGAAGATCTGATTAATTCTGAAATTATTACTCAGATTGATTTAAAAATAGAGAATTCATTAGTGCTTTTTAGAAGTACTGATCTCACTTCTATTTTTAACTGGATAACTTTACTGGGTAAATGGCAGGTTATAATAATATTTTTAGTGGCAGCAAGCTTGTTATTTTGGCTCTGGAATAAGAAAGACTATATCCTTCCTCTTATAATAAGTGTTGTTGGAAGTGTTGCCTTTACTTCAATTGGTAAAATTATTTTTCATAGAGCAAGACCGGCAGCAGCTTTATATAAAGAGAGTTCTTTTTCTTTTCCGAGTGGACATGCAACTATAGCAGTTGCCTTTTATGGTTTTCTGGCCTATATTTTAGTAAAAAATGTACAAAAATGGAAAAACAAGATCAATGTCTTTTTTATTACTTTATTATTAATATTTTTTATTGGTTTTAGCCGTCTTTATCTGGGTGTTCACTATTTTAGTGATGTCTGGGCAGGTTATTTAGTTGGGACGATCTGGCTCATAATTGCTATTGGATTTTCCGAATATTTATCTACTATTAGAAAAGAAAATAGAAACAATATTTCAATTAAATATAAAACTGTAATTTCAATAATAATTATTATAATTGCAGTTGGTTCATATTCTTTTTTTGCTTATAATTATCAGTTCTCTAATATAGTCGAAAATCAAGAAGAGATAAGAATCAAAGTTAAAAGCCCTATGAGCGTTTTTAATGAAAAAAGCTTAATCTATACCGAAACTTTACTGGGGAACAAACAGGAGCCAATTAGTTTTGTTTTTTCAGCCCAAAGCGAAGAAAGATTATTCGATCTTTTTCAGACTGCCGGCTGGCAGGCTGCTGATGAGATAAATATTTTTAATATTTATAAATTAGCTAAAGCTAATCTTTTAAATGATAATTATTCTAAAGCACCAACCACTCCTAGTTTTTGGGGTTCTAGAGTGCCTGATTTTAACTTTGTAAAAGTAACTAATGCAAATAATTTAAGAAATAGACATCAGATTAGAATTTGGAAAAGCAAATTTGTTTTAGCTGATGGCAGCAGGCTATATATGGGAATTGTAAGTTTAAATAAAGAAATAAAATGGGGAGTGATTCATCAGATTGGTCCGGATTTGAATGCTGAGAGAGAGTTCTTGTTTGCTGACTTAACTGCTACTGGCATGATAAAAAAAATAGAGAAAAAGAACCTTGTAGAAGCTCAAACCGGTAAAAATTTTAGTGGAGATGTTTTCTTTACAGATGGGGATATATATATATTGTTTCTAAAGTGATTAAGAGGTGAATTACTGCCTTCTTTTATATGTTTGAAGTTAAAAAAACTTTGTTATATAATCTTATTGCAAATAGTAAGTTTTTTGGTATTTATAAGTTAGAACTATTAATTACATTTAAATAAAGTTAATAAAATAGGAGTTGGAGGGAGTTGAAGATAAAATCAGCTTAATAAATTGTAATAAAAAAATATATATTTATGTGTTATTAATTCTAGCTTTTGGGATGCTGCTATATTTACCTGCTACTTTTGAAAGAGATTTACACTGGGAAGAAGAGATGAAATATGTTGAGGTTGCAAAAGAGATGCACGACACTGGCAACTGGCTGGTTCCACATTTCGGGGGAGAATTTTACTCTCATAAACCTCCATTTTATTTTTTCTTTTTGAATTTGAATAGATTCCTGTTTGGAAATTATTCTGTAACAGCAATGGTTATCAGTAGTTTAATTCCTGGAATTTTAATTGCACTGGTTACTTTTTACTGGGGAAGTATAGAGTTTAATAAAAAGTATGGATTTTTATCAGGACTAATTTTAATGATAACGTTTTATTTTTTTGCTTTATCCATTACAGTAAGAATGGATCATTTAATGGGATTCTTTATTATTTCTGCTCTATTTTCTTTTTATTTAGGGTATTCTTCAGCAACTGAAAAAAAGAATAAATATTATTATTTTGTTTATGTTTTTATGGCTTTAGCAACCTGGATTAAAGGCCCCGCTGGTTTTTTAATTCCTTTAGTTGTAATACCAGCTTTTTTGTTTATTCAAAAGGACTTTACAGAATTAAAAAATTTAAAGCTTAAAAGAGGCATCTTGATTTTTATAACTCTAATTTTATTGTGGTTAGTACCAGCTCTGATTAAAGGTGGTAAGGATTATGCATATGAGTTATTAATTATTCAGACCTTTGGGAGAACAGTTAATTCTTTTGCCCATCAGAAAGCAATATATTATTATTTTAAAACTTTTTCTTTTACCTTTTTACCCTGGTCTTTCTTTTTATATTCAGCTTTGATTTATTGTTTTAAAAGCAGAAAAGAATTACCTGAATTTATTAACTTTTTACTCAGCTGGTTTATTACAACTTTTATTTTGTTTTCTTTAATAAGCGGGAAATTAGATATCTATTTATTACCCATTTATCCAGCTGGAGCATTACTTGTTACTTATCTATTTAAAGAAATTGCAGAGAAAAGAGTATCTAAATATTATATTATTATTCCTGCTGTTATAACATTTAGTATTTTAGCTTTAGGAAGCTTTTTTATTCCACAGCAATTGAATGGAATAGAATTAAAAACGCTTTTGCTGCCAACAATTAGCAGCTGGATTTTAGGTGGAGTAATTGGATTAATGTTTTTGTTTAAAAGAAAATACAGCTATATCCCTTATCTTGTAATCATAATAATTTCTGTTTTTTTGCTTAATTTCTCTTTCTCAGCTGCTGAACCATTCAGTCAGAGTTATACAGTTAAACCAGCAGCTATAAAGCTAAAAGAATTAAAGACTGCAGGGATCAAAAACATTGCTGCATATAAATATGATGGAGATCCAGAAGCATTGGGAGTGTATCTTGATTTCTGGCCAGAAGTTATAAATGATCAGGCTACATTTTTAAAATATCTTGAGCAGAAACAAATAGCTTTAATGGTGAAAGTAGAAGACTGGCAGAATTTTAATAAGCAATTAATTGAAAAGATTGAAAAAGAATTTGAAATGTTTAATTTTAATCAGCAATATATAATTATCACTGATTACGGGAATTAGAAAATAGAGTAGGGGGAGAGTCAATGCATTTAACTAATAAGGGATTGAAAAGTACATATATCTATTTGCTGTTATTGATTGTTATTAGCCTTATATTGTTTGTTCCTTCGACATTAAATCGAGATCTTCATTATCGCGATGAGTTAAGATATACAGAGGTTGCCAGAGAGATGGATAATAATGGTGACTATTTTGTTCCTCATTTTGGTGGAAAAATATATACAGATAAACCTCCATTTTATTTCTGGATATTAATATCAGCAAAGAGAATCTTTGGCGAATATTCTGCTAAATCAATGGTTACGCCCAGTATTGTTTCAGCCATAATAATTATATTATTGACTTTTTATTTTGCTAAATCTGTGTTAGAAGAAAAATATGCATTTTTAGCAGGCATAATTTTAGCTACATCTGTATTATTTTTTAGTTTATCTATATTTGTAAGAATGGATTTATTGATGATGGTATTTATAGTAGCTGCTTTATTTTCTTTTTTTAAAGCATACCAGAATAAAAATTATTATTTATATCTTTTACTTTATTTTTTTATGGGAGCTGCAACTGCTATTAAAGGTCCTGCCGGATTTTTAATTCCTTTAGTAATTATTCCTGGTTTTTTAGTTTGGGATAATAATCTTAAAGAGTTAAAAAATATGAAGTTATTTAAAGGACTGCTCATCTTTTTTTCAGTGATTTTATCCTGGTTAATTCCTGCTTTTATTTTTGGAGGAAGTGAATATATTTATGAATTATTAGTCTTGCAGACCTTCGGCAGGGCGGTTAATTCTTTTGCTCACAGTGAGCCTTTTTACTATTATTTTAAGACACTGCCATTTACTCTTTTACCCTGGTCACTTTTGATTTTTTCAAGCTTTTTATATGTTATAAAATATTATAAAAATATTTCTACAGAACTTAAGTTTTTTATCAGTTGGTTTATTCTACCTCTGTTTCTTTTTTCCTTTTTTAGTGGTAAATTAGTTTTTTATCTGCTACCAATTTATCCGGCGGCAGCTATTCTGGTAGCTTATTTATGTCGAGAAGTTATAGTAAATAAGTCTGAAATAAAGTTTTTGGTTGTACCAGTTCTGCTTACTCTAATTATTATAACATTGGGAAGCAATTTTATTCCCGAGAGCATTGAAGGTTACAATATTAGAAAATTATTGAAACCAACAATTATATTCCTTGTTTTTACTTTGATCACAGCTTTACCGCTATATCTTAAAAAGAAATATTTATCTTTGGTTTATCTTTTAGTAGCAATAATGCTGATTTTTTCTTTTAATTTAAACTTTATAATTGTACCTTTAGCAAGTCAGGAATACAGTAAAAAAGAAATTTCTGAGGAACTAAAAGTGCTCAGGAATCAACGGAATATTGAAAATATTGTTGCCTATAGATATGGTCAGCCTGAGAGTCTGGCAGTTTATACTGATTATTTTATTCAGGATATTGAGAATAAAGATACTCTAATTAATTACCTTCAAAAAAAAGAGGAAGCTGTTATTATAATTAGTGACGATGATTTGGAAAAAATAAAAGATGTTTTACAGCAAAATCAACAAGTTATCTATCATTCAAATGGATATAATCTTATTTATCATTTATCTAGATAACAAAGTATCTTAATTTATTTAAAAGGTTGTGAAGAAATGCAAAAGTATAAATATGATTTTTCAGTTGTAGTACCAGTTTATAACGAATTAGAAAATTTATCTCCTTTAACAAACAGTATTATAGAAGAATTAAGTGGTAAAAATTTGGATTATCAAATTATTTATGTTGATGATGGCAGTCTGGATGGAAGCAGTAAAAAAATTGATGAGCTAGCATCAGAAATTGAGACACTCTCAGCTTTACATTTCAAAGAAAACAGGGGTCAGACTGCTGCATTTCTGGCTGGGTTTAAAGAAGCTGAAGGCAAATACATAGTCACCTTAGATGCAGATCTTCAGGTTAAACCAGACGATATATTTAAGTTGATCCCTTATTTAGAGGAATATGATATGGTTGTTGGGAAAAGGGTCAACCGCAATGATGGTATTGTTAAAAAGATATCTTCATTTGTTGGTAATGGTGTCAGGAATTTTATTACTGGTGAAGAGATTACTGATACTGGCTGTCCATTAAAGATTTTCAAAAATGAAATACATAAAGATTTTTATCCCTTTAATGGTATGCACAGGTTTTATCCTACTCTAGCTCGAATTAATAAATATACAGTTAAAGAAGTACCTGTGAGTCATTATCCCCGTATATATGGGGAGTCAAAATATGGTATAAATAATAGAATGTGGAAGGGTTTACTGGATACTCTGGTAATGAGATGGATGAAAAAGAGAATAATAAACTATACAATAAAGAGGGATTAATTTATGATTTGGATAATTATTGGATTTATTGGTCAGGCAATGTTTACTCTGCGTTTTATTGTTCAGTGGCTTGCTTCAGAAAAAGCTAAAAAAAGTGTTGTGCCAAATGCTTTCTGGTATTTTAGTATTGCAGGCAGCCTGACTTTATTAGTTTATGCAGTTCATCGTCAGGACCCGGTATTTATAGTGGGCCAGTCAACAGGATCATTTATTTATTTGCGTAATTTATATTTAATTAAGAGAGAAAGAGATAATTAGAGGGGCTAGCTTATGATAGATAATAGAATATATACTAATTTAAAATTATAAGAAAGTCTGTAGATAATGCAATATTTAAATTCAGTAAATAAGTTAACACTATATATTTAGATATGTATTTTCCCTAGAGGAGCTTCATACTGAAGCATTTCTAGGTTTTTTTATTTAAAATTCAAAAATTATTTTCAGATAAAGCTTGACTTTGAGTTAACTCCAGGTGATATGGTTATAATAAGATGATAAATAGAAAGGAGAATATATATGAAATATGTTAAATTAGGGAATACCGGGCTGGATGTTTCTCAACTCTGTCTGGGGTGTATGAGTTTTGGTGATGCAGAAAACTGGCTTCATGATTGGGTTCTTAATGAAGAAAAGAGTCGGCCAATTATCAAAAAAGCTTTAGATCTTGGAATCAATTTTTTTGATACAGCCAATGTATATTCACTGGGTAGAAGTGAAGAAATTTTGGGTAAGGCTTTAAATGACTATGCTGAGAGAGAAGAGATAGTTATAGCAACAAAGGTTTATGGCGAAATGAGAGATGAGCCAAATGGTTCCGGTCTTTCCCGTAAAGCAATTATGACAGAAATTGATAAAAGTCTGGAGAGGCTGGGAACAGATTATATTGATCTGTATATAATTCACCGCTGGGATTATGCTACACCAATAGAAGAAACAATGGAAGCTTTACACGATCTAAAAAAGGCAGGCAGGGTAAGATACATAGGTGCTTCAGCAATGTATACCTGGCAGTTTCAAAAGGCCCAGTATGTAGCAGAAAAGAATGGTTGGACTAAATTTATTTCAATGCAGAATCATCTAAATCTGTTAAATCGGGAAGAAGAAAGAGAAATGGTACCTTTCTGCAGAGAAGAGAATATTGCTCTAACTCCATATAGTCCGCTTGCATCTGGCAGGTTGGCCCGTCCCTGGTCAGAAAGTACAGAACGATCTGAAAGTGATAAAATTGCTAAAAGAAAATATGGCTCAACTGAAGAAGCAGACCGCAAAGTAGTAGAGAGAGTAGCCGAACTTGCTGATAAAAAAGGAGTTCCAATGGTCCAAATATCTCTGGCCTGGTTGATGCAGAAAGAGCCGGTGACT
>Ga0209300_1000812_pt1 | contig 14035 bp, 15 predicted proteins | sample Shrwel_input2_RT_FD_187535 | JGI IMG/M metagenome (GOLD analysis project Ga0209300, IMG submission 187535) | Subsurface microbial communities from deep shales in Ohio, USA - Utica-3 well 1 S input2 RT (SPAdes) (version 2) ... | reverse complement strand
CTGGGCATCAAGTCACCCAGCCGGGTGTTCATGGCGGCTGGTAATGACACCCTGGAAGGGTACCGAAAGGGGATCAAGCAGAAGCAGCCGGCCGCGCTGAAGGATGTCAGCATGTTCGGCAAGCGCGTTCGCCAGGTCGGGGCCGGCGTGGCAATTGGGGCCGCAACTATGCCCGTAGCTGCCGATGTTCAGATCGACAGCCGACCGGCGTTGTCTGCTCCGGCACAGGCGGCAATGGCTCAGCCAGCGCAAGCCCCTCACGGTGACACCATCATCAACTTCAACATCACCGGAAATGACCCAATGGCGATTGCCAATGAGGTTAAGCGGGCAATGCAGGAAGTTGAGAGGGCGAAGGCGCGGCGCGCAGGGAGCGCCCTGTACGACCGCGACTAGTGATCAAATGATCATTTGATCAATTGATCATTTAACCGCTCGGCTCAGAGCCTGAACAACCAAAGCCCTGACAGTAAGGCCGCGCTCAGCGGCCTTTATTTTTATCTCATGATGGAGGTCTTCCGGGATCTCCACGTTCAATCGCTTCCCCCGTTCGCCTACCCTGCCTTTATCCGCCTGGGCCACAAACCTCCTGGACTTCCGGGCCGAGTCTTTCTTTTTTGCTAATCCTGCAAGGTTACTGGTGGTCATTTGAGCCTCCTATCAGGTCCATCACCTCAGAAAGAACGCTGCTAATCTCTGTCTTCGCCTTTTCGTCTTCAGCCTCAAAAACAGAAAGCCCGGATTCCTCTGCATCGTCATAAACGTTCCTGGTGAAAATCACGGTATTAAGCGCAGGTAGCCCGAAACTGTCAGCCACCGCCTTGGCATCGAGAATCCTTTGAATTTGGCTGGGTAGGGTGGGGGCCTGACTTATGACGGTTCTGGCAATCAATGCTGAGTTTGTTATCCGGGTCTTTTCCACCAGGTCTGCAACATAGTCCAGGGTCTTCAGGTCTCTTCTTTTCGGGCGGGTCGGAATCAAGACCAGGTCAGAAACCACCATTGCGGAGCGCAGTTCCCGAGTATCTCGTCCCCCACAATCAACGACGATCACCCGGCCGGATTCTGCGAGAGCAACAACGGTTCGAGATATGTCCCCCGTCATTGCCTGGTGATCGAGTTGCTGAGCGTTGGTTGATGATCTTTCGTCGGCCCAGTCAGATGATGTCTGCTGAGGATCGGCGTCAATTAACAGCACATCATGGCCTTTTTTGACCAGGGCTACTGAAAGGTTCTGAGCCAGGCAGCTCTTACCAGAGCCACCTTTTTGGCCTCCGACGGTAATAATCATGATTCACCTCATCTCCAAAATGATCAATTGATCATAGTTTCAAATGATCATTTGATCAATTGATCATTAAAATATCAGGCAAATCAGTGTGGTAGATCTATTGCTATCAAGATAAGAGTTGGGTAAGTTGCGAGGACATTAAACGAAAAAACCCGCCACTTGGGCGGGTCTTTCGGGCGGGGCAGTGTTACCAGCACTGTTGATCCCGCCACGGTCTCGGGAAATCTGCTTGCCTTTGGCCGGGCGGTAGAGTCGAGACCGGAGAACTCCATTCTAGCCTTGTCCCTCCACTGGGGCAACCCGCGCGAATCTCTCCGGTCCTTCCTGAACCCTTGCCAGCCTTGGAATCAAGATGCTTTGGGGCTGGCACGACTATAGCCACCTATCAAGGGGATCTGCTCAGGGTGGCGCGTATGGCAGTCAGACGGTGAAAGTAGGAGCTCCAGGTTAACCGGTGCCACGACCAGGAGAATCCCGAATTTGATAACCGAATGACCGTCCGGGCGCAGCAGGGCGAGCCGAGTGCTGGTAACACGCTTGAAGGCTGAAACCGGACAGTGAGCGCACCGCCGGGAGGAATAATCTCCTGGTTCACGGCGGCATGCGGAGGACTGCTTTTTAGTGGTCTGACGCAGGGGCCGGCGTGAGCCGGGAGGCATGGCGGTAGCTTGCTCTTTATGGCTCGCTAAGGAACGAGTGTTTTCGTGCTGTCACATTACCCTTTGTGACACTGGTGACAATGTGACATCGCTCAACCATGCGGGTTGTGGTCGTGTTTTTTGTCACCACCCCCTTTGTGACAACCTCCATAATCCATGTGACACCGGGTGTTTTAGGCTATCTGTCATCAAATGGCATATTTTGTCACAAACTACATTTTAAATAGCGGTGAAGCCTGAGAGGTGCGGTATTGGCGGGATTCCGAGAGGTGTCACACTGTCACAAATGTCACAAGCTGGGATCTTGCTTCGGGATCATTCCTTTCTAGCGTGCCTTTGTGGCGATGATTGACCAGGTGGCGGCTCTGCACTTTGTCTGGCGAACGCCTTGAAGGTATTTGACGCGGATTAAGGGTGTTTCGGTGGGTTTTGGGTGGCTCCATTTTTTGAGCAGAGTGGCAAAGGCCGTTTTTGGGGTTTTTCTGCACCACCACTCAAAAATGGAGAGTGAAAAACGGCGATTTCTGTTTAATAGGTATTGCCTGGATACTGCCGGGAGGCCCTGAAAACAGGGATTTGCGGCAAAAGTCTCCATTTGATTAGACGATGACCCTAGAAACGCAGCGCAGGCGGGGGGGGCTGCGAGCGGTGAGGGTGCCCTCCCCACCCCATTGGCCGCCCGGGGGCCTCTGGCAACTGCTGTTTGCTGTTTCGTCTGAGAGACAAGGCCTGCATCACATTTGCGCACCATTGGATATGGGCTATCTGAGGCGGTTTTGCGGGTGCGAATAGAAAAAAGCCCCGGAGTTCGGGGCTTGGAAGCGGTTAGAGTCGGCTGATGCCTGGCATTTCGAAGGATGGACCGTTCAGGTTTCTGTTGAACTTGAAGCCGGCGCGTCGTTTGCTTCTTATGGCCACGCTCCTGTAATCGCTGCGAGCCTCGACCGCCAACATTGGGATCGGCTCAAGCTCTGGGGTGCCGTAGTCGCCTTCTGTTCTGCGATAGTCCAGCCCGTAGCTTTCCAGGTACTGAAGCATTCGCTCAGCTACCACGGCCCGCGCTCTCCTGTCCTGTTCCTTGCTGATGTGGGCGCGTGCAAGGGCCACTTCGGTGGCAATGCCTCGTTCGGCCAGGTATTGCTGTTTCTCCTCCAGGTACCACTCGTGCATGAGCAGGCCAGCGGCATCGATGGCGGCGGCCGTATCATAGTAGTGGTTATCCATAGCCTCGGAGATTGCGGCATCAAACTGCCAGAGGTTGATCAGCCGCCGTGCCTTGTTCAGGCACGACATGTAGTTGTCGCGCGCCTCCAGCGCTTCCAGCTCCGCCTGGTCCTGGATCTCCGGGGACTGCTCAACCATGGCGCGCAGCTCCTCGGCCCGTTTCTTGGCTTCGGCTGACTGGTCAATCTTCTTGCTGATTGACGGCGAGTAGCTGCCGGCGTTGTTGTGGAGATCCTGCTTCCACTCTTGGTTGAGTGCCGCCGCTTCCCTCTCGGCCTCACCCATGGCCTTTCGGTTGCGCTCGATGTTGCCGAGCACATTCTCCAGCGCCTGGCGTTTTTCCTGGTATTCGGCTTTGGCCGCCTCCAGTTTGTTCATGGCTTGCTCTTGGGCTTCGGCCACCTCCGGGGTTTCCTGGCTCCAGGGATTGCGGTCAGTCGCGGTGTTTTGCTGAGTCATGGTGTTGATCCTTCTGGTTCTGGGTTGGTGAGTCGTTCAGGGTCAATGGTGTAGAGCCATTTCCGGCCACCATTTCGGATTCGGTGCTGGTTCTGGTTGCGCCCCGGTTTGTTCCTTCTCAGCGCGTCCACGCTGTCCAGGGCCTGCACCACTCGATCAATGCCATAGCCGTGAGCGGCTTCTTTCAGGCCTGCAGCGTTGAAGTGGTAGAGTCGGGTGTCGTTGATCAGCTCGTAGTAACCGGCGCGCGGCCCAGGCGTCCGGTCAGATCCAAAGCTTATGTCGCTGAAGCGAGTGTCTCCGTGCGCGTCCAGGAAGTCTGATATGTAGGTGAGTATCTGCCTGTCCTCGGTATTACCCTGTCCTTGGGTCTCTACCCATTCGCCATACAGGGTCTGGCATGCCTCAATGGCGGTACCTTTGGGCCACGGCAGAATGCCGTACTCGATGGCCAACTCCCCGCCAAGGGCTGTCACCGCGAAACGGTCAGCCACCCGCCCGGCCTGAGAGTTTTTGATGGTGAAGTGTTTTCGGACGGCCGTGAACGCCTCCACAAAGTCCCGATCCTTGTCGGCGCTCAGGCGTTCCAGGAACGCCGGACCAGCACTGCCATGATGGTCACTGATCGCTCGGTTGAGACCTTTCCAGAAGGCTTCCCCATCCTTGCCGTGGAGCTCATCGAACGCCCGGTGCTTTCGCTGCCCAGCGTTGATGTCGGCCATTCGAAGTTCAGCGCCGGCGTTGGCTGGGTCGCCCGACAGGGCGGCATGTTCCGTCAGGTTTTTCTCCCCGCTGGAAAGCACCAGGACGCGCCAGGACTTCGGCGGCTCTTGGGAGCGGTCTTTCTCCATACGGCCCTTGCCCTGGCCGTTGGCCAGCATGTACACCATTTCCTGAATGGCGTGCGGCTTGGCTTGCTTCAGCTCGTCCAGGATCAGGGGCATGTCGTTACGGCTTTCGGCCTGAACCTCCAGGCCGTTCTGAGTGGTGTTCCAGCTGGCCAGGTAACCGCCCATCCGGGGGGAGCCCAGCACGCTACAGGCAGTCAGCAACAGCAGGGTTTTGCCGGTCGATGAGTCGCCTTTGAAGTGAAAGCCACCACCGTTGACGCCCACCAGGCGAAGCAGCATGGAGCCGAAAACCGCCGACGCGGACAGGATCAGCGTGGGGTTGCCCAGGCAGGGCACGGCCACCGATTCTTGCCACCCTTTCAGCGTGCCGGATTGCTCGAAAAGCATTTCCGCCCCGGCGTTGTGGCTCATGGTGACCCGGCCCGGGCCGAACGTCTTACCAGGAAGAACGAAGCTCTCTCCGTGCCAGCCTGGCTTACGAACGGTGTCCATCATTGGCGCCTGGCGAACCGCCCGAGCCAGATACTTCACCACATGCTCCTCGCCGCCTTCCTTGTTGATATTAAGGCCACGCTGAAGCAGCTCCTCGCAAAGTGGTCCGCCCCGACCGGTCAGCATGCCGCGGCTTAGGAAGATCTCCTTTTGCCCGGCATCGGTATCAAAGCGAACCTTCATGGAGAACAGGCCGGTTTCACGCTCGACCATCTGCATGACCACTTCCAGGCGGTCACAGACACGAAGCGTCCGGGGATCGCCGGTCTTGCGGTCGGAAAAGTGGTAGTACACGCCCGGCCCCAGCTGCTTGCCGTCGACTTCGATCCAGTGGTCATAAAGGCGATAGCAAGGCCGGTTGAGCAGGGCAGTTGCGTCCACTTGCTCAGGCGGGCGGCCGTGGTCTTGGCGTGCAACCGTGTTTTCAGCCATGGCGCACCCCCTGGCCTTGTGCCTGTTGCAGCTGGTAAACGTGCAGGTCGTTAAAGTCGCTCAGTTCCGCCGGCGCGCCGGCCGGAAACTCCGGAAAGATCAGGTCTGCGCCAATGGCTTCCGCCGCTTTGGTCGCGGCTTTGCGCCCGGCGTTGTCCTTCTTGCTCCGGTCGTCGTCGCCTGCAATGACGATATGCTGATCGGGGCCGTAGCGATCGCGCAGCTTGCAGGCCACCGGCTCCAGGTTGGCGGCGAACATCGCGCAGGCCACCGCCCCGCCGTAGCATTCCAGCAGGGTCGCGCCGGTAGCCCAGCCCTCGCAGATGAACAGCGTCCCCGCCTGTCCCAGCGAGCCCAGCGGCGCGTAGCAGCCGGATACCCGACCACCCCGGATAAAGCGCTTCTTGCCGTGCGGATTGATGATTTGCAGGTTCATCAAAACCCCGCCGTCACAGATCGGTATCAGCAGGTCGTAACCGGACACGTATCGGGCCCTGATGCGCCGCGCGTTGTGGCCCTCGATGCGTTTTTTTGCCAGGTAGGGATGAGGGGCGTTCAGTCGGGCGCCCTCCGGCTCCGCACCGTGCCAGAGTTGGGGCGCAATGGTGCGCCTCACGAAATCCTCGCGGGCCTGCTTCTGGCGCTCTTCCTGGCGACGCTTGCGGGCGGCTTTTTCTTTCATCCGGCCGATTTGCGCCTGGTGCTCCGGGTCCATGTTGCCGGCGTCGCCAGCCTGGCCGTAACCGAAGCGCTGCAGGATCTGGCGCGCGGCCTGGTATTGATTCACGCCCCAGACATCGGCGGCCACCGCGACCAGATCCCCGTAGTGATAATCGGGGTTGGCGACATCGTTGGCCTTGCCGGTCACAAGGTTGATGTGCAGCGAGGGCCGAGCGTCACCGCGCAGGCTGTTGCAGGTGATGTACTCGGATTTCCGGACCTTGCCGCCGGGGTGCAGTTCCTGCACGAGGCCCAGGGCATTACCCAGGGCAACGTTGGCGGCCAGCCGGATCGTTTGAATCTTCTGACTCACGAGGACGCCTCCCCAGCGCGCTCCAGGATCATTGCGGAGTCGCTCAGCGCTTCGACGTCATCCAGCAAAAGGGCGGCTGCAGTGCAGGCGGCTTGATAGCCTTCCGGGAGAATCTCGCCATTACAGGCGCCCATGTCCCGGAGCATTTCCCGGGCAGCCCACAAACGCAAATCGGCTTCATCCCGCATCTGATCCGCTCGGCGGCATGGGTTAACAATCATGTTCGGCATCTGAGCCATTTCCCGCTCAAGATCCTTATCGGTCACCGCGCGGTCATGCTTGGCCAGGGCTTCCCGGAGTCGACGTTGAGTGATGATCTGGCTCTTAGGCATGACGGTGCTCCGTGGTGTTTGTCGGGGTAGTGGTCTGGAGGCTGGACAAGGCAGCTTCAGCGGCCCGGGCCTTTTCGATGTGGCGGTTGTAACGATTCCGGCGAACACGAAGGCTGGAATCGGCGCGCAGGGCGGCATACGCCATGGCACGATGGGAGGCCGCGCGGCGTTCAAGGAAGGTAGAAATGGGGTGCTTCATGATGTCGGTTCCTTTGTCTGATTTCGGAACCGCCACGGCTGTCGCCAAACAGGGGGTGGCGGTCTGTGCAGGGGTTGGCGAACCGGGGACAAAGGACCCGGCAGACCCGAAGGTCTCCCCCACACAGCCGCCATAACGCAGATGAGCGGGCACAAAAAAAGCGCCGTCATCATGAGTATGGGCGCTGGTGCGCCTTTGTCTATTCCGGTCGCCAAACCGGGACGTAGATTTTGCTACGTCATTTTTAAAATACACACAGGCAATCACCGGGTGCAACTCCGGAGCGATATTTTCTGCCTGCAAATCGTAATTAGAACAAAAAATGTTCAGTTTTCTGGTTTCGCCGGCGTTCCCGGTGCTATACTGACCACCGTTCTGGGATACATTGGGCGATGCTTTCCAGACATCCTGCCCCCGCTTTCGGCTGCTACCGGAGCGGGGCGCTCCTTTCCAGGTCTTCATATCTCGATTAGCTCCTCTGGACTTTCTTCGATCCGCTGTGCAGCGAGCTGCACCAGGCCGGGCGCGTACGGCACGCCGACGTTTAGAACCCCGTCGATCACCGACAGCTGGTGAACCAGCACCAGGTAGGCGTTCGACCGGTGTTTACAGCGCTCATTAAGGCAGTACACCCGAAGCCACCTAATGGCACTGTTGATCCGTGCACTGCTCCTCACCCGGCCGTGGGTACGGCATTTTGGGCAGACTATCTGTGGGGCAGGGGCTTCACCGCTTTCTGGAACCTCTGCCTTGACCTGTACCTGCTCTCCCGGGGCATCCACCTGGTAAGTGACCACCACCGAAGAACGGAAGCTGCAATCAGGACAAAGCGCGATTCCATCCCAGCCTGCAGATTGCGCTCGGGCGTTTACGCGACACTTCAGATAGGTCTCGCAGTTGGGGCAGGCTATCCGGATGTAATTGCGCATCGCGCGGCCTCACTGTTGGTCATCGGTTTTGGCATTAATAACGCTGGTGTTAACAGTGACGTGGCCGACGGTCTTCGTCGGGGTCTTTTCTTGCTGCCTGGCCAAAACGCTTGATAACGCCTGGTAAGCCCACTCGGCGTGCTGGCGATCAAGTACCAAGGTGAGGGTGGGCTGGTTAGCCCGGGTAAAGCACAAGTGAAATTGATCGCCTGACTGCTGTCCGGTTCGCGGATTCGGGAAGTGATCGGGGTGTGTCATGTGGGGGAGAGTTTTGCCCTCCGTATCCAGGAACTCCGACAGATCCTTAACAGTCCTCTCGGCTTGCCACTCTCCAAATTCAACGGTTTTCCGGGTTCCGAGATGTCCCAGATCCGGCGCGGTCAGGTGGTACAGCTTTTCCATGGTGATTACTCCGAAGGTTGGCGTTGCTTGTAGTAGGTATTCCAAATCCAGTCATCGACCTCGCTGGCCAACCAGAGGTGAGCTTGACGATGAACGCTGATCGGCCCCGGGAAGGAGCCGGAATCAACCATCTGGCGAAGCGTTTCAATGGATACACCGAGCTTTTTTGCCACCACCTTTCGAGGAATAAACCGGGGCCCTGGAATGGCCTCTGTCGTGGTTCTGACTTGGCGGCGATCGACCATGCCGAGTGCTTGCGTCATGGGTGCATTTCCTCCTGGTTAACTCATGATTCCAGCCTATGAATCGGGCACACCGGTGTAATGTGGTTGCAGTTGTCAGAAGCATTGGGACAAACAAAAACCGCCAAAAACAGGCAAAACCCCCGGCATGGGGCTTGCGCTTTTATTATGATGTGCAATACTTCTGCACATCATTTGAAGGCAAGGAGACACAGTGAGAGACCGAGCGAAAGCGTTAAAGCTCATTGGCCTGGTGGCGCAAGGGCCAAAAACCACGGCTCAGCTGATGGAGCGGTTGTCAGTGAAGGAGCGTCATTTTCGAAACCTGACCGCCGAGGCACGTCGCCTGGGCGCGGCTATGGTCTCCAGACAAATGGAGACTAACGAGAATGGGAAACTGACCGGGCCTTATTACTGGGAGGTGGAGAACCTGAGTGACATACGGGCGCTGCTGGAGCCCTGCCTGACGTTTGAGACCACTGGGAGTCTCAGCCGTCGGCGTGCCTTGGAAGACCCGACGTTATGGAATGAACTGATCAATGGAGAACAATCATGAGCGACGACCTGAAGCTGGACGAATTTCTGGACGCTGACGGGTATTACCGAGACGGCATTGCCGTTCTGGGCTTGATGATCGAGAGCATCCGGGCCTGCAACCTGGCAGACGATCTGACCTTGTCACTACCTGTCGGCTCTGTGTCCGTCGAGATGAACGGCGGGGCGCCCATTTACTCCGTTCAGGATGCAGACCGTGAGTGGGAGGAAGCTACGTTTTCGGAAATCGTGGGTTATTTGGAAGGCGCGCATCACCCGGTCAACGGCATTCCGGTAAACCCGAACCTGCCGGAAGACTTCGACAACACAGACAATGAATCGCGCCCAGTCAGCCACCAGAGGTGGTGGCATAAGCCTTACATTCTCACCGATGAGTGGAAGGGGGAGTCCTGGGAGCAATACCGAGACCGGCTTGCCCTGGGCGGATATGAGCCGGATCACACCCCGGAGGCGTGGGCCGAGCTCCAGGCCGATATGAAAGCGAAGTGGTTTGAGTCGTTTCCTTCCGGCGTTCGGTACGAAGTCCGATGCCTCGATGGTGGTTCATGGGATCGCTCCACCTGGTGGGGGAATTTCGCGACATTGGAGCAGGCGCTGGAATGCGCCCGAAAGGGCCGGTCGTGGGGCTGGCAGAACGCTCAGGCGTAATTGCTCAAAGGGGCTTGTGCTATGAGACCGGTATCGATTGAGACCTTCATCCGCGTCGTGTACGCGGATGATGACAACCCGCCCTCGGTGGCGACCATCCGCCGGCGCTGTCCGGTCGATCTGCCCGGCGCGTTCCGGGACGGTCGGCGCTGGCGCATTGACCTGGACACCTATTACCTGACGATGCAACGCCGGCTCCAGGGCCTGCCGGAGATCACCCCGGCGGTCTCAACGCCGCACACCATGGCCGCCGATGCCGAGGAGGCCGCGCTCCTGGACGATCTGGCCGACACCCTGTCTTGAAGGCTGGCCCGGTGTCACCGGGCCTTCTTTTTGGCCGGTTTCACCGGCACCAGGCGGATTTTCCCCAATGCTTTCCCTAGCCAGCCGTTGGCCGTGCCGGCCATGGCTAAGCCTGTGCGCGCGTTCAGCTCCTGCCGGGTGGCCTCCAACGTTTTCCGAACCTGGGCAAGCTCGCTGGAAAGGGCGGCGGTTTGGGCGCTGGCCTTTTCCGCGTGCAATCGGGCGGATTCGGCGGCGGCCTTCGCGGCCTGGACTTCGGCTACCAGGTGATCGGCGTTCATGGCCTGGCCGGCACGCAGCAGGGTAACCAGGGCGGCGGTTTTATTGGTGCCCTGACGCTTGGCTTCGGCCTGCAGGACGGCGTTCAGGTCGGCGGGAATCCGGGCGGACAGGGTGACATTCTCAGACATTGGGCGCTCCGTGCGGGTGTGATATTTTTGATCCGTGAAAACGGTCAAAAATATAGCCGTAGTGGTTTTTTGGGCTGTGTTGCAAGTGTAACACAGGCCGAAAAAGCACGGAGGCGCAGCGGGGAGTAAAACGGACCGCTGCCAGTGGAGCCGGGCAACCGGCGTAACGACCCCGGAGCCGGTATCGGCGAAGGGGCGCAAGGGGGAGCAGATGGACGCAGGACAGATGCGGAGCCTTGCCCGGAGCGCACGCGACGGCAGGTCAGAGGACACCGTAGCAGAGTACGAACGGATTGCCGAGCGGCTCGATGGGCGGCACTGGCGCGACTACGCCGAGGACTGCCAGGCCAGCAAGGGGTACGGCTACCTGCTCAAGGCGGCGTGGCGCTACCAGCAGGCTGGGCACTTGCTCGAGGCCTTGCGTCGGTCGGATCGGGCGCGCAAGTCCGGCGACAAGGACGCGGCGGGCGACTGGCGCAAACGGGCCGAAGCGCTGGCCGGCGTGCTGGAGTCGAAGGAAGCCCCGTGGAAGGGGGTGCCCGGGAAGAAAAAGGGCAAGACCAGCAAGAGATCCAGCCTGAGCCGATTGCCGGAGGACTGGCGAGAGCAGCTGATCAAGGCGCTGAAGCCCGACGATGTGTTGCCGGCGGTGGTGCTGGCCCTGACCGGCTGCCGGCCGTGCGAGTACAAGAAGGGAGTTACTCTCGAGCGCGACGGCGATGACCTGAAGGTGACCATTCATGGCGGCAAGCAAAGTCCCTTCACCCAGGGCGGGCAGGCGGTGCGAGTGCTTGTGTTTGACGGCGGTGACGCGCTGGCCAATGCCTTGATCGGACTGGCCGACAAGACTCGGGGTATGGCCTGGGTTCAGGAGGATCTCGGGGCCTGGCGCAAGCGGTTTACCCGGGCGGCGGCCAAACTTGGATTCAAAGGTGTCTCCCCGTACTCCCTTCGACACCAGTTTTCCGGGGATCAGAAGCAGCGAGGCTGGAACGACGACCGGCTGTCGCAAGCCCTGGGCCACGCTTCGGCCCGGATGAAACAGAACTATGGCCATGCCAATCAGGGCAAGCGCCGGGGCGGGTCATTGAAATCGGTGACCGCCACGCAAGAAGTGCGCAACCAGCCAGGCCCATTGCCTGGTACCGAGCCCGGCCAGGGGCCGAGCCTGGGCTAACCCGCGTGCACGGTGACCGCCTGAAACCCAACGGATCGGCACGCTGAGAAAGCAGCGTCGAGGCTGTTGAAGATTCGCACCTGGTCCGAGCCGTGGCGTTTGCGGTTGAGGTCCAGTGAAACAGTTGCGCCGTTCTGCCGGCGAAACTGGCAACTCCACCGGGGTGATGGGCCGGGCTCCAGGGGCGCGGGGACGATTTCGGCGCGGGTCAGATTCCCGGCCTCGAACAGCAGGCGTAATTGGTCCAGTCTCATTGTTGGGTTTTGATCCAGCAAATGGGGAATTTGAGCGGGGGAGGATACAGCAAAAAGCAGTTTTTGTTTGTGCAAATTTCTCCCACGTGACGGGACACTTAACATAAAACCGCTTAGGCGTAGCATCCATCTTGAGGCCTCACACTCAAAACAGGAACTACAGCCATGGCAAAAAGTTTGGATCTGAGCGTCATTCTTGCCGCTCGCGACAAGATAACCGCCCCTCTGAAGCGGATCAACGCCACCTCGTCCAGCACCGCGAAGGCTATCAAGCGTAGCCAGCAGCAAATCAAAGAACTCAAAGCCCGACAGCGAGACCTTTCCGGGTTCCGGAAAATGGGCGATGCGCTGAAAGACAACGCCCGGGCCCTGGACGAATCCCAGGAGCGTGTTCGCAGACTGGGCCTTGCCCTTCGAAATACCAAAAAACCCACCGAACAGATGCGGCGGCAATACAAAAAAGCCCGGGACGATGTAGAGAAGTTCACCCGCAAGGGTCAGGATCAGCGCCGGGAGCTGGGACGCGTGCAAAAACGCCTGAAGGAAGCCGGCGTTGACACCCGGAACCTCGGCTCGGCTCAGTCTCAACTGGAATCCCGAATGAAGGAGGCCAACAACCGAATCCAGCGGCAACAGAAATACCTGGCACAGCTGGGCAAGGCGGATCTGGGTGGAAATTTCCGGAAGATGACCGGCGAGGCCACCAAGTTCACTCGGCGGGCCGGGATGGCGTTCGGCGGCATGGCGGCCGGCATCTTTGGCCTGGCCAATTCAACGGCCTCGCTGGGTGACGATGTAGCCAAAACCAGCAGCAAGATCGGCATTGCCGTTGGGCCGTTCCAGGAGCTGCGTTACGCGGCGGAACGCTCCGGGGTTTCAACGCAGAAATTTGATTCCAGCCTGGAACGCTTTGTGAAGCGGATCGGCGAGGCGCGTCAGGGCACGGGCGCGGCACGCAAGGCGTATGACGAACTGGGTCTGTCGGCTGCAGACCTGGCCAAGCTGACCCCGGAAAAGAGTCTTGGCGTTGTGGCTGACCGCCTGGCTTCGGTCGAAAACCAGTCCCAGCGTGTGGCCCTGGCCGCTCAGATTTTCGGGCGCGAAGGCGTGGGCATGATCAACATGCTCAAGGACGGTAGCGCCGGCCTGAAGGAGCTGAGAGCGGACGCTCGGCTGACCGGCTACGCCCTGAGCAAGCAGGCGGCGAAGGATGCCGAGAAATTCAAGGATTCGCTCCTTAATGCCCAGCTTGGCATGAAGGGGATGAAGAACATCATCGGCGCGGAGCTCATGCCCGCCGTCACCGAGCTGATGACCAATCTTTCGGTGTGGATGCAGGAAAACCGGGATCGGGTGAAGGCCTTTGCCGCCACCTTTGGTGACCGGTTGAAGGACGCGGTACCGATACTCCGTGACATCGGGATGGGTGCCGCCTCGGCGGCGCGAACCTTCGGCCTGGTGACGAACAAGCTCGCCACCCTGGTCGGCGGCTTCGATAACCTGGGCATTGTACTGGCCGGGGTCGTGGCCCTGAAGCCGATACTAGCGATTGGCGGGATGGCCAAAGCCCTGTTTGTGGCCGGTTCGGCGGCCGTTGGCCTTGTGTCATCCCTGGGTGCCGTTGGTGCTGCTCTGAAGGTGCTCAAGGTGGCGTTAATCACCACTGGCATCGGCGCCCTGGTTGCCGGCATTGGCGCGGCTGCTTACCTGATTTACAAGAATTGGGATGGCATTGCCGGGTGGTTCCAAAACCTATGGAGCACTGTCAAACAGGCGTTCAGCGGTGGCATTGTCGGTATCGGAAAGCTGATTCTCAACTGGTCCCCGCTGGGACTTTTCTATAAGGCGTTCAGCGGGGTCATGGGTTGGTTCGGCGTGGATCTGCCCGATACCTTCACCGGCTTCGGTGGCCAGATTCTGGATGGTCTGGTGAGTGGCCTCACCGGCGGGCTAAAGAAGGTGAAGGACACCATTGTAAACGCCGGCGCCAAGACCATCGGCTGGTTCAAGGATACCCTGGGCATCAAGTCACCCAGCCGGGTGTTCATGGCGGCTGGTAATGACACCCTGGAAGGGTACCGAAAGGGGATCAAGCAGAAGCAGCCGGCCGCGCTGAAGGATGTCAGCATGTTCGGCAAGCGCG
>Ga0209300_1000808_pt1 | contig 14111 bp, 11 predicted proteins | sample Shrwel_input2_RT_FD_187535 | JGI IMG/M metagenome (GOLD analysis project Ga0209300, IMG submission 187535) | Subsurface microbial communities from deep shales in Ohio, USA - Utica-3 well 1 S input2 RT (SPAdes) (version 2) ... | reverse complement strand
CGGCTATCGCGCCAACGTCAGCCAGGGCGGTCGCGTCGAGCATGATGACATCCCCGAAGCGGCCACTGCTCTGGCGCTGCGCCTGGCCCGGGAACTCGATATCGACCATGCCGGCTTCGACATCGCCATGGTCGACGGCCATCCCTACGTGTTCGAGTTCAACCGCCTGTTCGGTAACCAGGGAATCGCCGACAGCAGCAAGCGCATCGGCCTTGCCATCCAGCGCGTGCTGGGGATTGGCAATGACCTGGATCCAGAACTGGACCCGGAACGCGATCCGGACGGCACACCGCCGCTCAAGATGACTGCCTGAGGCGCGCCTGCCAAGGCGGCCGGCGCCGCAATCAGTCGGCTTTCAAACGACCGCCCATTTCCTGGGCTAGGTCCACCGCATAGTGATCGGTCATGCCGCCGATGAAATCGAGCATGCGCCGGTAGCTGTCGTAAAGGCTCCAGGACGGCCGCGGGGTATTCTCGCCGATCAGCGCCAGCACCCGCTGGTGCTTGAAGGTCGAATGCCCGGTGGCGTGCAGCTCATGGGCGGCACCGATAAAGGCCTCGAGCAGGATACCGAGGGTCGTGTAGGCGCCGATCTCCAGCTTGGCCTTGCGCTCGTTCTGAAAGATGCGCTCACGGGCCAGCTGCTTGGCGGCGCTGACGCCCCAGCCGAGATCCGGGTGGCAGAGTTCCAGCAGGTCATCGTTGAGGGCTCCTGCCAGCATTTCCTGCTCATGCTGGACGAAGACCGCACCGACATCATTCACCGCCCGCTCCATCGCAGCCCCACGCAGCGCGGCGATGCGGCGACGCTGGGAGACGCCCTGCTCGCTCATGGCGTGATAGTCCTCCGGTTCGCCGCCGGCGATCTGCACCAGGATATCGGCGACCTCATCGAAGCGCAGGATTCCCATCTCCAAGCCATCCTCGAGATCCAGCAACGCATAGCAGATGTCGTCGGCGGCCTCGACCAGATAGGCCAGCGGATGGCGACACCAGGCCCAGTCGTCACGCTGCTTGAGGCCGAGCCGCTGAGCCACCTCGGCGAGCTGTTCGCGCTCGGACTGGTAGCAGCCGAACTTGCCGGCCCCGCCGCCGTGCTCCACCGTCCAGGGATACTTGAGCAGAGTGCCAAGCGTCGCCCCGGTCAGGCGCATGCCGCCGTTGAACTGGTTGTACTCGATCTGGGTGACGATGCGAAAGCCCTGAGCGTTGCCCTCATAGGTCAGCAGGTCACGCCGCTCAAGTGGCGATAGCTCCTCGAGATAGCCAAGGCCATCGGCCTCGGCGCGCTTGAACCAGTCGCGTATCGCATATTCGCCGGCATGGCCGAAGGGCGGGTTGCCGATGTCGTGACCCAGGCACGCCGCCTGCACGATCACCCCCAGGTCGGCAGGAGTAATCCAGTCGGGCAGCCGCTCGCGCAGCCCCTCACCAACGATCATGCCAAGGCTACGGCCCACGCAGCCGACCTCCATCGAATGGGTCAGGCGGGTGTGGATATGGTCGTTGTCGGTGAGCGGATGCACCTGCGTCTTGCGCCCCAGGCGCCGAAAGGAGCCGGAGAAGACGATCCGGTCATGGTCCTTGTGGAACGGGCTGCGGCCCAGTTCCTCGCGGGGCGAGCGGGGCTTGTCGTTGAGCCGGTGCGGGTCCAGCAGGCGTTCCCAGTGCATCAGCGTCATGGCGCCTCCTCAAGTCAGGGCCTCCATTCTGGCACCCCCCTTGCCACCCGGCCAGTGCCGACCACGGCACGCAACGGCGTTCACTGCCCTCAGTCGTCGGCCAGCGCCGGCAGCAGCACCTTCAGTTTCCGGGTCAGGGTATTGCGCCCCCAGCCGAGCAGCTCGGCGGCTTCACCCTTACGCCCGCCGGTATGCTTGAGAGCGGTCTCGATGAGGATGCGCTCGAAGTCCGGCACCGCTTCTTCGAGCAGATGCGTCTGCCCGGCGGCCAGCGCACGATCGGCCCATTCGCGAAAGGCGCTGCGCCAGTCGCCGGCGGCCACTTCGGTGCCCTCGGTTGAGCGAAGTTCCGGCGGCAGATCGTCGATCAGCACCTCGCGCCCGGAGGCCATCACCGTCAACCAGCGGCAGGTGTTCTCGAGCTGGCGCACGTTACCCGGCCAAGGCAGTCGCGTCAGATGCGCCTCGGCCTCCGGGGTCAGCACCTTGGCCTCGGTGGAAAGCTCCTTGGCCGCCTCGGCGAGAAAGTGCTGCGTGAGGCGCGGGATGTCCTCACGGCGCTCGGCGAGGGTCGGCAGATGTACGCGAATCACGTTGAGGCGGTGGAACAGGTCCTCGCGGAAGCGCCCATCGCTGACCAGGGTCTCGAGGTTCTGGTGGGTGGCGGCAATGATGCGCACATCGGCCTTCACCGAGACATGGCCGCCGACCCGGTAGAACTCACCGTCGGCCAGCACCCGCAGCAATCGGGTCTGGGTATCCGGCGGCATATCACCGATCTCATCGAGGAACAGCGTTCCGCCGTCGGCCTGCTCGAAGCGACCCCGCCGCTGAGCGGCGGCACCGGTGAAGGCGCCCTTCTCGTGGCCGAACAGCTCGGACTCCATCAGGTCCTTGGGAATCGCCGCCATGTTCAGGGCGATAAAGGGCTTGCCGGCCCGCGGACTATGCTGGTGCAGCGCCTGAGCGACACGCTCCTTGCCGGTACCGGACTCGCCGTTGATCAGCACAGTGATATGCGAATGCGAGAGCCGGCCAATGGCGCGGAACACTTCCTGCATCGCCGGCGCCTCGCCGATGATCTCGGCGCTCAGGCCCTCTGGCGCCTCGGCAGGCCGCTGGCGCTCGCGGGCGTGGGCCACGGCGCGGCGCACCAACGCCAGCGCCTCGTCGACGTCAAACGGTTTGGGCAAATACTCGAAGGCACCGCCCTGATAGGACGCCACGGCGCTGTCGAGATCCGAGTGGGCGGTCATCACGATCACCGGCATATCTGGATGTCGCTCGCGGACCCGCGCCATCAGCTCGAGGCCATCGAGCCCCGGCATGCGGATATCGGTGACCAGCACATCGGGAGGCGATACTTCCAGGCTGGCCAGCGCCGCATCGGCGCGCTCGAAGCTTTCGACCGAAAGGTCCGGCTGCGCCAGGGAGCGCTCCAGTACCCAACGGATGGCTCGGTCGTCGTCGACGATAACGATACGCGCGGGTTCGGTCATGATGCCTCCAGCGGGGTCAGGGCGTAAGCAGTGTGAAATACGTTAGTGCCCATCATGTTCGGGCTTCCTTGCGTTGCGGCGGCGCATCCAGCGGCACCAGTAACCGGAATTCGGTGGCACCCGGCTCGCTGTCGCATTCGATCAGCCCCTGGTGCTTGTGAAGGATGGATTGGGCGATCGACAGCCCCAGGCCGCTGCCCTCGGCGCGACCGGACACCATCGGGAAGAACAGGGTCTCGCGCAGCGACTCGGGAATGCCCGGGCCGTTATCGATGACCGCCACCTCGCAGACCAGCCGATGGCGCTCGGTGCCGAGAGTGAACTGGCGTCGAGCGCGGGTGCGCAGCGTCAGCCTCGGGGCATTGGTACCGGCATCACCCATGGCCTCGACCGCGTTGCGGGCAATGTTGAGCACCGCCTGGATCATTCGCGCCTCGTCGCCCTGCAGCTCCGGCAGGCTGGGGTCATAGTCCCGCACCAGCCGCACTTGCGGGTGTTCGGCGGTGATCAGCGAACGCACTCTCTCGAGCACCTTGTGGATGTTAAAGAGCGCATCATGGGCCGGCTGGTTGGGGCCAAGCATGCGGTCGACCAGGTCACGTAGCCGATCCGCCTCCTCGACGATGACGCGCGTGAACTCCTTGAGCGACGGGTCCGGCAGATCGCGCTCCAGCAGTTGGGCCGCGCCGCGAATCCCGCCGAGCGGGTTCTTGATCTCGTGGGCCAGCCCGCGGGTCAGGGTCTTGATGGTCTGCTGACGGGCGATCAGCGCCTCCTCGCGGGAGATGCGCATCAGGCGGTCGCGGGGCTCGATCTCGAGCAGCAGCTCCTCTTTCGACAGCGGCGTCACCGTGAAGTCGGCGGTTACCACCTCGCCGCTACCGGTGGTCAGCACCGCCTCACGCTGGGTGAACGGGTGCAGCTCATCGCGGGCCTTGCACAGCACGTCGGAAATGGCGCCATCGATACCTTCCAGAGGCTCAAGGCAGGTGCCACGAACCCTTTTGAGGCTGACGGCCAGCAGTGCCTCCGCGGCAGGATTCATCCAGCGCACCCGGAGACCGCCGTCCAGCAACAGGACGGCCGCACTCAGATGCTCCAGCAGACGTTGGTACATGGTGCACTTCGCTCGGTCAGCATTCCCTATAGCCGTGCAAGAACCGCGCCAGCCTGCACAAGGCCGCCATTACAGCCATAGAGAAACAAGAGTTATCATTGACTGCACCATGTTAGTGCAAAACCGTGCCCACTGTCGCCGCAGGCCTCACCATAAGCGACTGCTGCGGCGAGGAAGCAGAGTGGAATCAAGAAGCGTGGCGTCGATTATGGCGACGCGCTATTTGAGCCGCCAGCATTGCCGGAATTGCTGGGGTTATTCGGATTGCGGGGCAGATTGACGCTGGCGCGCTGCACGAAGAGCGTTACCGGCTCACTGCGATGGCGCACCCGGCCATCGGCATCCAGCAATTCGGCTACCAGTTGGTGCTCGCCGCGTTCAAGGCCGGTCACCATGAACACCGGCGAGTGCATCGCCGACTGGCTGATCTGGCCATCGACCAACAGGCGCACCCGATGATCATCACGCAGCTCAGGTTCGATCGACAGCTCGACCTGGACATTGCCGGCATAGCCCGTTGGCAGCGTCTGCTCATCCTTGGGGGACGCGATGCGAAAGGTCGAATAGGGCAGGAAGGGAGGTGCCGCCGGCGGGCTGTTGCTATTGCGTGCGCTACTTCGCGGGCTACTGCTGAGTGACGACGAAGACGCATCGGGGGTCGCCGGCACCACGGTCAGCGGGGAAAGCGTTACCGCTTCGCCGCTATCCGGACGATCGGAGTAACTGACGTTGCCCTGCTCGTCGACGTGGCGGTATACCGTGGCCGCCGACGCGATGACGGGCACCAGGACGAGTAGCAAGGGCGCGACTCCCAGCGACATCACTCTCGACCGCGTTCTCAACGGCAGCATTCTCAACGGCCCCTTCTCCGGCCAGGCCGCCGACATGGCGCCGGTGGCGACTCTCCTGACGCTTAGCATCACTTGCTCTCCCTGGGTCGACGGCTGGCTACTGGCTACTGGCTACTGGCTACTGGCTACTGGCTACGCCGAGTGTAACCAAAAAAGGGGGCCGCGTGAGCGGCCCCCTTGGGCGACTAACCAGCTCACCGGCCATTGAGCCAGCGGCGGCAATCAGCAGCTGTTCTTAGCAGCTATAGTACATGTCGAACTCGACCGGATGCGTGGTCATACGCAGACGCTCAACGTCTTCTTCCTTGAGCTCGATGTAGGCATCGATCATATCGTCGGTGAAGACGCCACCTTCGGTCAGGAAGGCACGATCGGCGTCCAGCGCGTCCAGGGCCTGGTCCAGGCTCTCGGCGACGGTGGGAATGGCCTTGCCCTCTTCCGGCGGCAGGTCATAGAGGTTCTTGTCCATGGCATCGCCAGGATGGATCTTGTTCTTGATGCCATCGAGACCGGCCATCAGCATCGCCGAGAAGCACAGGTAAGGGTTGGCGGTCGGGTCCGGGAAGCGGGCCTCGATGCGCTTGCCCTTCGGGCTTGCGGTGTAGGGAATGCGGATGGACGCGGAGCGGTTACGCGCCGAGTAGGCCAGCATCACCGGCGCTTCGAAGCCCGGCACCAGACGCTTGTAGGAGTTGGTAGAAGCGTTGGTGAAGGCGTTCAGGGCACGAGCGTGCTTGATGATGCCGCCGATGTAGTAGAGCGCCATTTCGGACAGGCCCGCGTACTCGTCACCGGCAAACTGGTTGACGCCGTCTTTCCAGAAGGACTGGTGGACGTGCATGCCGGAACCGTTGTCACCGACCAGCGGCTTGGGCATGAAGGTGGCCGTCTTGCCATAGGCGTGAGCCACGTTGTGGATCACGTACTTCATGGACTGCACTTCGTCGGCCTTCTTGACCAGGGTGTTGAACTTGACCCCGATCTCGTTCTGGCCGGCGTTGGACACCTCGTGGTGGTGCACTTCGACGCTCTGGCCGATGGCTTCCAGGGTGTTACACATGGCGCCGCGCATGTCGTGGAAGCTATCCACCGGCGGGACCGGGAAGTAGCCGCCCTTGACGCGCGGACGGTGACCCAGGTTGCCGCCTTCGACGACGCTGTCGGTGGCCCAGGCACCTTCTTCGGAGGTGATCTTGTACATGGAGCCCTGGATATCGGACTTCCAGTGCACTTCGTCGAAGATGAAGAACTCGGGTTCCGGCCCGAAGAAGGCGGTATCGCCAAGGCCGGTGGACTGCAGGTACGCCTCGGCGCGCTTGGCGATGGAGCGCGGATCACGCTCGTAGCCCTGCATGGTGGCCGGCTCGATGATATCGCAGCGCAGCACCAGGGTGGCGTCTTCGGTGAACGGGTCCAGGTAGGCGCTGCCGTCTTCCGGGCGCAGGATCATGTCGGACTCGTTGATGCCCTTCCAGCCAGAGATGGAAGAACCATCGAACATCTGGCCGTTGTCGAAGAATTCCTCGTCCACGGAGTGCGCCGGAATGGTGACATGCTGCTCTTTACCGATGGTATCGGTGAAGCGCAGGTCTACCCACTTGATGTCGTGTTCTTCGATCAGTGCGAGGGTCTTCTCAGACATGGTGTCCTCCAGAGGATGAGCGATGGCTCTTGTGGTTGGCGTGCGTGCCCGGCGAGGTCGTTACGTGCCTCGGGCCCGCCGCTATAGCAAAACGGGACCGAATCGTTTGTACCATGCCAAAGGCCTCAGGCCCATGGTCGCCGGTACAGGACATGAAAGGTGTCATGTCACTGCAAAATGTCACTGGAAAGTATAATGCAGGGGACGTGCCAAAATGGCGCATAGCGGACAAAGGAAAGGAATAACCGGCTGATTAAAAATGATTTTTTCCTGATCACCACCAACGAAAAGACCCCATTATTCGCCTTTTTGGACGCGCCTCTCGTCTTGCTGGCGCACTCGATGCACCAAAATTGAACACAATTAACCGGGCATGCACCAAAACATCACACCCGTGACGCCGCGTGTCACGTTGAGCCGTCCCACCAGTTTGAATGAGTCGAACCAAGCCCTCGGCCCCCGGTCATATCAGCTAAAGATAGTATTGCTACCTTATGAAACTCAAAGCTACACTTTATTACACAACAAAGGTGCAGCCTGGCGCCTTCGTTGCCCGAAATGCCTGGAGCCGGTGACATCCCACACCGCGATACGCCCCCATGAGCGCGTTGCCCAAATCCACGCAGGAGCGTCACCGCAGATGAAGGCCTATAGCATTATCGTTGATTCCAGGCTCATGGGCGCTCAACTGCCACGCTGCCTGGCCACCCTCAACGAAGCCGTGCGCCGGCATCCGGCGCGGGTCGACATCCAGGTCATCGGCACCGCCGAGAACGCACGCCTGGCGACGCTGAGCCGACGCTTCGGCGCCCGTTTCACCGTCTGCGATCACGCCACCTTCGGCGCCCGTGGCAACGCCATCGCCCGCATCACCTCTGCCGACATCCTGGTCTTTCTCTCTCCCCACGGACGGCTACGCAGCAGCTGGCTCAGCCAGGTCGACAACCTGCTAGAGCATCAGCAATGGGATGCCATGACCTTCCAGCCCCATACCCCCGCACTGATGACGACCCTGCGGCGGCTGTGGCATGTCGCCACCCCACCCGGTACCCTGTGCATTGCCCGCCAGTGGTTCGAGCGCATCGGAGGCTTCGATACCGGCCTCGACGACACCGCTCACGAAGACCTGGTGGAGCGTCTGCGCGCTTGTCATGCGCGTATCATGGAAATATCGCTATAATTTCGCGTTCCTCAATGAGCAACGCAACGAGTTAAAGACGAGTTCAAGAGAGTATCCCCGGATCACCCTCGCGCCCGTTCTGATCCCCGCCTGGTCCCTCTCCACGTGTCAATCACGTCATTCGTGTCCTGCGGCCAACGCCGATCGGATCCGCCCATGTCGGATGTCGCCCTGATTCAAGGCATCCAGGCCAAGGATTCAAGCGCTGGGTATCAAGGACTTGGTGCTGACCGCGGCGAGAATTCGCGCACAGCGCTGGTAGGGGCACCGGCCCGGATACTATAATGTCGCCCAATTTTCGCAGCAGGATCCCTTCGTGATCGAGAATCTTCGCAACATCGCCATCATCGCCCACGTTGACCACGGCAAGACGACCCTGGTCGACAAGCTCCTCAGTCAGTCCGGCACCCTCGACCGCAAGGCCGAAGGCCAAGAGCGGATCATGGACTCCAATGACCAGGAGAAAGAACGCGGCATCACCATCCTGGCCAAGAACACCGCGATCCGTTGGCACGACACCACCGCCGACACCGACTACCACATCAACATCGTCGACACGCCGGGACACGCCGACTTCGGTGGTGAGGTCGAGCGCGTGATGTCGATGGTCGATTCCGTGCTGCTGATGGTCGATGCGGTCGATGGCCCGATGCCCCAGACCCGCTTCGTGACCCAGAAAGCCTTCGACCAGGGCCTCAAGCCGATCGTCGTGGTCAACAAGATCGACCGCCCCGGCGCACGTCCGGACTGGGTCATCGACCAGATTTTCGATCTGTTCGACAACCTCGGCGCCAGCGACGAGCAGCTCGACTTCCCGATCATCTACTGCTCGGCCCTGAACGGCGTCGCCGGTGAAGAGCCGGAAACCCTCGCCGACGACATGACGCCGATGTTCCGCGCCATCGTCGATATCGTCGAGCCGCCCAAGGTCGAACTCGACGGCCCGCTGCAGATGCAGATTTCCGCGCTGGACTACAACAGCTACGTCGGCGTCATCGGCCTTGGCCGCATCAAGCGCGGCGCCATCAGCCCCGGCCAGCAGATCAGCGTCATCACCAAGGAAGGCAGCACCCGCAAGGGCAAGATCGGCCAGGTAATGACCCACATGGGCCTCGAACGCGTGCAGACCGAAAAGGCCACCGCCGGCGACATCGTCTGCATCACTGGCATCGACGCCCTGGCGATCTCCGACACCATCTGTGATCCGGCCAACGTCGAAGCACTGCCGGCGCTGTCCGTCGACGAGCCGACCGTGTCCATGACCTTCCAGGTCAACGACTCGCCGATGGCCGGCCGCGACGGCAAGTACGTCACCAGCCGTAACATCAAGGACCGCCTCGAGCAGGAACTGATCCACAACGTCGCGCTGCGCGTCGAGCAGGGCGAAACCCCCGAGAAGTTCAAGGTCTCCGGCCGTGGCGAGCTGCACCTCTCGGTGCTGATCGAAAGCATGCGTCGTGAAGGCTTCGAGCTGGCCGTGGGCCGCCCCGAAGTGATCATCCGCGAGATCGACGGCGTCAAGAAGGAGCCCTACGAAGAAGTCATCATCGACTGTGAAGAGGAGCATCAGGGCTCCATCATGGAAGAGCTCGGCTACCGTAAGGGCGAGATGACCAACATGAACCCGGACGGCAAGGGTCGTGTGCGCCTGGACTTCATCATCCCGGCACGTGGCCTGATCGGCTTCCGCGGTCAGTTCCTGACCCTGACCTCCGGTACCGGCATCCTCACCAGCCGCTTCGATCACTACGGCGAGCTCAAGCCCGATGCCTCCATCGAGCGTCGCAACGGCGTGCTGGTCTCCATGGTCCCCGGCAAGGCCCTGGCCTACGCCCTCTTCGCCCTGCAGGATCGCGGCAAGCTGATCGTCGAGCACGGCACCGAGGTCTACGAAGGCATGCTGATCGGCATCAACAACCGCGCCGACGACATGGTGGTCAACCCGACCAAGGCCAAGAAGCTCGACAACATGCGCGCCTCGGGCAACGACGAGAACCTCGTGCTGACGCCGCCGATTCGCTTCACCCTCGAGCAGGCCATCGAGTTCCTCGACAGCGACGAGCTGGTCGAAATCACCCCGAACCACATTCGCCTGCGCAAGAAGCACCTCAAGGAAAACGAGCGCAAGCGCGCCAAGAAGGGCTAACTTACGCCCCGGCGCTCTTCGGAGCGCCGTCGCCCTTGAAGGTCACGGCGCACAGCGCCATGATCAACAAAGCCCACCGCTTGCGGTGGGCTTTTTCGTTGGTCGCAAAAATGACTCATCTAAGGGCTGAGCTACGTACTAAGCTAAGTACTAATCTACGGGCTAATCTAGGGGGTAAGCTAAGTGCTAATCTAGGGGGTAAGCTAAGCACTAAGATAAGTACTATCCAAGAAGAGCGTCCGGCCAGGCGAAGCGCCCATACGCCAGACGCACGTCGCAGCAGATTCATTCCCTGAACTCATGGCCCTGAGTTAATGACAAAGAGTTGATATCCACGAGTTGATGTCCAAGAGTTAATAACCCCGAGTTCATTGCCCGATAAGGAGCGCCAAGATGCACAAGCACGTGGAATGGGATGACCCCGGCAAGTACAGCGTGCTCGCCTTCTACGCCAATACCCAAGACGAGTACGTCGAGCCGCACCCGGGCAGCATCATCACCGGCCACTACCATGGCATCACTGCCCGCGTGCGGGTCGAGGCCTTCGTCGACGGCGACACCAGCATCGGCGAAGTGGTCGCCCTGACCAACCCGCGCACCGGCGAGCGCAAGCAGGCCCACGGCAAACTCATCATCGGCGACACGGTGCGCCTGCCCGACGCCATGCGCGCCATCGAGTCAACGCTACCCGATGACGACGACTAGCCCAGCTTGGCTAAGCGCATAATGATCAGGCTCGTATTGGCCAAGCTCGTATTGACCAGATCGTCCTGACTGCCGTGAGCAGCGATGTCGCTGCTCCGCCCCGGAGGTTCGCCATGAAAGCCCTTTATTCGCTGCTGCTGAGTGTCGCTGCCGCCCCGGCGCTGGCCGGTCAGGCCGTCGACTACGAAATCAACGGCCAGCCCTATCAGGGCTACCACGCCGCCGCCCAGGGCGAGCCCAAGGGCGGCGTGCTGATCATTCACGACTGGGATGGGCTGACCGACTACGAGATCCGCCGCGCCGATATGCTGGCCGCGCAGGGCTATGACGCCTTCGCCGCCGACCTCTACGGCGCCGGCAACCGCCCGGTGGATACCGACGCCAAGAAGGCCGAGACCGCCAAGCTCTACGAAGACCGCGAGGCCATGCGCGAGCGCACCCTGGCGGCACTCGCCCAGGCGCAGCGACTGGGCGCCACCGACACCGTGGTGATGGGCTACTGCTTCGGCGGCGCCGTGGTCCTCGAGCTGGCTCGCTCCGGCCTCGCCGAGCACATCAAGGGCTACGCCACCTTCCATGGCGGCCTCGCCACTCCCGAAGGCCAAGCCTACCCCGCCGACATGCCGCCACTGCTGGTGGCTCATGGCGGCGCCGACGAGTCGATCGGCATGGACCAGGTCGCCGCCCTATCCCAGGAGCTTGAAGCCACCAACGCCACCTACGAGATCCAGATCTACTCCGGCGCCCCGCATGCCTTCACCGTGCTGGGCAGCGACCGCTATGACGCCCGCGCCGACCAGCACTCCTGGGCCGCCTTCAAGGACCTGCTCGAGGAGACCCTGGGCACGCCGGCGCCCTAATCACATCCGCGTGCCTTCGCCATCGCCTGCTTCCCCTTTCAAGTACTGCTCCGTGGTCAGCAGAAACAGGCGACGGAACAGCTCATGGATCGCTTCCTCGCGCTTGAGCGCCAACAATTCCTCGTCTTCACCATCAGACGAGGCGCGACGCGGGTATTCCCAGGCCAGGCGCACAGAGCCAGAGCTTGAATCACGAATCTGCAGGCTAGGGTTGGCTCCCTTGAGACGGGTATCGATCTGATAGGGCATGACGCTCTCCTTGATAGGACCAACAAATGATAACGATTGTCATTTGCAATCTAGGCATCCCTACGGATTCTGTCAACGTCATCAGCCCTCACCGGCCCTTCTTTTAAACGCTACTCAATCATCGCCTACGCTCGGCGTGTCGCCGTGCATCGGCAGGCAGACCTTCTTGCCTGGCCGAGCCTGACGTTGCCAATGCGCCGCAGGAGCGCTAGGTTATTGCACGAGCATTCAATAAAAGGATCCTCATGAAACACCTTCCTCATCTACCGCTCGCCGCCACCCTCGCGCTTGGCATCACCCCGCTCGCCGCCCAGGCCGACGCGCTCGAACAACAGCTCGAAGACCTTCAGGGCTTCCAGATCATCGCCCACCGCGGGGCCAGCGGTTACGCCCCGGAGCACACCTGGTTCGCCTACGACAAAGCTCGCGACATGGGGGCCGACTACCTCGAGCTGGACCTGCACATGAGCGCCGACAACCAACTGATGGTGATTCATGACGACACCCTGGAGCGCACCACCAACGGCGATGGCAACGTAAAAGATCACACCCTTGAAGCACTCAAGGCCCTGGATGCCGGCTCCTGGTTCAACCAGGCCCACCCCGAGTACGCCAACGACGACTACGCCGACGCCAAGCTGCTGACGCTAGACGAAGTGATCGACCGCTACGGCGACAACGTTCGCTACTACATCGAGACCAAGTCCCCCGAACGCTACCCCGAGCTGCAGCGCGCCCTGGTCGAGACCCTTGAAGCCGAAGGCCTGGTGGATGCCGGTGCCGTGGTCATCCAGTCGTTCAGCCAGGACAGCCTGAAGCAGATCCACGAGCTCAATGCCGACATCCCGCTGGTGCAACTGGTGTGGTATTCCACCACTGAAGACGGCGATGGGCTCAATGAGTGGACCGGCGTGACCCCGGCCCCCACCGAGATCACCGACGCCGACTTTCAGGCCATCGCCGACTACGCCGTCGGCATCGGCCCCAACGTCGTCTATGACGGCCAAGACGTGATCGACGCCGACTTCGTCGAACAGGCCCACGCCAACGGCCTGCTGGTGCACCCCTATACCATCAACGAGACGGAAGACATGCAGCGGCTGCTCGACTGGGGCGTCGACGGCATGTTCACCAACTTCCCCAACCGGTTGAACGCCATCGTGGAGTGAAGCCAAGCACTCGCACGCATAAGGCCGGCCCGAGAGCTATATCTCGGGCCGGTCTTTTTGCGGATAACTAAGCTGCCTCGGCGGCAGCGAACTATCTCGCCTGGGCGTTTTCCGTCGACCGCTGTTTCTGAGCTGCCTGGGCGGCAGCGAACGCGGCGCAGGGCGTCTTCGATGGGGGCGATCTTTTCTGAGCTGCCTGGGCGGCAGCGAACGACGCTCGCGGGAACCACTGCCAGCGGAGTCGTTTCTGAGCTGCCTGGGCGGCAGCGAACAGCTCGGCGGCGCGCTCGCTCATCTCGTGAGTTTTCTGAGCTGCCTGGGCGGCAGCGAACGCCAGGGTCAGCGCAACGCTGGTGGTAGTAGCTTTCTGAGCTGCCTGGGCGGCAGCGAACGAGGCCCCGCTGAACCACTGCCACATTACGCCTTTCTGAGCTGCCTGGGCGGCAGCGAACCACCACGCCACGCGCTGTGCATGTACATTGCTTTTCTGAGCTGCCTGGGCGGCAGCGAACCTACCTGGATGCGTGAGAGGTCGGCAGCGGCTTTTCTGAGCTGCCTGGGCGGCAGCGAACCAGATGAAGAACGCCCGATTCCCCTTGTTGACTTTCTGAGCTGCCTGGGCGGCAGCGAACGCCACTGTCGCGCCATGCTTGTCTTCGGTGATTTTCTGAGCTGCCTGGGCGGCAGCGAACCTGGGGCCTTTCGGGATGTTGTCGATCTCGAATTTCTGAGCTGCCTGGGCGGCAGCGAACTCGTGGTGCGGCTCCACCACGCGAATGCCATATTTCTGAGCTGCCTGGGCGGCAGCGAACGCACACCAGCAGGCCGACGGCAGCTGGGTGGGTTTCTGAGCTGCCTGGGCGGCAGCGAACTCTTTCTCATGGGGAACCATGGCGCGGCCTATTTTCTGAGCTGCCTGGGCGGCAGCGAACTGGAAGGGACTCGCTACCACCGCGGCGGACTGTTTCTGAGCTGCCTGGGCGGCAGCGAACTCGTGGTGCGGCTCCACCA